>Ga0157378_10002342_pt1 | contig 16825 bp, 20 predicted proteins | sample M65metaG_FD_115309 | JGI IMG/M metagenome (GOLD analysis project Ga0157378, IMG submission 115309) | Miscanthus rhizosphere microbial communities from Kellogg Biological Station, Michigan, USA - M6-5 metaG | ecosystem: Host-associated > Plants > Roots > Rhizosphere > Soil | place: USA: Michigan...
CAATTGAACTACAATCCCAAAATGTTTTTTATATAAAGTTTACTTTCTTTTTCCAAAATGTCAATTTTTTATTTCAAATTTTTTTCAACAAAGGAGAAACAGGGATTCGAACCCTGGGTACAAAGAATTGTACGATAGATTAGCAATCTATTGCTTTCGACCACTCAGCCATTTCTCCTAAAGTAACAGATTCAAAAAACTATGAAAAATTTCAAAATAAAAATAGATGGCTCTGGTGGGATTTGAACCTACGACCTTGGGCTTATGAGTCCCCTGCTCTAACCACTGAGCTACAGAGCCTAACAACTATTTTGTTATATTAGATTTTAGCATAAATTAGTCAAAATAGATCGAGACAATTTGAACTAATTGATAAATTAGTCTTAGTGATAAATTTTTAGTAGATTGAAAATTTATATATAATAAAAAATAAAATTAATATTTTTCTTTTTTATGAGTGATTTTTGGACGAATGTTTTTCGTTATCCTCGCTTTTTGATAAGCAGCTTTGTAGGTTTGATTTTGATAATTTTAGCTCCATTTAGAAATTTATTTAAAATCAAAAAGTTTCGTTTTCTTTTACCATTGTTTATTTTCTTAGTAGTCGGAATTTTATATGCTATTATTTCTAATATGACAGCTCTTTAAATATTCTTTTCTTCTATATATTATAATATTATAGATATTATAGATATTATAGGCGTTTTTGTAGACTTCAAAGGTTTTTGTCAAATTTGTTGACAGTTAGTCGACTAATCTGTTACTTTTGTTAAAAATTCTATCAATCAATATTTTTTTGATTATATGTTAGATATTAATAGATTTTAGTCAATAAAATATATTAAAATGATGATATTTTAATAAAAAAATTTAACTAAAATTTAAATGTTTCGACTTTTTTAATCCAGTGGCTGGAATTGAATAGTAAAAATAAAAATTCTAGCTACAACCTTTGAACAGCTATTATTTAATTCTATGAAAAATATGGAAAAGCGCTTAAAAAATAAGTTTATTATCAACTAAAAAGTTTTTGAAAGCTCATTATTAATGAAAAGCTTACTTTACCGCAGTCAGAAAAAATTGATAGCTATCGATTAATTTTTCAACCCCACCTTTTTTACTTTTTACTGTCAATCGATTTATATCTATGAATATGATAAGATTCTTATCAAACTATTAAATTAATAATCAACTCAGTAAAATAACTAAATCTATAATTATTAGATTTTGACAATTATTATTTTTTCAACATAGAAAATGTTTTTATGGATGATTGATTTGATTTTTTCAAAAAGTCAAGAGAAATAAAAAATACTATTAAACATCTTTTTAAACAGATTGAACATAGAATTGGGCCGAGTTGGATTCGAACCAACGTAGCGTAACGCAACGGATTTACAATCCGCCCCCTTTAACCACTCGGGCATCGACCCATTTTAAATAAATTCTAACACAGAATAAAATAAAAAACAATATTTTAATTTTTATAAAAGAGTAAAAGAGTAAAAGAGTTTGAAACATTTGGATAAAAATTTCATATTGACGTTCTTTTATAATTCCAGTATAAATATAATATAGAAGAATTAAAAAACGGGTAATTAACTCAGCGGTAGAGTGTCTGCCTTACAAGCAGAAGGTCACAGGTTCAAATCCTGTATTACCCATAATTCATAAGGGCCTATCGTCTAACGGATTAGGACAGAAACCTTCTAAGTTTCCAATGTAGGTTCGATTCCTACTGGGCCTACATTCACTTAATTAATAGTTGTAAGTAATATTCTTCGGAGTTAAGATTGACTATTTTTTAAAGATGATTTATTATTTCGAAAATATTTTTGCGATGCTGGTGTAGCTCAACGGTAGAGCAACGGATTTGTAATCCGTTGGTTGGGGGTTCAAATCCCTTCACCAGCTTAAATTTTTTAAGATTTTATTTAAATAATTTGATTTATATTATTTCAGAAGATAAATTTCAGTTTATTTAAAAAATTACTTAGTTAAGAAAAAAATATTAACGAAAATGAATTTTTTTGAATTCGACTTTTTTTTCTTTTTTATTATCACGATTCAATTTAAATATAAAAATTACATTTAAAGAATAAAGAAAAAAGAATAAAATCTTATAAAATAAAAATTTTATAAGATTTTAAAAGGAATTAAATTTCAAATTGATTCCCACGACGGTATTGTAAAAATGCTGCAACAAAAAGGCCAATTGCAGTTACAGTAATAAGTCCTAAAACTATACCAGATAATAAAGGTTCTACCATTTTTTAATTTTATTGTCAAAGTAAATATTGTTCTGCCAATAATTATACAGTAACAAGTTTCAATTATAAAGTTAAAAAATTATCTAAAACCAATAGCAGCTTGCCATACAAAGGCTAATAATAAAAAGAAGACAGGAATCACAGGTAATACGTCTACAATTGGACTAAAAACAACATATGCTTCTGGCAAACGAGATAGTAATAAAGTTTCCATAATTAAATATAAATAAATTTTCTAATATTAATAGTATTAATTTTACTATAAAAAAAAGTAAATTTTTAATTTATATTAATGTTTTATTCTAGCTTTTTTTCATATACAATTTATAATATCAATTCACATAATTGAAAACTATTTATTAAAATTTTTAAAGATAAAAATATGGCAGCTGCTTTTTTACCTTCAATTTTATTTCCTATTGTTTGTTTAGTTTTCCCGGCTTTAAGTATGGCGTTATTTTTCATCTATATCTCAATTGATGATATTAGTTAAAATTTTCTTTTAGACTCAAACTCTGGGTCTAAAAATTTTTAAGTTTAGTTTTTTTTTATAAGTTTATTAATTTTTTTAAAGAAATTGTCGTATAATTATAATTGTAAGTTGATAAGATTAGAGTAGAATTTTTTTTATTGTTTACTCTTTGGATAATTTAATGAAAGGATTATTAAAATATGACCATTGCTATTGGGCAAAACCAAGAACGTGGCATTTTTGATCTTGTAGACGACTGGTTAAAAAAAGATCGATTTGTTTTCGTTGGTTGGTCAGGTTTATTATTATTCCCAACAGCTTACTTAGCAGTTGGCGGTTGGATGACTGGTACAACTTTTGTTACATCGTGGTACACTCATGGTTTAGCAACTTCATATCTTGAAGGATGTAACTTCTTAACAGCAGCTGTTTCAAGTCCAGCAAATAGTATGGGACACTCTTTATTACTTCTATGGGGTCCTGAAGCACAAGGCGATTTTACTCGTTGGTGTCAAATTGGTGGTCTTTGGACATTTGTTGCTTTACATGGTTCATTCGGTTTAATAGGATTCTGTTTACGTCAATTTGAAATTGCACGTTTAGTTGGTATTCGTCCTTATAACGCAATTGCGTTTTCAGGTCCAATTGCAGTATTTGTTTCAGTATTCTTACTTTACCCGTTAGGTCAAGCAAGTTGGTTCTTCGCACCTAGTTTTGGTGTAGCTGCAATTTTCCGATTCTTACTATTCTTACAAGGTTTCCATAACTGGACACTAAATCCATTCCATATGATGGGTGTAGCTGGTATTTTAGGTGGTGCACTACTTTGTGCTATTCATGGTGCAACAGTAGAAAATACATTATTTGAAGATGGTGACGCTGCGAACACATTCCGTGCGTTCACACCAACACAATCAGAAGAAACATACTCAATGGTTACAGCAAACCGTTTCTGGTCGCAAATCTTTGGTGTTGCTTTTTCTAACAAACGTTGGTTACACTTCTTTATGTTATTTGTACCAGTAACAGGTCTATGGACAAGTGCTATTGGTATTGTTGGTTTAGCATTAAACTTACGTGCGTATGATTTCGTATCACAAGAGTTACGTGCGGCTGAAGATCCTGAATTTGAAACATTCTACACAAAAAATATTTTATTAAACGAAGGTATTCGTGCTTGGATGGCTGCACAAGATCAACCACATGAAAACTTTGTATTCCCTGAGGAGGTATTACCACGTGGAAACGCCCTTTAATAGTAGTATAGCAGGTCGCGACATTGAGTCTACCGGTTTTGCTTGGTGGAGTGGAAACGCTCGTTTAATCAATGTTTCAGGTAAATTGTTAGGTGCTCACGTTGCACACGCTGGTTTAATGGTATTCTGGGCTGGTGCGATGATTCTATTTGAAGTATCACATTTTGTGCCAGAGAAACCTTTATATGAACAAGGTTTCATTTGTATGCAACATTTAGCAACATTAGGCTATGGAGTTGGACCAGGTGGTGAAATTACTACTACTGTTCCTTATTTTGCTGTAGGTGTAATTCATTTAATTTCATCTGCAGTATTAGGGTTTGGTGGTATCTATCACTCATTATTAGGTCCAGATACTTTAGAAGAATCATTCCCATTCTTTGGTTACGATTGGCGTGATAAAAATAAAATGACAACAATTTTAGGAATCCACTTAATTCTTCTAGGTGGCGGTTCTTTATTATTGGTTGCTAAAGCAATGTACATCGGTGGTGTTTACGACACTTGGGCACCTGGTGGTGGAGATGTTCGTTTAATTACAACGCCTACTTTAAATCCAATTGTAATTTTTGGTTACGTATTCCGTTCTCCTTTTGGAGGAGATGGATGGGTTGTTTCAGTTAACAATATGGAAGACGTAATTGGTGGACATGTTTGGGTTGGTGTATTATGTATTACTGGTGGTATTTGGCATATTTTCACTAAACCTTTTGCATGGGCACGTCGTGCTTTTGTTTGGTCAGGTGAAGCTTACTTATCATACAGTTTAGCTGCCATTTCAATAATGGGTTTTACAGCATCTTTATACTCTTGGTATAATAATACAGCTTACCCTAGTGAATTCTATGGTCCAACAGGTCCAGAAGCTTCACAAGCTCAAGCGTTTACATTCCTAGTTCGAGATCAACGTTTAGGTGCAAATGTTTCATCTGCTCAAGGTCCTACTGGTTTAGGTAAATACTTAATGCGTTCTCCAAGTGGTGAAATTATCTTCGGTGGTGAAACAATGCGTTTCTGGGATTTACGTGCACCATGGGTTGAACCATTACGTGGTCCAAATGGATTAGATATCAATAAAATTAAAAATGATATTCAACCATGGCAAGAGCGTCGTGCAGCAGAATATATGACACATGCTCCATTAGGTTCACTTAACTCAGTAGGTGGTGTTGCAACAGAAATTAACTCAGTTAACTATGTATCACCTCGTTCATGGTTATGTTGTTCACACTTCTTCTTAGGCTTCTTCTTCTTAGTAGCTCACTGGTGGCATTCAGGTCGTGCGCGAGCTGCTGCTGCTGGTTTTGAAAAAGGTATTAATCGTGCTAACGAACCTGTATTATCAATGCGTCCTATTGATTAATAATTATTATTTTTACCTAACTTTTGGTTAGGTAAAAATAATAACTAGAAAATTACTTAAAATTTTTTTCTTTTTTTTTAACGCCTAATGCTCTGTTCAAATTATTTTTAATACAGAAAAACTTGGGTTACCTGGGACTCGAACCCAGAACTATTCGGTTAAAAGCCGAGTACTCTACCATTGAGTTAGCAACCCTTGATAATATATTAACATGAATTTAAAAAAATATTAAGATGTTTCAAAAATATTATCTTTTATATTTGATTAAACGAACGACACAAAAATATTAATGAAAATAATATTTTTACTTTACCAATTTTCAACTAAAATAAAAAATAATATTATAAGTTATTTTATTACTTAAAATTTTATTAAAAATTGATAAACAAGGATTTTAAAAATGTTTAATTGGCAAGTTCTAGGACAATTAATAGCTACAGGTGTTATTATGTTAGCAGGTCCAGCAGTAATTGTTTTACTAGCTTTAAAAAGAGGTAATCTTTAGTATATTATCGGTTTCTATTTTATTTTGATCATTAATATAAAAATTTTTTAAAAATAATTATGATAACTGCTTTAACAGCTTTATTAGTTTTAATTTCATTAGGTTTAGTTGTAACGGTTCCAGTAGCTTTAGCTACACCCGGTGAATGGGAAAGTTCAAAAGCTAACATTACAAAAGGCTTTCAAGCTTGGGTAGCTCTTGTTTTAGCAATTGCTGCTTTAGATGGTATTGCATCTTCAATTTAAGCATTTAGAAATTATAGTTAAGACTATAATTTCTAAATTACTATTGACAAAATTCTATAAGTTATATAAATTATATAATGTCAAGAATTTGTTAGCGGGCATAGCTCAGTGGTAGAGCGCAACCTTGCCAAGGTTGATGTCGCGCGTTCGAATCGCGTTGCCCGCTTCCTTTTTTCTTTTATCTAAGATTTTATAGTATGCCCCCATCGTCTAGAGGCCTAGGACAGCTCCCTTTCACGGAGCAGACAGGGATTCGAATTCCCTTGGGGGTAGTTTTTTAACGACTGCGTTCTAAAAATTTTTTGAAATTGTTTTTTTTTTACACTTGCTTTTTATAAAAAAATTGAGTATGTTTAGCCATAGTAACAAACTATTAAAATTTTGAACTAACGGATTAGTAAAACTAATTTATGTTATATCTTTTTAGACTTTTACCTTTCTTAATCAATATTGATCAGGAGACAGTCTTAAAATGGTTTGGAATAGAAGATCCGAACGATAGTTCGGGAATCGAAGCATTATATGGTCTTGATTATCAACTCCCAAATACATCAACCGATATTTCAGCTGAAACATTTCGTCTAATCATCCAAGGTTTATGGGAAAAAATTCAAGATGGTTTGACGTTGGCCGATATTGAAAATGTTCTGTTTTTCATTCTTTTTATTCGTTTTGTAATTCTTGCATTCCGATATAATTTAAAAACATCGTTTTATATTACATGTATTGGCCTTTTTGCTGGATATTTATGGTATAGACATTTGATTGATTTAATCTCTATGTATAGAAGTGTATTAATGAAATTACCTTTTTTGCACAAACTAGGGATGGATGCAATTCAATTACGTACTCTTCATCGCTACATGGTTTTGACAGATTTAAAACTTGGTGAGAATGTTCACTGGTATAATCCAGGAAAAGTTATTTATTATGCATTTACAAAAGGGATAATCAATGTCGATCCTGAGACTGGACTTAGATATTATATTGATCCAATTTCAATGGTTGTTTCAAATTTACAAGAACCAATGAAATCAAATATTTTACCCCTTTACTATAAAATCTATAATAAAATAATCCCAAAAATCTTTGATATTTGTAGTAAATTTTGGAATCAACTTTCAGGTGTAGCTGCTTATGCGGTAATAACTCGAATCGGAAAAAGATATTGTCCATATTTAGTTCGCTGGCATTGGACATTTTTACTGATTATCGGTATAATTGAACAAATTTTTGTTTATTTTATCTACCGAGTATATTTTTTCCAATCTTTCACATTAATTCCACAATCTCAACCGTTTGAGAATTTTGTTGATCACGATATAGTATTACAAATTAAGTTCTTAAATGCAGTTATAGCTTGCATTGTAATATGTCATATAGGTTTTGTAATTTTTGGATTGCTTCATGCAATTTGCGGACAATATTTTTATATACCATTTTTTGTTGAAAATACAGAGCTTCATATTGGACCAAGACCGAAAAACAGTATTTATAGTGGGGGACAAACTTCGTGGCAAGACCCTGAAGAAAAAGCAAAAAACTTTAAACGTTTAGTCCCAAAACTTTGGTATGGATGGTTCGGCCGAGGAACTAAAAATAGATGGATGTTTTTGAATTCTATTAAAAAGCGGTTTCGAAAATTTATTAAAAAAATTAAAAAAAAATTTAATTGATCAATCATTATTAGATTTTGATTAGATTTTATAGAATACCTATTTATTAAAATTATTAAAACTTATCAATAGGTATTCTATATTTTGACTATAAATTTAGATTATAATGATGAACCTAAACCTGAATATGAACCGTAGAAGAATAAAGCAAGCATAGTAATGACTGCTAAGCCACCAACTAAACCCACAAGCCATAAAGGAATTCTACCAGTATTTGCCATAAAAAAAGCTCCTCTTATACAGATATTAAAATATTAATTGAAGAAATAACTCGAAAATAGAACCGCTAAAACAAAGATTAATAGAAGTCCCCAATAAAGAGAAGTTCGATTTAACTCTACTGCTTGTTTATTCGGATTCGGACCTGTCATAAAAAATTACCTCGTCTCTATATTATTTATTAAATTATCAATTTATCGTTGAATAAATTGCATTGCAGTAATCCCACCTAAGAAAAATACAGTTGGAATTGCTAATCCATGAATCGCTAACCAACGAAATGTAAAAATAGGATACGCTACAGGTTGATTAATATTTTTTGCCATTTTTTTACCTCAATTATAAACCTTTAGTTAAATCTTCTAATTCTTGTTTTGCACTAAAACGATCATTCACTAATGGAATTTGTTGACGATCTTGTGTAAAATATTCATTTGGACGCGGAGTTCCAAATACATCATATGCTAAGCCAGTACTAACAAATAACCATCCTGATACAAAAAGTGAAGGAATTGTAATACTATGAATAATCCAATAACGTACACTAGTAATAATATCCGAAAACGGACGTTCACCCGTAGATCCACCAGACATATTATAAATTCTCCTATAAAAAAAGATTGTTGCTCAGTCTAATAAGTTTTTTTATTTACGTTTAAAAGCGGGCAGGGGGAATCGAACCCCCATCATTAGCTTGGAAGGCTAAGGTTTTACCACTAAACTATGCCCGCACAACTCTATTATAACTCGAAAATAGAATTCTGCGGGTCAAAAAGCCTTATAAATTTTCTAGTTTTAAGTCTAGAAAATTTGCTAAATCAGCTGCTTCTTCTTCTAAACTTGAAATAGCAGTTGGTTCTTGCACAGGTGTCAAAGGTATTGTTCGATCGTCTTTCAAGCATAAATAAATATTTCGAGTTGGATTTAATCCTTCTGTAATTTTAATTCCAATAGCTCGAACGTTTGATAATGGGTATGTTAGAAGAATTTCACGATTTTTTCCAGGAAATCCTCGTCGAACTATTTTGACAATATTTTCGATTTTATTGTATTCATTATAACCGCTTCCAATATCCAAAAGCATTGTAACAATTATGTAAATACTCATTCCTAAGCTTAGTGTCCCATAGAACATCATTACCAAACCTTGTGGTATAAAAACTAGTTCTGTCGTATTTGTAAATGGTAATAAATTAGTTTTAAAATAACTGGAGATCCCAGCCAGTAAAAAACCTAAACCTCCAACAAATAAAAAAATTGACCAGAAATAATTACTAAACCTTCTTGATCCAATAATTTTATCTTGACGAATTTCTTCTTGCATTTGGTGCACTTTAATGAAAATTAAATTAATTTAATAGATTTTAATCCGAAAAATAAACCAGATGTAAGTGCAAAGCAAAATCCTACCAATAAAAAGTAATCAATAGCAAGTGTCATAAAATCTTTCTTATTTTATCAAAATGAAGTTTATAAAATTTTTTCTCTATATTAATATATATTATATAGTAATCTATATAAAATTTTTGGTTAGGAAAAATTTTAATCAAATTTTGCTTACCCTATATTTATTTAATCAAAAAATTCTATAACTAATTAAACAAAATTTTAAATTCATTTTATGGCTAATTTTATTAAACCGTATAACGATGACCCATTTGTGGGACATCTAGCAACACCAATAACATCGTCTGCAGTGACAAGAGCACTTTTACAAAATTTACCAGCTTATCGTTTCGGTTTAACACCGTTATTACGGGGTTTAGAAATTGGTTTAGCTCATGGTTATTTTTTAATTGGACCATTTGTTAAATTAGGACCATTACGTGATTCAGACGTTAATTTACTTGCTGGTTTTCTTTCAACAGTTGGTTTAATTATAATCTTAACTTTAGGTTTAACAATTTATGGTGTAGCTGCTTTTGGCCAAGAAAAATCATCATCATCAAGCGAAAATGATTTACAAACAAGAAAGGCTTGGGATCAATTCAGAGGTGGTTTCTTTGTTGGTGCATGTGGAAGTGCCGGCTTTGCTTTTATTTGCTTATCTAGTATTCCAACCTTTACAATAAGTTAAATTCCTATTAAAATTATATAATTCTAATTTGAAGTATTAAATCAGTTTTTTCATTTTTTAATACTTCAAATGAATATGCCTAAAAAACTAAATAAAAGAATAATTTATTTTTTATGAATACAACGCAAGTAAAATTACAAGAAGAGTATGCAAAAACAAAAATTGCTAAAATTTTAAATCTCTTAGATGAAGAGTTAGTTGGACTAGCTCCAGTAAAAAAAAGAATTCGTGAAATTGCAGCTTTATTACTCGTTGATAAATTAAGAAAAAGCTTAGGGATTACAGCAGCGAGTCCTGGTTTACATATGTCTTTTACAGGAAGTCCCGGAACTGGAAAAACAACTGTTGGTATGAAAATGTCGGAGATTTTATACCAATTAGGCTACGTCAAAAAAGGTCATCTATTAACTGTTACTCGTGACGATTTAGTAGGTCAATACATTGGTCATACAGCACCCAAAACAAAAGAAGTACTGAAAAAAGCAATGGGTGGTGTTTTGTTTATTGATGAAGCATATTATCTATATAAACCTGATAACGAGCGCGATTATGGTGCAGAAGCCATTGAAATTCTTTTACAAGTTATGGAAAATCAACGTGATGACTTAGTTGTTATTCTAGCTGGTTACAAAGATCCGATGGATAAGTTTTATGCTTCAAACCCTGGATTATCATCGCGTATTGCGAATCATATTGATTTTCCTGATTACTCGGTTGATGAACTTTTACAAATTGCAAAATTAATGTTAGAAGAACAACAATATCAATTAACACCAGGTGCAGAAACTGCATTGAATGATTATATTAAAAAACGAAAAGAGCAACCTTTATTTGCTAACGCGAGAAGTGTTAAAAATGCTTTAGATCGCGCAAGAATGCGTCAAGCGAATCGAATTTTTGATAGCCGTGGTCAAGTTTTGACAAAAAAAGATTTAGTTAATCTTGAAGCTGCTGATATTTTACAAAGCTCTATTTTTGATAAGTAGAATATTTTTTTAAGATAAAATATTATTTTATGAGTTTACTGATTATTGGAGGGACCGGAACGTTAGGACGCCAAATTGTTTTGCAAGCTCTAACGAAAGGTTACCAAGTACGTTGTATGGTTCGAAATTTTCGAAAAGCTAGTTTCTTAAAAGATTGGGGTGTTGAATTAGTATATGGCGATTTAGCAAAACCAGAGACAATTCCGCCTTGTTTGAAAGGTATAACTGCTGTTATTGATGCTTCGACTAGTCGTGCGGATGAACTTGATTCTTTGAAAAAAGTAGATTGGTATGGTAAATTATGCCTTATTGAAGCATCTGAAGCTGCTAATATTAAACGATTTATTTTCTTTTCAGCGCAAAATGTAGAACAATTTCAAAAGATTCCTTTTATGAAAGTTAAAAACGGAATTGAAGTTAAACTAAAAGAATCAAGAGTTCCTTATACAATTTTTCGATTAACCGGATTTTATCAAGGTTTAATTGAGCAATATGCGATACCTATTTTAGAAAATCTTCCAATTTGGGTTACAAATGAAAATACATATATTTCTTATATAGATACTCAAGATATTGCTAAATTCTGTTTACGCGCTTTACAAATTCCAAAAACTATCAATCAAACGTTTTTCCTAAGTGGTTTAAAAGGATGGGTCTCATCAGAAATCATTAATTTATGCGAACAGTTGGCTGGGCAAGAAGCCAAAGTTCAACGCGTTCCTTTATTTATTTTAAAACTGGTAAGTCAGTTCTTTGGTTTTTTTGAATGGGGTCAAAATATAAGCGATCGACTAGCTTTTGCTGAAATTTTAAACACTGAAAATAATTTTTCAAAATCAACTTTTGACTTATACAAAATGTTTAAAATTGATTCATCAGAAATTATCCAATTAGATGACTATTTCTTAGAATATTTTATTCGTTTATTAAAACGCTTACGAGATATTAATTTCGAAGATGTTCAAAAACAGAAAAATTTAATCATTTAATTTTATGGGTACTACGAATTATGTTGGGGCTGTTGTTAAAATTTTAGAAACTCCTAAACAAAAGTTTTTAAAAAAAAATACTTTTGCTGTTAAATGTAGAGTCCAATTTCCACAACTAAAATCAAGCAAATTGGTTCATCTAACTTTTTGGGGAAATTTAGCTCGCGATGTTTTGAAGTATTATAAAACCAATGATTATATTTTAATTGAAGGTTATGTATCACTTCGGAATAAAGCAAATTCAAATCCAATGTCTAAAAATTCGAAACAGGCTGAAATCTCAGTTACTAAAGTCTATCCTTTTCTTTTAAGCGATGGTAGACGAATAAATTAATTTCTCTAGAATTAAATAATTTAGAATCTTTTTATTTTAGTATAATTAATATTATTAAAAATAATTTTTAAGAAAAATTAAATGTTAACTTTAAAAATTTTAGTTTATACAACGATTATCTTTTTTGTCTCTTTGTTTATTTTTGGGCTTCTTTCAAGTGATCCGTCAAGAAATCCAAATCGTAAAGACTTTGAATAAATTTTAAATCTTATAGATTTTAAAAATTAATATCTTTTAAAATCTATAAAGTTTAATTTAGTTTTTTTCTTTTTCTATTAAATATTATTTAAAATTTTATAAAATTTTAAATAAATAAGTTTTTTAACCAAAACTATATTACTATGTAAGTAGTAATAACTTTACTTTTATGAAATCTTTTACCAAATTAAAAATTCTAAAATTTAGCTAAAAATGAAACGTTTTAACCTAATAACTTTACTTTTCGTACTACTATTAGCTTTTGCACCTAATCCAGCATCAGCGGATATTGGTGGATTAACAAAATGTAGTGATTCTCCAGCTTTTGCAAGACGATTAGATGTAAGTGTCAAAAAACTTGAGCAAAGAATGACTAAATATGAAGTGGACTCACCACCAGCTTTAGCTTTACAACAACAAATTGATCGAACAAAAGCAAGATTTGATAAATATGGCCGTTCAGACTTATTATGTGGAAGAGAAGGTTTACCACATTTAGTTGCTGATGGACGCTGGAGCCATGCCGCTGAATTTATTATTCCTGGATTCGGGTTTCTTTATATTTCAGGTTGGATTGGTTGGGTTGGACGAAAATATGTTCGTGCAGTAAGTACAACGAAAAATCCGGCTGAGAGTGAAATTATTATCAATGTTCCTTTAGCTTTAAAAATAATGACGACAGGTTACATTTGGCCGATTTCTGCTTGGCAAGAATTAATTAGCGGTGATTTAATAGCTTCAAAAGATGAAATAACTGTTTCACCACGTTAAACGCTAAGTTTTTTACTTAACTATTTATTAACTACTTAAACTGAACTTTTATGGAAGATTTTCAAAAATATTTATCAACAGCTCCAGTTTTATTAACCTTATGGATGACATTTACCGCTGGATTTATTATCGAAATTAATCGTTTTTTCCCAGACCAGTTAGGATTTTACTTTTAAACAAATAAGAATAAACGTAGATATTTTATTAATATCTACGTTTATTTTTTCTAATTTTTTTCTTTGAATTTTTAATAATAAAATAATCAATAAACTTAAAATTAAAATTTTTTTAAAAAGTTAATTTTTTTAACTAAAAAAATGTATAATAAAGATTTGAAAACTCATAATTAACAGATAGTTAAATTTCCCCTAGTCTTTATTCTTTATGAGAGTTTCATAGATTTTCGTCTCCCAACAAGGAGAAAATTAATGGCAATAAGCTCAACCGACCGTCGCGCAAAAAATGTGCAAATTTTTGTTGAGAAAGACGCAGTCGAAACTAGTTTCGCAAAATGGGCACAACCAGGTCATTTCTCTAGAACACTAGCAAAAGGTCCAAAAACAACTACTTGGATTTGGAACTTACATGCAGATGTTCATGACTTTGATAGTCAAACAAGCTCTCTAGAGGAAGTTTCTCGTAAAATTTTCAGTGCTCATTTTGGACAACTAGCAGTGATCTTTTTATGGATTAGTGGAATGCACTTCCACGGTGCATACTTCTCTAACTATTCAGCTTGGTTAACTGACCCAGTTGGTATTAAACAAAGTTCTCAAGTTGTTTGGCCAATCGTTGGTCAAGAAATTTTAAATGGTGATGTTGGTGGTAATTTCCAAGGTGTTCAAACAACTTCTGGATGGTTCCAAATGTGGCGTGCAGAAGGAATCACTAGTGAAGTTGAATTATATTGGACTGCCATTGGTGGGCTAGCAATGTCAGCTATTATGTTATTTGCTGGATGGTTCCATTATCATAAAGCTGCACCAAAATTAGAATGGTTCCAAAATGCCGAATCAATGATGAATCATCATTTAGCAGGCTTATTAGGATTAGGATGTTTATCTTGGTCAGGTCATCAAATTCACGTTGCATTACCAATTAACAAATTATTAGATGCAGGTGTAGCACCTCAAGAAATTCCATTACCTCATGAGTTTTTAATTAACCGTGAGTTAATGAGTCAATTGTATCCAAGTTTTTCAAAAGGATTAGCACCATTTTTTGGAGGACATTGGGGTGAATATTCCGATTTCTTAACTTTTAAAGGTGGTTTAAATCCAGTGACAGGTGGCTTATGGTTAAGTGATATTGCTCATCATCATTTAGCTTTAGCTGTATTATTTATTGTTGCTGGTCATATGTACCGTACCAATTGGGGTATTGGTCATAGTATGAAAGAAATTTTGGAAGCTCACAAAGGACCTTTCACAGGTGAAGGTCACAAAGGGTTATACGAAATTTTAACAACATCTTGGCATGCTCAGTTAGCAATTAACTTAGCGATGATGGGTTCTTTAAGTATCATTGTTGCACATCATATGTATGCAATGCCTCCATACCCGTACATTGCAACAGATTATGCCACGCAGCTTTCAATATTTACACATCATATGTGGATTGGAGGTTTCTGTGTAACAGGTGGAGCTGCTCACGGTGCAATTTTCATGGTTCGCGATTATACACCAGCTAACAACTACAATAATTTGTTAGATCGTGTTTTAAGACATCGTGATGCGATTATCTCACATTTAAATTGGGTATGTATTTTCTTAGGCATGCATGCATTTGGATTCTATGTCCATAATGATACAATGCGAGCTTTAGGTCGTCCTCAAGATATGTTCTCAGATAAAGCGATTCAATTACAACCAATTTTTGCTCAGTGGATTCAAAATATCCATTTATTAGCACCTGGTACGACTGCACCAAACGCATTAGCAACAACAAGTTATGCTTTCGGTGGTGAAGTTGTTGAAGTTGGTGGAAAAATTGCAATGATGCCTATTCAATTAGGTACTGCCGATTTTATGGTTCACCATATTCATGCATTTACAATTCACGTAACAGTATTGATTTTATTAAAAGGTGTGTTATATGCACGGAGTTCGAAACTAATTCCAGATAAGGCAAATTTAGGTTTCCGCTTCCCTTGTGATGGACCAGGTCGTGGTGGTACATGTCAAAGTTCAAGTTGGGATCATGTGTTCTTAGGTTTATTCTGGATGTATAACTCAATCTCTGTAGTAATATTCCACTTTAGTTGGAAAATGCAATCAGACGTTTGGGGAACTGTTTCACCGGAAGGTGCTGTTTCACATATTACTGGAGGAAACTTTGCACGGAGTGCTATTACAATCAATGGTTGGTTACGTGATTTCTTATGGTCACAAGCTTCACAAGTAATTCAATCGTATGGATCAGCTGTGTCAGCATATGGTCTTATTTTCTTAGGGGCACATTTCATCTGGGCATTTAGTTTAATGTTCTTATTCAGTGGACGTGGATATTGGCAAGAGTTAATTGAGTCGATTGTTTGGGCTCATAATAAATTGAATTTTGCTCCAGCAATTCAACCACGTGCATTAAGTATTACTCAAGGTCGAGCTGTTGGTTTAGCACACTATTTATTGGGCGGTATTGGAACAACATGGTCGTTCTTCTTAGCACGTGCTGTTTCGATAAGCTAAATAAGTACAGCTAATAAAATTAAAAATACTCTTTTTGAAAAGATAATTTTCATTTCTATTTATAACTAAAATTTATAATAAAAGGCATCTAACAATTATGGCAACTAAGTTTCCAAAGTTTAGCCAAGCCCTTGCACAAGATCCAGCAACGCGACGAATTTGGTATGGTGTCGCGACTGCTCACGATTTAGAAGCACATGATGGAATGACTGAAGAAAATTTATATCAAAAGATTTTTGCTTCACATTTCGGTCATTTAGCAGTTATTTTCTTATGGACTGCAGGAAATCTATTCCATGTTGCTTGGCAAGGAAATTTTGAAAAATGGGTCAGCGATCCACTGAAAGTAAAACCAATCGCGCATGCGATTTGGGATCCCCATTTTGGCGAATCAGCAATTAAAGCATTTAGCAAAGGAAATGCATATCCTGTCAACTTCACGTTTTCAGGTTTTTATCAATGGTGGTACACAATTGGTTTAAGAACAAATCAAGAATTATATCAAGGTGCTATTGGATTATTACTTTTAGCATCAGTTTTATTATTTGCTGGTTGGTTACATTTACAACCAAAATTCCGCCCAAGTTTATCTTGGTTTAAAAATAATGAATCTCGTTTAAATCATCATTTATCAGGCTTATTTGGCGTGAGTTCTCTGGCTTGGACAGGTCATTTAGTTCACGTAGCAATTCCTGAATCAAGAGGAATACACATTGGTTGGGACAATTTTTTAACGACTCCGCCACATCCGGAAGGTTTAGCACCATTCTTTAGCGG
>Ga0157378_10002343_pt1 | contig 16821 bp, 15 predicted proteins | sample M65metaG_FD_115309 | JGI IMG/M metagenome (GOLD analysis project Ga0157378, IMG submission 115309) | Miscanthus rhizosphere microbial communities from Kellogg Biological Station, Michigan, USA - M6-5 metaG | ecosystem: Host-associated > Plants > Roots > Rhizosphere > Soil | place: USA: Michigan...
AATCAGGCTGTGAAAATTGCGACACGCGAAATGCTCAATTTCATCGTCGAGACGAAAGGGCTTTCGCGCGAAGACGCCTACATGCTGCTCAGCGCCACGATGGATTTGGTCGTGACGCAGGCAGTCGACGGCGCCAAGGGCATTCACGCGCTCGTGCCGAAATCGATTTTCCAGAAATAAAAGTTCCACAGTCAAAAAAATAGATCGCTACTGCGCGACCCATTTGTCGATGCGCGAAGCATACAAGTTAGCCAGATAGACGGCCTTTTCATCCGGGCAGGCGATCCCGTGCACAGAGTCAATTGTGCCTTCCATGCGGCCAGGCCGGCCGAACGCGCCCAGAATCTTGCCGCTAAGATCCATCTTGTAAACGCGTCCCACACTTCCAACGAACATCGTCTGGTTCGATCCATTCGTAAGGCACAACGACCAGGGCGCGGTCGGCAGGGGCCAGACGGCTTTACGATTTCCCTCTGCGTCAAACACCTGGATGCGGCTGTTGCCGCGGTCAGCCACGTAAATTACATCGTTATTGTCCACTACAAGGCTGTGGGGCGTGTTGAAGTCGCCCGGCTGATTACCGCGTTCTCCCCAGGTTTTTACGAAATTTCCGTCCTTATCGAATTTTGCCACACGCGAATTTCCGTATCCGTCCGAGACGAACATACTGCCGTCCTTGGACCAGCCGATGTCGGTCTCCTGATAAAAGGCGGCTCGGCCACGCGCAGCGTGCTCAATGACGTGCGTCTGCCAGGTCCAGGGCTCCGGATTCGTTCCCAGCGTTCCTACCGTGCGACCCTCGGAGTCAAAGCGGTAAATAATGTCGTCTGCCGCATCCACGTACCACAAGTTGCCCTGCGGATCGAAACGCAGGGCATGCGCGCCCACGAACATCTCCGAGCCTTCGCCCCAGGAGCGCACAAAAGTCCCGTCCGATTTAAATTCCAGCACAGGGTGATAGCCGCGATTGAGCGCCAGGATATTTCCGGTCGGACTAACCGCGATGCCGCTCATGCGGCCCACAACAGAATGGGCGGGATAGTGGAAAAAGTTCTCTACCAGATGAAATGGCAGCTGCGGTACGGCCGACGCTGCGCCCGCACCTGCGCCGCTTTGTGCTCTCATCAGCGCGACAACAACAAGCGAAACTGCCAAGGCGCAAACCATGTAAAGCAAGGAGCGTTTCTTCATAGAACAAGCCTCCCCATAGGATTTTGTGATGGACGCAATCTCGGGCCTTGTTGCCGAATCAGGTAAGTACGTAGCAATGGACGTCAACGGGAGGGCAGCGCGTTGCAAGAATATCGACGAAGATCCGCCGGCGACCTGGTTTCGGAATCGAATCGACGGGCGAAACTAGGCCCATTATGGGGAATGTCACATTAAAATGTGGAAATGTGTTCCATCCCCAAATCCAGCATCCCAAGGGAAACTACTACCTGTAGACCTGAAGTTAAGCGCGCACTAATCCGACCTAGATCGCCATTAGAATGTGTGAGTTAAAGACGATCGTACCCGGAGGGCCGATGCTTTGAACCTAAACTTTAGTCGATGTTGAGCGAACCATGGGAAAATATTTGCTCAAATGTAGTAATGAAAGAGACTATCAGTCCCCATTTGAGACGGTTCTTTTCTTCCAACTGTAGTACGTAATGGAACTATTAGAGATAAATTCCTTCCCGCAACCATAAACAGGGGTGGGGTTTGGCATGTCTCCTGCTCAGGCAAGAGGGAAGGCGATTATGAGCAATTCTCTTCATCATCAGTGCTCCTTCCCCGGCTGCGGGACCTTAGTGCCAGCAGAGCTGGAGACCGAAGCGTACTGCGTTTCCCACTTTCTCCTTTCCGCGGAGAAGGCATGTGCCGAGATACGCCGCGAGTCTACGACGGGTGAGTCAAGCGCCGCGCGACGAGCGGAATTTGAGTCTTATGTTGCTGCCTCCGCCATGAAGCTGGCCCTCATTGGCACCGGAAATGCCCGGTTATCCGATGAAATCAAGAAGCGCGTTCTCACAACTTTCCATACGCTGATGATCCTCCGGGAAAATCTTGACCGCCCCGCGAACCCCTTCTTGCCCAGACGACGAACGACTCCAACAGAAGCGACTGCAGCGACTGCAGCCTGACCTGCTACGCCGGCAGCAGCGAAAACCGACGGTTCTCTGCAACTGCGAAAATCCTACTCGCTGTTAGTTTCGCATTGCCCGGTCCCGGGATTATTCCATTGACAATCCACCGTGAAATTGAATAAGTTGCCCGCAATTGGAGGTTCCCCGTGAAAGTAAAGCTCTCAGGCCCTCCTGTACTGGTTGTTGCTTTTCTCCTCTTGGTTTCCGTTTCCATGTTCGCGCACCACGGTGCGGCGTCATACGACATATCGAAGATGACGACCTTGAAGGGAACCATTACAGAAATCAAGTGGATGAATCCCCATGCTGAAATTGACATCGAAGTCAACGAAGCGGGAAAACCGCAAAAGTACATTGTGGAATCGGTCAGCCCTCTGGGCCTTTCCAGGAACGGCTGGACCAAAGATCTTCTCAAGAACGGGGATCAGATCACGGTGACCGGCAATCTCTCTAAAAACGGCACGCATATCCTGCGTCTCAAGAAGATCGTCTTTCCTACCGGCAAAGAGTTGACCATACAGAGCGGCGAAGATTACGCAGGCCAGTAGGGATTGCCCGGCAAGTTCGCTCGCAGATTCGATTTGATTCGATATTGGGGATCACGAACTGTGCCGGAATGTGTACTCCGGAAGGAGTGTTTGTGATGCGCGAACGGCTGGTGGTATTCGCGGTGGCCGCATCGGCAGTGCTCATCCTCGCCTCATGTTTACTCGCCCAGACCGCGGCGCCTCAGGGGGCAGCAAGTGCTCCTGCGCCGGACCTCAGTGGTATTTGGAGGCGTTCGCGGAGGCCGCCTGATAATGCGCGCAAATACACCTTGCATGAATTGGCAGGCACCCTCACCAATCAAGAACCTCCGATGACCGCCTGGGGCGAGGCCAAATACAAGGCCGCCAAACCCAACGTGGGACCGCGAGGAGTGCCTATCTCGCAGACCAACGATCCCATCTTCAAATGTTTTCCACCCGGAGTGCCGCGAATCTATCTGATGCGTGTCGGACAACCGCTGGAGATTATTCAGATTCCCGGACGTGTGATCATGTTTTTTGAGTACGATCACTTTGTCCGTCAGATTTTCATGGACAGACCGCAGCATCCTCAGGATCTGACTCCGTCCTATATGGGAGACTCGATCGGCAAGTGGGAAGGGGACACGCTGGTGGTCGATACGGTTGGATTCAACGAAAAAACATGGCTCGATGGGGAAGGGCATCCGCATAGCGATGCGCTGCACCTGGTGGAACGCATCCGCCGAGTGGGCCATGACGCGATGACCATTGATTTTACGATCGACGATCCGAAGGCCTATACCAAGCCCTGGGTCGCCCACAACGTCTTCGAGTTAAAACCGGGCTGGAACATCGGCGAGGTGGTGTGCGTGGACGACAACGCCAATTTTCAGGATACGGAAAAGAAGTTGGAGTCCGGTAAGTAGAACAGGCTTCAGCCTGTTTGCATTTTGCACGTGTCGGCATCCAAAACCAAACAGGCTGAAGCCTGTTCTACGGCAGCGCCCTCAGTCGTTTTTTTTGCTAATTCTATCGTCTTGCGATACAATATTAGAACTCGAGGGCTGGGAGAATTTTCAGGCCGCCCAGTCCTGGAGAGCGAACTTCAGGAGACAAGTCCGCAGCGTGACGCCGGTCAATTCATCGTATTTGCCGCGCACAGGCTCTACAGGCGAGAGACACAGGTGTCCTGTAATGCGCTGATTTAGCTTTCCCCTACCTAACCGCGTCTCTTCGTACGCATTCGGTTCGATACCAGTAGCTATCTGTGCGGGTATGCGAGGTGTGCGGCAAATATCGCGCCGGAGAAATATTCATCCAGAACCTTGGTCCAGACATTGATTTCGCAATTTAAACGAAAGAGGAACCTTCATGGGGCGGGTGCAGGGCAGGTCAAGAATGTATTCCATTATCGAAAGGCTGCACTTGGGCCGGGTAGTTCTTTTGCTGCTTCTGGCTGGAGTTTGTCCGGTGTTCGGTCAGATGATCGGTGCGAGAGCAGCTGCGGGCGGGACCACGATTAAGCCTCGCATCGCGACCTATGCCGACTCCTCCAATCCACCTGCTGCCATGCCAAATCCACAAACTGGAATTGCGCTGACGGACTTTCCCGCTTCGAAAGTAAACGAATCATTTCCGGCATGGTTACATTTTGGCGGTGAATACAGGATCAGGCCGGAACAGCACACAGCATACTCTTTCACTCCCGCCAACAACGATGGATTTGTCCTGAGCCGTCTTCGCCTGGACCTGACAATCACGCCCACGACGTGGTTCGAGGCTTTCGTTCAGGCCCAGGATTCGGAGCCCTTGGGGATCGCTCCTGGTCACATTACGGCGTCGGTGAAAGATGTCTTCGATCTGCGCCAAGCCTATGTGCAATTCCAGAATGGGGAGAAAGGCTGGTTTAGCTTTCGGGTTGGCAGGCAGGAATTGCGATACGGCCAGGAGCGCCTGGTGGGAGTCAGCGACTGGACCAATGCCCCTCGGGTGTTCGATGGCTTTCGGCTGGTCGTCGGCACGAACAGGAATCACGTCGACTTGTTCAGCGCTTCTGTCGTTGTCAATAATCCCGTGGCGTTTGACAACCACGCAGGAGGAATGAATTTCCACGGCGCGTACGGTTCATTCTCCTCGCTCGTTCCTAAAGCTCGCGTGGAACCGTATGTTTTTTGGAAAGCCCTCCCGCTCGTAAGAAGTGAAGGGGGAACTGCCGGGAATGAGAATCTGTGGACTTACGGTTTTCACTGGACCGGGAAATTGCCTCTGAACTTTGATTACACGATTGAGGCAGCAAAACAATCCGGAAACTACTCAAGCGACGCCATCGCTGCCTGGGCAGGTTATGCAAACTTCGGCTATTCGATTCCCAATCTACGATTCCATCCGCGCTTCCTGGCTCAATACGACTACGCCTCGGGTGACGGTAGACTGAAAGATGGCAAGGCAGGAACCTTCGATCAACTTTATCCCAGCAACCACGGTGTATTTGGCCTGGTAGACCTGTTCGGCTGGCGAAACATCGTTCAAGCACGCGCGGGAGTTGAAGTGAAACCGGCGAAGCACCTCAGCGTGACTGCTGATTTCCGCGGTCTCTTTCTGGCCACCGGGCGTGACTCGCTCTACAATTCGGCGGGTAGTGTGCTGGTAAAGACGCCGAGTACTGGCGCACTTCACCGGGATGTGGGCGTCGAACCGGACGTCTTCGCAAAATACGATCTTCGAGAGAACTTTACAGTCGGCGCAGGATACGGATATTTGTTCGCTGGCCGGTTTTTAACCGAGAACTCGCCAGGAAGCCCCGCATCAATCGTATATACATTTGCGACATACAAGTTTTGAGGTCTCATTGTTCGAACTCCCCAATCAGATTAGTGACGAAAGGGAATTGGACCCCAAAGCATTTTCCGGAAAGAGGACTGGTTGCACGCGTGTTCTCGTACCTTACAATAAGGGGTGTTACTCAAAGGAGCCCGACGGATGAGTGAGAAGACAATTCTGAGCGTTGCAGTTACGGGAAATCAAACCACGTTGCAGCAGCACCCAGGCCTGCCGTGTACGCCTGAGCAAATCGCGAATGCCTGTATCGAATCGGCCAAAGCCGGCGCCGCCATTACACACATCCATGTGCGCTACCCTGATGGCCGGCCGAGCATGGAGCTCAGCCACTACACGGAGGTGGTCGACCGCATTCGCAATAGCGGCGTGGACGTGATCATTAACCTCACGACAGGTCCTGGGCAGCGCTTCATTCCGAGCGAGAATGACCCCAAGGTGGCTGCTCCGGGCACCACGCTGACAACTCCGCTGCGCCGCGTCGAGCATATCCTGGCGCTGAAGCCCGAAATCTGCAGCCTGGATCTCAATACGATGTGGTCGGGCGCGTCCGCGGTGATCAATTCGCCGAACAGCATCACCACCATGGCGCGAGCAATGAAGGAAGCCGGATCGAAGCCGGAGCTCGAAGTTTTTAATAGCGGCGACATTCAATTGGCAAAGGATTTGATCGATAAGGGTGTCCTGGATAAGCCGCCGCTGTTCCAGATCGTCACCGGAATCCGCTATGGGTTTGAATGCACGCCGCAGACGCTCCTGTATGCGAAGTCCCTCCTGCCGGAAGGCGCGCACTGGGCCGCGTTCGGCGTTGGCCGGCTGGCCTACCCAAGTCTGGCGCTAGCCTTCTTGCTTGGCGGACATGTCCGAATCGGAATCGAAGACGCCGTATATCTTCGCAAGGGCGTTTTGGCTCCAAGTAATGCAGCCATGGCCGAGAAAGCCGCGCACATCATCGAAGAACTTGGCGGTGAGTTGGCTACAGCAAAGGAAGCCCGGGCAATTCTCGGACTTCGCAATTGACGAACCAAGAAACTGGTGGATGACAGGGAATCGTAGAAACTGCTAAAGAAGCGATTGTTGCGGCGTCGGCCCTGGGGAAAACCACGGTGTCAGCTACGACGCACCTATACGGCGACCCTACCCTTTTTCTTACTTCGCTTGCGCCCACTGGCAGCTTTCACTAGTGGTGTGGGCGCGACTTTTCCTGCCTGGTCGGAGGAATTTTCTGATTTCTGATGAGCTTCTCGTGAGTACTCGTAGGCTTTATTTGAGTACTCCATCGCCTGTTTTGAAAACTCGTGTCCGGTCTTATGATCCTCATGGCCGTGACGCTCCGCGGCGACGCGGTGAGCGTGCGCAGCAAGATCGTGGAACTCGGCAGCCCTTTGGTGCCAATCGTTTCGGCCCTGCCGGCTATGGTCGCCACGATTGCCTCGATTGCGCATAAGTAGCTCCTTTACGAAATCAAGCTGCATAGTATCATGCGGATATCTCTGCTCCGGCGCACACATTGCAATAAGACCGCTCGCTGCGGTTCTCGGGGAAGAGTACAAGTGTGGATTTGACCAAAGCTGTTTCCTGAACTAGTATCCCCGCATCAACGAGGAGACCAAAACCATGAAATCCTTATATCGGTCGTTGGCAGGTATTATCCTGGGCGGTGTTCTGTGTGCGCTCGTAACTTGTCCGCGTGTTGCCGCGCAGGCCAAGTCGCAACCGATCGTCCTGAAAGGCGCGCGCCTGATTGACGGCACGGGCCGGCCGGCGATTGAGAACTCCGTGCTGGTCATCGAAGGGGATCATGTGGCCGCTGCTGGAAAAGCGGGCGCCGTTTCCATTCCCAAAGACGCAGATGTGAAGGACATGACCGGAAAAACGATCATGCCCGCGCTGACCAACCTCCATGGACACCTTGGCTTGTCCAACAACGGAGCCGACTCCGCGGTCGGACACTACACCCAGGAAAATGTCATCAAGCAGCTCAACAAATATCTTTCCTACGGCGTGGCGACGGTTGCGTCCTTCGGGCAGGACGAAGATGAAATTTATAAGGTGCGAGACGCGCAACACGCCGGACACTTGGATGGCGCGCATCTCTATACCGCCGGCGAGGGTTTCGTGGATGCAGGTAAGGCAAATCCCACGGACCATCGCTATCGCCCGAAGAATCCGGACGAAGCCCGCGCCGATATCCGCGAACTCGCGGTGCATCACCCCGACTATGTAAAGATGTGGGTGGATGATGGGCTGGGCCACGGAATAAAAATCACGCCCGACGTCTATCAAGCGATCATCGACGAGGCGCACAAACAGCACCTCCGCGTTTTTGCCCATGAATTTTATTTGGCCGATGCAAAAGGCTTGCTCGCCGCAGGCATTGATGGCTTTGCTCACAGCATCCGCGATCAAGCCGTTGACCAGGATCTGATCCAGAAAATGAAAGCACGCGGCATTTTCCTGATCCCCACTCTGGTGCGCGATGAAGTTCTGTTCGCCTACGCCGACAATCTCAAATGGCTGGACGACCCGTTTTTCAAATCGGGATACGATCCCGCCGCGATGGCCTTGGTCCGCGGCCCGGAAAACGTGGAAAAGGGCCGCAAAGATCCGGACATCGCCAAGTATCGCGCAGGACTCGAGATGGCCAAGAAAAATCTGAAAACGCTCTCTGACGCTGGCGTGAAAATCGGGTTTGGTACGGATTCCGGAATTCCCACTCGTTTCCCCGGCTACTTCGAACATCGCGAATTGCAACTGATGGTAGAAGCCGGACTCACGCCCATGCAGGCGATCATGGCCGCCACCGCGACAAATGCGGATATTCTCGGCGGCGCGAAACAGTTCGGAACTTTGCAGTCTGGAAAGCGCGCCGACTTCCTCGTTCTAGATGCGAATCCGCTGGACGATATTCACAACACCGAAAAGCTGTCCGCGGTATGGCAATCCGGCAAAATCGTGCCGTCGGTGTCCGCGAAAATGACTTCCGGGAATTAGCAGCAGCGGATTGTAATAAAGGTGTAATACACGTACCTTTGCCGTATATCGCTGGCTGCGGTATACGTGCGTGGCAAAAACTGCCGAATATACCAACCATACTGTATGTGCTTCAGTCCCTCGCGCGAGTAACCTCCATGCATTGTCAACCGGCCGACATCAAAAGGGGGAACTTCATATGAAATCATTTCAACGCGGGTGGCTTGCAGCCGCAGTATTGACTGTCGGACTCAGCTTTGGAACTTTCCGTGTCGCGGCCGCTCCGCTGCCGCAGGAACATTATCACGACGATGACTATTCAAGAAATCCCAGATACCAGGAAGGTATTCGGGACGGAAAAGACGATGCAGCGCACCACCGGGATCATTACAAGAAGCACCACTTCAAGAAAGAAGACGACCAGAAAGCATACGAATACGGTTACCAGCAGGGTCACCATGATGACCGCGATGATCGCGACCATCATGAAGATCGCGACCATCACGACGATCACGACCAGCACTATCGCTGAGCGCGAGCCACGCTTATCCCTCCGATTGTTCATCCTGGCGGGGCTGTCGTTCGGCAGCCCCAGTCAGCAGGTTCTCCTCATTAGAAAACACGTTTACCTCTGTAGCCAAGTTGCCAATGGAGCCAATTCGCCAGCTTATTACGCGTGAGAATATCCGCCGGACGCAAGTGGTTTGCCTGGCGTGACTTCGAGGGCTACGGCGAAGGCGCAGATAACCATAACTCCCACCATCCAAGGCATCGCCGGTACGTGCGTACTATTGGTGCCGCGGATTCGCGCTGGAAATATGGTGACGTGCTAAATGCAAAACGAGAACGAATATTCGTTTGCCGCGCAGCAACTACATAAGGAGCCACGTCGCCCATGCGATCTTTATCCAAGGCATTACTCGTTGCAGCTGGTTTGTTTACGATCGGTGCAGCAGCTTCCCAGGTGAGCGCCAGGACTTTCCTGGCCGGAACATTCACCCTTGCGCATCCCACGCAATGGAAAAACACGGTTCTACCCGCCGGCAACTATACGTTCAAGTTGGCCAACACCCAGACAGATGCGAACCTTCTCTCGGTGCGCGGCGGCACGAAGGCTCTTGACGTACTGGTTTTTGCTCAATCGGCCTGCGCCAATTGCCAAAACGCTGATTTGAAAATTACAGTGAATGGCGAAAACCGTGTGGTCACTGCATTGGACCTGCCCGGCTTCCATGTCGACTTTAGCGGACGGCGTTCGCCAGCTGAGATGGAACAGCAACTTGGGAAGAAGTCAGTCTCCTCCGAGCAGGTTGCTGTTCACGTCGACTCCAATTAGTTTCCGGGCCAGCATTGGGCCTCGCCACTCCGTCACACTTTGTAGTGACACTAGAAACGTAACGCGAGGTAGGAATCAAACGAACTCAGTGATTCTCACCTCGCGTGGACTGTCCTAAACACGATCTGTTAATCCGACAGGCGGCAATCCCTGCGAAACCGCAGCGCGAGCGGATGGCGAGCAGCTACTCTTCCGTTTTGATCCCCAGAGAGCGCATGCGCCGGTACAGGTGGCTGCGTTCCAGGCCCAGGGCCTCGGCCGTGCGCGTCATGTGCCACTGATTTTCTTCCAGCTTGCGCAGAATAAATTCCCGTTCATAGGCGCTGCGCGCTTCGTGCAGCGTCGCGTTCGGCTGCTGCGCCATGCGCGAACTGGCGCGAAACAATTCCGCCGGCAGATGCAGCGGCTCGATCTTGTCCTGCGGGACGATGATCATCAGGCGCTCGATCAGATTACGCAGCTCGCGCACGTTTCCTGGCCAGTGATATCGTGTCATCACGCCGAGCGCCGCGTCGCTTAACTCCTTTGGCTTGCGCCCGTACGCTGCAGCGAATTCCAGCATGAAATAACGAGCCAGGACCGGAACGTCCTCGATGCGTTCGCGCAACGGCGGGAGAGTAAAGGGAATTACGTTGAGCCGGTAAAAAAGATCTTCGCGAAACCGGCCGTGCGCAATTTCTTCTTCCAATGTCTTGTTCGTTGCGGCAATCACTCGCACATCGACGCCCACGGTCTGATTCGAGCCGACCGGCTCCAGGCGCTGCTCCTCCAGCACGCGCAGCACTTTGGCTTGCGTGCGCAAGCTCATATCCCCCACCTCGTCCAGAAAAAGCGTCCCGCCGTCGGCCTTTTCAAATTTGCCGACCTTGTTTTCCGTCGCGCCCGTAAAACTGCCTTTCACATGCCCAAATAATTCGGATTCAATGAGTTCTTCGGGTATCGCGGCGCAATTGACCTCTACAAATGCCCGGTCGCCGCGCAGGCTCGCTACGTGTAGCGCTCTGGCGACGAGCTCCTTCCCAGTGCCGCTTTCTCCGTAGATCAGGACGCGGCCATTCGTCGGCGCGGTCAAGGCGATTTGCTGGCGAAGCGCCCTCATCGGGACGGTTTCTCCCTGCAACTGAGTCCGTCCTCCGATCTCTTCGCGAAGTTGCCGGTTTTCCTGCGCCAAGCGGTGAACTTCAAGCGCATTTTTGATGACCAGAATCACTTTTTCCAGCGAGAGAGGTTTCTCAATGAAATCAAACGCGCCAAGTTTTGTAGCGCGCACTGCAGTCTCGATGCTGGCGTGGCCGGAAATCATGACCACCATCGCATCCACGCCGTTTTTGCGAATACGATCGAGGGTTTCGAGGCCGTCGATTCCGTCGAGCCACACGTCCAGCAGGATCAGATCGACCGAGCGTTGTTCCAGCAGAGAAAGACATTCTTCGCCCGATGACACGGCGAGCGATTCGTATCCCTCATCGGTCAGAATCGCCGTAAGTACCTCTCGAATGCCTTGCTCGTCATCCACGATGAGAATGGAATTGGACATGAAAGTAGGGAACTAGCCGATGCGCGGGGACATCGGAGCCGCTGCGACCTCCGCCATGGGAAGCTGAAGAATAAATTTTGCGCCGGTCGGCAAGTTATCTTCGACGCGGATGGAACCATGATGCTCGGCCATGATCCGGCTGGCAATCGCGAGGCCAAGACCCGTGCCGCGATCTTTGGTGGAAAAGTGCGGAAGAAAGAGGCGATCTTTGTCCTCGGGCGAAATGCCGTGGCCGCTGTCTGCGACGATGATCTCCACGATTTCACGATCGCTGTTCAATCGCGTGCACAGATACATCTCTTTTATCGCCGACCCTTCCATGGACTCCGCGGCGTTGTCGATCAGATTGACGAGGACGCGGCGCAAAAGCTCGCCGTCGGCGCGAATCGCCGGCAGATCGGGCGACAGATCTTTGCGCACCAGTATCCCTTCGAGGCGCCCGTCAAACACGGACAGGGCCTCATTTACGATTTCATTGGGCGAAGCAGCCGAAAACTTCGCCGTGGGGAATCGCGCGAACTGAGAAAATTCCCCGACCAGCGATTCCAGCACCCTCACTTCTCGCTCGATCAGGCTCGAACATTCGCCGACCAGCCGCACGAGCTCAGGCGGGTCGTTCTTCCCGGAACTTTCCCGATGGCGTTCCAGGTAGCGTGACAATCGCTGCGACGACAGCTGAATGGGCGTCAGCGGATTCTTAATTTCATGCGCAATACGCTGCGCCACTTCCTGCCAGGCCGCCGCTTTCTGCGCGCGAAGCAAATCCGTCAGATCGTCGACAACCACAACGTAGCCTCGATTCGACCGGCGCGGCCCAAGCGAGCTCACCGTCACGGCCGCCCGCAGCAGGCGACCCGCAGCCGAAAATTCGAGCTCCTGGCTGGCGGTCCCTAAACGCAGCGAACGCCGCATCAGGATGTGCACGGCATGCGCCGCCTCTTCTCCGAGTAGCTGCCCGAAACTCATGGCTTGCCGGGAATTCTCTCCAAACATACGCACGGCAGCCGGGTTGACGCGCCGTATCGTTTCCGTTTCATCGACCGAAATTACTCCGGTCGGAATATTTTCGAGGATCGTTTCCATCAATGTCCGGCGACGCTCGAGTTCCTGTACGGCCTGCTGCAGGTTCTGTGTGAAGATGTCAATCTGCCGGCGACTGTCGCCGAGCTGTTCGGTCATGCGGTTGAATGAGCGGACCAACGTTTCCAATTCGTCCTTAGCCTGCACGTTCACGCGTGTCTCGTAATTTCCCTCGATGATCTCCTGGGTGGCCTGCGCCAGAGCCTGAATGGGCACGGTAACCTGCTTGGACAGGAAGAACGCGGTCCACGTCGCCGCAAACATTAAAAGAATCGTGAACAGCAGCAGCGTCGCCAACATTTGATTTTTGTACGTGCGCAGGTGCTGGCGCTGCTGCTCGTAAGCCGCCGTTTGCACGGCGATTTCCTTCATGCGTTCCTGGAAATCGTCGGGGACAATTCGGCCCGCGAGAAGATATCCGCTAGTTTCCTTGGAGCGGCCCGCAAGGAAGATCTTGCCGCCATACTCCCATAGCTCGGTGCTGCCGGGCATCTGACGCACCAGTGCAGGCGGGTTCGGCTTGGACTCGGGGCCGGCGCGCGGCGGTTGAAACTTGAGATTGGGATTCACCGCGACGGCGATCGGCCGTCCGTCCGCGTTCACCTGCCACGCCAGGTCCGCTCCACGCGCAAATGCCTGGTCGAAGGCGTACATGGCGTCTCGCGCGGTACCGCCGGCCGTGGCTGCGGAGACCTCTCTGGCGATCTCCGACATGCGCTCGGAATCGGCGCGGCTCATTTCGTTCACCAATGAGCGGCTGGATTCCGTGGCAATTTCCAGCGGGCGCGGAAACCACAGCACGAGCGTTCGATTCAAAAGCGCGTAGCTGACAAAAAACAAAACAATGACCGGCAGAAAAGACACCGCGATCGCGCCCAGAACCATCTTGGTCTTGAATCTGGATCCCGGTTTTTTTGCGAGTCTTTCCGCGCCAAGCCGCACCAGCGTGCGAGCCAGAATAAATAGAAAAACGACCAGCGCCGCAACCAGGAACATGGACAGCGCGTAGAGCACCACCTGGTCGGTCGGCTCGAAGGGCAGAGTCAGCGATCCAAGCGTGAATACGCCGGAAAGCAGAAACACGATTGTTACGCCACCGATGATCAGAAAAATCTGAGATTTGCGGCTGGTGCTCAAGTGAGCCCCCCGGCGACCGAAGTTTCACGGGATGCGATCTCCAGGGATTTAAACAGCGGCGAATCTTGCGGGAGCAGCGGACGCAGCGGACATTCCTCGCAGCGAGGTGCGCTCTTGCGGCACCAGTTTTTTCCTGTATTCACGATGAGCGCGTGGAATTCATTGAAGAGTTCCACCTGTTTGGGAAGCGATGATTCGATCATTGCACGCACTTTTTCGTAGTTCGGAGCGCCATCGGTAATTCCGTGCCGGCCGAACATCCGGTGCGTATAGGCGTCAACCACGAACACGGGATGATTTCCGGCGTACAGAAGGATAGAGTCCGCGGTTTCCGGCCCGATGCCGTGCACCGATAAAAGTTTTTCGCGGAGCTCCGCGGTCGGAGTCCTGAACATTCGTTTCAGCGATCCACCGAATTCGCTTTCCAGAAAGCGAACGAAGGCTTTTAATTTTTTGGCCTTTTGCCGGAAGTAGCCCGATGGCCGCACCAGAGTAGACAGTCGCTCCGTGGATATGCGCAGCATTGCCGGCGCAGTCAGCACGCCGGCCGTTCTCAAGTTGGCGATAGCCCGTTCCACATTCCCCCATGCGGTGCTCTGGGTCAAGATTGCTCCCACGATCACTTCAAAAGGCGTCTGGGCGGGCCACCAGTGCATCGGGCCAAGCGCGCCGGACATAGCTTCATAGTAACGTAATAATAGTCCGGAGGGTGAAGCAGGCCGGTTCGTGCTGTTGGGATCCTGCGAAACGCCGCGCCAGGTGCTGGTACCTGCCAGCGCATCATGCATTCTTGCTGATTTCCCCATCGTTTCGCACAGTCCTTCGCCGTTCCTCGGAAGATAGCGGTCGTCGTACCTCTAGTCAAGATAAGGTCTTGCCGGTGGTCCCAAGCCGCCTGTCCGACCTGTACCGACGGACAGGTGACCTCGTTAGTGCCCCTTTCACTACGACTGACTAAAATGGGGCGATAGCCATTCTCGCCTATCTGCTACCGTAATCTTACCGGGGGTGTGCATACCCCGTGGAGTCTTCAATCGATGTCGTCCCGGCTAGGCGAAATACTGATCAAGGAAAACTTGATCACGTCCGACCAGCTCCGTCAGGCCATGGATCAACAAAAGGCGACCGGGGGCAGGCTGGGGACGTGTCTGATGAAGCTCGGTTTCATCAGCGACGACGAGATTACAGGTGTGCTTTCCCGCCAGTACGGCGTACCTTCCATTAACTTAAAGTATTATGAAGTTGAGTCCTCCGTCATCAAGCTGATTCCTCAGGATACCGCCATCCGCTATCAGATTGTGCCGCTTTCCCGGGTTGGTTCGACCCTGACCATTGCGATGACTGATCCCACAAACGTCTTCGCCATGGACGATATTAAGTTCATGACCGGATTCAACGTCGAGCCGGTCGTAGCCTCGGAAACGGCGATCGCCGAGGCTATTTCCAAGTTTTACGGTGAGGCGCAGAGCGAAGAAGAACTTTCCAAGGTCATGAAGGACCTCACCGGCGACGACAACGCCGACCTTGAGCTGGCCTCCGAAGAACAGGAAATGAACCTCGCCGAGCTGGAACGCGCGGCCGAGGAAGCACCCATCATCAAGCTGGTGAACCTGATACTGACCGACGCAGTGAAACGCGGCGCGAGCGATATTCACATCGAGCCCTATGAAAAAGAAGTTCGAGTACGGTTCCGGATTGATGGAATTCTGCAAGCGGTCATGACGCCACCCATGAAACTCCGCGATGCGATTATCAGCCGCATCAAAATCATGGCTAAGCTCGACATCAGCGAAAAGCGGCTGCCGCAAGACGGCCGCATCATGATCAAGTACCGCAAGGACGGCAAGATCAAGGACCTCGACTTCCGCGTTTCCACGATTCCAGCTCTGCACGGCGAGAAGATCGTTATGCGCTTGCTCGACAAGGAAAATCTGCGGCTGGACATGACCAAGCTCGGTTTCGAGCCTGAGTCCCTGGCTAAATTTAAGAACGCCATCCTTCGCCCCTACGGAATGGTCCTGGTCACCGGTCCCACCGGTTCCGGCAAGACCAACACCTTGTATTCCTCCATCGCCACGCTGAACACCCCTGAGACCAATATCATGACCGCGGAAGATCCCGTCGAGTTCCAGCTCCCCGGCATCAACCAGGTTCAGATGAAGGATCAGATCGGTTTGAATTTCGCGGCCGCGCTGCGCGCTTTCCTTCGGCAGGATCCCAACATCATTCTGGTCGGCGAAATTCGCGATTTTGAAACAGCCGAAATCGCCGTCAAAGCCGCGCTCACCGGACACCTGGTGCTTTCAACGTTGCACACCAATGATGCTCCGTCGACGATCAGCCGATTGATGAATATGGGTATCGAGCCATTTCTCGTCGCGACTTCCGTGAACCTGATTTGCGCGCAGCGCCTGGTGCGCAGGATTTGCTCGAACTGCAAGGAAGTCCTGCATGTTCCCGAGCAAGCCATGCTGGATGCGGGATACACGCCGGACGAGCTCAAGACAACCGAAATACTGATCGGCAAGGGATGCGGAACGTGCAACAAGACCGGATACAAGGGACGCGTCGGTCTTTACGAGGTCATGGAGATCAATGACGAACTGCGCGAACTGATTCTGGTCGGCGCGTCCGCTCTCGAACTGAAGAAGAAGGCCATGGATAACGGCATGCTCACGCTGCGCCGCAGCGGCCTGATCAAGGTCGCGCTGGGAATGACCACGATCGAGGAAGTGGTTCGGGAAACTGTGCTCTAGGAAAGGTGCAACGATGTCTGGAATTACACTCAGTGAACTATTGAAAAAAATGATCGAGTTGGGCGGCAGCGACCTGCATATCACCACGAATAGTGCGCCCAGGGTCCGCGTGCACGGCAAGCTGAAGCCCATGGACATGGCGCCGCTGACGGCCGCCGACACCAAGGCGCTGGCTTATAGCGTGCTCACCGACGCGCAAAAGCACAGGTTCGAGGAGAACCTGGAGCTGGACTTCTCCTTCGGCCTGAAAAATCTGGCCCGCTTTCGCGGCAATTTGTTTCAACAGCGCGGCGCCGTGGGAGCCGTATTTCGTACCATTCCCTGGGAAATTAAAAATTTCGATGCGCTCGGGCTTCCGAATGTAGTGAAGGCTTTGTGTGACAAGCCGCGGGGACTGGTCCTCGTCACGGGACCGACGGGTTCGGGCAAGTCCACTACGCTGGCGGCCATGCTGGACAAGATTAACAGCGAGCATGAAGAACACATGATGACGATAGAGGACCCGATCGAATTTCTTCACAACCACAAG
>Ga0157378_10002347_pt1 | contig 16816 bp, 12 predicted proteins | sample M65metaG_FD_115309 | JGI IMG/M metagenome (GOLD analysis project Ga0157378, IMG submission 115309) | Miscanthus rhizosphere microbial communities from Kellogg Biological Station, Michigan, USA - M6-5 metaG | ecosystem: Host-associated > Plants > Roots > Rhizosphere > Soil | place: USA: Michigan...
GCATTTGTCCTTGCAGTAGCGTTGCAGCGCAGCAGGATCGTGGCCCTTCATCGTCACGGTGGTAACGGTATTGGAGCGCTCGCCGGGCTCGGCGATGTTCAGGCCGAGCACCTGGCCCTCGGCCCAGACTGAAACCGCGCGCCGCACGGCTTCGCCGAGCAGGCGATGGCGCAGGAACGAGTTCTCCAGCCCCTCCGCATGGAGCATGTCGATCGCCTTGCGCAGCGCGAACAGCAGATGCACCGGCGCGGTGCCGGCATATTTGCGGTAGTGCTCGCTGCCGTCGCGTTCGGTCCAGTCCCAATAGGGCGTGCGCAGGCCGGCCTTCTTGTGCACCTCGCGGGCGCGGTCGTTGGCGGCGACGAAGCCTAAGCCCGGCGGCGTCATCAGGCCCTTCTGCGAACCGGACATCGCGACGTCGACGCCCCAGGCATCCATGTCGAACGGCATGCAGCCGAGCGAGGCCACGGTGTCGACCATGTACAGCGCCGGGTGACCGGCGGCCTTGATCGCCTTGCCGATCGCTTCGATGTCGTTATAGGCGCCGGACGCGGTGTCGACCTGCACCACGGCGATCGCCTTGATGGTGTGATCCTTGTCCTGGCGCAGCCGCGCCTCGACCTCGGCGGGCCGCACCGCGCGACGCCAGTCGCCTTTCAACACCTCGACATCGACGCCCATCGCCGCTGCGGCATTGCCCCAGTTGATCGCGAAGCGGCCGCTCTCCAGCACCAGGAGCTTGTCGCCGCGCGAGAACACGTTGGAAAGCGTCGCCTCCCAGGCGCCGTGGCCGTTGGCGATGTAGATGTAGGGCTTGCCGTTGGTCTTGAACAGTTTGGTGACGTCGTCGAGCAGGCCGTGCGTCAGCTCCACCATCTCGTTGGAATAAATGTCGAGCGCCGGGCGATGCATCGCCTGCAGCACTTCGTCGGGCATCGTGGTGGGCCCGGGGATGGCCAGAAATTCCCGGCCCGCGCGAACGGTCATTTGTTGTTGTTCCTTGTCGGAGATTTCAGCGTCGAACAATCAGCCCTGAGCGGCACAATAGGTGATTGGTGGCGGTATTGCGAGGCTTGCCAAGCAATCCAGCATCGCAAAAAAGCTTGATTGCTCCGAGTGTTCTCGCATCATTTCGAGACAGCATCGGCAATCGCGTGCCAGATCTGGTCCTTCATCTCGGTCGCCGGTGGGCTCGGGATCGTCACGGCCGGGCCCTCGCGCTTCTTGCAGGCCTCCACCAGCCGCTGCACCCAGATCTCGCCATCGGTGTAATAGGGATCGCCGCCGCCGTTGCGGCCGGTGAGCGTCGGCCCGATGCCGGTGACTTGATACTTGGCGTCGACCATTCCGGCGTTTTCGAGATCGGTGGCCAACAGCGCGCGTTCGGCGTCGAGGTCGGCGCTGATGTGATGGGTCACTGCCACCGTGTAGTGGCTGACGCCGACGCCGCGGTCTTCGGTCGCGGCACCGAGCCACACCGGGCGCTTCTCCTCGCCCTGGTCGAGCACTTTCCAGTAGCGCACATGGTTGCGCCGGTCGGCGTTCTGGCCGATCGGCTTTTCGAACGCGAGATCCTCGCGGCGGCCGAGATAATACAGGTTGCTCACCGGCGCGTCCTTGTATGGGCGGTCGAGCAATACACTGCCCACGATCTCGATCGAGGATTTCAGCGTGATCGGATCGGCTGGATACCAGCCGGCCGCATGCATCGCGCAGATGACGTCTGTTTTGTCGCCGACCAGCCCGACATTCATCGGGTCGCCCGGAATGTCCTGCGCGGTGCGCGTCACCATCGGCAGGTTGGCGAGGCCTTTCTGGTGTTCGTAATGGGTCCAGAACAGCGGCAGCAGCAGATAGGCCAGCGCAGTGTAGAGGATCACGACCAGCAGCGAGAGCACGAGAAAGCGCTCCAGCCGCGAATGCTCGCGCTGCCGCTGTGCTTCGAGTTCGTCGTAGAGTTCGGACACTTGTTACTCTTGGTGTTCGGGTGGCCTATCGACTAGCTCGCTTCGCCTCTCCCGCTTGCGGGGGAGGCCGACGCGCTCGAAGAGCGGGGCGGGTGGGGGCTCTCTCCACGCAGGCAGTTCCGACGTGGAGACACCCCCACCCCAACCCTCCCCCGCAAGCGGGAGAGGGAGTGGAGTCCCGACGTCGTTGTAGTTCGACCTCAGTGCGATTGCCCTGACGCAAGCGGGGCGAGGTAAGCAAGCCCGTTATCGCTTGGTCTCGCGGCAGCCGGCGGCTTCGGCTTCGTCGACCGAGCAGAACCAGCGCGTGCCCTTGCTGATCTTCATCTGGATCCGCGCATACCAGCGGCTGGTAGGCGTGTGGTAGATGCACTCGCCCGCGGTGTTGACGTTGCCCTTGATGGTACAGTCGGGCGAGGGCGCCACCGGACCGGAGGCCGAGGCGAGCAGGATGGTCGAGGCGTTTTCCGGCGGCTTGACGGCGCCGAGAATCGTGGTCTTCTTGTTGCGCGCGCGCCAGTCCCACGGCGCGATGAAAGCGCCCTGCCACATGCCGGCCTTGGCCTCGCGCGCGGCTTTCTCGTCGGCATCGTAGTCATGGCTGACCCTGACATAGGACAGCGCCCAGCCGTTCGACACCATCCATTTCTGGATGTCCTCACCGTCCGCGTCGCAGCGCGCCACGGTGCGGCCGCGGCGGTCGGTGTTCCGGAAATGGCAGCTCCAGCTCCTGTTGCCGAAGTGCTTGATCAGTTCGTCGCGCGCCGCGACGCCGCAGGTCCAGCGCTCGCCGGCATTGTTGAGGCAAAGCTGATCGGCCGCCGGCGCGTCGATGCCGCCGAGCCGGATCCGCGTATTGCCGATCTGGACCGAGTCGCCTTCGCGGATCTTCGGAATTCCGACGATGTCGGCGGCCTGCGCGAGAGCCGGCAACAGCGACAGCAGGGCGGCAAGCAAGAACTTCGATGTCATCGGCGGTCCCGAAAGTGAACGCAAAAGATATCAATCAAATCTGCTCGGTCATTGTGCGGGCATTGCGACCGGCTTGCCAACAGCCGCCCTTACGCCCGCTTTCAATTTCCCGTCATATTCCCACCCTTACGAAATCGCCATCCTCCCCCGCGCCAGCGCCAGGCCCATCAGCACGAAGGCCGACGTCACCTCGGGGCCGCCCACGAGAATCCGCGTCGGCGTCTTCATCTTGTTCCACTCATAGGCCTTGTAGGGTCCCTGCCTGCCGCCTTCGCCGAAGCTCGTGACGATGACGTTCAGCGCCGTCGCAAACGTCGCGACGTCCGCGCCGAGATGCGCCAGCGCCATCAGCGCCAGTGCGGCGTCGAACGCGTTCATCTCCCGCGTGATCAGCTCGCCCTCGACATAGGCCAGCACCTTGCCCTTGATGATTTCGAAGCTGCCGTCGGGATCGATCGCCTGCCGCGCCGCCGCGGGCAATGCCATGAACGCGGCGTAGCAACGGCCGAAATAGGCCGAATAGAGCTCCGGCAGATAATAGATATGCGAGCGCGGATTGGCGAAGGCGCCGCTCTCGGCCAGCCGGCGCTGGAAGCCGACGATGCGATGCACGGTTTCCAGCCGCTGCGGCGTCTCCAGAATTTTCCAGCGCGCGAGATTGCGAAAACTGACCTCGAGAATGTCGAGGTTGAGCGTCGGATCGAGGTCGTTGCCGTAGGGCCGGTCGCCGGCGAGGTTGTCGATCCAGGTGACGACGCCGCCCTCGTAGTCGACATTGTCGTTGAGCGGCACGGTGACGCGCGGTTCGTTGGCGCCCTCGCGCACCTGATAGCCGCGGTAGAAATCCAGCAGCGGCTGATCGAGGATCGGATCGGTGCAGCCGGCCTGGGTCGCGGCCGAAAACGAGCACGCGGTGGTGTCGCAATCCGGCACGTAGATGCCGAAGCCGAGGTCCTGCTTGATCTGGGAAAAGAATTTTGAGAACCGCGGCCCGTCACCCGGCGCCAGCGCGGTGATCACCCGCACCTTGGAGCCGTCATGCGACGGCACTTCCTCGGCCGAAGTCTTGAGGCAGAATTCCACCATTTCCGAAACCGCCCGCTTCGATGCTGAGGCCTCCTCGCCTGAAGCCAGCCCGGTCTCGACAAAGCTCAGCAGCGCCTCGGTGAAGAAGGCGTCGTAATAGGCCGAGCGGTGGCGGATCTGCACTGGCTCCCACATCGGCTCGGCGATCCCCCGCCACGGCGGGTTGATCAGCGCCCGCGCCGGCGACTGCGCGATGAAGATCCGCGCCAGGCTGAACAGAAGCGTCGAGTTCTTGTAGCCGCGGGCGTTCAGCCCGGTCAGCGCCATCAGCATTTCGCGCCCGGCCACATCGGGGTCGCCGAGCAGGTTGAAGGCGGCGTAAGTCGGGATGAAGCCGTTCTTGCCGAACGAGCCCAACAGATGCGCGCCGCAGCGGCGGATCACCCGCTCGATCTCGGCCGGCCCGGGCACGGCGGCGGCCACGGCTGCCGGCGGTTCGGGGTGGCGGATGGCCATATCCGCCATCAGTTCGGCAACGGGGGCGCCGACCGCGGCCCAGTCCGGCTCGTCGGCGTCGCGGGCGTGGGTCAGCGCCGCGCGCAGCCGCTGCATCCGGCCGGGGTCGTTCAGGGCCGGCAGTCCGGTGCGACGGAGCAGCGGACGGAGCGCCGGATTGGACAGCGCGGTCTTGTAGAACTTGCCGAGATGGGGGTCGCCGCCGCGGTAGTTCAGCAGCACGGGGTCGCAGACGTCATAGAGCGACGGGCCATCCTTCCGGGCGGTCAGCGCCCGAAAAGCCGCACCGGCAAAATACTGAAACCCCATGCCTAAACTTTCAGCCGGAACGGTGAACTCGAGGCTACCGGAACCGGAGGCAGCCACCGCCGGCCGACGCGGCCCGCAAGCCCTTGAAAACTATACAGGTTGGCAAGAAAGGCAAATCCGACGGTAACGTGATGCAGATCACATAATGGGACCCGGGTTCCCGCCATCATCCCGGCTATCGGCTCCATGCGCCAAAGGAGGTTGCCCCGGCCGGCCCCGCGGGTTAAAGGTTTGTTTGTTGCAGTGCCGCAAATTGATCGCAATTGGACGGCACACATTCTGCAACCCCTCAAACCTAACCGGCATTGGCGCGACTAATTGGCGCGCGTTGGAAAACGATTGGGAATGGAAACGATGAAGTTGATGCACATCTCCCGCCGCCCGATCACCATTGCGGTGGCGCTGGTCGGCCTGGTGTCGCTCGCAATCGGCGCCCATGCCGCGCTGAACAAGCGCGCGCTCGACGCTGCCAAGGCAATCGGCACCGAACAGAACGTCGTCTCCCATGGCGGCTCCCGCGTCGCCCTCGTCATCGGCAATGGTCATTATCCGGATGCGGCCGCGCCGCTGGCGCAGCCGATCAACGACGCCCGTGGCCTGACGGCCGCGCTGCGCGCCCAGGGCGTCGACGTCGACGTGGTCGAAGACGCCACCAAGGACGACATGGCCCGCGCCATCGAGCGCATGAAATCCAAGATCACGAAGGACACGGTCGTCATGCTGTTCTTCGGCGGCTATGGCATCCAGGCCGGCCGCGAGAGCTACATGATCCCGGTCGACGCCGCGATCTGGAAGGAAAGCGACGTCCGCCGCTCCGGCGTCAGCATCGAGCAGACGCTGGAAGCGATGACCGACAAGGGCGCCAAGGCCAAGCTCGTCGTCGTCGATGCCTCCCGCCGCAACCCCTATGAGCGCCGCTTCCGCTCGTTCAGCCACGGCCTCGCCCCGATCTCGCCCCCGGAAAACGCGCTGGTGCTGACCTCGGCAACCCCCGGCAAGGTGACCGATGACGGCAAGGGCCAGTACAGCGTGCTGGTCGCCGAACTGCTTGCCAACCTCACCGCCCAGGCCGGCGCCGAACAGGTCTTCAACAAGACCCGCGTCGCCATCTCCCGCGCCTCAGAAGGCGAGCAGGTGCCGTCGGTGTCGTCCTCCCTGCTGGAAGACATCCGCATCGGCGGGTGAGCCCAACTGTCGTCCCTGCGAACGCAGGGACCCATACCGCGTGATCTATCGACAGAAGCGCGGTACTTGATGCCTTTCGCACAATGTTGGTCGGTGGCTATGGGACCCTGCGTTCGCAGGGACGACAGCAATTGGGCAGCTCAAACGATCAAGTCACTCAGATCGCGCCATTCCAGATTCTCACGCTCGATCAGCTCGATTTTCCAATCCCGCTTCCACCGCTTTAGCTGCTTCTCACGGGCAATGGCTTCCTCTGCCCGCTCGTACGGCTCGATATAAACCAGCCGATAAACGCCGTAAGTTTTGACGAACGACAACCCCTCGCCCTTGCGATGCTCATCCAGCCGCTTGGCGAGCGAATTGGTCACTCCGATGTAGAGCGTCCCATGACGCCGGCTGGCGAGGATGTAGACGTAATACATACACCCTCCGTCGTCCCTGCGAACGCTGTCCTCGGTTTTCGTCCCTGCGAACGCAGGGACCCATACCGCGTGATCTACCGGTAGAAGCGCGGCAACTGATACCATCCGCCCAACAACCGCCGCGGCGTATGGGTCCCCCGATGTGCAATTGCACATCGTCGTTCGCAGGGACGACGGGAGCCCCTACTTCGTTCCCGCCGCCGTCACCGGCCGCACCGGATCGCCTTCGCGCAGCAGTGCGCCGGCGCGGGCCACCACGATGTCGCCCTCGACGATCCCCTCGCGGATTTCGACCTGGCCGCCGGACATCAAGCCGGTTTCCACCCGCCGCGTCTCCACCCGCGCGCGCTTGACCACCTGCACCACGGTGCCGGCCGAGCCATAGAGGATCGCGGTCAGCGGCACCGACACGCCGCAGCTCTGCCCGGTCGTGATCAGCGCGCGGCCGGAGGAATTCACCAGCAGGCGGCGGTTGGTGGTGATGCCGATGAAAGCCTGCGCGAGCTGGCTGTCCGGCTGCACCGTGGTCGACAGCCGCCGCACCCGCCCGTCGACGTCGCCGGCGCCGATCACCTTGATCCGCGCGGTCTGGTTGACCGCGAGCCGCGACAGGTCGCGCGTCGGCACCAGCCCGACCAGGTCGAACTCGCTGCGCGCGATCACCGAAAACAGCGCCTCGCCCTTGCCCGACGCGACAGCGCCGACGGCGGCCGTCGTCGCCGAAATCGTTCCCGCCACCGGCGTCTGCACCGTCACCGAGCCGCCCTCCGGCAGCGTCAGCCGCGCCAGCACCTGGCCGGCCGTGACGGTATCGCCGGCATCCGCCATCACCTCGGCCACCTTCAGCCCCATCCGCTCGGGCCGGATCTGCGTCTCCTCGCGCGGAATGATGGTGCCGGACACCTCGACGATGTTGGCAAAACAGGATTTCGCGGCCTTGAGCACCGTGACCGCGGCGCCCTTGGGGGCGACGTCGTCGCCGTCGGCGGCGAGGGTGGGGGAGGTGAGGAGGAGCATTCCAGCCATCACTGAAGCAAACAAGGTTCGCGATGGGGCGCACGCTGGGAAATGAAGCATCGGCAATCCAGTCTCGGTTTTACGGAGGCATGGATACCAGAAGGTCGGTGGTTGAGCCAGTTTGGCCCCTCTCATTTTCCGGATTTCGAGCCGAACCGGACCTTCAATCCAGATAAACGAAGTCCCGTTCACAGGAACAGCACCAAGCAGTGCATTCCGAAACAACCCCGTTGATCGTCAAGTCTGATGACTTTAAGTATCCTGTTATGGCAAAAATGTTCGACGTCCGCCTCTTGAGGCAGCTTGGCCGATGGAAACAACGCGATCTGGCGCAAGTGCTCGGGATCAACGTGCACGAGCTTATGAAGATTGAGCGTGGATTGAGCGAGCTGGAAGCGCCTTTGAAGAAGCGCATTTTGACCGCCCTGGCTCTGAATGAGGCGGACATTGCAAATAACGAAGAACTACTAAGACTGCGCGAATGTGGGGAAGGCTATGTAACGTCTCGGCCGGAGGGGCAGACAACCATCCCCCGAACGGAGGCCTTAGTCTCAGACAAGCGGCCCGTTATCGATCTTTTCTGCGGGGTAGGCGGCTTTTCGAATGGCTTCGAGCAAACCGGCAACTTTCAAGTAGTCGCTGGCATCGACCTCTTGGGCGATCGTCTGGCGACTTTCTCGCTCAATCATCGTGCCGCCAATGCCTACGGCCAGGATATTCGTGAACTGCGTAGCGATACGATAGACGACGAAAATCCGCGACCGTTCGTCATTGTCGGGGGCCCGCCATGCCAGGGCTTTTCCTCAATCCGACCTTTCCGCAATGTGGAATGGAACGATCCGCGTAACAACCTTGCGGAAGAGTTTTGCCGCATCGTGGACGACTTACGCCCTGAGTGGGTCGTCTTTGAGAATGTTGTGGGCTTAATTACACATAGTCGTGGTCAAACGTTCAGTGCGGTACAATCGGCCTTTGAGGAAATTGGATATCGGACAAGCGCGAAGGTGCTCAACGCAGCCAACTATGGCTTGCCTCAACGACGCGAGCGTTTGGTTATTGTGGGGAGCCTGAAAGGCAAAGCGTTCAAGTGGCCCCAACCGACACACCGTGTTGATCAAAGGAGCATGGTCGGTAACAAGGCGCGAGATTTACTCATAAGTACGTCACGAGATCTCTTCGATGATACGTTGCCTTCGGTGACGATCGATGACGCGATTGGCGATCTTCCTGAACTGGAGGCTGGTGAAGCGGCCACCGAATACACGAATAACGTCCCATCCACTTACGGCGAGTTTATTCGAAACGCGGCTGAGAAACTTACGCTTCATGAAGCGACAGCCCATTCGCGAGATATGTTGAAGATTATTCGCCTGTCTGGGGCGAACATCTATGCTTTACCGCCCGGCCTGGTTTCGAGCGGCTTCAGTTCGTCGTATAGCAGATTGAACGGAAGCGAGCCGAGCGTCACACTCACGGTCAACTTCGTCCATCCCGCGTCCAATCGATGCATCCACCCATACCAACACAGGGCGCTTACTCCGCGTGAAGGTGCACGACTGCAAGGCTTTTTTGATACATTTTCGTTTTCCGGATCGCGTTCGCAAATTGTGAAACAGATTGGCAATGCGGTTCCGCCAGTCTTGGGAAAGAAAATTGCCGAAGCGATCTTGGATAGCGACTAGTCGCCAGCTTCAACGAGAGCGGCATACTCCGCGAAAACCGCTCCCCGCCGCGAGATAGGCGCTCTATCGATGTCAACGAAAACAACCTTTAATGCCTTCATGCCCTCCTGATTGACGACAGCAGTCTTGCCGCTGTCGCCGGCGGTATTGCTGATAGCAAAATGAGCTTCCTCCAGGTAACCGCATCGAAGCTCCCAAATATATGGCGTGACCCCACGATTCCCCTTTTCGAACATGGCTACGCCTTTTGCATCGCACAGCACATAACGGCACGTCACGTAGTAGCCTGGTTTCGTAAGGTGTCCCTTTGACTTGTTGCGCTCCAATGCCATCTTGAGTTCGATGTCCGGCCAGGTTTGAGGCTCTGTGCTCAGCAGATCGGGGTACTTGTGGGGACCATTCCGCTCAAACCGTCCGTTTGAATGACGAGCTAGCGCCGAGGCAAAGATGTTCCCGATCATTGATGACAGGTTGGCAAGTTCGACGGTTTGACTAAGAGGGAATACGCCGGCGGAAACAAGCGTTGCGTCAACTCTATCGAGTAGATCGTAAGTCTGCGCAATTGCGTCGCGTATAATCTCGTGGCCGAGGCCAACTTCTTCGAGGACCGATCCATTTAAAGTCTTCCCTTGGGCCGAACGGCTCATGACTTCTTGTCCGACTTCAAGAAGTCCGCCGCGTGTACGCCGAGCGCATCGGCTATCCGCCAAAGGTTTATGATGCCCAGGTTGCGTTCTCCCCTTTCGACCCCGCCTATGTACGTGCGGTCGAGTTGGCAGGCGTGAGCAAGCGCCTCTTGAGACAAGTCGCTTGCCTCGCGGTATGCTCGGATCGCCTTGCCTAAGCCGACCAATCGCTTTGATTTCGGTCGGCTCATTTGGTGATATTCCAAATTTACCGACGACTATCCGTCCACGGACTATAAGTATCGTTATTGAATTAACCTGATTTCGATGTAACTAACCCGTTGCGTTCGTTGCGGAAAACATCGCAGCGAAACTGCAGTTTGGCGGCTAGCTAGTCCATCAGACGATATGAAATCCCCGCAGATGTTGTGCCATCCCAATCGGGCCGATCACCAAGACGCACGCCGAACTGGATATCAACAAGAGCGGCGACACAGCGCCTTCGCAACCGTCAGAGAAAAAGCGGTTTGATGCCGAAGCGTGGTTCGCGTCGCCTCGACGATCTCTGACGGAATTCCGGACGAACCGCCGGCCGAACCCCATCCGCGCTCTAACTCCGAAGAATGATCGACCTTGACGCCCGCTATCGGGTCAGAAGGTCTTGCGCTGGTTAGTTGCCCGTCGGGCAAATCACCCCAAGCCCTTTATTTCCGATTTTCAGAAATATTCCCCTCGCGCTTTCGCCCAAATCAGCACTATCATCCGCCCGTCTCACCCGATTGAGGGGCGGATCGCGATCGTCACGAACGTGCGGTGGGATGCGATGGACGCGGATGCTGCGACGGACGAGCGCGGCAGAGGCGTACGGTGAAGTCGTTCGGGTCCGACGCCCCAATGCAGGCGTCAACTCGTGACGAGGCCAACGCCTCGCACGGGGATGGTGTCACAACAGCACGGTCACCAGGACGAAATCGTATAAGCCGTAAAGCCATTGCGCAGGGAAGGCCGGATGCCTCCGCCAAACCTGTATGCTCGTGTGCGTCCACTACCACTCATTGCACACGAGACCGCGGGTGCGGCGCGCACCCGGTCTTCCCTGCGCCCTCTGATTTTCGGGGGGCAAACGAAAAGGAAAACTTCGGGCGCCTGGCGCCGCGGATAGACATTTTGCGTGTAAATCTCAGTCGTCATGCGCGGGCTTGATCCGCGCATCCATCAATCTTCGCAAGCCTCATTCGAAGCATGATGGATTGCCGGGTCAAGCCCGGCAATGACAACGGAAGGCTGTTTGACATCGCTGGCCTGTCGCGCCGAAGCCTTGGCCAAGGCGGCTAGCTCTTCTTCTTCCTTCTCGTCGACGCCGACGCATCCACCACGTTGTCGACTTCCTTGCGCCAGCTCAAAATCTCCGCGGCCAGCACCGGGTGATTGAAACCCTTCAAATGGAGGTCGTCGATCGGCTTGCCCTCGACCCATTCCTCGACCATGCCGTAGACGCGGCGGCTCACCACGATCTGATTGGCCTTGGCTTCGTCGCAGAGGCGCGAGGCGAGGTTGGTGACGCTGCCGATGGCGGCGTATTCCAGCCGGTTCTCGAAGCCGATCTGGCCGAGCGTGGCGTAGCCGAGTGCGATGCCGATGCCGAAGCCGAGGTTGTGGCCGCGGTTGCGCCAGCGCTCGGTCAAGGGGCCGATGGTGTCGCGCATCTCCACCGCCATCTTCACCGCGCGCTTGACGTGGTCCTCGAACTGGATCGGCGCGTTGAACAGGATCATGACGCCGTCGCCGGCATATTTGTCGAGCGTGCCTTCGTACTTGAAGATCAGTTCGCCGAGGGCCGCGTGATATTCGCGCAGCACGTTCATCGCCTCTTCCGGCTCGGTGCTCTCGGTGAACGCCGTGAAGCCGCGCAGGTCGCAGAACACGACGGTGACTTCGCGGCGCTGGCTGTCGAGCAGGCCTTCCTGGCCGTCGCCGGACGCGATCAGTTGTGCCACCTGCGGCGCCAGAAAACGTTCGAGCCGGCGAATGCGCTCGATCTCGCCGAGTTGGGTTTCGACCCGCTCCTCCAGCGACTTGTTCCAGTCCTTCAATTGATCGGTCTGTTGTTGCAGCTTGTCGGCCTGCTGCCGCACCGTGTCGTTGGCGGCGAGAAGTTCTTGGCTCTTGTGGTCGACTTCGCTGAACAGCCGCGCGTTGCGCATCGCCAGCACCGCCTGGTGCGCGAACGTCTTCATCAGGCCGATCAGGTTCTGCGAGAATTCGCCGGCGTTCCGCCGCAGCACCACCAACGATCCCAGAATGCCCTGCTGGTCGACCAGTGGCACGATCAACACCGAATGGAAACCGGCCGCGGTCGCCATGTCGCGCAGCGGATGTTCCGCCGTCTTGCCGAGCTGCGGAATCGAAATCGGCTCGCCCTGCGTGGCGGCGTCGCCGAGCGGGCTATTGGCCTCTTCGATGACGCGATGGCCGCCTTCGGCGTCCTTGTCGATGCCGATCGATTCCGTGAGGTTAAAGGTGTGGCTTGCGGCGTCGTAACCGTAGATCAGGACCGCATCGGCATGGGTGATTTCGAGCGCACGGGCCGCGACCGTCGGCAGCACCGCGTTGAGATCGAGCGAGGATGCGACCGCACGTCCGACTTCCTCGAGCACCTTGAGCTCGTTGATCGACTGTGCCAGATCGCGCGTCCGCTCCTTCACCTTCCATTCGAGGTCGGAATAGGTCTCCGCCAGCTGCCCGGCCATGCTGTTGAACTGGTTGGCGAGCTCTTCGAGTTCGTCGGAGGTCTTGACCTCGATCCGATGGCCGAACTCGCCGGCGCCGAGCCGCCGCGCGCCGGCGCGCAGCGCCGTGATCGGCACCAGCATCCGCCGCGCCATGATGGTGCCGGCGATGGTCGCGACCACGAGGCCGAGCATGATCAGCAGTGCGATCCGCGCCAGTTGGTCCCGGATCGGCGTCAGCGCCTGCGCGGTCGGCTGTTCGTAGAACACGAACCAGCCGAGCTTCGGCACCGGGGTCGCCGTGGTCAGCACGTCGTGACCGGCGCTGTCGGTACCGGCCGCCAACTGCGTGCCGCCGAGCACCATCACGGCCGCGACCTGCGGCAAGGCGGAGAGACTCTTGCCGACTTCCGGCCCCTTCGGAGAACTCGCCAGCACCTGGCCCTTGTCGTCGACCACATAGGCAAAGGCGACCTTGCCGACCTGGGCTTCGCCCAGGAACTCGCTGAGGAATTCGAGGTCGATCTCGGCAACGGTGACGTTGGAATCCGAATGCGACAGCGCGATCGTCATGTACGGATGTTCGCCGCGGAAATACGGCGGCGCGTAGCCGGTGCCGCGGTTGGAGGCTTCGTTGAAGGAGACGTCGCGCGAGAAATCGACGTTGCTGCCGACATTGACGGTGCGGCGCGACAGCCGGAGCTGCTCGCGGCCCTGCGGGCTGAGCAGCGACAACTGGCTGACCTGCGGCACCTGGCGCAGCAGTTGCGCATAATCGGCGCGGCGCAGCTCGACCGTGTTGGAATAGGCGCGAGTCGCCCACGATATCTGCCGTTCGAGGTCAGCCACCGATTGCTCGATGTGTTTGGCGGTCGCTTCCGCCTTCTCCGACATGCCGTCGTTGAGCGTGGTCTTGATGCCGCGATAGCTGATCCAGATTTCGATCGCGCCGTTGACCGCCAGCACGAACACGACGAGGCCGACCAGGGCTGCGACGTATTTGGCGAACAGGCCCTCGCGCAAAAACCAGATCTTGCCCTTCGCCCCGCTCATCCGGATCCTCGTGCGCCATGCCTCATGGGCGCATCAGCCTCGTGGCCGCAGGCCGCCGTGGAGGGGCCCGCATGAGGGCCGTTCTAGCACGAAATAGGGCCCCTGACCGGCCTTTGGCCGGCATGGTTAGCCTCGATTCCGGGCAGGGGATGCCGGGAATAACCCGCGGGAGCGGGCAATCTCAGCGGTTGAACAACTGCCGCAGCACGTCGTTCATCGGCTGGCTGTCCTGCTGCGCGGTGGTGTCGGCAGGCGCCGGGGCCGTGGTCTCGGCGGGGGGCGCCTGCGGCGACGCGTTGGGGCTCGGAATGCTGCGGCCCTGGCTCGGGCGCGCCGCGCCCTGGCTGGTTCCGCCCTGACTTTGACCCAGCCCGCTCAGCCCTTGCTGCAGCAGATTGCCGATGGTCTCGCCGAGCTGGCCGCCGAGCGGATTGTTGGGCTGGCCGGCTTGACCCGCGCCCGGCGCAGCGCCCGCGCCTGCCTGCCCGCCGCCGAGCAGGCCACCGATCGCGGCACCAAGGTTGCTGGTGTTGAGGCCGGCGCCATTGGCGCCAAACAGCCCCTTGCCCATTTCCTTCAGCTTGGCATAGGCCGCCTCGGGATTGTCGAGCATGCCCTGCATCTCCGGATAGATCCGCGGCGCGACCCACGGCCCCTCGATCATCACGGGAATGCCGAGCCCGACCGGCTCATTGGCGCGGCCCTGGCCTTCGGTGGTCATGACGAGTTTGGGTTCGACGCGAAAACCGATCTGCTTGGTGTTGAGATCGATGGTGCCGACGCCGGTCATCTTCACCAGCGGGCCGACCAGATTGAGGTCGGTGGTCTGCGCCTGGCCCTTGTCGATCTTGAACGATGCCGACAGTTGCGACAGGTCGGTGGCCTGTTCGCTGTTCTCCTGCCAGCCCGACAGCGTGCTCGCCGTCAGCGAGCGGATCATCTGCGCGACGTTGAGCCCCTTGATGGCGCCGTCCTGGAACACCGCAAACGTCGTGCCCGACATGTTGGCCATGATCGCGCGCTGGCTGTTGCCGGACGAGCGCACGCTGACTTTGGTCTGCAGCTTGCCGTCGAGCTTGTCGAAATCGGCAAGGCCCTTCAGCAGCGGCAGCGCGCGCACGCCGGCCAGATCGGCGCGCAGTTCGAAGGCTGGACTGGCGGTCGAGGCGTCGATGGTGACGTCGCCATTGGCGGTGCCGCCGTAGGCGCCGAGGTTGGAGACGCGCGTCTTCAGCACGCCGCTCGCCAGCGTCGCATCGATCGCAGCCGGCGCGAACTGGGCGTCGCCGATCGAAAGTTGCGCGGCCGAGATGCGCGCCTGCACGTCGACATAATTGAGGCCGTTGAGGTCGATGGTCGCATTGCTCCACGGCTGGCTTGCGGAACCGGTGTTGTCCGACTTCGCCAGCGCCAGCCGCTGGAAATCCAGGTCGAGCTTGACCAGCGGCTTGCTGGCGAGATCGACCGAGGCCCAGCCGTTGAACGCGCCGTCGCCGAGCGCGCCGCTCAGCCCGTTGATGGCGACCACCGCGCCATTGAGCCGCACTTCGGCCTTGGCGGACAATGACCCCTGCAGCAGGCCGGGCGCGTCGAGCTTGATCTCGGCCGGAATGTTCTGCCGCTCCAGCGGCGGGGCGGGCGGAGCGGCCTTGATGTCGAATTTCAGCGGACCGTCGCCGCTGCGCGCGTTGCCGGTGATGTGGATCTTGCGATCGGCGTCGACGGTGATGTCGGCGTTGATGGTCTCGATCCGGTTCTCGACGCGGTCGCGCAGGTTGGAAAACACCACTGTGCCGCCGGTGACGCTGACATGCTCGATCGAAACGTTGCCGGCGCTCGCGGGCTTCGCCGGTGCTGCGGTCTCGCGCAGGCGCTCGCGCTGCAGCGGCACGGTCACCACCGGGCGGACGACCATCAGTTCGCTGATCTCGGGCTTGCCGGCCCAGACGCTCGCCAGCGTCATGTCGGCCTGGATGCGGCTCGCGGTAATGCGGTTGTCGCTGTCGCGCTCCTTCGGATCCTGCAGGATGACGTCGTTCAGCGTGACGTTCAGCGTCGGCCACAGCCCGACCTTGGCGCCGCCGTTGATGGTGAGCTTGTAGCCGCTCTCGCGTTCGACCCGGTCCTGGATCTGCGCGGTCAGGAACGAGGACGGGATACCGATGACCAGCAGCAGCGCGATGACGACGATCACGGCCGCGATGGCGGCGCCGGCGATTTTCAATGCTCTCATTTCGACATTCCAGACCGGATAACAGGAGTTAGCGCGCGCGCCGTCGGTCGGGCGAGCTTATCCCGGAAAGGGACGGCACCCAACGAAGCCAAAAATAATCCGAGGGTACTGCAAAGTTATGTGACTTATGACACACTTCCAGGTGGGTGGATTTTGCTAACCCGACAGCGGGCGGGTTGGGACTGATTTGGAAGGCAATACAATGAGTAAACAGGCCGAATTTGCGGTCATTTTGAAAATGAACCCGATGTTTGCGGATCTGGGCGCCGATGAATTGCAGCGCATTTCCGGGCTCTGCCACACCCAGCAGCTCGGCGTCGGCGAGATGCTGTTCCAGAAGGGCGATCCCGGCGACGCGCTCTATGGCGTCCGCCGCGGCCAGATCCGGATCGAGACCGGCGCCTCCGACGGCAGCCGGCTGACGCTGAATTTCATGGGCCCGGGCGACCTGTTCGGCGAGGTCGCCGTGCTCGACGGCCAGAGCCGCACCGCGGATGCCGCGGCCGGCGAGCCGTCGGAACTGTTCGTGCTGCGGCGCGAGGATTTCCTCGCCTTCCTCGAGCGCGAACCCAAGGTCGCGATCAAGATTATCATGCTGCTGTGCCAGCGTATCCGCTGGCAGAGCGAGCGGATGGAAGAATCGGTGCTGCAGCCGCTGCCGGTTCGGCTGGCGCGCCGGCTCTGCGCGCTGTCGGACGATTTCGGTTCCGAGGTGCACATCTCGCAGGAACAGCTCGGCATTTTCGTCGGCGCCGCCCGCGAGAGCGTCAACCGTCAGCTCCAGGCCTGGCGCAAGGAGGCAATCCTGGATCTGCAGCGCGGCCGCATCCTGCTCCGGAACATGACCAAGCTGACGGCGATCGCGCGGAACGAGTAGGGTCAGGCGATCGGGAGCCTGCGCCGGCGGACACGATCCCGGTCAATGGTGATGATGCTGCGTTGGATATCGTCCTCGGCCAGGGCGGATAAAACCTCTTCCAGTTGAGTTCGAACGCCAGATTCGGTCCAGTCGCCGCCTCGAAAAAGAATGAGACTCGGGTTGTCGCTGCCCGCAATCGCAATCAGGCGAGGATAGTCGA
>Ga0157378_10002348_pt1 | contig 16815 bp, 16 predicted proteins | sample M65metaG_FD_115309 | JGI IMG/M metagenome (GOLD analysis project Ga0157378, IMG submission 115309) | Miscanthus rhizosphere microbial communities from Kellogg Biological Station, Michigan, USA - M6-5 metaG | ecosystem: Host-associated > Plants > Roots > Rhizosphere > Soil | place: USA: Michigan...
AGCCTCGCCGCGGATGCAGCCATGCGTCCCATGCTGGCCGATACCTGTGCGGCGGTTGGCCTGCCGATCTTTTTCGCCGAGCAGCTTCACGGAGTCCTCTATGTGGAGTCGTCCGGCAACGTGGAATTCACCGAAGAAGAGGTCCTGCTGCTCGGGACTCTGGCCGACTTGATTGCCGGCGCCCTGCACAATGCCCTGACCTTCCAGAAAGCCCAGGAACAAGCCATCACCGACGGCCTTACCGGCGTCAAAACGCATCGCTTCTTCATGGAAGCGCTCTCCGCCGAGTGGAAGAGGTCTACGCGCGCCGGCCGCGCTTTCGCTCTGGTCCTCATGGACCTTGACCGCTTCAAGTTCGTCAACGATTTTTACGGGCACCTGGAAGGCGACCTGGTGCTGCAGCGCGTCGGCCATATTCTCGAAGCCAATTGCCGGCGCTCGGACGTAGTCGCGCGTTACGGCGGGGACGAATTCGTCATCCTCATGCCGGAAACGTCGATGGAACAGGCCCGCCAGCTCGCCTCGAAGCTTCGCAGTTGGGTCTGCGCCGATAATCTTCTCCGCGAGAAGAATGTTTCCGCGAGTTTCGGTATTGCCTGCTATCCGCTGCACGGCTCCTCGCCTCAGGAACTCATCCAGGTAGCTGACGCTTCGATGTACCTCTCGAAGCATCAGGGCGGCAACGCGGTTTCCACGGCCGATCATTTCGACCCCAGCGAAGCGAAAAAGTGGAAGAAAGACGTCCTGGAAGCGTATCTCGGCGTAACGTTGAAGCGGCTTTTCTCCACCGGTCCCGAGGCGTTCGAGGAGATCTATCAGCGCTTGAAGCAATTCACGGAATCGCTCGCTGCAACGGAAGCGGGCAACGGCGTCACGGTCGCCCAGCCTGCGCCCGACGTAGCGGGCCCGCAAGCATTGCCCCAGGCCGTCCTGGACACCGTCACGTCGCTGGCGTTCGCCATCGACGCCAAGGATCACTACACGCAAGGTCACTCCCAGAAAGTTTCGGCTTATGCAGCGTTGATCGCTGAAGCCATGGACATGCGCGACGCCGAGATCGAAGAGATCCGGCTTGGCGCGGTCCTGCATGACATCGGCAAGGTTGGTATCCCCGAGCAAATTCTGAATAAGTCCGGACCACTGAATCCCGAAGAATGGGAAACCATGAAGTCCCACGTGGTCTTCGGCGCAAAGATTCTCGAACCGTTGACGCCGCTCGCGCGCATTCGCGAGATGGTTCACCACCACCACGAGTATTTCGACGGCTCCGGTTATCCACATGGCCTCAAGGGCGAGCAGATTCCTTTGGGTGCGCGCATCATCGCCGTTGCCGATTCGTATGACACGATTACCAGCGATCGAACCTACAAGAAAGGCCGTTCCGCTGTGGACGCGCTGGCCGAGCTTGAGCGGTGCGTCAATACGCAGTTCGACGCCCGCATCGTGGAGATTTTTGTGCGCGTGATGCGCCAGCAGGCCAATCCTATTATTGAAGTCGCTTCGCTCTCTCAGGAGAGAAGCGCATAGCTTTTTTGCAGGCGCCGGTCGGTACCCCTCGCGGCTTTCAACTCATTGTTCACTTCGAAACGGCCGTAGCGATTTTGTGGGCTAGCAATTTCCAGAACATCCCTCGGGCGATGGGCAAATAGCAGTTGCCGGCTCTGGAACTCGACTTGAACCGCGCCTGCTCGTGCCTCATCACTTCGAGCGAGCCCTGCAGAACGCGGAGTTCACGGGTCAACTGCCCTCCGGCCTCCTGGATCCGTGCTACCTCTTGGTCCCGGCCAACTGTCTCAACTTCCGGCGCTTCGGCCTTTACCGCTTTCACATCTTCGTCTTTCTTTGCAGTCTTCTTGCCAGGGCTTGTTCTGCCGTGCGAACCCATTTGTCCGTTGCTATTCTTAGGCGGAAAAGGGAGACCTTCATGTCAACAGACCAAAGCAGGACTGGAAACGTTCAGTGGATCGGCAAACAGCAATTTGTAGCAGTCGGACCCTCCGGTCATGCCGTTACGTTTGATTCCGACCGCGCCTCCAACACCGCCCCCGGGCCCATGGAATTCCTGCTCCTGGCTCTGGGTGCCTGCACCGCTACGGATATCGTCATCATCCTCGAAAAGAAACGCCAAAAACTTCAGTCGCTCGAAGTCATCTGCTCCGGCGAACGCGCCGAGAATCCTCCCCAGGTCTGGATGAAACTCAACCTCCTTTATCGCCTTCGTGGCCGTCTCGAGGAATCCGGCGTCAAGCAAGCGATCGAGCTCAGCGAAGAGAAGTACTGTTCTGTTTCCGCCACCCTCAAGAAAACCGCCACGCTCACCTGGCAGTATGAAATACTTCCGCCCACCGATTGACCAGAAGAGCAACAGTTTGGCAGGATAATTGCGATATCTTCCCGTCACGCTATAAGTTCTAACCCGACATGGGGTCCTGGCTCCGGTTGCTCGTTGTTGGGGTGTGTTCCTGGTGTTTCGCGGGGTGGATAGCGGCGCAAAAGCCGCCTGCGCCGCCCGAGCACGGTTTGGTCATTCCGCTGGCCGGCATTCCGCGCGTCACCAAAGCGCCGAAGCTGGAAGAGTTTCTCAACGCTCAGCCGCGCGAAGCCGAACTCGCCGTCGATACGTTCCGCCAGTACATTCCCGGCGACGGCTCTCCCGCCACGGAAAAAACGACCGCTTACCTCTCCTACGACGACAAAAACCTCTACGTCGTCTTTATTTGCCGCGACAGTTCTGGCCTGGTCCGCGCCCATCTATCCAAGCGCGAGGACATCGACCAGGACGACATGGTCGGCGTCCTGCTCGACACCTTCCGCGACCACCACCGCGCCTATGTTTTCTATTCCAACCCGCTCGGCATCCAGTCCGATGCGATCTACACCGAAGGGCAAAGCTACGACTATTCCTTCGACACGCTATGGAACACGGAAGGCCGCCTCACTCCTGACGGCTACATTGTCTTTTTCTCCATCCCGTTCAAGAGCCTGCGTTTCTCTCACGCGCCGCAGCAAACCTGGGGGGTGGCTCTCTATCGCGTTATTCTCCGCAAAAGCGAATACGATTACTGGCCGTACCTCACGCAGCGTGTCGAAGGCCTTACGCAACAGTTCGAACCGGTCGGCGGCCTGGAAAACGTTTCTCCGGGCCGCAACATGCAATTCATCCCGTACGGCCTGCTTGCCGGCAATCACTACCTCAATCAGCCAGTCCTCAGTTCGGTCGGGCCGCCCCCGTCGTTTCAGGACACGTTCGAACACCGCGCCGGCCTCGACGCAAAGCTCGTCGTCCAAGACGCGCTCACTTTCGACGTCACGCTCAATCCTGATTTCAGCCAGGTCGAAACCGACGATCCCCAGGTCACCATCAACCAGCGCTTCGCCGTTCTCTTCCCCGAAAAGCGCCCATTCTTCATCGAAAACGCCAGCTTTTTTCAGACCCCCGTCAATCTCTTTTTCTCACGGCAAATTCAGGATCCGCAGTTCGGCGCCCGCATGACCGGCAAGGCCGGCGACTGGACGCTCGGAGCTCTGCTCATCGACGATCGCCAGCCCGGCCTCAACCAGCTTCCCGGCGAGTACGACACGCGCGCGCTTGACGGCGTCGTTCGCGTCGCGCGGGAATTCGGCAAACAGTCCTACATAGGCGCCTTCGCGTCCAGCCGCGACTTTGCCGACACCAGCAATCGCCTCGTTTCTCTCGACGCGCGAATAAAGTTCTCGCCCAACTGGGTCGCTGACTTTCAAGCCGCGCACAGCTGGACCCGCCAGGACATCAACCTCCCGCAACTCTGCCAGCAATTTGATGCGCCGCCGCAGATCACGCCCAATCCGGCAAACGCATCATCGCAGCAGGGCAACAGCCTCTATTGGGACATCTCCTACACCGGACGCAAGCTCTATCTCCTCAGCGAATACAACGATTTCTCTCCTGGCTTCTGCGCCGAACTGGGTTTCATCCCCCGCGTGGACATTCGGCAAAGCTACTCGCTGGCCAGCTATCTTTTCCGGCCGAATCTTCATCCCATCGTGGACTTTGGCCCGGTCGCAAGCGAAACGATAGCCTGGGACCACAATGGCGTCCTGCAAGACTGGCAGGCGGCGGTCGGCGTCCAACTCGATCTCACGCGCAACACCACGTTCACCGTAAGCCGGGGCGAAGCCTACGAGCTTTTCGACAACATTCCCTTCCGCAAGCACAGCAGTTCCGTCTACGGCACTTCCGCTCTTTACAAGTGGCTCACGCTCACTGGCCGCTTCGCCAGCGGCACCGGCGAAAACTATTTCCCCGCCGCGCCGCTCAGCCCGTTTCTCGCCAACGCCAAGCGTGTCACCTTGGGCTTCACCGTCCGCCCGTCCGCCCGCTTTCGCGTGGACGAATCCGCCATCTACTATCGCCTCGCCAATCGCGAAGGCTCCACGCCAACAGGCTTCTCTCCCGGCCAGGCCATCTTCAACAACTATCTGCTTCGCACCAAGGCCAACTACCAATTCACCAAAGAGCTATCCCTCCGCGTCATCCTCGATTACGACGCCACCCTTGCGAACAACCAACTGCTTGATCTTCAAACCAATCTCGGCAGCTACGCGGGCGGCCCCATCCCGCCCACCAAACAATTCACGACCGACGTCCTCTTCACCTACCTCCTCCACCCCGGCACGGCTCTCTACGTCGGCTACAACAACGGTCTCAGCAATCTTTCGCTCGACAACCAATCCCTCCCGACACCTTCCGTCCTCTACCAATCCAGCCCCACCAACCGCACCTCGCAACTTTTCTTCGTCAAGCTCAGCTACCTTTTCCGTTTCTAGCAGGGTTGCCGTGGCCGGCTTTTTTTGCCGGAATGGCACCGTGACGCACTGGAAAAAAACTCAGTCACGCATATGGCTCGGCCGAGGATTTACCCGCGATTCTCGCCGCTCTCGCCCGATCCGAAAGCGCCTGCTTGGGAAGAATTGTGGAGCGGTGGATGCCGGCGACGAAGGGTTGCCCGAATGGATTGGCTATTGGTTCCTAACGACCGCTGCTCCCAACTCTTGGCGAATCGTTCGAGCTCCCGACAGCAATCACTCCCGCCTGGGCAGCCGGTCTCTAAAAACTTACAACTTTTGACACTTTCCCTTAACTTGTCTCCACGGCTCCGCCTCGCATAAACTTTCTCTTCCCGTTTTCACAGGAGCATCATGTCCCATCGCATCAAAGCGAAAATTACCGGCGTCGGCGGCTATCTCCCGCCTCGCGTCATGACCAACAACGACCTCTCCAAAATCGTGGAAACCACGGACGAATGGATCACTAGCCGCACCGGCATTCGCGAGCGCCACGTCGCTGACCCGGGCGTCGCCTCATCCCATCTCGCCACCGAAGCCGCCAAGCAAGTCCTCGCCAAGACCAACACCGATCCTGCCGAAATTGATCTCATCGTCCTCGCCAGCGTCACGCCGGACATGCTTTTCCCGGCCACTGCTTGCCTGGTGCAGGACCGCATCGGCGCAAAAAACGCCTGGGGATTCGACCTTTCCGCCGCCTGCTCAGGATTCGCTTACGCGCTTACAGTCGGCGCGCAATTCGTAGGCTCCGGCGCGCACAAAAAAGTACTCGCCATCGGCGCCGATAAAATGACCTCGATCCTCAACTACGAAGACCGCGCCACCTGCGTCCTTTTCGGCGATGGAGCCGGCGCGGTTCTTCTCGAAGCTGCCACCAACGACGGCGAAGGGATCCTCGATTTTGAGCACGACGTGGATGGCTCAGGCGGCCAATTCCTGTACATGCCCGGCGGCGGCTCGCTCAATCCGCCCACCGCCGACACGGTTGCCAAGAAAATGCACTACGTCCACCAGGAAGGCTCGCAGGTGTTCAAGTACGCCGTCCGCCGCATGGCTGAACTCGCAGCGCAGGTCGTCGAGCGCAACGGGTTCAAGGGCGAAGACATCGCTCTGGTCGTCCCGCACCAGGCCAATCTCCGCATCATCCGCGCCATGCAGGAGCGCCTCGGCCTCGCCGACGAAAAAGTCATGGTCAACATCGACCGCTACGCCAACACCACCGCCGGCACCATTCCGCTTGGCCTCGCTGACGCCGTTGCCCAGGGCAAACTCAAAAAGGGCGACCTGGTCCTGCTCATGGCGGTAGGCGCTGGCTACACCACCGGCTCCGTCCTTCTCCGCTGGGCCTACTAAGCCGCGCCAGGCAAGCCGGGAACGCCGATCCCCGAGCGCCGAATGTTGCGAAAAACTGGATGCACCGTCCCGCACTGTCTGGGGTTAGCTTTTACGAATCTGTCGGAGCAGCCGCTTTCTGAAGCGGGGTTCGGTAGTTTAAGCTCCGACATTTTCTCCGGGGCAAGGATTGGGAGTCACTCGAGGAACTGCTCGCGGTTTCTTGGCAAAGCCTGGGCGAACCTCTCTATGGCAACCTTCGCTCAGGCTTCCCGCCTGAACGCGGATCACCCAAAACGGCTCAGGTCGTTTCATACTCACCGCCAAGCCAACCACTTATCCGGCCCGGTCTGTCCCGGATAGGTCACCCTCACCAGCCGCCCGGTCGCCAAATCCGCCGCCACCAGTCCAGCGTCGCTTCCCGTATAGTCCAAATACACAACCTTTTTCCCATCCGGCGACCAATGCGCCTCCACACTCAATTTCTGTTCCGGCGAAACCGGCGTCATCTTCAAATCATCCAGCCCGACCACAAACACGCGCGCCGCTTCTCCCGGATAATCGCAGCCCGTCACTCCAAATGTCACCGCCACCGCCCGTTCATCCGGCGAAAATTCGAAATCGTGCACGGTATCGAATCCCTTCGGAAACGGAACCTTCAGCAATTGCTTCGTCGCGACTTCCAGCACCGTCAACGCAAGCGATCCGCCCGTACAATCCGGCGCATCGTCATCCGCCAGTGTGCTATTCCGATCCGTCGCCGTCATCGTCGGATCCGACGATGGCGTAGCCTTTACTCCGAGCCATCGCCCGCCCTGCGAATACGCGGCTGCAACTGCAAATTCCAGCTTCATAACGTCTTCGCTCCGGCCATCCTCCACGCGAACCCGCTGCACTCCTTCCCATCCTACCGTCGTCACGTAGGCCGGATCGGGTGAAGCCACGACGCTCACAAACCTCCCTGCAACTACACTCCGGTGGCCCGAATCCAGATTCACCACGCGAATTCCCGCCGGCTCCGCTTTCGCCGGAAAGTAAGCCAGCGTACGCCCGCGCCCGGACCACACCATCTCTCTCAGCATCGCGCCGGGCAGCGCGTCAATCACTGTCTCGGCCTGCGCCGCAGGCGAAAAAACACGCAGCTCGCTTTTCTCGTCGACCCAATACGCGAGATCGCCCGTTGGCGAAACAATGCCGGAGCCAGGCGGCAACCCCTCCCGCACCAATTCCACCTGCCCATCGCCGTGCCGCACGCAAACCAGGTCCTGGCGCGCGAACACCAGATCCGGCAGCCCGGCGCCCGCTTCGGCCGTGGCGGGAGTCCCCGCCGACCGACACGTCGGCTTCGGCGGCTCGACGCGCTCCGCCCTTATTCCAATCCGCGCCGCTCGACCCGGAGTCGTCCCGACTGCCGTCCCCGCCTGCTGCGCCAGCGCACTACCCGGAATCAGCGAAGCCGCCAGAATCAGTCCGCGCGTCGTCGTCACCACACACCTCAAGCTGTTGTTCCCAGTATCACGCTGTATGTGTTGTTTTGACGGCAAGCAGCGCCAATCGAGCAACTGTTCGACCGTCCAGCCGACTCACCAGTGACGCAACAAGGAGCCGCTACTCCGGAATCACCAGCACCTGTCCCGGCTTGATCTTGTCCGGATCACTCAGCTTGTCTTTGTTCGCCTCAAAAATCTTCATGTACTGGCCCGCATTGCCGTAAAAATTCTTGGCGATCTTCGACAGCGAATCGCCCGCTGCGACTGTGTAGGTCCTCCCGCCTCCGCTGCTCCCACCCGATGCCGCTGCAGCTGCCGCGGCGGTTGCCGGCGGCGGGGCCGCCGCGGGGTCCACCGCCAGGTCGCACGTGATGTCATTCAATGAAGGATTCACCTTCTTGATTTCGTCCCACACGCGGTTCTTGATCGCTTCCGATCCCGCCGCACCTTGCAGGACAAACTTATTGTCCTGGATGTGCATGTGCGAAAGCCGCACGCCATTCTGGTTGATCACGTTCAGCACCGAGGCGTACTTTTGCTTCATTTGCTCCAGATCAGCTGCCATGAGATTTCTCCTTGCTTAAGCGAGTTGCAAGCTTGCGGTGCAAGCCTGAATGAATCAGCGGGCTGGAGGTTTGGGAGTTGGGTCACAACTCCCGGGGAAACGTGCGGCGGGAAGGCGAGTGTAGCACCGCGCTCCGGCCAATAGGTGAGCGAATTTTCACGCGGCGGTTTTCACAGAGCGGGCGGACGCGGCGGAGATGACGCGCCGGAGGAAAGTGGCAGGTCCAACCGCGGCGTCCACAGCAGCAGCAGCGCGAAACCCATAAAGAAAAACGGGCCAGCGATCTTCCAGCTCGCCCCCAGGGGTTTCAGCGCTACGCCAAACATCGCCACGGTTTGGGCATGAGCGAAAGAAAGGATATTCGCTACTCGCCAGGCCGCCAGCGCCTTGCGGGCGTCAAATTCGACCTCGAGTGCTTGCTCCGCCTTGTTCATATATTGCTTGCGCAGCATGAAGCCGACGCCGATGTCGGCAACGGCGGCGCATCCGATGCCCGCCACAAGTGAAAGCGAGACGGGTCGCTCGCCGATCGCCGCTAGGTGCACGACAAAAATAGATAGAGAGATCGTAGTCAGAAATGCCGCATGCAGCAGGCGCGCTTGGCTAAGAGCCTTTTGGCTGGAAGGCATGTCTTTGCCGTGGCCGGTAATCGGGCGGCTGTATTGTGCCGAGACTGAACTCGCCATGCAACTTCGCCATGGGATGCGGACCAGGAGAAGGGAAAAAAACAGAGACTAGCAGGAGCGAATAGCGGCCGCCAGCGCCAGGTTCGACTGCAGCCGGCGGTCCACCTGCACCGCGGCATACCGGGCGCACAGCACGCCTTCGGCTTCGGCCCAGTTCGCCAGGGACGCAATGCGTCCCGACGCCAACTGGCCGATCGCGTGAACCACCGGGAAGTACGCGCGGACCAGGCCGATACCCGAGGATTTCTTCTGCAGGTTGGGCGTGAGATCGTGCAGCTTGGCGACAACCCCGAAATCGCGCCCACTCAGCGGACTGCCATTGACGCTCACCGCGGCCATGACTTCTTCGGAAATCGGCTGCGCGGCGACTCCGGCTACGACGGAGCGCACGTAGTACATGGCGAACTGCGCCAGCGCGACGATCGAAATTGTCAAAAGCATCGCGGAAAACATTGCTGCCTCTCCACACATTCTGCCGTCGCCCTCGGCCAGCCGCCATAGCGCACCAGTACTAGCGTGCGTAGTCCTTTCCGGATTAACTTATTGCGAACATAATCCAGGCCGCTTTCCGGGTTGGCGGCCAAATCATTTTCCGAGCCAAAGGAGACTCTTCCGATGCCCTTTCCGAGAAGCGGAAAACTCGCGCGTAGCGCGGCCTTCCTCGCGATATTGCCAACCTGCGGCTACCTGTACCTGGCGGTCCGGCCGACTCCCGCTGCGCCGAAAACACAGGCTGCCGCACCCGACCCATCCAACGAAATTCGGGCAGTGTTGACGGCCCAGCAACAGGCTTGGAATCGCGGCGATATTCCTATGTTTCTTGAAGGCTACTGGAACTCGCCTGAGCTCACCTTCGCCGGCAGCGATGGCATTGTGCGCGGCTACGATGGCCTGCTCGAAAGGTATCGGATAAGCTATCCAGACAAGGCCCACATGGGCGGTCTAGAATTTTCCCAGTTGGAGATTCACCCCCTGGGTGCTGAATCGGCACTGGTGCTGGGCCATTGGCACTTGAAGAGAACCCTAGGTGATGCAGGAGGGGTCTTTTCTTTGGTTTTTCATAGGTTCCCTGTGGGATGGCGGATTATCCACGATCACACCAGTGCACAAAAACAGACTCCGTAACTCACTGTGTCCGTGTATCGTTATGAGACTGAAAACGCTAGGCTTACGGCCCAGATGCACGGAAAAAGTACAGGTAACTCAGGAAACCAGTTTCCCTTGTGTACCCGTACCGCCGCAAGAAAATATTGAAAACAAAAGACTTAAAAAACGTGCTATTTTGGCAACGCGCATGCTCCTACTAGAAGCGCTCGTTGTAAGTGTACCGAATTGGCCAGTTCACTCCGCAGGCTGACCAAGAACCCAGTACTACGAGGACACTATGCGTAAGCACTTTCTGATTGCGGGGATGTTGCTGGTTGCCGCACTGGTTTTTGCTACTCCGTCCAAAGCGGATACCGTCGAATTCACGCTGACTGGCTCCGTGCTCCCCTTTGGGGTGTTGAGTTTCTCTCTGCCGGTAACCTTCACACCCACGGCAGGCACCGGGTCCGGACCCTACATTTTCGACAACCCTGGGTCGGGCAGTTTTTTTGGTAATCCTTCCTATATTTTTCCAAATATCGAGCTCGGGCTAAGCGCTACGGGCAAATGGGCGTTTGGCAGCAGCGGCGTCCCTGGTTTCCCCAGCACCTCAGGTAACTATTTCGGTGTATTTGCGCCAGACCTCTTCACGGTAAACGCGGACGGCACGATCACCGTAAACCCCACTACGTTGACGCTATCCAACCCCCAGGGCGATAAGCTTATGCTGACCATGAACGTGATTCCCGGACCTCCGGTCGGGACGCCAGAGCCAGCAACGCTGGCATTGCTCGGAGTCGCGAGCCTCGGGCTCGCTGCACTTCGCCGCCGCAAGACGGCCTAAGTTTAGCTTTCAACTTGATTCGAAAGCGCCCGGTTTTTGCCGGGCGCTTTTCTTTTTAGCTCTTTGAGCGGAACTCAGTGCTGGTGCTGTTGTTCGCGGGCGTCCGAAGTTCCGTCCGACCAGCGCCCAACCGGAATGAGAAACACGGTGAGCTGGGCAGACTCCTTGAACGCCAGAATGGGCGAGTCGGGCAAGCCCCCGCCCCAGGCTGCAGGCTCCGTCATCGGGGTGAAAAACATCAAATGCGGATGCCAGTTTCGGTCTCGATCGCTCAGATACCCTTGTTTCGACAGCATGTAGCACATCGCGCCCGGTTCTGGTGTCGGCAGCTCTTTGTTGCGGATGGCGTTTTCGATCTCCTGAAACATCTGCGCTTTCGTGCGTCCGGCCATCACCAATCTGGTTTTTCGAATCGTACGCGGCAGGTAAGTGCGCGCCGCCAGCGCATTGAAGCAGATCGGAGCGCGCAGCTTCGGATTCCAAAAGTCGGTATCCTCGGGTCCCGCCGTCCACGAACGCTGCACAACACAGACAAAACCGTTCTTGCCCTTCACCGCAGTCTCATAGCCGCGCCGCCCGAGCACCATGACCTCCGCATCGCGAGAGATCGATTCCGGCGCAGCACTCCGCGCCAGAGCAATCTCCTGATCGCGGTCCGCAATCAGGTACTGCTCGACGGGCGCCATGCTCGGATACGGCTCCTGGGCGCTTTGCGACCTGGTTGGACGGGGCGCGAGGGTGGCCAAAAGAGCGAGGCCGAGCGCGGCGAATAGAGCGGTTCTAGTCGGTTTCATGGTTTCGCCCAGGTGAAGGCGGCCGAAACGCGGCTGCCTGTTCTCTTTTTGGCAGCCGCGCCGGGGTTGGGCTGCGCGTTGCCGCAGATAAGTTGATATCAACATACATATATCACGGACAGTTGGCAACTGCGGAAGTTGCCCCTATGATCTGTACATGGCAGCCCGGGGCAAACCGGCTTTCAAGACAACGCTCCTGGTGCGCGACGCCTGTCTCTGCCTTCATCTCCAGAGAGCTGCCAGAGCGCTGGCTCGGCGCTTCGATGATGGGCTGCGCCCGTTGGGCCTGACCAACGGGCAGTTTTCCCTGCTGATGTCTCTGAACCGGTCGGTGCCGCCGGGGATAGGAGACGTGGCTTCGCTTCTCAGAATGGATCGGACGACGCTGACCGCTGCTCTCAAGCCCCTCAAGCGCCGAGGCTTGGTGAGGGTCAAAGCGGACGCGGAAGATCGACGTGGCCGGCGGATGTTGCTGACGGAACGGGGGAAGACGCTGTTGGCAAGCGCCGTACCGGTGTGGAAGAGGTTGCATGCTTTGCTCGAGAAAAACATGCGCGACGGCGAGCCTGACCACCTGCGAAAGCTCCTGCGGGCCCTTTCTTAAAAGGCATGTCCCGGGCCGGAGAGGTTTTGAAGCCGTGCAGTCGAGAGCAGCGTGCTCGGTCGGGAGAAAAGCTGGTGAAGAAAAGTTCGCAATTCTCTGACGGACTTCTCGAACTGCTGCATAAGAGCATGGGATTACGGATCCGCGCGGGGAGTGCCGGGCACCGGTTCATCGGCATCTGGCACGTTGTCGTAAAAGATCGCGTGTTTGTGCGGTCATGGAGCGTGCAGGAGAACGGCTGGTATCGCACATCCTTGACGGACCCGCTCGGAGCGATCCAGGTGAAGAAGCTGGAAGCAGCGGTTGTCGCGCGGCGGGCTCTCGGGAAAGCGTTGCGCGACGCGATTGACCGTGCCTACCTGGCGAAATACAAAACTCCCGGCGCGCTGAAGTACGCGAAAGATCTTTGCAGCGCGAAATCCCGCGCGACCACCATGGAGCTTGTCTTGGGAGCGCCGCGCAGAGCCCGTAGGTAGGGGCAGCGACCGGTTCTTTTTCGCGCTACAGGATGTCGAGGATCTCTTCCGTGCGCTTGAACGGCGGAATCAGGTACGCGCCGGCAAGTTCGGCGCGCGCCCAGTCCAACATTTCCCTGGCGACGGCGAAGCCGTGGTCGCGCGCGGAGTTTCCCGCGGCCTCGAGCGACTTGAGCAGCGGTTCCGGAATAATGATGCCCGGGACTTCGTTGTTCAGCCGCAACGCCTGCTTGTAGCTGTTGAGCGGCCAGATGCCGATGAGAATCGGAATCGGCGATTTGCCGCCGAGCTTTTTGGCGAATGTTTGCCAATGTTCGGGATCGAACAGCGGCTGCGTCATCGCGAAGTGCGCGCCGGCTTCGATCTTTGCGTAGAAGCGCTCGATTTCATTGTCGAGTTCGTCGGCGACGGGATTCACCGCGACACCGATGGTGAAGTTGGTGGCCCCGCCCAGCGTTTTGCCGGACCAGTCAGTGCCCTGATTGAGCCGGTGCAAAACTTTGACGAGCCCAACGGAGTCCACTTCATAGACGCCGCTGGTCTCGGGATAGTCGCCGACCGAGGGTGGATCGCCGGTTATCGCAAGCACGTTGCGCACGCCGCCAATAGTCCACGCCCCGAGCAACGCGGCTTGCAGGCCGATGATGTTCTGATCGCGCGTGGTCAGATGCGGGATGGTTTCGACACCGCGCGCTTCCAGAGCGCCCGCGACAACCAGCGCGTCCATGCCGACGCGGGCCATCGCGCCGGAGTTGATGTCGATGGCGTCCACTTTGCCGGAAGCCATGATTTTTTCGACTTGCTCGTAGACGCGTTCGAGCGCGATGCCCTTCGGCGGATCGATCTCAACGCTGATCTGGAATTTTCCCTCCTGGATGCTTTCCCAAAGCTTCGATTCGGGCGCGCGTTCGGCGACGGGCGCGGGTTTGACCACGGTTTCGACTGTGGCGCCAGTGGCATGGGCTTTGACGGGCCGCAGCGACTTGACGGCCTCGGCCATCGCCTTGATGTGCGCCGGAGTAGTGCCGCAGCAGCCGCCGAGAATGCGCACTCCGGCCGCCGCGGCTTCGCGCGCGAACAGCGCGAAATATTCCGGCGACGACTTCGGATACACGATGCGGTCGCCCTCGCGCTTCGGAAAGCCGGCGTTGGGCATGCCGCTGATACGCAGATCGTCGACGGCGCACATCTGCCGAAGAATCGGAAGCAGGGCCTGCGGGCCGAGCGTGCAGTTGGCGCCGATCACCTGCACATTCTTTTCGGTCAGCTGCAGCGCGGCCTCCGCCGGCAGCAAGTCGCCGTAAGCCTTGCCGTCTTCGCCGTAGGTGAGCGAAGCCACAATGGGCAGGCCAGAGAAGGAACGGATCGCATCCACAGCGAGAAGAATTTCTTCGATGTAGGTGAACGTTTCGAGGATGTACAGATCGACGCCGCGTTCCTCGAGCGCTTGTGCTTGCTCGCGGAAGATGTCGAGAATCTCATCCGGCTCGGGATGGCGTGCCTGCACGCCCAGCCCAAGCGGCCCGATGGAGCCAGCGATAAGAACCTCGCGTGCGCAGGCTTCGCGCGCTTCGCGGGCGATTTTCACGCCGCGGGAGTTGAGGCGCTGCACTTCGTCGGCGAGGCCCTGCGGCGCAAGCTTGAAACGGTTCGCGCCAAAGGTGTTGGTCTCGATAATGTGCGCGCCGGCTTCGATATACGCCTGGTGAACGCGAAAGACGGCTTCGGGCTCAGTGGCATTGAGTTCGTCGAAGCAGCGCTGCGGCCCGACGGATTCATGCAGAAGCGAGCCCATGGCGCCGTCGGCGATGAGGATGGAATCTTTGAGGCGTTCGTTGAAGTCGAGGATTTTCATAGGGAAACGGGCCGCGATCGTCTGTTTTTATTTTACCGCAACGGCAGCGCCATAAAGCCGCCGCTACCACAGGGAACCAGGTTTGATGTGCGGATCAGCGTTTTTGTTCCATGAGGGAGGCGACGGTGCTCATCAGGTCGTATTTGGTGAGGATCTCGAAGCGCGTCTCGTCCATTTCGACGAAGACGGCCGGATTTTCGTGGCTGAGGATACGGGTGACGCGCTCGACGGGGGCGGTCTTGGGAATCTTGGGAAGCGGCGCGCTCATCATTTCGCGGACCACGAGTTTGCGCAGGTCCTTGCCCTGCAGCGCAAGCGTGAGGATCTGATCCTCGTACACGGTGCCGATGGGAATGGAATCTTCGAAAACCGGGATTTGCGAGACGTCCTGCTCCTGCATGGTTTTGAGCGCGTGGAAGACCGTTTGGTACGGACGCACAACAACGAGTTCGCGGACTTTGCCGGCTTTGTGCTTGGCGTTGACGACTTCGGCGGCGGTGATGGGAACGGCGGAGTCCACATAACCGCGCTCGCGCATCCATTCGTCGTTGTAGACCTTGCTAAGGTAGCGCATGCCGGTGTCGGGCAAAAACGCGACAACGAAGTCCTGGTCGGTGAGGTCTTTGGCCAGGCGGAGCGCTCCTGAAATGCAGCCGCCGCCGCTGCCCCCGGTAAACAGGCCCTCCTGCTTGACGAGCCGGCGGGCGGCGACGAAACACTCTTCGTCGTTCACCTGAATGACGTCGTCGAGAATTTTCAGGTCCATGGTGGTGGGAAAAAAATCTTCGCCGATGCCTTCCACCACATAAGTTTTGGCTTTGATGGTTTCGCCGCGTTTGACGAAATCGTAGTAAAGCGAGCCGTAAGGATCGACGCCGATGATCTTGACGTTGGGATTTTTTTCCTTGAGATATTTGCCGACACCGCTGACGGTGCCGCCGGTGCCCATGCCGCAAACGAAGTGCGTGATTTGGCCTTCGCTGTCTTCCCAGATTTCCGGCCCAGTGGTTTTGTAGTGAGCCTCAGGATTCATGGGGTTGTCGTACTGGTTGGGGTAAAACGAATTGGGGATTTCACGCGCAAGTTTTTTGGCAACGGAATAGTAGCTGCGCGGATCTTCCGGTTCGACCGCGGTGGGGCAGACGATAACTTCGGCGCCGAGGGCTTTGAGGAGATCGACCTTTTCCTTGGATTGCTTGTCGGTGATGGTGAAGACCATCTTGTAACCGCGGACGGCTGCGACCAGGGCGAGTCCCATGCCGGTGTTGCCGGAGGTGCCCTCGATGATGGTGCCGCCGGGCTTGAGCAGGCCGCGCTTTTCGGCGTCGTCAACCATGGTGACGCCGATGCGGTCTTTCACCGAGCCGCCCGGATTGATGTAGTCGGCCTTCACGTAGATCTGCGGTTTGAGGCCTTGGGCAATGCGATTGAGGCGCACCAAGGGTGTGCGGCCGATGGCTTCGAGAATGTTGTTGCAGCGCATGTGCGATTGTCAGTTTAGCACGCGGAGTTAGGGAGAAGCCGGTACCAGATACAAAGTGTAAAGTACAGGATGCGAGCAGTGAACGGAGAACGGTGAACCGAGAATCGAGTACAGGAGCAGAAGCGATGGTGCGGAAACATATTTCGAGCGGTGTGAAGTGGGAGCCCATTGTGGGGTATTCGCGTGCGGTGCGCATCGGGAATGTAATCAGCGTGTCCGGGACGACGGCGACCGGGCCGGACGGCGGCATTATCGGAGTCGGGGACGCATATGCCCAGACGGTGGAGACGATCCGGAATATTGAGCGGGCATTGAACGAGGCCGGCGCTTCGCTGGCGGACGTAGTGCGAACGCGGATGTATGTGATGAACATTGCGGAGTGGGAAAAAGTCGGGCGAGCGCACGGGGAGTTTTTTGCGGCGATCCGCCCGGCAACGAGCATGGTGCAGGTCAGCGCGCTGATTTCACCCGAGATGCTGGTAGAGATTGAGGCCGACGCCGTGGTCGCGGGCGAATAGCGGAGTCGGGATCATTGCGATTCAACCGTCCGGTTGGCCGACAATGCAGTTGTCTTGTCGGGCGGCCGCAGGCGGCGGACGGGGTTGTTCACAATGGCAAAATCACCGTGATCGTTCGGCGAGGCCGCAAGGCCTGACCTTGTGGCGAGACTCATTGGCAGGAGCGAGGGCACCCGCTTCGGGTGCTCTTTTCCTTTGATCGGAAATACCCGTACTACCAGCGCGCGCGGATGCGGTACTTCAGGACCGAACTGCCAT
>Ga0157378_10002349_pt1 | contig 16815 bp, 22 predicted proteins | sample M65metaG_FD_115309 | JGI IMG/M metagenome (GOLD analysis project Ga0157378, IMG submission 115309) | Miscanthus rhizosphere microbial communities from Kellogg Biological Station, Michigan, USA - M6-5 metaG | ecosystem: Host-associated > Plants > Roots > Rhizosphere > Soil | place: USA: Michigan...
AGCATGGTCTGCTCGGGTCCGCCCTAGTCGAGGAATTCCATCTTGACGCCGGTGTTCACGGTCACGACTCGGATGGCGTGCGGGGACGGGTCTTTCCATGCGGTTTTTGAAGTAGCGCGGCGGAACGTGATGGGCTGGCGGTACCCGCCTTGGATCCACGAACCCACTATCGAGTCTCCGCCTTGATTCACGGTTCCCTCGAAAGCGCCGAAGTCGCTTTGATCGTTGACTTTGAATTTGAAGGTGGCGCCTTGAAGGGTGATCGACGTTAGCGGCTGGTCGGCTCCCCAGTCCCCACCTTGATCGATGCTGAACAACGTGGCGGCCCATGCATTCTTCTCTTTCGCGATTCGCACCACCAGACGGATTCTGTCGTCAGTGCCCTCGCCCAGGGTTCCTTGCCAGTTGCCGGTAATGTTTTTGGCTTGTAGGCTGGCGAAGCAAAGTAGGAATATCAGAACCAAATCGCGCATCTCACCACCCCAACATTTACCAGGTTGAATCATACCTAAACCTTTGTCAAAGGTTCTGGCCGGGCGGCCGTCTTTGCACGATGCGAGCGTTCCGCGTTCGTCTTTCCGCATCTTCCGCATCGGATCGCCGCGCACCCTCGTTGATCGGTGCGAGGATTTCGTAATGGTCGAGTTTCTCACCTGGCAGGAGCGTTATGTGGGTGAATCAGCTAACTTTTTCCGATCAAAAGGCGGATTACTCCTGTATCACGGCGTATCTGGACACTATGCGCCCAAGACAGCCTGATATCCATCATTATCGGAAGCAATTGGAAGTCGTGGCTCCCCCACAAGCCTTGTCTACTTCACAATCGGGTGACCCATCCGCCTGGAACCTTTGGGTCTAGACTTGCGTTATCTAAACTATGAAACTCGATGAAAAAGAGCGATTACAAATCTTCTGTGCGGCTCTTCAGGGTGTCGCTGCCAACATGACCCACATCGCTAAGCCTGACAAAGTAGTAGAGAAAGCCGTAGAAATCGCAGAAGAAGCGATTGCAGCCGCGATGTCTGGCGAACACTTCTAAGCGGCCTCGGGCGTGAGGATAATCAAAACGAGAGGCGTCCGAATCGCCCGATCCGGCCTAACCGGAAGAATGGCGCGGCCAGATAAACCTAGTCCAATATCGGACTACTTCACAATCGGGTGAGCCGACCTGCATCCGTGCTCTCTGGCGTGCTTGTCGAATGCGGTTTGAGCGTCTTGGACGCCTCTCCGCGCTATCTCAATTCCGGGTAGGTCGGATCGCTTCAGGGCAGCATCGGAAAGTGCCTTTGCGGCGTCCGACCACGCATTTAGGAGGTCATCGCGGATCTGGCAGAAGTTAGGGGGTATCAAGGTGTAATGCTCTCGCGGCGTGCACCTTGGATTGTGGGGCCAGATTCCGGCTGATTCAACCTAGTCAAGTGTCTAGGTCGCGTGCGCTATTTCACAATCGGATGATCCATCCGCCAGCGAATGTACTTTACCAGGAAGTCCATTTCGGACTTGAGCATGATTCTATTGGGCAGTTGTTCGATAACATCGTAGGCGGCTGATGCGCTCAGTCGGCCTTGGGCATCGAGTTTATCCACGATCCGGGCGATGTCTAGCTCGTACTCGGTGGTGGGACTCATCAGTATTCGCAGCCGTGAACAGCGATATGCGCTTCGAGGTTTGCGCGGGCGGCCTCGTATGCAGCTCGGGCCCGTTCTGCGTTCTTTTGCACCATCGGATAATCCTCCGGTGCTGGATTTAACTCCAAAGCGACAATGGCCTCCCGGTAAACCCTCAGATCGGCCCGCATTCGTTCATGGAGAATCTGACGGTCGTGGCACTGCTCAGGCACCTTCCTGGGCTGCATTTTGGATCAGATCGCCCAGGCCCAGGATTCGTTTCGAGAATTTTTGGATATAGGCGTATACTTCACAGCAGCCATGGAAGTTTACGAGCGGGAGACCAAGGAAGTCATCCGGCGCTTTTTGTCTCGTAAACTAACCTTCCCGGCTTGCATTGCCGCCCTGGACGCCGCACTAGCCAGCCTGATTCCCCACATGCAGCCAGCTCAGCTATTCGAATTGCGGGACCTGATGCTAACGAACAATGCGACGGTCATGGAGGAGATGGCCCGCCGTACGATCAGCGGAACCTCGGCTCTGGACCATTAAACCGGCTTAACTTTCAAAGTGAGCCACTACCTCCAGTCCCGAAGTATTGACTCGTCAAATAGCCGAAGCTTACAATCCCAAGCAACCCCTCGGTCACGATCTTCGGATTACCGGTAGTCTTATACCACCGGAGGCAAGAGTCCCCGAGAATCGTGAATCTGCTTATGTGAACCTTCGGAGTCCGGACTACCCAGCGGGCTCGAATAACTCCAGCGGATTGCCGTCAGGATCTTCCAATTGGATTTGTTTGCCTCCGGGGCCTACTTCCATCTCATTACGAAAATGGAGCCCTGCTCGTTTCAGTACCGCAATCCGATCCGGAAGCTCCGACACTTGAAGGATTACTCGGTTCCATCCCCCGGGCTCTTGGTGACGACCATCCGGTAGCGGTCGTGAACCCGAGGCTCCAGGACCGCTCAGGATGAGTTTGAGATCGCCAATCGAGACCTGGGCAAAGGCCGGCAAAGATTGTTTAACCAGCTTGAAACCCAGTTGTTGGGTATAAAAGGCGACGGATTTTCCAACATCCTTAACCTGATACCGGACGCCCCAAAGGCCCAATATGTGGTTTTGAACTCCTTTTGAGGATGAGATAGCCCCTTGAGATGTTGCGGACGATTCTTTCGCTGCCTGACTCATGGAAACCTCCTAGGATGACCGATTGGGCGCCCGCAAGCTAAAACCCGCCTACTTCATGGAATGCAGTCCGACCACATTGCCGTCCAGGTCGGTAACGAGCGCGATGAAGCCATACTGGCCGATCGAGAACTTCTCCTTCATGACCTTTCCGCCGTTGGACGGAACCCTCTTAGCTTCCACAGCACAATCATCGCAGGTGAAATAGACGATGGTTCCGTTACCGCTAGGCTGTTCACCTTGCATGCTCGCGAGCGCTCCAGCGGCGCCCGTCGCGTTTTGCTCCATCGGAAAGGCCCACATCGTGCCGACAGTCGCATCTGGGCTTTCGAGCGCAGTGAGCTTAACCGCCAATACAGCTTCATAAAATGCACGGGCGCGTGTAAGATCCTTTACGTAGATCTCGAACCAACCGACTGGATTGGTCTTCATGGTTTCTCTCGCCATCTCCCAGTGAATGTACAAACGTCACATCCTGACGGAACGTTAGATGCCTGAAAGGATGATGCGTTTCCTTATGGCCTCCGTAAGCCTATCGAGCCGATTTCGTCTTAGCTCACAGCGATCCAATCTGTGCGCTGAGAGGCGTAACGATAGCGCGAGACTCTGCTTCCTTCGTAAAGTCGCTTGCGTGCGGATTAATCGATGTGACATCTTCGCCGCGCCGTATGTCTCCGCACCATCCGCAGGAAACGGGATATAGGTAACAGTCATCAATTGGTCATGTCCACAAACACCATCCGACTCCACCTTGTCCTACGTTCAACTCCCGAAAGGGTTTATCGTGCATTCCTGGATGCGGACGCAAAAGCGAAATGGTTGCCGCCGAACGGTTTCACTGGCAAGGTCCATCACTCGGAAGCCAAGGTCGGCGGTACGTATAGGATGTCGTTCACGAATTTCACCACGGGACACAGCCACTCCTTCAGCGGCGAATATGTCGAACTGATGCCGCACGAGCGCATTCGATACACCGATAAGTTCGACGACCCGAATATGCCTGGGGAGATGCAGGTGACGATAACTCTTAGGAAAGTCTCTGTAGGGACCGAGTTGAACATCGTACAGGAAGGGGTGCCCGACATCATTCCCGCGGAGGGATGCTACCTCGGTTGGCAAGAATCGCTTATTCTTCTAACGAAACTCGTCGAAGCCGAGATTCCGGACTAGTCAGAGGAGGTGAACGTTTGAACGTTTTTCGCTACACGACTGCATCGAGACCGATGGATTCAGTGGGACCAGTCGGCGTTCGAGTCTAGATCACACGGCCCTAAAGTAGTCCACTTGGACTAACTCGTTACTGATTCGAGAAGTCAAGCTCTGAGAAGTTACCCGATAAGGAACATTATCGGTAGGAACTTTTTCGCCGCGCGAACGGGAGTAGGAGGAGAATACCGATAATCCGAATTATCGGCCGCCTATTCCGTAGCTAGTTCTGAGGGGAGCTCGACTCTTGCTAACCGCACGTATGAAAGAGTGGTGCCCGGATACGAGGTAATTCAGGAACGAACCGCACGCTAAATCCACGCGATGCGAACCGCTGGCGGTTAGCTTCTGAATCGGCTAGTTATCCTTCATAGACCGTCTTACCACCGGCGACGGTCCGGACAACTTTGACATCCTTAATCTTGTCCACCGGAATAGAGTACAGATCTTCGGCCATGACTACGTAGTCGGCCAGTTTGCCGGCGGTGATCGAACCTTTGATGTCTTCCTCGTGGGAGTTGTAGGCGCCGTTCAAGGTGTTGACGCGAATCGCTTCGTCGAGTGAGATCTTTTGATTGCTGCCCCAGGTCTTGCCGTCCCAACCAGTGCGTGTGACCATTCCCTGGATTGCCATCCGCGGATCAAAAGGTCCGGGACTAAAATCGGATCCGGCGGCCACGCGGATTCCGGCGTCGAGAAGAGTTCGGAACGCCATGCAGCGCTTCATCAGATCTTCACCATAGAAACTGAATTTGTCCGAATTGTAATAGGCGTAAGTGGTAAAGAGCGAAGGTACGGCTTCTAGCGCCTTGATGCGGCGGACGAGGTCATCATTGATGAGTGTGCAGTGAGTGATCTTTGGACGAGCGTCAGAACGAGGAAAGAGTTTCTGAGCGCGTTCGAAGGCGGTGAGGTACATATCAATCGCAACGTCGCCATTGGCGTGGCAGTTGATCTGAATACCAGCGCGGTGGACTTTTTCGATCCAGGCGTTTAGGTCGCCCTGGGTTGTGGCGACATTGCCCTTGTAGTTCGTGCCCGGGTAGGCCACACTGAGGGCCATCGTTCGTTCGGAGAAGGAACCGTCCACTACATGTTCAGACGTGGCGCCGAAACGCATCCATTCGTCACCGAAACCGGACTGGATGCCAGCGGCGATCATTGCATCCAGTTCTTTCCCTGAGGCTTCATAGCTGATACGGTGCTTGAGATCGCCATTCGCGCGCACCTTCTGCATGGCAGGAAGATTGCCACCCTCGTGGTGCACGCTGGTTACGCCGTATCGCGCGAACATTTTCGAGATGTGGGTGAGGCCGGCGACCTCGCGATTGAGCGCGGTCGGCGCGGCATCGAGACCGCTGTTCTCGATGGTCTGGCTCTGGCGATTTCCGACCCGGTAAAAGACGCTCTTAGCGTTATCGGTGACGCGCCCGTTGAGCGCGCCTGTGGGGTCCCTGTCAAACGTGCCGCCCGCAGGATTCGGCGTCTGGCGGTTGACGTCCGCCATTTCGAACGCTTTGGGGTTGTAGAAAGAGGTGTGGCCGCCGCGGTGGTGGACGGCGACCGGGTGATCCTTGGAGACTTGGTCCAGGTCGCGGATATTGAGCTGGCGCCCGTCCTTCACTTTGGTGTCGTCGAAAAAGTAGCCTTCGACCCAAGTGCCTGGTGGGGTCTGCGCGGCGCGGGCGCGGAGTTTCTCGATGATGCTGTCGATGGTGACGAACTCGACTTCAAAGGGATTGCCAACGAGCACTTCGTAGAGCAGAGTGGTGCCCGGGGCGTGGTTGTGCGTATCGATGAAGCCGGGGACAATGGCCGCGCCCTTCGCATCCCAAGTGGCCGTCCCTGCCCGGATCATGTTGCGGATGTCTGCACTTGAGCCGACGGCCAGAAACCGGCCGTTCTTGATGGCGAAAGCCTGTGCGCGTGGCTGGCGGGGGTCTGCCGTAACCACCCTGGCGTTCAAGACGATTGAATCCGGCGCGCCGGTTGGGCGGTTTTCTTGACGTTGCGCAGCTTGTTGAGCAGCAAGCGGGCTGGAAACCATGCTGGCTCCCGTTAGCGCGAGCAGCTCTCGGCGGGTGATACGGTTCGTCATTTCCTCGTAATTTCGAAAAACCGGAACAGCCAAAGATATCACAGGACGGATTGTGTCCGGTTGGTCGGCTATCCGGAAGTTACTTTCTGTGGTATCAGGCGCAGGGCCGTCTCGTCAGTTCGCTACCGACAATGTAGATTATCGGGCGACAGTCTGCCGCCTCCAGCAGAGCAGCGGCTATCTCATAAGGTGAGCCCACGTCGCCGATTAATAAAAGTAATGGACGGATGGCCGACCATACGGACGCTATCCCGCCACCACGCATTTTCGCCATGTCTACTGATTCCTTGGTTCCCCTCAGTGGCCAAGTAGCGTTGAGGCCATGGAGGTGAGAATAGGCTCGGTATCTATTTCGGGAGCGGCACTCGGCGGCGAAGCTCCTCGAACCAGTTCAACACGATGCGCAAATCGTTCTGTCGGCCCGGCTGAGCCTCGGCGTGCTTGACAATCAGGAACCGCCGGCCGTCGGGCGCGACGTCGAATTCAGCGCCCATCGCAGTCTCGAATAGCACTTTGGGAGAGCCGGCGTGAAAGGTAGGGCTGGTCTGAACGTCCACTGTCATTATCTTCGTGCCGCTGCGGAAGAACAGCTCCCGTCCATTGCTGTTCCATCGCGGGTTGTCACCGCCGTCCAGTGAAATCGGTAATTTACCGCCGGGACCAGGGTAGGGCACCACATGAATCTGGGTGCGGCCGGACTCGTCGGACGCGTACGCCACCCAACGCCCGTCCGGAGAGAACTGCGCATCGGCCTGATTGAACTTGGATTCGAGGAAGTTCCTGGGTTTGGCCTCGGAGGAAGCTCCCGCCGCCAAAGGTAGGGCCCAAACGGACTGAGTCACTCGGCCGCCGCCGGTAACAAGCAGCAATTTCCCGTCCGGCGAGACTGAAGTTGGGATGTAGTCCGCCGTATCACCTGCCAGGAGTGAAGTCGGCGCGCCACTTCCGTCCGCCGGGACGGTGCTCAAAGCGCCGGATCCACGACCCCCAATGCTGACGCTGGAGCGATAGATTAACTGCTTGCCGTCCGGAGTCCAGACAGGGTTTCGATTGTTTCCACCAGAGGTGAGGCGTTCGCGCCATCCACGAACCAGGTCGTAGATCCAGATGTCGGCGGTGAGCGTCTCTCTGTCTGGTATCGAAACGGCGATCCGGTTACCATTTGGCGATAGCTTCGGCGCGCTGCCGTAGTCGCGCGGGGGCGCGGGAATCGGTTGTTCGGCGCCCTGGCGATCCACTCGGACCAGCGTCGCGACCGGGATCTGCTCCTGAGCGCCGCTGGCGATATAAGCGAGCGTGCCAGTATCGGAAATTCCAAACATAGCAATCGGGCCGAAATTCGCAACGCCATCCAACAATGGCGAAGGCGACCCTACTACAAGCCGATTCAGGTCAAAGGACGCCGCGAAGAGCGAGCCGTTGCGTCCATAGACTAGGTGTCCGACGGAGGGATTGGGTCCGGAGCGGGCGTACCGGGCGAATCCCTCGCCTCCCAGCACCTTCTTTTCCTTCGTTTGTAAATTAAAGATCGCGGCTTGCAGCATCCCTTGCGTGGAGGCGATTGAGAATAAGAGCTGCTTAGCGCCCGGTAGCAGTTGGGGGAAGTAGTAGGTGGACTCGTTCTGTTTCGCATCCGGAGTGACGAGGGTTTCCGGCTTTCCTCCGGAAGACGCTACTCGCAGGATGCCCGAGTTAGCCCCGAAATAAATCTTGTCGTCCTCGCCCCAGCTGCACTGGGATATATTGTCCAGGCCATCCGCGACAGTCAGGGCTGCGCCGCCGGAGACCGGCGCCTTCTTCAATTGATCGCCGCGGCTGCTGGTAAAGGCGATCCATTCGCCGTCCGGAGAAAAGCAGGGAGGAGTACCGACACCCTCCGTGCCTGGTACCGACCTGGGCTCGAACTGATCCATCAGGCGGAGAGAGATCCCGCCTCTTCCGTCCCCCATTTGGGCCAGACGCGATCCGTCACGAGAAAGAATCGGCAGCGGGAACCGGGCCGATGTGGTCGTCGTGGTGGTGAAGCGCGTCACCGGACGAGATTCGGGCGGCGCGGGCTGCAGCCAGCCCCATAGGGCGACTGCCGCCACGGTGGTTGTAATTGCGGTTGTGGCGATCCAGGACCACGACCGTGCCGGCATGAAGTCCGGTTCGAGGCTGAACGCCTGCTCTACGGTCTGTTCCAGGACAATCCGGGCTTCGCCGATGGCTTGCAGGCGCTGCTTGCGGTCCTTGACCAGGCAACGGCGCAGAAGCTGACGGACCACGCCGGGCGTATCGGCGGGAAGCGCGAGCCAATCCGGATCGTTCTTGACCACCGCCTCCAACACGTCTGGCGTGGTTTCTCCAGCGAAAGCCCGCTTGCCCGTGGCCATCTCATACAGCACCGCGCCGAAGGAAAAGATATCGCTGCGCCGGTCTACCGTGCGGCCGACGGCCTGCTCGGGTGACATATACGCTGCCGTGCCCAAGATCACGCCCGCACGGGTGTGGCCCATCGTCAGCGTGGGCGAGTTCGCCATCGACGCTAGCGGTGGCTCGTCTTCAAGTACTTTGGCCAATCCGAAGTCAAGCACCTTAACGACGCCTTCAGACGTAATCTTGACGTTGGCGGGCTTCAAGTCCCGATGGACCACACCCCGGTCATGTGCGTACTCCAGCGCCTCGATGATCTGTTTCGCAATCGCAATCGCTTCATCTAAGGGGATCAAACCAGCATTGATGCGATCGGCCAGCGTGGGTCCTTCGATGAGAGCGAGCACCAGCCCGCGCGATTCCTCGGATTCAACAATTCCGTGGATGTGTCCTATGTTGGGGTGGTCGAGCGAGGCGAGGACTTTGGCCTCCCGCTCGAACCGCGCCAACCGCTCCGGGTCGCGCGCGAGCACTTGCGGAAGGACCTTGATCGCCACGTCGCGGTCGAGCTTGGTGTCCTTAGCGCGATACACCTCCCCCATCCCACCCTGGCCAAGCAGGGAGAGGACTTCGTAGTGACCGAGTTTGTCGCCTGCGGAAAGCGGCATGTGAGTGAATCAGCTAAGTTTAACCCATCAAATAGTAGTTAGGTCCTGAATCACGGCGTATCCGGACACTACCCCTGCCCAGGGTCATGGGAAGCTACCGACAATGTTCCATATCGGGTTGCTAAGGAGCTTGCGATCGTAAACTTAGGCGGTTTGACTAGTCAATGGTGCGGGTCCGCTGGTAGCGGCTCACTTTCAAAGTTAAGCCGGATTAATTGTTGGCTGCCCAGAATTTGTGGCTTGCCTCGTGCTGCTCTTTCAGGCTCCTGAGGAGCATACATTTCTTCTTGGCATCCCGACAAAGGCCCAGCATGGATATGAAGGCTTCGTGTTTGTCCGTCCCGGCCAAGACTGACAGTTGATCCGTTAGAACGCTCAGCGTGGTACCGGCCAGATCCAACGCCTCCCGCAGCGTTGCGCAATCCGGGCAGTCGGCAAGTTCCATCGGGCAATGGGATGATATCACCATCCTGGATGAGTGAGCACAAGTGCACAGTTTTCCAAGGGTTTCTGGCGCAATATGGGTCGTGAAAACTCGCGTCCTCACCAGAAGACAGGTCTTGGCTATTCGCTGTCCCACTTGCGGCTCAGACCCTGGCAAGGCGTGCGAGCTGAGCGCCGGTGGATTACGTGCCACGCCGCATCACAACCGGGAGCTGGTCGCGGCAGACGTTGCCTGTAGGCGGATGGATCACCGATTGTGAAGTAGGAAACGCTTTGTTGGGAACTAGAAGATCGCTCCTCGGTTCTCCAGCGTTTCCGATAATGATGGTTATCGGGCAACTTCTCATAAGCCGACTTACGGCCCGCCTTACTCATGACCTATCCCCTGCTTTATGGCGGTTAGGTTGAGCGTCGGCGGTCTGGTTTTATTGGACGCCGGACTATACAGCCCGGCAAACCAACCGAAGCGCATAGGCTCTTCTAACTTCTTAGTTCTCAGTCGGGCGCGAGGCCTGATCAACAACGATCACATCTATGTTGCCCTTCGCGGACTGAAGTTTCAATCCCCACTGTTCCCGTAGTGCTGTAGACAGCGACGCCGAGAACTCGTCGACCGGAGCCTCGGCCCCCGCCGGGAACCGCGGGCGGAACTGAAATTCGAGTTGCATCGTATATTCCCCAGTTAATCCGGTCTTGTCCACAACCGGACGCCCAAGATTTGCGTTCGGAGTCGACAGAAAATCCGCGACGATCTCCATCGTGACGCCTTCAAACTCCATTCCTGGCGGCGGAAGAATGCGCCGCAGCGCGGAGATTTTGGATTCCCATTCGCGGGAGGAGCGTCACGTCCGCCGCACGTTCCGTCCCAGGGCTGTACCTTCGGCCCCAGCTTGCCGTCTGATCGCGCCACCGTCATCGCGTAAACGTTCACTTCTTTGGAATCTGTGTGCACTTTCAACCCGAACCGGTCCGCCAGTAGCGTCTTGAGCATCGCCTGGCGCTCGGGAAGCGGGACCTGGCTCGCGGCCTTGCCTTCCAGGTCGTAGCGATCCTTGTCAATCCAGCCAGGGCCGCCCGTAATTTCGAGGTTATATGCCGCCAATCCCTCGCCGTATGCAAAGCGGATCAATTGAAACAGGGTCATGTTGATGATCGAGAGGCGGCCGGGAGAAGGGCGAATGAACTGTCCTTGTGCATCCGGCGCGGCGCGCTTAATGGTAGCGACTTCGAATGCCGGCGGAGTCTGAGCGTGCGCCGTGATCGACAGACTCAACAGAACGGACAGGCGTAGGAACATAGGCTGCTCTTAGTATGACTTCCGGGAGGGCGAAAGTTCCCGAGATTTGGACGCACCTTCCCTTCAGGGATTTGGCGTCGTCGACTCGTCGAGAAGGTTCAGCAAAAGGTGCGTTATGGGAAGTAAGGCTTTACACCTCCTGGCTTCCGATAATGCTGCTTAACGGTGAGTTTGAAGTACTTGGTCGAGATGCAACCGATGTTGACTCTAGTGATAGTACGCTTTGATGATTCCCTTCCGGTTCGCAGTGGCGTCATGATATGAGAGATGCACTGCAGAATGCTTGCGCTTTTTGTTCTTGCCGCGACCACGGGTTCCGCGCAGTGGCTGCACTACCCGACTGCTGGGATTCCGCGCACGCGGGACGGAAGAGCGAATCTAACTGCGCCTGCACCGAAGACTCGCGATCGTAAGCCAGACCTGTCCGGCCTATGGCTTCCGGAAAACGACCTTGCCACTAAAGGAACCAACGGAGAATTACTTCCCAAGCTGTTCATAAGCATTGACCGCGGCCTGAAGCCCGGAGAACTGTCGATGCAGCCTTGGGCACAGGCGCTGATGACCGAGCGTTCCCGCAACTTCCAGGCGGATGATCCGATCACGACCTGCAAGCCAGTGGGAGGTCCGCGTTTAAACTACATTCCGACCCCCATCAAGATCGTTCAGAATCCCACTCTGATCGTGCTCATGCACGAAGAAGAGACCACCTTCCGCCAAATCTATACGGATGGCCGCAAGCTACCCGAAGATCCGGAGCCTTCCACATTGGGCTACTCCACCGCCAGATGGGAAGGGGGCTCCCTAGTCGTGGACACCGTCGGATTCCGCGATCAGGGCTGGCTGGATGCGATCGGTCACCCACACAGCGATGCGCTACACCTTACGGAGCGTTTCCACCGCCGCGATTTCGGTCATATCGAGGTTCAGATCACGATCAACGATCCTAAGGCATACAAGCAGCCGTTCACGGTGAGGCAAGACTGGGTCTTTCTCCCAGATACTGATCTACTTGAATACCATTGCGCAGACAACGAGCGCGACGCCCGGCATTTTGTTTTCAAGTAATCGATTTCCGCTACCGATATTGCGTGTTAACGGGCAGTGATCCGAAATGGCAATTGGGGTTCATCGTGAGTATCGGAACCAGCAGGACATTGTTGGACTCAGTCAGCACGTCGCGGCGTTGATTCTGCGTCGCTCTTGACAGCCAGTTGGAGCTTGGCAATGAAATCGTCATAGGCCATTTGTACTTTGGCGGGGTCAGGTGATTTGTCTTGCATAGGCTTGATGAAAACATCCATGGCCTTATCGATTTGTCCCCAAAGATCAGGGGATTTCTTTTGCAGCGCTTTTTCACGGCTGTCCCACGCCACTTCAAGCTCCCGAGCCTTCTTCTTTGCAGTCGGCATATCATGGGCCTTGAAGGCCTGCAGGGTGTCCGTAGCCAGCTTTCGATATGGGGTCATGTTGTCGGCAGCCGCCACTACCCTAGATTGGTCCACTGCCGACTTCGGTTCCTGAGCCGATAGCCCTAAAGTCCCGCACTCCATCAACGCAACCAACATAGGGATTCCGATCCACGCCTTCATGGTGCCTCCTATACTCATCGGGATGCGCGACTGCGTTTGTCACATACGCTGCCTGCACTCCTTTTAAATAGATCGGTTCCTAGTCAAGTTGTTACTGCAATGTCTCATATATGTGTTGTCGCAATTGTCTTTACCTCCAGGGGATCTAATCGAGGGCGTTTGTCGCCGCGACGCAAAAGTGGCCACCTCCTTGCTAAATGAAGGTTGGTGTACGTCAGCCCGAAAGGAGACATGCTGTATGCCCAGGGCTTTAGGAGGAATGGTACTTCTGGTCGGACTCTTTGTCTCGGTAACTCTGGGAGCCGATGAGGAGTCCAAAGGTCGAAAATCCGGCCTTGCGCCCTATCCTGGCGGCGGCGCCAAAGCGGTTCTCTGGCATGATCCCACCGATATCGAGACACGCAATCTGCTATTTGGTTCGGGAGGTGAGGACCATCAGCCTCATGGAACATTTAAATTTGTGGCGGAGGACATGGAGGGCACCAACCCCAAATTGGATGTTCTTGACCAGGATGGCGCCAAGTGGAAAGTCAAACTGGGGCCAGAGGCACGTCCGGAAGTCGCAGCCTCGCGCTTTCTATGGGCCGCCGGCTACTTTACCCAGGAAGACTACTTTCTCCAAGACTTAACTGTTCAGGGATTGCCCGGTCATCTCCATCGCGGCCAGGATTTGGTAGGGGCAGATGGAACGCTGCACAACGTGCGCCTGAAGAGGTCCGAAAAGGGCGAATCGAAACTAGGCACTTGGCAGTGGAGTTCTAACCCTATCGGGGGAACTCGTGAGTTCAATGGGTTAAGAGTACTGATGGCCCTCATGAACAATTGGGACCTGAAAGATGACAACAACTCGGTTTATTTGGAAAAACGTAGGGACGGTTTCCCTGAACAGGTCTATTTAGTAAGCGATCTTGGAGCCAGTTTCGGTACGACCGGCTTCACGCTGTCCGTTGAGAACTCTCGGGGCAATCTGGAGGCGTATAAGCGCTCCAAATTTATCACTAACCGTTCAAAGGACAAGGTGGACTTTGCTACGCCAAGCCGCCCGACACTGGTCGAAACCTTTAACGTCCCTGTGTTCGTGCACCGTTTGGATCTACGTTGGATTGGCAGAGATATCCCTCGCGCTGACGCCAAGTGGATGGGACAGTTGCTGAGCCGACTCTCTCCCGAGCAGATTCGAGATGCGTTTCGCGCCGCTGGTTATTCTAAACAGGACGCAGATGACTTCGCGACGGTAGTCCAGGGTCGAATCGCTGAACTCAGCGCTTTGTGAAGCAAGTGAGGCTCGGTTGGATCCTGCCAATAGCAGGTGGCCTGCGAATCGGGTTACCTAAACCGCTGGCTACCGTTATTACGTCATAACGGGCGAGCCCTAATCGCGGTCATCACGGGAGTAGAGTAATCGAATCGCCCGCCCGAATGATGCCCGGCTCGACAACAGAGGCGTAGAATCCGCTCAGGCCCCAGACGTCGGACGAGGGATCGCCTTTCATGGCGCGGGCATCGTAGATGGCCGATTGGACGCCCTTGCCATAGATGCTTAACGTATCGCAAGGAAGTCGAAGCTCTGTCAGTTGGATCGTTGCTGTGCCACAGCGGAACCGCTGGCCGATTCGAAATGCGCGCCGGTCGAGACCGCGTGTCGTCAAGTTCTCGCCGAGCGCTCCGGTGTACACGTGGAAGCCCATAGCCGTGATCTCGTCGAGACTTTCCGCGGTGATCAGCAGGATAGCGCGCTTGGGGATGCCGTGAAATTGCGGATGCCTCCACCCGTCGCCTGTGATTCCTAGGACGGTGACTTCGCCGCAATCGGCGGCATAATTCGGCACGCCCCCCGCGGAGGTGCTGACTTGGACTACCACGCCAGTCATTTTCTCCGATCAGCTCTTCTGTCAGGCCTTGTCCAGTTCGCTGATCCCCGCCACATTGCCTTCGGTGTCTTGAAAGTAGGCGACCGTGCAAACCGTGGGGATGTGGAACTTTGCCATGACCAACTTGCCGCCGTTGCTTTCGATGGCGCGAATCGTCTCGTCCAAATTCTCAACAACGATCGTGCATTCAAATCCGATCATCCGGCTACCGGCCACCAGCTCGCGGCGCTCCTTCAGCAGTCCACCGGAGCCATCAGGGGGCGCGTCCCCGGTCTTGATCCGGTAAAAGTTCGGTGGACCCCAGGGTTCAAACTCCCAATGAAAGACCTTTTGATAGAAATCACGAGCGCGGGGTACGTTGTCCGCGTTGATTGCAAAACGTCCGACGTAGTTGTTGGGCATAGCGGAAGTATAGGCGAGCCCTGCCCGGCGTCGCTTGCGATACATTGACAATAAATGTCGGACATCCGCCAAATTCCCCGAGCAGTGGCCAGGCTAACGGCCGAACAGGGGCCATTCCTCGCCGTCCGGTCGCTTGCGACCAACTATGCGACTGGATACCGTATCGAATCTCACCAGCACCCGTGGCATCAGTTCCTCTACGCGATCTCGGGGGCAATGACCGTCTCAACCGACCAGTCATCGTGGATGATTCCGACCGGCCGCGCCGTTTTCATCCCAGCGCGTCGCGCGCATGCGATCCGGATGTGGGGCACGGTGGAGATGCGGACGTTGTTTCTTTCCTCGGCGCTGAGGGGATTTGAAAGCGCCGAGTGCCGGGTGTTGGAGGTTGCCTCTTTGCTGCGGGAGCTGATTTTGAGGGCGGTGTCGCGGATCGGCTTGGATTCAAGAGTCGAGCATGATGCTCGCCTGATCGGGCTCCTGGAAGACGAAATCAAAACCGCGATGGCGGAAGCCGAGGATTCACCCTTAACACTGCCCATGCCCGGTGACGAGCGAGCGTTGGCCTTGGCTCGTTATGTTCTGGAGAAGCCATTGATCAGCGACAGCGTCGATGACCTCGCAAAACAGCACGGTATCGCTCGCCGGACACTGGAGCGTCGCTTCCGTGAAGAAACCGGAATGAGTTTTGGTATGTGGCGTCAGAAAGCCCGCCTGCTCGATTCAATCCGGCTGCTTGCGGAAGCGAACTCGGTAACCGATACCGCGCTGGACTGCGGTTACTCCAGTGTGAGCGCGTTCATCGCAGCCTTCAAGAGTACGTTTGGCTACACTCCGGGGCGCTTGTAGACGCCGTTTGCAAAAGGACGTCGGAACTTAGTTTCCAAAAATATCTTCCGTTAATGCTCGTTATCGTTCGCGGGGGTGACCCCTTACAAAAGGTCGGCCATCTGGTCAACCGGCGTGCTTCCTGTCGTCACTGTCATTTAGGCCTGCCTTCCACGCTTAAACGGAATGCGATTCAGAACGAGTCGACGCAATTAAATACCGACGACCTGGGAACGTCCAAATACTTTTTCGAATAGGCACGCCCTTGAATGCCAAGTATTTCTGGAGGGCCCTCGGGACTCGTTGATTTCGAATAGTCGTGTTCCCGACGGCGTAACAAATTCGGCGGTTTGCTTCAGTACAGGATCGAGACCTGAACACCGCCATCGTTGGAGTGAACAGCCCAAAAGGAGTTACACGTGAAGACCATCCCCTTGCTTTTGTTTCCTGCCAAGGCCTACAAGAGAGTGATGAAACTCGCGCCGCGTGCGCAGGCTGCTATCCTTGCGTTCGCACTTGCATCGGCGACCTTGTTTGGTCAAGCCACATCTCAGATCCAAGGGGTCATCACGGATCCTTCGAACAGCGCGGTGGCAGGCGCCGAAATCACGGCTACGCATACCCAGACCGGCGTCATCCGCGCGGTCACCAGCGACTCCGATGGAAACTACATGTTTTCTGCGCTACCCATTGGACCGTACACGATTAGGGTCGCCAAGTCTGGCTTCAAGGCGGCCGTCCAGAGCGGTATCGAGCTGCTGGTCGCGTCGAACCCGCCGGTGAACATCGCCCTGGAAGTCGGCGCTGTGAACGAGACGATTACCGTTCAAGAGGCTGCCCCTCTGGTCGAAACCCGAAACACCAGCATCGGTGTCAACTTTGAAAACGCACGCATTCTGGATTTGCCCTTGAACGGCCGCAATGCAATGGAATTCCTCCAATTTGGCCCGGCTGCGATCCCGGGCGGCAAGAACACGACATCCGGGTTCCCGGGCGGCCTCAACGTCAGCCTCGGCGGCGGCCAGCTCAACGGCATTGGCTACACGCTCGACGGCACGATGTACAACAATCTGCTGGACGCGGTGAACTTGCCTTTCCCGTTCCCGGACGCCCTGCAGGAATTCAAGATTGAGACCAGCACGATGACCGCGCAGAATGGCACCCACGCCTCGGCCGCGGTCAGCGCTTCCATCAAATCCGGCAGCAACCAGTTCCACGGCGACCTGTTTGAGTTCCTCCGCAATGGCAACATGAATGCGAGA
>Ga0157378_10002351_pt1 | contig 16810 bp, 19 predicted proteins | sample M65metaG_FD_115309 | JGI IMG/M metagenome (GOLD analysis project Ga0157378, IMG submission 115309) | Miscanthus rhizosphere microbial communities from Kellogg Biological Station, Michigan, USA - M6-5 metaG | ecosystem: Host-associated > Plants > Roots > Rhizosphere > Soil | place: USA: Michigan...
AAACTCCATCGAAGAAACGAAGCGTCGTGCTGGGAGCGCAGGCGTCCGCGCCTGCGGTGTCACCCAAAGGCTCTTCTGTTCGAAGCAAGCAGGCGGGGACGCCTGCGCTCCCAGCACGAAAGACACCTGCGCTCCCAGCGCCAGTGCTGCCGGCTGAGCCGCTAGAAACTCTCAAGAAACGGACGCGTGTCATTATTCGTAAACTGAAGAAGACATATCCGGATGCTAAGTGCTCGCTCAATCATTCGACGCCGTTTGAGTTGTTGGTGGCGACAATCCTCTCAGCGCAATGCACGGACGAACGAGTCAACATTGTCACGGCCGATCTCTTTCGCAAATATCGGAAACCTGAAGACTACTTGAAAGTGTCTCCGAGGGAACTCGAAAAGGACATACAGTCAACCGGCTTCTTCCGTAACAAGACAAAGTCGATCCAGGGAACGTCGAAGATGTTGCTGGAGAAGTATGGCGGTGAAGTGCCACACACGATGGAAGAACTGCTGGAACTTCCGGGTGTAGCACGAAAGACAGCCAACGTGGTTCTGGGTAATGCCTTCGAGATAGCGTCCGGCGTCGTGGTCGACACACACGTGACGCGTTTGTCGCACCGCCTGGGTTTAACGCAGCAGAAAACTGCCGAGAAGATTGAACTGGATCTTGTTCAAATCGTGCCGAAGAAAGACTGGGTCATCTTCTCACATCTTTTGATTTACCACGGCCGGAAGGTATGTAAAGCGCGAAATCCGCAGTGTGCTGAGTGTGTCGTCGAACGGGAGTGTCCTTCATCGTCATTAAAGACTGGCGTAATGCCGGGTAATTGATGCCCCGGCCCTCTGTTTTTGAGGCCTCGCTGGCGCGTCCGTCATAAGGCGGCTAGAATGGCCCCGCTCCTTGATCCTGACAATTTTGCACCTTAGTTATGACGGTAGCCCCTGCTCCTCCGCTTAATCATTCACCCTCTCCGCTTGTCAGACACCAACGCAACTCACCGCGCGGGAAAGGAAGCTGCCACTGAGTGAGCTACCGTTTTCCCTGGCACCGTTTGACTGACGATCAGTTACTCGACCTTCGAATCTGCGACCTCCCGATCAAGATTAAAGGTTCGTTCCTGGAGCTCCACATCAAACGCCTCTACAGCGAACTCAATAGCAGAGGCATCCGCTTCAAGCCACACGTGTGGCTCTCGGAAGAATGGTTTTCTCCCGATGGAGTGCCGGGAATTGCTATTCCGTTTTATTTGGCGCATCCACGACTAATAAAGTTGGAACGGAAGCAGATGCTGGAAGTTGAAGGCGGAAGTGACACCGAGTGTATGCGGATACTCCGTCATGAAGCTGGTCATGCGCTCGACACTGCGTTTCGTTTGCACTTCAAACGTCGCCATCGCGAGTTGTTTGGTTCGTTCGCCCAGCGTTACCCGGATTTCTATAAACCAAAGCCGAAGAGTCGGAAGTTTGTTTTGCACTTGCCTGCCTGGTACGCCCAGGCTCATCCCGCTGAAGACTTCGCCGAAACATTTGCTGTTTGGCTGACGCCGCGATCTCAATGGCGTCGACGTTATAAAGGTTGGCCGGCGCTAAAGAAGCTCGAGTATCTCGATGAGTTGATGAATGAGATCGCGGGCATGAGACCAAGGAACAGGACTCGTACGAAGGTCGAACCTTTGTCAGCGTTGAGAATCACTCTGCGCGAACACTATCGTCGCAAACGTGAACGATACGACTTCGAATGGCCCTCCGTTTACGATCGCGATCTGTATCGAATTTTTTCCGATGAGCCGCAATCTCGTTCCCGTCCGAGTGCCGCTAGTTTCATTAGAAGTGTGCGTCGAGACATTCGTCAGATAGTTGCGGAAGGGACCGGAGTTCATCAATACACGATCGATCACGTGTTGCAGAACATGATTGATCGTTGCAAAGAATTAAAACTTCGTGTTGCTACACCTTCACGAGAAGCCCGTCGTCGTGTAATGATAGTGTTGACAGTGCAAGTAATGAACGTGCTCCACTCAGGTTATCATCGCATAGCCGTATGACGTTTGAGCCACGAAAGAAGCTTCGCATTATCGTTCTCGTCCACGAAGACCTCGTGCCTCCCGATTCATTGAACGGTCTCTCTGATAAAGAAAAGCTGGAAGTAAAAACTGAATTCGACGTGATCTCTACGTTGAAAAAGATGGGCCATGACGTTTATCCGGTTGGTCTTTACAACCAGCTCAACGTAATCGGCAACGCTCTGCTCGAACACAAACCGCACGTCGCGTTCAATCTCCTCGAGGAGTTCCATGGTTACCCGCTTTACGATCAGCACGTAGTTAGTTATCTCGAGCTGATGAAACAGCCTTACACGGGCTGTAACCCGCGTGGAATGACGTTAGCGCACGACAAGGCACTCACGAAGATGATCTTGTCATATCACCGGATTCAGGTTCCCAACTTTGCAGTGTTTCCGATGAACCGAAAAGTTCGACGTCCAAAGCGCTTAAAGTTTCCGTTATTGGTGAAATCGATTAGCGAAGAAGGTTCGGTTGGAATTGCACAGGCTTCGATTGTTCACGACGACGAAAAGCTGTCACAGCGCGTTGAGTTTATTCACAGCAAAAACAAGACAGCAGCGATTGCGGAAGAGTACATCAAGGGTCGTGAGATCTACGTCGGCGTGATCGGGAACACGAATATACAGACCTATGCCCCCTGGGAACTGTTGATGGAGAAGCTGCCGGAAGGCTCGGAGAACATTGCGACTCTGAAAGTGAAATGGGATCCCGCCTACCAGGAGAAAGTTGGAGTCGCGACGAGGGCAGCGGACTTAACGCCCGAACAGCAAAAACAACTCGAACGGCTCTCAAAACGAATCTATCGCTACATGTTTCTGAGTGGATATGCGCGGCTCGACTATCGGATGACAGAAGATGGCCAATTCTATTTGCTCGAGGCCAACCCCAATCCGCAGATTGCCCACAAAGAGGATTTCGCAGACTCGGCCGAGTACAGCGGAGTCCCATACGATCAGCTGCTCCAGAAGATCATCACGGTTGGACTCAACTACGCCGGGCGCGGAACATAAGAATTTTGCCACAATCTTTCTCGGAACTCGCCGCCGATTGGAACTCTATTCAGGACATATAAATAATTCAGTAAGTCAGGAGTGTTGCCCCATGACTCTCGCTATTATTCTGCTTTTTACGCTTACCTTGTACCGAAGAATTTCCGCAGACGCTCGATAACCTTCAAAGCGGTTGTGATGAAGTCCCTCTCGATAACTCGCTGTGTTTTGTAAGTAAATTCAACCTGCGGCGACAATCTCCGATCTTTCACTCATATTGACCGTCAGGTGTTTCCGGATCAAACACTTTGCTTTTACGAGGAAGAAGATTAGTGGTGTCCCGAAAACAACTCGTGACCTCTTTCAGTCCGATTAGAAGTGTGGTCCGGCGTTTCGTCACGAAACAGTCACATTGCCTGTTGAAGCAACCTACCCCAGCGGCTACTATGCCATTGCGGTTCAGCGGTGTTTCCCCTCACCTAGAAATAGAAAACAATCAGAAAATTCCCGACGGAGAAGGTACTTCCCCATTTATGGCATTTTGCAAACTAATCCCTCGTTCCCTATTCGCCGTTCTTGCGGTTGCGCTATTTTCATCAAACGCACTTTCTCAGACTCCAGCTCGAGTTGTTCAGCCTGACAATAACGAAGTTACATGTTCTATCGATGATCCCGCATTCATTGCATCTACTACAGTCACAGAATCAAAGCCAGTCTGGGAATCCAAACCCGTAAGGCCAACCGTTCCCGCAAAGCCAACTATTGATGTCGCTCCAAGTATAGGCTCCGCCACTGAGGGTCTTCCGAAATTGCAGCCCTTACTTCTTGCAGCAATCGATCAGCGTTTAGGTTCACCTTATCACTGGGGTTCGACGGGACCACGATCCTTCGATTGCTCAGGTTTTGTCTGGAGCATTTTCCAGGCAATAGGTGTTGATTTTGAACGTGGCAGTGCGCGAACGTTGTTTGCGAAGTTCACTCCGCCAACTTCTGACGATCAATACAAGTTTGGAACGCTCGTATTTTTTAACGGGCTATCGCACGTTGGTGTTGTCGCTGATGAAAAAGGTTTCTACCACGCGTCGCGACATCACGGCGTTGTTTACGCGACTTTTGAAGGCTACTGGGGCAAGCACATCGATGGGTTCCGTAGAGTTCCGCTGCCCATGGGTAGGATTACCGACTAACGAGATCAAAGAGCATTTCGGATTTCGGAATGCGGATTTCGGATTAGTGAAACGCCGGGCGCTTTGACAGCGTCCGGCGTTTTGTTTTGAGTTAGGCTTTCAGGTTTAGCCGGTTAAGATTTCCGCAAATCCCAAATCCGCAATCCGAAATTCCTTTTTACTCCTTGTTGGGAGCTGGCATGAAGCCGGCACGATGCGTGTCGTCTCGTGCTTCCCATACGACGACTATCTTGTCGACTGCAATGTAGCAGCTCTTACCATCAGCATCGCGTAGGTGCAGCACTCCTGACTCAACCTTGATGACGTCTCCTCGGAGACTGGCCGAGCCTCCACAGTAGACATCAATTCTCTTGCCGTTAAATCTTGATAGGAAATTTTCCATCGACGTACGCCTTTCAGGAAATAGCCGGTCGCCGGGGTACCTATGCAAACAATTAACACAACCTGTCAAAATTGACACTAGTCGTGCGTAAAGAGAGCCCTAAACTTGGGTTTATGGTAAGTTTTGTCAACCCTTGACCAGTTACTAAGCTGATTCATCCGGGCTGAGTTGCGTCCGAACGACGGAGTTCTGAATGGACGGTCACAACCAAGGGCACGCCTCCAACCGCATAGACCATGGTCAGAATCGCACTCCTTTCGTGCGGTCTGACGCCACACTGCGCCTAATTTTTGAAAACACGCCTGACGCAAACCTCCTGATCGAAGAAGGATTAATATTCGACTGTAACCAGGCTGCGATCGAGATGCTTCGCTATGGTCAACGGAAAGCTTTGCTCTCGCTTCCCACTTCGGAGTTATCTCCCGATGTCCAACCCGATGGACGTTCATCGTCTGCAAAACTCGCTGAAGTAATTGCTGCTGCTTTCCTCAAGGGAAGTCAGCGGTTTGAGTGGATAGCAAAACGTTCAGATAACACGCAGTTTCCCGCTGAAGTTTTGCTTACGTCTATTCCTTTCGAGGACCGACACATTCTTCATGCCGTGTTTCGTGACATAAGTCGCCGCAAAGAGGCTGAGCGGGAACTCTCCAGGTCACGCCAGAAAGAAGACGAGTTTCGGGCAGGACAGGGCCGTGTGTTGGAGATGATCGCGCGAGGCGAGACGATCGAAAACGTTCTGGCTAACCTCGTGACCCTAATCGAAGCACAGTCTGAAGGGATGTTGTGTTCAGTTCTGCAGCTTAGTGAAGATGGAAAATATATTCGACATGGAGCGGCGCCGAATCTTCCTGAAATCTACGTTCAGGCAGTGAACGGGGCTCCGATTGGTCCAAAGAACGGCTCGTGCGGCACTGCAATGTTCCTGGGTAAGCCTGTCATTGTTACGGACATGCTTACCGATCCGCTCTGGGAAGACTATCTCGAGCTCGCAAAGCTTTCCGGTTTACGTGCATGCTGGTCAACTCCGATTTTTTCCGGATCGGGCCAAGTGCTTGGCTCATTTGCCATGTATTACCGTCAACCACAGGCACCAACGGGGACTGAGTCGAGACTCACGGAAGTCGCTACGCACATCGCCGGGATCGCTATCGAGCGGAAACGTGCCGAAGAACAACTGCGAACGACTCAGTCAGAATTAGCTCATGTTGCCCGAGTAACAACGATGGGTGAACTAGCGGCATCGATTGCACATGAAGTTAATCAACCGCTTGGAGCGATAGTTGGAAATGCAGACATCTGTCTAAGCTGGCTTGATGTCGGCAATCCAGACCTTACGCAACTACGAGAAGCGATCGAAGACATCGCCAACGACGGACATCGAGCGAGTCAGGTAATTTTGCGGATTCGTTCGCTCGTGAAGAAGCAAGCGCCGGAGAAACGTCCGCTTGATCTCAGTGAAGTAGCTCGAGAGGTGTTGGAACTTGTCAGTCATGAAGCGAAGAGAAAACAAGTTGCGCTCTCATCAGTACTCGGGAATGAACTTCCGCTTGTACATGCTGATCGGGTTCAGTTGCAGCAAGTCTTACTCAACCTTGTCATGAACGGTATCGAGGCCATGAATGATGTCGACGGTAGAAAACCAACGCTTAGTGTCATGACGGATCGGTTTGGAGACGGTGTTATCGCGACAGTCACTGATTCTGGAGTGGGTTTTGAATCAACAAAAGCTGAGCAATTATTCAAACCGTTTCACACGACTAAGTCTGCCGGAATGGGCATGGGCCTTGCGATAAGTCGGTCGATTATTGAAGCCCACGGTGGAAAGCTCTGGGCCGAAGCGAATCAGGACTTCGGCGCCAGTTTCAGGTTCACATTGCCCGCTTCACGAGAGGGAAGGAATGACTGAGAAGCCACCAGTCGTGATCATTGTTGATGACGATGCGTCGTTTCGCAGTTTCCTGGTCCGCTTGATTGGGACTGTCGGTCTAAAGACGATTCAGTTTTCCTCTGCCGAAGAGTTTCTCGCGTCAGCGCCACCTGACTGTCCGGCTTGTCTCGTACTCGATGTGCAGATGCCAGGCTTGAGTGGTCTGGACCTGCAACGACAGTTAGCTGACGGCAGACGAGCGCTTCCCATTGTTTTCATGACTGGACATGGGGACATTCCCATGACCGTCGAGGCGATGAAAGCAGGAGCGGTTGGCTTCCTGCCAAAGCCTTTCCGCAATCAAGACTTGATAGATGCAGTCAAAGAAGGTCTGAATCGTGACCGCGAGGCACGGACGAAACTGGCTGAGGAGAATGACCTACGAAAAAGGTATGACTCTCTGACAGCAAGAGAACGAGAAGTTTTTGCGTTAGTGACAGCCGGATCCCTCAATAAGCAGATTGCTCATCAGTTGGGCACAAGTGAGCGAACAATCAAGGCACATCGTGCACAGGTCGTTCTAAAGATGCAGGCAGATTCAGTTGCAGACCTGGTGCGAATGGCCGACAAGTTGGGAATTGGGGTCGGGCAACATTAGAAGGGTTGAAAACCCAAAGGTGAGGACCACACCCGTATTGTACTTTGGTGCAATACTACTGAACCTTCGTACAATTTTCCCCACCCAACTCAAGCTGGTAATGTTTCTTCGGATTCGTTGCGTTGAGGCAGCGAATACATGCCGGTAGTGCTCCAGCAGGGAGGGGCACTACCGGTGGGCTAACAACGTGTCGACTTCAAGCACCATTATCTCCGTCGTTGACGACGACCAGTCCATGTCGCGAATGTTATCTCGCGTCCTCACATCCGCAGGCTTTACAGTCAAATCCTTTACATCGGCGGAGGAATTCCTGGATTCCAGAGGGTTTACAGACAGTGCTTGCCTGATTCTCGACATGAACCTGCCGGGAATGAGTGGCGACGAGCTGCAATGGATCCTCAACGGCAGGGGATTTGACCTTCCAATTATCTTTATTTCCGCGGACGCGGACGAAGCAATTCAAAAGCGAGTTTTGGATAGCGGAGCGGTAGCCTTTCTTGATAAGCCATTCAACATCGATATTCTGCTCGATAAGATTCGTTCAATCCCGATTCCCACCCTTTCGTAAGCCCTTTAGTAAGTCTTGGGGTCTTGCACCAAAGTACAAGGCCGCGGAACCAACGTACAATTTTCAAGACCTCGACACGTTGCTACTCTCCTTCCCGTCAGCAGTAATAAGAATTCAGAAGGAGATAGAGACGATGTCAAAGCAAAAAACATTTTCAAAACTCGCACTAGCAGCCACCGGTTTACTAGCAGTGTCGGCAACCTGTTTCGCGCAGACTGACACAGCCAAATCTCAGAATGAATCTACGAGCGTGGTTGCAGTCGCTTCCAGTAACCAACCCAAGGTCGACGAACGCTTTGATAATTATGGCGTGTCGGCCAAGACCAATGCGAATGTTGCCGTGACTGAGACTAAGAAGAACTTCTCACCTGAGAAATTCATGACGGCAGTCAGACAGTCGTCAAACGCAAAGTCCACCTTCGTGATGGTTCCCAGTTATGAACTACGCAAGGATGAATTCGCGACATCAAGTGCGCCGAAGCGAATTGAATTCGTGCCTTCGACGGGTCAGAAGTTACCAGAATAGGAGTGGCGCATGAGAACGATGTTAGGTTTTTTGCTTCTAGTCACAATCTTAATGGTCGCTTCAATAGTTCAGGGGGTTGTTAGTGCTTCTTGAGTTAACGGTTAAGAATAAGGTTTGGGCAGTTATAGGAGGTTGAAATGCAAAGTATTGCAGTCCTGGATCAACAAATGATTAAGAACCAAGCGGAACGGTCTCGCGCCCTAAACAACGCGGCCGGACGCCTGGTGCAGAGGTTGTTAGGCTGTTGGCAACACGATCTGAGTCGACCGTTCACGCGTGGAGGTAAGACTTACAGGGTTTGTATGAAGTGTGGTCTTTCGCGGGACTTCAATCTAGCCGCGTGGAAAACTCAAGGTGCATCGTATGCGTTGCCGCCGTGGCCGATATCGCAGAACTAACGCCACAACTCATTTCTTGAAAGTGATATTGACAAGCGGAATTACTTTTGGATCGTCCTGCTGCTCGCGCTCGAACGTTAATAGGTCGTAGTAAGCGCATCGTTTCGTAGTAGGAAACTCTCGACACACCGCCGGCCGTGCATGATAGATAGTGCAGCCTCTGGTCTCAGTATTAATAAAATGACATGTCTCTTTGAACAGGGTGTCCTTCTTGCGCCGTAGCACGCGCTCCTTCCCCCACATCTTCGTATAACGTGCAGTCGCTACTTCTTCAGTAACACCAAAATACTTCGCGAGCCTGCGGACGTCACGCGGCGTAACCTGCACTCGGTCATAGATCGAACAGCAGTAGGCGGGGCAATCAACGCAGTCGTAATAGGATTTGGGTTTACCGTTAGTTGAAGTCTTTCCCATGATCGCTAGTTATCTCCAGTCACTCATCTCCGTTTTGATTTCTTGTACTCAGCCAACAACAAATCCATGAACTCCTGGCGTTGATCGTAAAGTCGCTTCGGCGCTCGCGGTTCGTGCCGAGTTAAAGCATAAGCTGTAATCAGAGGAAGCGCCACAGTTGAATCAACGTAACATACGACGGCGTCAGGAAGTCGATCGGGATCTATCTTGCCCCAGGACACTGCTTCACCAGGCGTCGCTCCTGATAGTCCGCCAGTGTCTGGACGCGCGTCAGTAACCTGCAAAAAATAGTCGTGACCTCGCTCGTCGATTCCCAGAACCTCTTGAATCTGAGGTTCGGTTTGCAAGAGAAAGTTCTTGGGTGAGCCGCCGCCCAGGATGAACACTCCGGAACGGCCTTTTTGTTTTCCACCCTTTTTCTTTTTGCCAACGCCGCGTTTGGCGGCCAGTACGATGGCTGCAGTTTCATTGACGTCAAGTGAAGGATCAAAAGCGAGTTTGTTTCCCTGTAATGATTTGGCTGCGACGTTCATTCCGATAGACGAGTCACCAGGCGACGATGTGTAGATTGGTACTGCGAATTCATAAGCGACTGCCAGTAGTGACTTGTCTTTGATTCCTAACTTCTGTTCACGTTCGTGAACGTATCGGCCGCACAGATAATGAAACTCAGCGGTCGACATGGGCTTTTGAAATTCAGGAGCTTCAATGATTTTCCGAAAGAATGCGTCCGTGTCGAGCAGCACAGAGTAGTCAAAAAAGATGTCGTAGATTCGAACTACTTCTTCCTCGCGCAGGACGATATCTGAAGTTGTCGCGTTGCCCAGGTGCATCGCCAGCCCGATACCAAAGTGAGTGTCGTGATACAAATTTGCGCCCGTCGAAATTATCCAATCGATGAAGCCAGCCTTGATTAGCGGAATCAAGGCCGAGATTCCAAGGCCCGCCGGCGTCAAGGCTCCTGTGAGCGACAAGCCAACGGTTACTTCGGGCTCGAGCATTTTCTGAGTGTAAAGCTGGCAAGCTTCGCGAAGACGCGCGGCGTTATAGGCAAGAAACGACTCGTCAATCAGATCAGCCACGCCGATCGATTTTTCGATTGGAGCAGGATCAATTCGACGACCCTTTAGAAACTTGCTCTTATGTTTTGCCATGAATCCATGTCACCTATTTGAAGTAACCACTGCAATTCAGAAGAGCGTTCACTCAGTGGCCATCGCCAACGTTGTCTGATTTGATGATTTACAAGGAGCGGCCATGGAATGCCACCCCGACAAACTAGATCACTAACTGCTTTGCTTATCCAGTGCGGCTTGTTTCTCCAGACATTCCCTGCACAAACAATCGGAGTAGCAGGACTTAAGAGCGGCACGGTCCTGGTCGTTAAGTTTAATCTCAGCACACCAGCAACCTTTCAATGAAGCCCCGCAAGTAAAATCATTTCCACAGGCTTCACACTTGAGAGTCCTGCCACCAACCGCAATTGTCTTAAGTGCGCGAAGAATGTTGGCCATCGAAGTATTGCTCCCTCTAACTTCAGCTCGCGCGCATCTCCGACGCGTTTTCTTGCGTGGCTTTGCCGACTCGTAGGCGACCAATCCGCCGATCGTCAGTTTCCAAGACTTCAACTTCCAGTCCGCGGAAGGTGAATCGTTCACCCACCGGGGGTACTTTGCCGCATTCATTAATGACAAGACCAGCTATTGTCGTGAAGTCATCAGCCTCAATTTCTAAATCGAAGAGTCGTTCGATTTTTCCAATTTCTGTAGATCCCATAACATCAAAGCGGCCGTCGCCTACTTCAACTATCTCTTCGAGTTCTTCGCCGGCAATGTCTTCATCTTCGATCTCGCCAACAATTTCTTCGAGAATATCCTCGACGGTTACGAGCCCGCAGACTCCTCCATATTCATCGATCACCATTGCAAGCTGAACGTGAGCCTTTTGCATTTCTTTGAGTAATTCATCGACGGGCTTTGTTTCCGGAACAAAATAGACCTGGCGAATTAGCGAGTGAATGTTCTGGTCTTCTGAACCTTCTGACCAGATTTGAAGCAGATCCCGGACGTAGATGATCCCTTCAACGTTATCCATGTGGTCTCGATAAACCGGCAGTCGAGAGTATTTAGATTCGAGCATTATCTCGCGTGCCTCCCGGACTGATGCTGTTGTGGGCACTGAGACGATATCAGGCCTCGGAGTCATTGCTTCACTAACTCGTGTATCGCCAAATTCGATGATCGAGTGGATCAGTTCGCCTTCTTCTTCCTCAAGAATCCCTTCCGCTGCGCCGACGTCAATTAGTGCTTGAAGATCGTCGCTGTCATCAGCTTGTTCGGTCTCTTCACCAATTTCTGTAACTTGATCCTTCCGGCGTGACCGATCAAACAAGCTCTGAAAAGGATCAGCGATGAACGTCATTATGGGAAAGAAAGGTCGAACTACAGGCATGAGGAACAGCAGTGTACCCTCGGGATTGCGGGTTGAGATAAATAATGGAATCAGTTGCCGGAAGATCCCCGCCAGAATCAAACCGGCCAGCAAACCAACCAGTACCCAACGCGGATCAGGAAACACAGTTAATGAAATCGAGGTGATCAGAACGGCAACAACTACCAGGAGAATCTGGATCATTGCGGAGAGGGCAAAACTAAAGCGAGGTCTATTCTGAAATGCCTGACGGAGAAAGGCGAGGTTGCGACGCTCCGGTTTGTCGCCGTTCTCTCCGATGAGCCGACGCAGCCCGACGTCGCTCAGCTGGGCGAAGGCCATGTCGACCGTGGCCAGCAGAGAAAGAAACAAAAGCAGCAGGAGCGCGAGTCCTATTTCAACTTCCATCGATGCAATGAATAGTACGGGAAAGTTCGTTAGTTGTCAGCGAAAGCCCAGTGGATTGCAGGTTGTTGATTTCTGATTGCTGATTTTTGTTTGTCCAAATAGATCTCAAGCATTAGAGCCTACAATCAGCAATCAGCAATCAGCAATCAGCAATTGTCAGATTCCCAACCTCTTCCTCAACCTCAACTCCAGCCGGTTCATTTCACCGTTATCAGCTTCATGATCATAACCTGAGAGATGGAGCAAGCCATGAAGAATGAGTTGTGCAATTTCCCCATTCAACGTCAGACCATTCTCTTTTGCTTGTCGCGATGCCGTTTCTGCTGAGATTGCAATGTCGCCAAGATTGAGGGACGTATCTTCACCCGGGAATGATAAAACGTCCGTGGATTTGTCGATGCCGCGGAACTGCCTGTTGAGCTCACGTATTTTGCGATCTGAAACGAAGGCAATCGTAACGGACGAGTCTGGCTTACCCATCACATCGAGCATTTTCTTCGTACGACTCACCCATGGATTCGTTGCGATCCTTCGACCGCGCTGGCGGTTAACCACTTCAATCATCAAATATGACTCTTCTTGCCTTGCTCTTCGTATGCTCTGATGATCAACTGGACGAGCTTGTGGCGAACTACATCTTTGTCGGTGAAGTAAACGAACTCGATATCTTCAAGACCAGCGAGGATTCGTTCAGCCTCGATCAGACCGCTTCTTTTGCCGGTAGGTAGATCAACCTGGGTGACGTCGCCTGTAATCACGGCCTTAGAACCAAAGCCAATGCGAGTCAAAAACATTTTCATCTGTTCGCTCGTTGTGTTTTGAGCTTCGTCGAGAATAATAAAGGCGTCGGAAAGAGTTCGTCCGCGCATGAAGGCAAGTGGAGCAACTTCAATCACACGTTTTTCGAGTAGTCTTGTCACGCGCTCATAATCAATAAGATCAAACAAAGCATCGTAGAGCGGTCGCAAGTACGGGTCGACCTTGTCCTGTAAGTCGCCCGGCAGAAAGCCTAGTTTCTCGCCGGCCTCCACGGCAGGACGGGCAAGTACGATTCGGTTCACCTGCTTTTGCATCAGAGCTTGAACGGCCATAGCGACGGCAAGGTATGTCTTGCCGGTTCCGGCGACTCCGATTCCAAAAACGACGTCCTTTTCCTGGATCGCTTGAATATATTTACGCTGGTTAACGGACTTTGGAGCGACCTGTTTCTTGCCGGCCGGATTGAAGCGCGCTTTGGTGAAGTAGTCACGGAGACTAAATGCACGGTCTTCTGCTATCTGTGCAAAAGCTTCACGGAGTTCCTTATCAGTGAAGTGCTTGCCTTCCTTGAAGAGATCCGAAAAGTCCTGGAGTATCCGTTGTACCGTCTCCACGTCGGCGGGATCGCCATCAATAGAGACATCCTGACCTCTGGCATCGATTCGGACATCAAGTACGGATTCGAGGTATTTGATGTTCTGATCGTGAACACCAAACAACGTCTCAAGACCCCTGGGCGGAAGTTCAATCTTCTTCAACTGCTAAAACGTTCTCCTTCGGACAGCTTGATCTGTTGTGATCGGAGTAAGTGGTGGCGAGATTTGTTGCATTTGCATCAGGATGCGATTGACGCTACTACAGCCGTAACTAGCGTGTCAAACAAACTGTCAGCATCGCGATAGTGGAAATTTATCTATCGTATCTTTACTGTGGGAGTAGGCTTTTACCGGAGCAATTTTCTGCGTCTTACGGTTCAAGTAGTCTTATTACAAAGTGAGACTCACGCCTTACCTTTGCTTGACACTCCAATTCCCGATCCCTATACTCCGTCACTTGCTTCATGGGCTAAACTGGAGTCTGTGCCCACCTGCAACAGGATTTCAAGAGAGTTTTTCTAAGGTTTTGGAGAGATTTAATGCCTAATCATAAATCAGCTGAGAAGCGCGTGCGACAAAATGAGAAGCGACGCGATATTAATCGCGGTCACCGCACTAAGGTAAGAACCTACATCAAGAAGCTCCGAAGCGCCCTCGAATCGGGCGAAAAGCAGCAGGTTGACCAGATTTTGCCGGAAGCAATTTCAGTCATTGATAAGTCAGTTCAAAAGGGCGTGTTGCACGCCAACGCCGCTGCTCGTTACAAATCGAGATTGACCGTGCAGGCGAACCAGACCGGTAAATAGCGCGGGAACAGACTTCAAGAACTACGAGGCGGGTCGATGGCGACTCGCCTCGTTTTTTATTGTTTGGAGAAGTTATGTCTACCTATCAAACTGAAGCTCAAATCGACGACGTGGTCCGTGGTTTTGAGTCGTGCACAACTGATAAGTCCGCGTTCAAACATCAGCACCACCTCACAGTCGCCGTTGTTTACTTGCGCGAACTGACGTTGGAGCAGGCTATCGACAAGATGCGAGAGGCCCTTCTTCGTTTTGTTGACCATCACCAGGTTGATAGAAGGAAGTACAACGAAACGATCACTGTCTTCTGGTTTCAGTTCGTCGCGCAGGCAATGAGTACCGTGCCTCCAGATATGAGAGTGGTGGAGCAATGTAACCAGGTTATCGAACGTTTCGGTAATGCAGATTTGGCTTTGGATTATTACTCGCGCGACTTGCTGTTCTCTGAACGGGCCCGCGAAGAGTTTGTCGAACCTGACTTGAAGGATTGGAGAGAGGCTTAGCTTGCCAATTCATACACCAACAACTCGAGCTGGAGTCGGGGCGTTGCTTGCGATGTTTTGATGGCGAGATCTGTGGCGGCTATACGTTGAATGCTACGCTCGATCTTGGCGGTGTCTGCTCGTTGCAAAGAAGAAATGTAGCTGTCGCGTTTGAATGGCGGCATCGAAACATTTCGAAATACTTCATCGCGACCTCCCCGAGCAAGCAGGTATTTGCCTAGGGCGAGCTTGTGATAGTTACTGGCAAGGAGTCCAACAAGCATGACAGGTTCGGCGCCATCGTCGAGTAAACGGAAGAGAGTCTCTAAAGCACGTTTGCGATTGTTGCCGAGCAGATGATCGCCGAGTTCGAAGTTCGACAATTCGCGTGACCGCCCGATCAAATCATCAACCAGTTCCAAAGAGATCTTCTTGCTGTCGATCGCGGCCGCAGCCAGTTTATCCAGTTCCGTTGAAAGTGTCTGAACATCGGTACCGACAAGTCGAACAATTTCATTGAGCACCTGGTCATCCGCAGTTACTTTCAATTCTTTAAGGTGGTTTTTGCTCCAGGTCTTGGCTTCTGAATCTTTGATGGGTGAGAAGTCGACAACTACACAACGGTCCAGAAGTACTTTCGATGCTCCCTTTCGTTTGTCTAGATCATCGGCAGCAAAGATCATCACAGTGGAAGGTGAAGGGTTGTTGAGGTAAGCGATCAATACTTGTTCATCCGCTTCACGGAGCTTCGCAAAGTCCCTCACCTTTATAACCCGCTTGTTAGACATCATCGGCAGCTGTTCGGCTGCCGCTACAGCCGATTGGACGGCATCGCTGATCAGGCTAAAACTGGACTCATTAAACTCCCGTAGAAGAGTTTCATTTAACGCGGCGTCGGCAATCAATTGAGCAGCCTTTCCACGCAGGTAGCTTTCGCTTCCCAGTAACAAATAGAGAGGCTCGACACCTTCGCGAACTGTCCGCTCGAGCTGATCGCGAGTTAATGTTTTCATTTTCCTATTTCAACTGCATTAATGAGTGTTGAGACTATGCTCTCGGCAAAACTGCGTGCCATTCTCAAGACAGCAGGATCCTCTTCGTTGAAGAAACTTCGTGGGTCACTCGCAAATTCATATTCGCCACGGAACTCAAAATTCTGGTTGTCGTAGAGTACACGGTTCTCGGTTTGGTCCCTGACGGTAACGGCCGCTGTAATTGTCACTTCAAAAATGCGGGCTCGGCCTTTGTCATCCAGCAGTACACCACCGAAGCGGAAATTTCGAATGACGCCCTCGATAACTGCGTCTGCTCCCTCGCGATCTGACTGAACACGCAAACCGCGACCGCGATGTACGAGTTCGTGCATCACTGCGTCGGTAAAACGTGAACCAATCTTGTAACGCAGCGCCTGGCTCTCCAGTTGAAATGCCGGAACCGCGACGGTCTTGATGCGAGCAGGGAGTTGATTCTTAGTGACCGGCTTATAGCACTCCGCAAATCCGGATACGAACAGAAGCATGATCCCCAGCGCCGACACACGCAGGGTTTTCAACTGAAATACTTTTTTCATCGACTAGTCTGGAATGTTCGGAAGATTCAAGCTTGATTCAGAAAAAGGATTCTCTCTTACGAACTTAACATAGGCAAGTTGAAGTCTGTCCGATATGCTTTAGCTTGTCGGAGAATGATTCATAAACTGAAAACTCCTTGGCCGGCCGACTTGCAAAAGCATATCGGACATCGATCGACACGCTGAAGTAAAGAACAAATTCTAGAAGTGCTTGATCGCATCCAGTACGCGAACAAACTCTACAGTTTCTTTCACGTCGTGAACGCGCACAATGTTTGCACCCTTAAGGATGGCTGCGGCAACAGAGGCCATCGTCCCTTGGGATCTATGATCAGGCGGAGCCGGCGTGCCGCCTTCGTCTGCCAGTATTCGACCGATAAACGATTTTCTTGAAGTACCGATCAGAATTGGCAAGTTAGGAAATGCCTCTGCGATGCGATCAAGTTTGGCAATCAACTCGAGGTTCTGTTCCTGACTCTTTCCAAAACCGATTCCCGGATCAATCGCAATCGACTCCCGTTGTACTCCACGTCGCTGAGCCATTTTCAGACTCGCTCCGAGGTTTGTTGTGACTTCGTGAAAGATATCTGCAACTGGCGGGAGTCGATGCATTGTTGCTGGTGTTCCACGTGAATGCATTAGGACAAGGCCAGCCCCTGCTTTGGCCACTGCATCGGCGACATAAAAATCAAAACGAAGCGCAGAGATGTCGTTGAC
>Ga0157378_10002352_pt1 | contig 16803 bp, 16 predicted proteins | sample M65metaG_FD_115309 | JGI IMG/M metagenome (GOLD analysis project Ga0157378, IMG submission 115309) | Miscanthus rhizosphere microbial communities from Kellogg Biological Station, Michigan, USA - M6-5 metaG | ecosystem: Host-associated > Plants > Roots > Rhizosphere > Soil | place: USA: Michigan...
CTTTGGCCGGATACACTTCGTAGCGCGTGATGGTCGGGCCCTTTGTGATGTCGCCCGGCGCCACCGCAATGCCGAACTGTGCCAGCGTATCGATCAAGATTTGCTGGACGTGCTCCAGTTCCGACGGATCCGCCGCGGTGCGGCCTTCCAGATCGTGTTCGTCCAGTAAATCCAATCCGGGCAGCACATAATTTTCCGATTTCCACGCTCGACTCGTCAGGCCTGGCGCCGGCTGAGCTTTCTCGCCGCTAGCACGCAACTCGGCAAGAGAAGGTTTTCGGCGAGAAGCTTCCTGCTCGCTCGGCAACGCGGTCGTATCCACCACTTTGGGCTTTGGCCGATCCGTAAGTTCATCCGGCGAAATAACCGGCCCAGCGGGTTGAGGCACAGATATGCCTTTTTTCTTCAACTCCTTTTCGTATAGCCGTCTCTGCCTGGCGAGATGCCTCTCGCTGATTTCCAGTTGCTCTTTAAGATCGGCCTTTCGAAGCTGCCGGCGCAATCGCCATTCCTGAAGTCCTATTCCCCAACGTCTCGTAGCCGCAACCGTCTCCCGAACAAGATGAATCGGACGGAATCCGGTCACCAGAACAAGAGTCGTCGCATAGACTCCAACGATGAGGATCACCGAGCCGACGGGCCCGAGGGCGGCGCGAAGCAGACCGCGGTGTTCATCGGCGAAGAGGTATCCGATCCAACCGCCCGTCGCCTGAATGTCCACCGGCACTTTCAACCCGAGCAAGTGGCCGATGTCCCACAACTGGTCGAGGCATGCACCGGATATGATGAACAACACGATCCAGGAAATTCGGGACGTCACACGCAACCGAGGATGAAACAATTTCGCCGCGCCGAAACCGAGCAGAACTGCTGCCAACAACAGCGAAGCGAAAACGCCAATGCATTGATAGCAAATTCCCGCCACAATCGCGCCTACCGGACCAATGAAATTTTGCGCAGGATGATTGGACGGCGAAATATGGCTAAACCAGATCCAGGAAGGCACGTCCTTTGGGGTATAGGAGATCAACGCAAAAAAGAGCAACGTGCCGACAAAAAGTAGAACGAGAGCAAAGACTTCGTTCCAAGCGCTGTGTCTGTCCGTGCGAGCCACCGCGTCTGATAGTAATCCTGCGGGCGTTTCTTTCAATCATTTGTAGCGGCCGTTGCTCTCCGCTTTTCCTCTTCCTCTTACTCTTGCTCGCGCGTATGCGACCCCATATGTCAAGTGAACCGATGGGTCTGTGCTTTTGTCTTGCACGTGAGACTAGAGGGCGGTTACTGTGCCGCGCGTTATGCGAGTTTCGGTTGGGAAGTCCGTTTGCATTCTCAGGGTCGCTGCTGTGATGGTCATTTGTTCTTGCGAAAAGCATCCTCTTCCCCAAGAGCGTCAGGTCCAAACCGAGCGGGTCGCTCCGGAAAAAGCCTCATCCGAGCCGAGCAAGATAGAGTCTGAGAAATCTTTGTCTTCGCCAACCCCGGCAAATCCGCCTCCCTAACCAAACCTGTCCATGGCTAAACACCAATATCTAACTTCGCCGCCCAACTTAACTCACATGCCGCCAGGTGTGCCGTACATCATCGGCAACGAAGCGGCGGAGCGCTTTTCATACTACGGGATGAAATCGGTGCTGACCGTCTTCATGGCGCACTACATCCTGAATCAGTCCGGCGTGTTGGCGCCGATGAGCCCGAACGAGGCGTACATGTATACGCATTACTTTGTTTTCGGGGTCTATTTCCTTCCGATTCTTGGCGCGATTATCGCGGATGGTTGGATCGGCAAATACTGGACCATCCTGTCGCTTTCGATCGTTTACTGTCTGGGCAATCTCACGCTCGCGTGCATGGCCACTTCCTGGGGAGTTGCAATAGGGCAACGGACAATGCTCGCAATCGGACTGGCGCTGATTTGTTTGGGCGCAGGCGGCATCAAGCCATGCGTCTCGGCCAACGTTGGGGATCAGTTTGGCGAATCGAACAAGCATCTGCTTTCAAAGATGTTTGGCTGGTTCTATTTCTCGATTAACGCTGGCTCGTTTATCTCCTCCATTCTCTGTCCATGGCTCCTCGCAAATCCCAAGTGGGGGCCAGGCTGGGCGTTCGGAATTCCCGGCATCGCGATGTTGATCGCCACTTTGTTTTTCTGGGGCGGCCGCAAAAAAATGGTGCACGTGCCGCCGGCGGGACTCGGCTATTTGCGAGAAACGTTCAGCCGCGACGGCCTCCTCACGCTCGCCAGGATCGCGATGGTTTACGTGTTTATCCTGGTCTTCTGGGCTTTGTGGGGAATGAGCAATGGCGTGGAGTGGACTTTGCAGGCGGAGAAGATGGATCTGCATTGGCTCGGAATGAATTTGATCGCGGCCCAAGTGCAGACGGCGAACCCGATTTTGATTCTGATTTTTATTCCGTTGGTGAATTACCTTATCTACCCGGCGATCAATCGCTTCTTTCTCCTTACGCCACTGCGCAAAATCTGCATCGGCCTGTTCCTCACCGGTTTGTCTTTTATTGTTATTGTTTGGATACAAGGGCAAATCGATTTGGGACTGAGGCCCAGCATAAATTGGCAACTCCTCGCTTACGTCATCCTGACGCTCGGTGAAGCGATGGTCTCAATCACCGGCCTCGAGTTTTCATACACTCAGGCGCCTAACACGATGAAGAGCTCAGTCATGGCGTTGTGGCTTCTTACCGTCGCCAGCGGTGAACTCTTCGTCGGTCTATTCAACAAATGGGTCTTGAACCCCGACGGCACACGCAAGCTGACCGACTACCAATACTTCACGTTCTTCACCATTTTCATGTTCGCAACCGCTGTCGTTTTCGTCGTCGTGGCCTGTTTCTATAAAGGGCGCACTTATCTGCAAACACAGCAGCTTACCCCGGATGAAATTGCCACAGAGCCGATTCTTCACGGCGGCACACCGAGCTGACACGGGATGAAAATCATTATCGCAGCTGCCTCCGCATTGTCGTTATCGATCCTAAACGCATCCGCCACTCCGCACGACGACGCGTTTCAGAAAATCGCGCACGATTACGTCGAACAATATTTGCGGGCAAACCCCGAGCAGGCGACCGAGCTCGGCGACCATCGTTTTGACGGCCAGCTAACCGATTACTCGCCCGAAGCGCGGGCGAAAGATCTCGCAGCCCAAAAGGAATTTCGCGACAAGCTGAACGCCATCGATGGATCGCAGCTCACCGGCGCGAACAACATCGATTTTCGCATCCTCAAGGAGAACATCGATTATCAAATCTTCCAGGCCGAAGAACTCAAGGAGCCGGAGTGGAACCCGCTGGTTTACATGCAGAGCCTGGCCAACAGCCTTTATCTTTTGGTCGCGCGCGATTTTGCGCCGGCGGAAAAGCGCATTCCGAATCTGCGCCAGCGGATGGAGAAAATTCCGGGCGTGATTGCTCAGGCGCGGGCCAACCTCCAGCATCCGCCGCGCGTTCACACGGAAACAGCGATTGAGCAGACGCAGGGCGCTATCAATCTCATGCGCACAGAACTCGCACCTTTGCTGGATCAAGCGCCGCAAATGAAGAAGGAGCTGGGGTCTTTACAGGCAAAAACCGCAGCAGCGCTCGAGGATTACAAGAAATGGCTCCAGAACGATCTGTTGCCGCGCTCGGACGGCAATTTTCGCCTCGGCGCCGAGAAGTACAGAAAGAAGCTGCGTTTCGCCCTCGCGTCAGATTTGCCGATGGAAGAAATCATGAAGCGGGCAAAGGCCGATCTCGACCAGACGCAAATTGCCATCTACGAAACCGCGCTGCCGCTCTACAAAAAATATTTTCCGAATGCCGATAACCAAACCCTCGGAGATAAACACAAGGTGACGGCCGTGGTGCTCGACAAACTTGCTGAGCAGCATCCCAATGACGCCACCGTGGTCGATTTCGCGAAAAAGATCACCGCCGAAGCGACTGATTTCGTGGAGCAACACGATCTGGTCACCGTCCCGAATGTGCCGCTGGATGTGATCGCGATGCCGGAATTCAAACGCGGCGTCGCTATCGCCTACTGCGACGCGCCGGGGCCGCTCGAGAAAAGTGGCAAAACATTTTACGCGGTCGCACCGACGCCGAAGGATTGGTCAAAAGAGCGAAAGGAATCGTTCTTTCGCGAATACAACAACTACATGATTCGCGATCTGACGGTGCACGAGGCAATGCCGGGGCATTTTCTACAGATTGCGCACGCCAATGAATTTCACGCACCCACTCTGGTGCGCGCAATTTTTCAGAGCGGGACGTTTGTCGAAGGCTGGGCCGTTTATACGGAGCAAATGATGGCGGAGCAGGGTTACGGCGGACCTGAGGTCAAGATGCAGCAGCTAAAAATGCGGCTGCGCGCGATTTGCAACGCCATTCTGGATCAAAGCATCCACGCCGGGAATATGAGCGAAAAGGAGGCGATGGATTTGATGACGAAACAAGCTTTTCAACAGGAAGGTGAAGCGGTGGCGAAATGGAAACGCGCTCGACTCACCTCTGCGCAGCTCTCCACCTATTTTGTCGGTGCAACTGAACATCTCGATTTACGCGCTGCCGAGCAGAAGAAACTGGGCAACGATTTCAATCTCAAGAAATACAACGACCAGGTGATCTCCTACGGCAGCCCGCCGGTGAAGTACGTGCGCGAACTGATGCTTCAAGGCACGACGGCTTCCCAGCCGTCGGGGTAAACGTGACCCCGAAAGTTTTCGGAGTCACTGCTTGAGCTTTATTGTGCGACGCTTTTTCACAGGCGTGCGCTTCCGCGATCCAGCGCGAGCTGCTTTTTTCGCAGCCGCCATCTGCACGAGCTCATCGAGATTAAATATCCGCCGTCGTCTGGTTCCCACCTCTCGGAACTCGACCTGATACCAGCCGTTCATTCTGTCCACTCGATAGCGTTTCTGCCCGATGCGCATCGGTTCGCGCGCGATAACCTGATGGATGATCTTCTCGTATCTCGAGCGCGACCAGCGTCGCATCCTGCGGCGCCCCCAATCGATCGCACGCCCCACATCGTCGTACGCATCGGGGCGCTTTTCGAAGTCGAGAAGCGAGCGTGCATCTCCGGCGAATATCGCGGCAATGTGCTCGAGCGTGTTGGCGTCACTGATCCGCCTGACGCGCCGTCGAAATGGCTTCAAAGTTTCTGCCGCAATTCCGCGCAAGCTCAGCTCTCGACCGTCGCGCAATTTCCAAAGGGGCGAATTGATATCGGTCGTGAATGGGTTTTGGCCTAACGAATCATCCATGACGCGCCACCCGCGGCGCGATGAATGTTTTCGCAGACGAAACGGCATTATGCGCGGAATTCCATGGCGCTCCAGTTGCCGCAGCCCAAAATCTTCCCAACCGACAATTGTTTCTACGGCACCCGCGATGAAAGCACACGTTGCCAGCATCAGCGCCGGGTCGGGTGTAAAATCGGCGGTGACCTCGATTCGGTTCCCGCGCGGACGCACGCCGACGGCGGTGCTCTGTCGATTTGCCGCCAGCAAAAACACGGGTACCGGCAAAATATGCGTGAGGAGATATGCAAGCTTCGTCGGATTGCGCAGCTTTGATCGCCACGCGTTTGGGAAAGACAAATTGTAGTGCGCGCTAAAACCCTGCAGCCGACACTGGCAACTCTCGCGTTTGGCCCAGTGATCCAGCTCCGTTCGTAAGTACCGGATTTGTTCCCATAGCAAACGCGTCGCGCGGTAACAACAGCCGGCCTCGAGCTCAATAATCGGTGTCGCGACTTCGATTACTCCCGTGTCGAAATAAATTGCGCCGCCGGCGGGCAATTGAAAAGATTTGCCGGTCCGCGGAATCATTCGGCGTCGCACCAGACGGCTTGGATCGCCAAATACTTTCTCCGGACGGCGTCTGCGTTCGTTGATGAAAAGATTGAATTCCGCTTCCAAGCCAATCACAGCGCGCGGCGGCGTTGCGCCAGGTGCCCGCTCGCGAAGAACGCGGATGTCGCGTTGTATTCCGATATCCTTCATCTGCTCATTGGGAGCTCAACTCGCTTCGCTGCATTCGCGCGGAGTCAAGCTCGTATATCCTAGATCGATGTGGAGATGGTCGTCGGTTTGGCCGCGTTCCCGTCCAAATGGCCGAACAAACACAGCAGGACTAAGCGACGCCGCGATGGCTCCATATTTCTCGATTGACCTCGTATCGCTAAGAAAGGTGTCTCCAATGCGATAGATGTTTGCCGCTGTTCCCCAGGCGTGAATGCTTTTGGCGCCGCCAATCTGATGCGCCGGCGAGCGGTAGCCGCCGTTTGCGCTGATGAACATCGGCGTATCGACTTCGCGCCGAAAATCCTCCAAAAATCGCGCAAGTAACACGATCGCGCACGGCACATAGTGAGGAAACTGGCTCAGGAGCAGCCGCGCTTCACGGCAATCGACCAGCATCAATTCCGCGAGCGTAAAATGCGGCGCCAGCCGAACTTTGTGCGCTTCCTCCCAGCTACCGACTTCATAGAAGAAGCGCGGCAGACGATGAGCATTACCACAAAGATCTGTTTCTGTTTGGCCTGGCCGAAGCGAGGCGCGATATTCTTCAGGCAATTTCAAACCATCAATTTCCCGCAGTCCGTTAGCCCTCATTCGATTTCGGTTCCTAGTACCACGACCGAGCGATAAATCGCTTCGGAAAAAGCTGCCACAGTCTCGCGGCGCCCCTCTTGTTGCGGCGCAAATTCGGTCAAAATGACGGCGATGTACGGTTCGCGTTCGGGCAAGTACACGATTCCCATGTCATGGCAGGCCGTCGAAATCTCGCCTGTCTTGTGGGCCACTGTCGCATGCGCGGGAAGACCCGCGGGAATCATCGAGTCAAATCGTTGCGCCAGGAGAATCCGGATCACTTCCTGTTTGCTTTCGGGGCGGAGAAAATCGCCTCGGATCGCTGATAACAACTTCAGCAACCCGTTGGCGGTCGCCTCGTTGTTTGTTCCTCTTTCGTGCGCCGCATGGTCCTCAACGCCTCGCCGCAGTTCCACGCCATCCACCTGCGCGTCCCGCAAAACTTGCCGCGCATATTCCACGCCAAAAAAGTCGAGCAGCAAATTCGTCGCCAGATTGCTGCTGGAAGAAATCATTCCTTCCGCGAGCGTAGAAATTTTCGCGGTCCGTCCACGGAGCTGGTACAGCTCAGGCATCGCGTCTGAATCTGCACTGAGGTGAAAAGGAGAGCCGTCTGCTGCGCTGAAAAAACGATTTCGCACATGCAGCGAATCATCCAGCCGGAGTCGGCCCTCGTCTGCCGCCCGAAAAACCGCCAGAAGCACTGCAACTTTAATCGTGCTTGCAGCATGAAACCAGCGGTCGCCCCGCAGGGAAAATCGCCAGCCGCTCTCGAGATCGTGCAGGGCCACTGCAGTCGCTCGCGCCTTGGTTTCGCCACTCAGTCTTTCCAGTTCCTCATTTAAGGAGCTGGCAAGGTCCACGCTTAACATCGACGTGCTCTTTACATAGCCAACCGGAAGTCGCAAATTCGCCGATGCCCAATCTGGCGACTTGGATTCGACCGAAAGACGTAAAATCGTTTCGCGCCATTTTCGCTAAACATCCTGAAGTCAAAGTCTGGAACGCGGTGGATCAGCAAGTCCCCTTGAAACAAATGGACGGTCTTTTGCTGACAGGCGGTTCCGATATTTCGCCGGAATTTTTGCGCCAGGAACATGTCGATCCTTCGCTCCTGGACAAAGCCCTCGATCCAGAGCGGGATCGCTGGGAATTTGAGGCGGTGCGGGAAGCGCTCGCGCGCGGGCTGCCGATTTTCGCCATTTGCAAGGGTCTTCAGGTATTCAACGTCGCTCTCGGCGGCACACTGAAGCTCGATATCAAAGGGCACAATTTACCTGAGCAACGCGATCGGGAAGTGCAGGCACTGCGTCATGCCCGCCGCGTTTCCCACCGTTTTTCGAAAGTAAACAGCGCGCATCACCAGGCAATTGAGCGGCTCGCTGACGGCTGCGAAGTCGAAGCGTGGTCCGCCCACGATGGGATCATCGAACAAATCTCTCTGCGGAAATATCCATTCGCTCGCGGTGTGCAATATCATCCCGAGCGCAGTCCCGTTTATGGGCCGCTGTTCGAAGATTTCTTCGCGCGACTGAAGTCGTTAAAGCATTAAAAAGTTGAAGCGTTGAAACGGCGAGCCTGTCCTTGTCATGTTAAGCGAAGCGAAACATCTCTGATTGTCACTTTGAACTGGCGAAAAAACTAATCAGAGATTCTTCGCCTCGCTCAGAATGACAATGCCTTTTCCACTTCAACGCTTGAATCCTGCAACGGTTTAACGAAACCCATGACTCCGCAAAACACTATCGCGATTGTTTACGATTATGATCAAACGCTCAGCCCAAGTTACATGCAGGAAGACGTGATCTTTCCTGCTTTCGGAATTAATGGCGAAGGTTTCTGGCGACGCTGCAGCGAGCTCGTGCGGGAACAGGAATACGACAACGAACTCGCTTACATGAAGGTAATGCTCGACACCTTCGGTATGGATCGGCCGACCAATGCGGAACTAAAAATACTGGGCGGCAAATTGAATTTTTACAAAGGCCTGCCGGAAATGTTCGAGGAATTTCGAAATAATCTTCTCACCGAAGAGCAAATCGCCCATGCCATCAGGGTCGAGCATTACATCATCTCGTCCGGACTAAAGGTGGTGCTCGATGGAAGCAGATTACAGCCATATGTGCGCGCCATTTTCGGATGCGAATTTGCCGAGGATAAAGAAGGTCGGATTACATTCCCCAAGCGCGTCATCAGCCACACACAGAAAACGCAGTTCCTCTTTCGAATCAACAAAGGCCTGTTAAACATGTCGCAGGACGTCAACGACCACATGGATGCGGAGATTCGGCCGATCCCCTTCCCCAACATGATTTATATCGGCGACGGGCCGACCGATGTCCCCTGCTTCACTGTCATGAAGAAAAACGGCGGGCAAGCGATTGCCGTTTACAATCCCGACGATCCGCATCGCGTTAGCTTTCGGAAGTGTTACCAGCTCTCAGCCCACGCCGATCGCGTCAAACACATCGCCTCGGCCGATTACCGGCCAAACACGCACCTGCGCCTACTGCTGGAACAAATGGTCGAGGAAACTGCCAACCGAATAATCGCCCAGCGTAAGGAAGCCATCGAAACCGGCACTATCCCCGCGCCTAGGCATTGAGTTCAAGGAATGACGGTTGCCCAAGCTGTCGTTCCTAGCGAGCTACTTGCCGCGGTAAACGCAGCGCGCCGTCGGTGTTTCGTGCACGACGATTTCGCAAAGACCGGGACATTGAGATTCCAATTTTTTCCAGAACCATTCCGCCATTTTTTCAATCGTTGGATTCTCCAGTCCTTTGATATCGTTGAGATACGCGTGATCGAGAATTTTCAGAAGCGGTTTCATCGCTTCGCTGATCTTCGCGTGATCATAAACCCAGCCGATTTTCGGATCGACGTCGCCTTCTACTGAAACTTCTACCTTAAAGCTGTGTCCATGGACCCTCCTGCATTTGTGCCCCTCCGGCGCTTTGGGCAAAGTTTGGGCCGCTTCAAAAGTGAAATCCTTCGTTAAGCATGCTTTCACGATTCCGAGAATAGCATCGCGTTGCGTGGGTTGTCATTCCGAACTGAGTGGGCGCGCCCTCAGACTCCGCGCTGGGTCGGGCTCCAGATGAATTTGTGCATCTGAAGTTGAAAACGAACGTCGAGTTTGTCCGCCAATATCCATTCCACGATTTGACGGGGATCGATCCGGCCGAAAATCGGTGAGAAGAGTACCGCATGGCAGCGTGAAGGAAGATCGTAACGCTCTACTTTTTCGCGCGACCATTCGTAATCCTCGCGCGATCCCATCACAAACTTCACTTCGTCGCGCAGGGCGAGATGGTCGATATTCGACCAAAGATTCTTTTCCGCTTCGCCGCTTCCCGGCGTTTTCAAATCCATGATCCGATGAACGCGTGAATCGACTTTTGAAATGTCGTGCGCGCCGCTCGTCTCCAGGAGAACCGTATGACCCGTGTCCGCCAGCATCGACATCAGTGGCAGCACATTCTTCTGCAATAGCGGTTCGCCGCCCGTGATCTCGACGAGAGGACAATGAAAGGCTTCCACGGCTTCGACGATTTCCTCGAGTGTTTGTTTCTTCCCTTCATAAAAGGCGTAATCAGTATCGCAATAGTTGCAGCGCAGATCGCAGAAGGTGAGCCGCACAAATACGCAGGGTCGTCCAGCCCAGGTGCTCTCACCCTGGATCGAGTGATAAATTTCGTTTACCGTCAGCGTCTTCTCGGGCAGAGGCATGTCGCTTAAAACGTCTGATGTGAAAAGCACTAAAGCAACTTTCGACGCGGAGCCGGGCCAGCGACCAACCGAGCACAAAGCCGTTAAACAAAGGCGACATTGTAGATGCCAGCACCGCCACAGCGTTTGCGCCACTCTTGATCAGCGGAGGATCAGATCCCGCACTTCTTCATCGCTTCAGCGAAGCTCGATCGCACGCGCAATAACGAGGCAAGATAGGAATCGGTTGCGGGCGCGTTGCGAATACGGACAAGATTCGCCGGTGCTTCGAGTCGCGAAAAAATCACGTTCGCGATTTTGCTGCGCGGCACTTCTTTTTCACTGTAGCCCATGCCCACGTTGCTCGACCAGTAGCGCACGTACTCGCCCTCGGCCCGATTCACCGTTCCGAGGTAGATGACAGAATGTCCGCTCTCTCGTCGACCGACGTTGTTGTTCCAGAAAATTTTCATGAAGTCGCCCGGTTGCGCCTGCCCCAAATCAGTAAAATTGCGGCCGAGTCCGAGCTCGTAAAATAATCGCGCTGTTCCCGGCCCATTTGCGTTCCAGCGTCCCCACACACCCTCGCCGTCGCGCTGATCGCGAATGACCAACTGATTCAAGGTCGCGAAATCGAGTTGGAGTTGCCCGCGATCGCGCAGCGCTTCGACCGTTTTGATGAAGACGAGATACGTCGCGCCTGAACAGAAACTGACATATGGCTTCGTCGGAATGACGAAAAATTTCCCCGACTCAAAATGCGCGGCCGATTGCAACTTGATCTTGGCGAAATGCGAGACCGAATATTTCCCGCCACTCGGCATATTCCTTACCTGATCGAGAATGAGGTGATTGAGATTTTCTCCCGTTGCAGATTGCGCGATGGCCCACGCGCACAACACCACGATCACCTTACGCATGAGGCAAAGTAAAAGGGCAAATCGCGGTCTGCAATCCGCAAGCGAAATGACGATCCACCCCCCCGCGAAAACGCGTAGCTTCGCTGGATATGACAATAAAGATTGGTCGTGTTACATCGAAAACATGCTGCGTTTCACCAAAATGAACGGCGCGGGAAATGATTTCGTGCTGATCGACAATCGCGCGGGTGAGGTTCACCTAAATCGCAGCGAAATTGCACAACTTTGCGATCGGCATCGGGGAATTGGCGCCGATGGCGTTTTGCTGCTCGAAAAGCCATCAAACCGCGCGGATTTTCGGATGCGCTATTTTAACGCCGATGGCGGAGAGGCTGAGATGTGCGGCAACGGCGCACGCTGTTTCGCGCGTTTTGCAAACAAGGTTGCCGGGGCAGCAGGCAAAATTTCTTTTGAAACTCCGGCCGGCGTCATTTCAGCCGAGCTGACCGGTGATCTCGTAACACTGCTAATGACTGAGCCGACTGATTTGCGATTAAATGTCCCGCTGCGCGTCGCTGATGAAGATAAAGCCATTCATTTCATCAACACCGGCGTGCCACACGTCGTAATTCCGGTCGCGCAAGTCAACGAGGTGGATGTCCAGAGAAAAGGCGCAGCCATCCGTTACCACAAAATGTTTTCCCCGAACGGCGCGAACGTAAATTTTATTGAGAAGCGGGGAGCAAACAGAATTGCGGTTCGCACTTATGAACGCGGCGTGGAAGATGAAACCCTTGCATGCGGCACCGGCGTAGTCGCGAGCGCGCTCATCTTCGCCACTACCGAGGAAGCTAATGGTCCGATCGGAGTTCTCGTCCGCGGCGGAAGTGAACTTCAGGTGGGGTTTGAGAAGAGGGGAACCGAATTCAAAAACGTGACCTTGACCGGCCCGGCCGAGTTCGTTTTCGAAGGCACGATCGAAGTGTAGACGAGCTTAGCCTTTTAACTTTGTAACCCATTTAACGTTTGTAACGTCTTCCGATGTTTCGCGGCACATTCACTGCGCTTGTCACTCCTTTTCGCGATGGTGGGATCGATGCTTCCGCTTTTGCGAAACTGATCGAAACACAAATCGCCGCCGGAATTACCGGAATCGTCGCGGTTGGAACGACCGGTGAATCGCCGACGCTTTCGCACGAGGAGCGCGAACAAGTGGTCCGGCTCGCGGTCACAACCGCCAATAAACGTTGCCAGGTGCTCGCCGGGACGGGGTCCAACGCCACCCAACACGCGGTGGCCGACACAAAGATGGCCGAAAAACTCGGCGCGGACGGCGCGCTGCTCGTCGCACCATATTACAACAAGCCGAGCCAGGAAGGTTTGTTCCGGCATTTCAAAACGATCGCTGAGGCAACCTCTTTACCCATCGTCCTCTACAATATCCCTGGCCGCTGCGGCGTGGACATCGTGCCGGATACAGTGGCGCGTCTCGCGAAGGAATGCCCGAACATGGTTTCGATCAAGGAGGCGAGCGGGAGTGTCGAGCGCATCAGCGAGTTGCGTATGCGTCTGCCCGATTCATTTACCATTTTGAGCGGGGACGATTCGCTGACCCTTCCGTTCATGTCGGTCGGAGCAACGGGTGTCGTCAGCGTAGCCTCGAATTTATTTCCGGCAGAAGTGTGCGCACTGGTCAGCGCTTTCGAATCAGGCGATGTGAAATCGGCGGCGAATTTGCACCATAAAATGTTTCTACTCTTCAAAGACCTATTCATCGAGCCGAATCCGGTACCGGTGAAAACAGCCCTCGGCTGGCGTGGCGCGATGTCCGGCGAAGTTCGCCTCCCATTGTGCGAAATGAGCCAAGCGAATCAGGCGCGTTTACGAAAGACGCTCGAGGCCTTCGAGCGCGAATCGCCATAATGAAGAACTCTCCCCTCCGGGTGTTGCTCGTTGGCGCGGCCGGGCGCATGGGAAAGACGATTGTCGATCTTGCGAAGGACGATCCGAACATCGAGATCGTGGCACAATGCGATATTGGTGACGCGATTGGATCGGCGATGGGTAAATCAGATGTAGCGATCGATTTTAGTCATCCGGAGGCAATCGATGAGATTTGCCGCGCGACGTTACGAGATCAGCGACCTCTGGTTATTGGAACAACCGGACATTCCGGGGAACAACGCGCCGCCATTGAACGGATCGCCAGGTCCGTTCCGGTTGTTTTCGCGTCCAACTTCAGCGTGGGAGTAAACGTGCTTTTTTGGATGACCCGTAAAGCTGCTGAACTGCTCGGCCGCAATTTTGATCCCAAGATTGTCGAAACGCACCACAAGATGAAAAAAGATGCTCCGAGCGGTACGGCTAAGACTCTAGGAGAGATTTTGAAAACCGCGCTAAAAACGAATGATGATATCCCTATTCAGTCGATCCGTGAAGGCGACGTGGTCGGTGAGCATACAGTGATTTTTTCCGGGCCCGACGAGCGTCTCGAGATGACGCATCGTGCAGCAAGTCGGGAGATTTTCGCGCGCGGGGCACTGCGCGCGGCGCACTGGATTATGGGGAAACCGCCCGGCCTTTACTCGATGCAGGATGTGCTGGGATTGTAGCGCGACCTTCCCAGGTTGCGCCTTTTGAGATGGCAAGCGGGACGCATGCCCTACAATGAGAACAGCCGTCGCTCTCGGATCGAACCTTGGTGATAGGCTCGACAATTTGCGCGCCGCCCGGCAACAAATTTGCGATCTTCCCGGGATCGCGCCTCCGATCCTTGCGTCGGCGATTTACGAAACCGATCCGGTAGATTGCGAACCGGGAGCGCCAAAATTTCTTAATGCGGTCCTCGAGTTCGGCTACGATGGCGATCCGCGAGATCTCTTGAAAGAATTGAAAATCGTCGAGGGCGCGCTTGGCCGGCCGCGCGAACATGCGCGGAACTGTTCTCGCAAGATCGACATCGACCTCCTCTACATCGGCGACAGAAAAATCAACGACAGCGAATTGGAATTACCACACCCGCGGATGCACTTGAGGAAATTCGTGCTTCAGCCTCTCGCCGACATCCGGCCTGAATTGATCCTGCCGCGGCAGGCGAAAACCGTTCGGGAGTTGCTCGCACAGCTAGATGACTCATGTAACGTTGTTCGGCTTAGGAACGACTGGGAAGCGCAATGAAAGATTTTCGTGCAATGAAGCGTCGCGGCGAACGAATCACCGCCCTGACAGCCTACGATTACCCAACGGCGCGTCTGCTCGACGAAAGCGGGATTGATATCATTCTCGTGGGCGACTCGGTGGGCATGGTGGTGCTCGGCTATCAAGATACCACGCAGGTGACGCTGGACGAGATGCTGCATCACACCCGAGCGGTAGCGCGTGGTGTGAAACAGGCCCTCATCGTCGCAGATATGCCGATTCAGACTTACGATACGCCCAGGCAGGCAGTGGAAACGGCTAGACAATTTATCGATGCCGGCGGGCAAGCGGTGAAACTCGAGGGCGGCGCGAGCCATGTCGCGCAAATTGAAGCAATCACCGGGGCGGGAATTCCGTTCATGGCGCACATTGGCATGTTGCCTCAGAGTGTACGGGAGGAAGGCGCCTACAAAGTCAAAGGGCGCACCCAATCTGAAGCCGAAGCCCTGATTGCAGATGCGCATGCGGTGGAAGAAGCCGGGGCGTTCTCGGTCGTGCTGGAAATTGTGCTCGCGGACATTGCGAAACAAATTACGAAGTCGATCGGCATACCAACCATCGGCATCGGATCAGGCGAACATTGCGACGGCCAAATCTTGGTCACCCACGATCTAATCGGTTTGTTTCCATGGTTCACGCCGAAATTTGTCTCGCCTGAGGCGCGTGTAGCCGACGAAATTCGGCGCGCATCCCGAGCCTTCATTGACCGAACACGCAACAGCGGCGGCGCGGGAAGATAGCCATCCTCGCTGTCTCGGCAGACAGGCTTCCCTGCCTGTTGGGTTGGTGCGTTCGACAGGCTAGAAGCCTATCTTCCCAAACCGTGGCTCGCGGGGCCAAATGTGTTATTTTAGGCGACCGAAATGAAAGTTTCTGACCTCGACGATTTCGACAGCTCGGAGACCGAAGGTTTGCTCTCAGGGAGCAAAGAGCGCAACTGGCTCTGGTTCGGATTGATTGTCTCCCTAGGATTGCACGCCGCGCTTTGCACCTATTTTTACCGGACGCGTTTCCAAACGGTGGAAGCCGTATTCGCTCAAAGCCAGCAGACACCTACCTTCAAGGTCAAGACTATTGCGGAATCGAACCTTGAGAAAACGAGCGTCGATCAGACAAACCCGGCCGCAAAGCCCGAGCCAGACAAGACGGACATGCAGTTACCGGACGAAAAGAAATCATTCGACAAAGTATTGCAGGATATTCAGGCAAGCGCGGCACTGCCGGACGACGTGCGCGATGTTTTGCCCGACCAACCGAACGTGGAACAACCGGACGTGAATTCGACGCTTACCGAAATCGAGCGCTCGGCAGCACAGAGCCTCGCCACTGACCCAAGCGCAACGCGCGATCAATCGCTGCTCAGCAACAGCTCGGTATCCGGCCGCCCACAGCCGGCCCTTAGCGGAACCGAGCTTGCCACCAGCACGACGATTAAGCGGCCCAATACTTTCACGAGCAAAATGCCCGGGGACAGCGCCGGGCCGAGCAAAGGACGGGCTCCGGGCTTCAGCGATTTGGATCAATTGCTGGCGCAAAAAGGCCCACTCGGGTCGGGGACAAAATTGCGAATGCCGGACGATCAACTGTTCGAATATGACAGCGACGTGTTGCAAGCGAGCGCCGTTGGGCAATTGCAAAAACTTGGCACACTTATCCAGCGCAATCCGAGAGCGACATTCTCGGTAGAAGGCTATACGGATTCGTTTGGCTCATTTGAGTACAATCTCAATCTGAGCCAGCGGCGCGCCGATAGCGTGAAACGATACCTAGTCGAAGCGATGGGGATCAGTCCCGTCCAAATCCAAACGCGCGGTTATGGGGCGACGAAATTCCGCGCCTCACCAAGCGGCTCAATTGACGAGCAAAGCCCGAACCGGCGGGTCGAGATAGTGGTGCACACTAGCGAGGGGTAAAGCGCTATCGGCGCGCCCGGCGGTCGCGCCCTACCAGTTTTTGATCCACTGCGGGGTGATCGTGTCCGGTGGCCCGCCGGGGTTAGTTGTTAGTCCAGCCGTGCTCCAGAGGTCAAAGGTTGGATTATAACCTGTATTCGAATTGTATTGGAACGCGGTCGAGTAACCGTATGCGTTGCCGAAAGCATCACGAACGTACTGCACATTCTGAGTCTGGTCAGCGGGACTTAGCATGTTCGGTTTAAACGTGAAGTACGATTGCGGTAGCTGGCTCAGGGGCGGAATCAACGTCGTGCCATCGATATTAAAGTTCTCGTCCGCAGTGGTAACATTGCGATCAAGGTTTCTGTCGCCGGAGAGGGCGCGATAGACGACGAGACTTGCTGTATTGTAGAGCGTTGTTGTCGGGTCGCCCATTGCACGGGCATTCAGCGCGTCCGTAGCCGTGTTTGCAGTTGGGTCTCTTGGATAAACAGCATTATCTGCCTTATAGCTTTCGCAGGCGGCGGACATGGCCGCGATTTCGGTTTC
>Ga0157378_10002353_pt1 | contig 16800 bp, 20 predicted proteins | sample M65metaG_FD_115309 | JGI IMG/M metagenome (GOLD analysis project Ga0157378, IMG submission 115309) | Miscanthus rhizosphere microbial communities from Kellogg Biological Station, Michigan, USA - M6-5 metaG | ecosystem: Host-associated > Plants > Roots > Rhizosphere > Soil | place: USA: Michigan...
ATCTCTACATGCTTTACTTAATGTAATAAAATCAGCTCTATTGTTTTTGCATTGGTACATCTTATCAATAAAAGCATTTAAATCTAATTCTTGTTCACCGCTATGCGTTATCTGAAGTTCCATCCCCACCACATGCATAAAAAAACAAACCGTCAATATAAAAAATTTTTGTACTTTCATTACTGAATTTACCCTTGTATTTGCTAAAAAATGTAATCTATTTTTTATTTACTATACCATAAACAGAAATAGTATAAATTTTAAAAACTCAACAGAACCTAAGCTCTTATAAGGAAAAACCGCTCTTGATAAAGCGATTAAGAGAAATTATGTCGAAATTATAAATATGTTACAAAAACATTTAAAAAATAAGCGAAGCTAACCATCGTATTGGTGCTGAAAAAAACCAAATTCCCCACAAAAAGCAATTTTTAATACCATACAACACATACCACAATCCACCATCCGTTGATACTTCAACCTCGGACCGGACTATCTCTTTGTTCTCTTCATTAGCTGGTGTAATTTGTGTTGTATTTTCTTGCTGCTTATTGATAATTTGCTCAACAATAACATGCTGTGATATTGTCACCTCATGTTGCACTGAAACAGGAACAATGTTATCTTCCTTTTCTTGACCATCAATCACTTCTTTATTTTCTACACCCTGGCCATTGTGCTCAAGCTCTTCCGTGCATTGATTAACCCCATCAACTATTTCATTAATCTGAACATTTTGTTCATCCTCTTCTATGCGTCGCTCAACAGTTATTGAAAATTGATCATGCAATGTTATATTGTACCCTGGTTGCATTTGTGACATATAATCTTGCATATCTCGAATAGAAACACACTCATTGTTAATCAAAAAATCAATTATAGTCGAATTATCTACCTCTAGCGCAGATTTTAATAACAAATCAGCTTGTTCTCTGGTAATATTTTTTATATGTTTTTCCAGTTGTTGTAAAACAACGTTTACTTTCTCTTCATTTTTTTCTAGAATTGCCTCATTTAACAAAGAACATAATATCTCGTTATTATTCCTATGTTGATTAACTGACTCTATAAATTTTAACTGATCAACCCCTAACTCTTGCTTGAGCAAATATCGAGCAAAACCATATCGCTCTTTTTGTATTGCGCATGAAACCAGCTTTTGCTGTTGTTCTTCAGAAATATTCTCTTGATATATTTGAAATCTCTCTATCAACTCATCACTATCAAAGCGCACTAACAGCGGTCCATAATCATTCATTAAAAAAACATTTTTGTCCTTCATTAACAAAAAGTGCAACGCAGGATGATTTGTATGCATAATTGCTTTGCACAATAATTCATCATAAAGCTCATGATTTTTTAATGTACCAAATAAAAACACAAACAAATCATATTTATTTAACTCAATAGCACACTCAAGCCAAACACTAACATCCTTTATTGAAAAAAAATTTTCCTTGAACAGTTGTATGATTTTTTCCTCAGGATTGTTTTGTATAAATAATTTTAAACAATTCATTGGATTTGAACTAGCTTGGGGATAATAAAATAATTCATGCTCACTTCCTGCTCTCTCTTCACGAACACGCGGAGGAAATTTAACAAGAATATTAAATATTTCGTCGTTATTCAAAGAATATAATATGGATGTTTTAAAATCTCCATCTACTACATTAGTTGGCGCATCAAGCGATAATAAATATTCAACAAATTCTTTATTATTTTCCTGAACTGCTTTATGAAGAATTATTTTATGCGCTTCATTGTCCCAAAACTTTGCCCCACATATTGCATGCCCACGCACAACATATGTTTTTATTTGATCACACGTTAATGTCTTTATAGTTTCTTTGGTTGCCCCAAGACCTTCCTGCAATAACATATCCACCATATCCGGCAAATTAGCCTCTAACATATGTTTCAATAATGCTGCATATTTATTCAATCGATGATGACCCTGCGCTATATATATTCTTAAAAACGACCACGCCTTATCAATCGCTTTTTCTTCTACCGCTCGCATAAAAGAATTCTGAACACTAAACCAATTATCCACCTTTACAAGAATTTCTCGCTCTTTATCAATGAGTGTATCATATATATACCGATCAATTTTATCTCCCTCTACTGCTTCATATTTTCCGCATAGCAACAATGTCAAAACAGACATATTCTGTACCTGTGCAGCCGCTTTAATAAGTTCCACCGTGACTATATTACCACGAACATGTACGTCATTATAAATATCAGTAAAATTATCCACATTACTTTCTCGAGAAAAAAAAGAACATATATCTTTCATGGTCTTTTGTGCTGTTATATCATTTTTCATTAAATCCGCAAAAGTCTTCCATTGAGACCATTCATCTTCATATCCCTCAATACCAAGATCTTTTCTTAATAATGCAATACAACGCCATGCATTACTATAAGCAATATTGTATTTAACATGCTTTTTTTTATTAAAACGAACAATCTTTTCCAGCACATTATCAAAATTTTTATTCCATTTATAACTATTTAACTCGTCCTCTCTATTGTAGCGTCCCGTTGAAGCTTTCTCTGCAAAATAATTAATCAAAGAACTTTTATATTCATCGCTACATTGTTTACTTAACTCAATAAAATCAGTACTATTGTTTTTGCATTGGTACATCTTATCAATAAAAGCATTTAAATCTAATTCTTGTTCACCGCTATGCGTCATCTGAAGTTCCATGCCCACAGCATGTATAAAAAAAGAGGCCGTTAATATAAAAATTTTTTGTACTTTCATTGCTGAATTACCCTTATATGTGCTAAAAAATATGATCAATTTTCCATTTACTATAACCTAATCATGCATAAAAAGTAACATGCTTCACACTATTTCTGGTTATGGTACGATTTAAGAAAAGAAATTATTCCATGTCTCTTGCCCCAACCGAATTATACTTTTTTTATTATCAATAATTTTCCATGGTAGATATTTTTTTAAAAATTCTACTATATTAAGCGGTTTTTTTGGTAAATTATCCAATGCCTTATGCGCAGAGCCTTCTTGATATAATTCAATCGTTTCTTTATTTTTATGCGCTGCGTATAAACGGCGCAACACACTAAATTCATACAACGTTGTTGAGTTAAGCAAATACTTTAAAATCTTATCATCATTTTCACCACAAAATGACTTTCTTAAAAGACATTTTTCATTACCAGTAACAATAAACTCTCGATCATTTGATGTTAACCAGATACCATAATCAAGGGGCTTATCCATAAGACAAAAATTTATCGAAAATGCCTTTTCACCATTTCTCGTAGACCAGCCTTCAATCCGGCAAAATTTACAATCTAATTTACCCAATAAGGCAATTAAAAGTCTACTATCAAAACTGAATAACATCCGCATAATCCCTTCCCCTGAATTGATCAAATATCTTTTTACTAACGTAATAATTTTACATTCAGTATCAAGCGCACTAAGAAGTATAATATCACCATCCTTAGTAGTTATTGCCCAATACTCATTATTAGGACTACAAACAACAATGGAAGAAAAATTTATCTCGGCTGGCATAATAATTATTCCATTAAAATTGAGAGAATCACTGACTGCACATACCCTCAGAGATTGTTTTTCATAAATTTTAGAAAAAACTAGCAACTGACTCCCGTCAGGACTTAAAACAATCTTATCAGTAACTCCATTATCAATCATTGTCGCAATACATTTACCAGAAACTTCTACCAGTTTGATCTCTTGTCTATCACCTTTAGACCATGTTATTAAACGATTAAATTGATTACTAAAATATACATCAAAAATACGTTCATTATGATCTACACAATACGTATTAAAAGTACATGCACCATCTTCTTTATGTATAATTTTTGAGACAAAAACATATTCCAGGGAATGTGTAATCACGTATTGCCCGTTCTTAGAAAAAAAACAATTTCTAATAAAACTCTTATGTTCTACAACCGTTTTTTCAATAATTTTATTTACCTTATTCAGCACCCATATTATTATTTTATCATTACGAGCGTAATCATTAACAGAACCTACAGGCTCAAATGCTGTAAGATACTGCTCCCAATTACCTATTTTTTTATAAGCAAAGACGTAAAATTGAGAATCTCCTATCCATTCTTTCTTACAATCATAAGGACCATTATACAAAAATTTCTCTCCCACTAAACCAGCGGTGATAATGCTTAAAAGCCCTCTATCATCTGCTTTAACTTCCGCTTTTTGTGCAAAAAAAGGGACATCAAAAGAGGAAGTCCTCAAATTATTATCAATAACTTTATTACGACAATATTCTGACCATTCCGTTTTTTGCAGGAATGGTTTTATATTTTTATCAAGCCACTCTGAATTAAAATAGAGCTCAGTTATCTGGGCTACTAATGCCGGTGAATTAAACTGGCGTTTTTTATTTTCATCCAATTTACCTGCCGCAATAATAAGTGTACGCTTTTGCGCTGCTGTTAATTGATGAAAATAGTCCGCAAATTGTTTGCCCGGTGCCATATCAAGGGCATTGCTAAAAAGCTTTATTGCTTCATATGACACACAAAATTTTGGAACTTCTATTATATCTTCTCGTAATTCAAAACTTTTATCATACCGTAAACAATGCTTATACAAGGAAATTGATTCTACTGCTTTCCACGTTTCTAACTCATATATTCCATCAAAGCATGGCACCCTCATCACTTTCTGCCTGCTGGGAAAAATATTCTTTTCCATGCACATAAGATTTGTTATTACTAACAAAGAACTGGCCATTACCATCATAAGATAATTACTCTTCACGCCTAACTCCTTTTTAAAGTTCAGTACAAAATCAATCAATAACCATTGTAGACAAAGTATTAGACGGTAAGTAAATAAAAAAAAGGGGCTTTTAAGCCCCGCTTTGTAATAACTCGTATTCATCCCGGCTTTAAAAACCCAGGACTTTTAATCTGACAAAAAAACCAATACATCGTGGCGCACCATATGATCATCACGATGAGCATGGCAAATCTTATTGTTTAGCTGATTTAAAAATTAGTCACACTTAATAATTTTTTTCATTGATCTCATGTATCAAATTATTAAATGATTTATCATCACAATGATTACTGCTGGAGCTTTATACTTACAGTTGCATAATAAAGTCCTGTTCAGATATTTCATTAATTCCAAGAGCTTCGGTTAAATCAGTATTTTCCATAGTGGTATTATTGAGGCGAGCGTTTTTTAAGATAGTATTTTTAAGATTAGTATTTTTTAATGTAGCATTACTCAAATCAGCATTGGTTAGGTCAGCATTTTCTAAATTTACACCTTTTAAGTATGCATTATTCAAATTTGCATTGGTTAAATTTGCATTACTTAAATCTACTTCGCATCGTTCTCGCGTATTGAAAGGTATGTGATAGCTAAATAAAGAAGCATTAGTTAAATTTGCATTAGTTAAATTTGCATTATGTAAATCAGTATTCTCTAGATCAGCATTACTCAAATTTGCATTGCTTAAGTTTGTTCCATATAATATTGCATAGCTTAGATCTGCATCGCTTAGATCAATTTCACTCAAGTTTATTCTTGGTAAAGATGCATGAGACAGGCGAGCTTTTTTTAATTTGGTGTATTTATTAAATTTGGCATTATATAATTTAGCGCACCATAATGAAGCCTTTTCTAAATTAGCATTTTCCAAGTTTGCCTTTTCTAAATTAGTAAAGTCCAAGTTTGCGTTTTCTAAATTTGCTTTATTTAAATTTGCATTTTCTAATTGGGCCCCCGATGCATATGCATCGGTTAAATTAGAGTTGTTTAAATCAGCATTATTTAGTTTGGTTTTTTTTAATTTAGCTTTGGAAAGATTTGTTCCTGATAAATTTGTATTATTAACTAATGAATGGGAAAGATTGATAGAAAATCCACGCTCATTTAATGATGTAATAATTTCACGCAAATCAATATTCTCTAAAGTGCAATAAGAACATTTACCATCGCGGGCAAATTTTTCAAGGCTTATAGCAGTTGATTCATATTTAATTTTAGCACATTCTTGTTGTAAATTATTTAGCCATTCCCATGTTCTTTTTTGTGGAAATTCAATGTTATATTTATTCAATATTTTTTCTATTATATTGTTTTGATATTGGATATGACTGTTTGCTCTTTCTTCCGATCCATGCCATTCAGCGCCTCGCTCATGGACACCATGAATTTCTCTTATACGTGATAATAGTTCTTTACGATCTTTTTTACTTATGGCATCCATTGGATTGATTGGTGGTTGTTCTGCACATATTGATGATGTAAAAAAACTGGTGATTAGCATACTCATTAATACTATGATCTTTTTCATAGAAACCCTCTCGGAAAGACATTTTTCTTTTTTTTCAATAAAAGCCAATAACAATAATATTATTCTCACCGCAATACCTTTTTAGTAATTTTTTTCATTGATCTCATGCATCAAATTATTAAATGATTTATTAAACCAACAGTCTGCAATACTCTTAACATAAGCTTCACGTGCCATAAAAACTTGTCTATCTATATGCCGTCGATTATCCAATACTCTTTCTTCAACATATGCCACATAGTCTGAATATTTTGAAGACTTTGACTTTTTATATTTCGACTCTGAAAAATCAGATAAAACTTGCATATAACCTGCTTGACGTTTTTCACATACTTCCTCAACATACTTTGTATACAAATAAAAAGCCTCGCCATTATTACAAATATCATCACAATCAACAATCGGTCCTTGAGGAAGCTGATTTTTTTTATCTATTTGTCGCAATAACATGTCCAATTCAAAATCCCAAGCAGGGTTACTAAATACAAAAACCTCAAGCCCTGCCGATAAAACTGCACGCCCGACTACTGCCTCTAGCGAATCACTATAATAAAACTCCAAACAAGAATCCAATATGTTCTTTTCCTGATCCATAGCCAATCCATTAGTTGCTACGCATCCAAATGCTAGCGCCATAAATAACATTTCTTTTTTCATTATAATAATATCCTCTTCATGAATAACCTCTAATAATTAAGTTAACAATAACTATTTTAAAAATGAAGCCGAAGCGACCGACATTAGAGCATTTTTAAAAGCAATGATCTTTTCAGCAAATATTCGCAAAGCCTCATTTCCTTTATCTCTTCCTATCTTAAGATCCTCTATCTCCATTCGCTCTGGTATTTCTCCACACGTGATCAACCCAAAAATAGATTCATTTTCATCATCAGTTGTTCTTTTAATTATTTGGCTAGCGTGACCATCAGTTATCATCAACGCATCCGGAATCTGCATCAAACCGTTCTCAAATGTTTGCTGACACGCAAGATCCACAACAAAGGGTCTATAATCTATAGTATACTCTTCTGTTCTTTTTAATTTTTCTAAGCTATCATTTTTATAAGAATAAAGAGTTTTGCATCTATCATCCCAATTATTTGGATTGCCTGAACAGTTTTGATACAAGATATCATTTCTTTCTTTATATGCGCAGCCTTGTTCTGTTTTCAATAATCTTTGCATTGCTCTTTGCTCAGCACTTTCAGCATTACGCCTATTTTCTGTAGCTTCATATAATGCGTTACGTTTCGAAAGAAACCCCTTTTTTTTCTTCATTTTTTTTTTAATTTTCTCTTGTTGAGCATTTTTAATGTCTTGCTCTTCACGTAATATACAAGCTTTAGCTTCTTTCACCATACTATGTAATTTATCGGTCGCCCTATCTTCCCCTATCCAAGAATCTTTTGCCTTAATTACTTCTGGCGTTGAATAAAAATTAGGAACAAAGTATTTTCTATAATGTGTGTCTATACAAATTATTTTATTTATGACTGGATCATCATTTTTATTATCTTCTACTGCATTTACAATCTTAGTTAAACGCTCTATAAGACTTGTTTGATATGCGCCATCTATAAGCAAAGGTCGATAAACTGAATTATAATATTCTGTTTCCTCTACCTCTACCCAACTATCATAATAATCTGAACGAAGCTGGTTACACCTGTCATCGAAATTAGCTATAGGCCCATGACAACTAGCAAACAATTTATCCTTTGTTTCTTTATATTTTTTACCCTCTGCTGTTTGCACCAACGATTCTTTTAATGCTTCCCATAAAGCATTCTTAACTTGTTTCATATTCTCTTTTGCTTCATTTAACTTTGATCTATAAAAATCTTTTTCTGCATTCCCACTTACAATGTTAACAGCGAATAAGAATGCTGATAACGATAACATCCTCATATTCATAAGCAACCCCTGATAATTAACTAAAAATAACTAGCTTTATATACAAATCGATCTTGCTATAAACAAAATCGATTATCCTTCAAGAGTTTAACACAAATAGAAATTATGTCAACAAAAACACCAAAACGCTTGCTAATCTATCTAATTACGACATAATTATAATTAAGTAAAAAATAATTACAGAAAAATTACAATTAATCAACAAACTGAAAACAAGCTAAAATGATGATAAAAAAACGACACTTAAACTTACTTTCTCTTATATTTTTTTAGCAGTAACACCGTTGTATGGCATGAAACTAACTACACAATATCAAGACCCAGTTGAGCAAGAATATTTTAGAGATGTACCTGAAAAATACAAAGAAATTATCAGAGAAAATATAGACTACTATAAAGAAGACTCGTTAAAAAAAATTTATAGAAGAATGTATCATTTTCATGCAATAACTAGTCAAGATAAATACACAATCAATGATACGCTACTAACTAGCCATTTCGGCGATTTTAACAACGGATATTGGATTCTTAAAAACAATAACCCTTTGTGCACAGGGAAATCTAATCATGATGATGGCTACAGCTCTTTGTCGTTAAAGAGCCACTGGGAAACAACAGAAGACAAACCTACTCTTTTAAAAAAATTGACTGACGAGTATAAAATACATTTGATGCCAAAAGGTTCAGCTATAGAAGAATTTGATGAACTCATAAACAAAAATATTTTAAAAAAGCAGCATACTAATGAAAAAACTATCGACGATGGTTATTTTTATGGAAATAATACATATCAACAATACAGCATGCATGGAATCATTACAAAATCCACGCGAAATAATACGTCAAAAACAAAAAAATTGTATGAACAACAGACACCTTTAGCCTTACTCGAACAAAAATTAGCAACATTACGTCAAGAATATATCTCTATACACAATTCATGTACAAACACAACCAAAGAAGGCCTATGTGGCGTGATTGCCTGTTCTTATTGTCCAGAATATTTAAAAAAAAAGCTAGACAACGGCCATGAGGCATCCCAGGTAATAAACGAAATTGTAAAAATCACAGGACCATCCAAAGCGGAACAACAATACCGGGCTCAATCAGGATACTTTTATGGCTTAGTAGACCCTTGGGACTTAAGAAAATATCGTTAAAACAACCATATTATATGCAAAGCCAATTCTTGTTCATCGCTATGCGGTATCTGAAGTTCCATCGCCACAGCATGCATAAAAAGTAACATGATTTACACTATTTCTATTTATGGTTGTAATTTCAAGCATAGCTGAAATTCTCAAGTCCTTAATAACATACCAAACTCTTCCTTGGCGGATTACTGGGTATATGGCACATGCCATGAAAATACCATGCTATCTTATGGCAGTCTTGCGTGTAATCTGGCAAAAGCCAATACATCGTGGCGCACCATATGATCATCACGATGAGCATGGCAAATCTTATTGTTTGGCGGATTTAAAATTGGCGCTGGAATAAATTGCCGCTGGAATTTTATATTTATTAATCCTCACGCGCCATAGCTTCTTTAATAATAGTACGCAATAAATCATCTACTTTAGCGTTATTAATCAGTGACCATTCCTTAGGATGATAAAGCATATAATACCTATTATTTATAGAAATTGCAGCCTCAATGAATACACCCTGGTATTCATAATAAAACCTCAACAAACCACTTACGATTTTTTCTTTAGTAATTTTGTCTACCAAAACGGGCAAATAAACTGTAGTAAAATGCTCTGTTGTCGTTAAATTTTGTTCACTATTCATATAATCTTCATAAAGTAATTCGCATTCCAAATTCCAGCTATTTCGAAAATCCGGGCGAAATTCAGGACAATTAACACAAAACTTATCATAATTTTGTTTATATATTTTACCTTCTTCTGTTTGAAGTAATCTTTCTCTTTCAATTTTTTCTAACTTATCAGCTTGTATAAAATTAGAATCTGCCAAGTCAATCGTTGTATTTTTCCAACCTGCACAATCAGCAACAAATAATAATGCCAATAATAATATTATTCTCATAGCAACGCCTTTTTAGTAATTTTTTTCATTAATTTCACACATCAAATTGTTAAATGCTAGCGCCATAAACAATATTTCTTTTCTCACCATAATCAATAGCCTTTTTATTGTTCCATATATTATAACATACTCAACTTTTCAGCTTCTTCTTGTAAAAGAATTGCATCATTTTCTGCACGCTTACGAGCCTGATATGCTTGATAACATTCTTGATACCCAGAACAAGTTTCATCACCACACTGCATAGGCCCTTCTAACCAAATCTTATTTCCTGCGGCAAGCGCTTTAAGATGCCTCTTCATACAGATCACATAAATAGATTCATTATTTGACGGTAGAAACTCTTTTGATTCTATGAAACGTTTTTCTGCTATTTCAAAAATTTTTTCAGCCGCCTCTAGCTTCTCTTTAGCTGTCTTTACTCTGCTTTTAGCATCTGTATAATCTCTAACAGCAACTCTACGATGCTCGAAAGCCTTATTTTCTTTTTCTGTTATTTCATTTCTTTTTGCCTGATAAAATTCTTTTTTATCAAATGCTTTACCTGTATTTCCACTAATGCACCCAACAATGAGCAACAATGCTGACAATAGCACTATCTTCATATTCATGAGCAACTCCTGATAATTAGCTAAAAAAACTACTTTTACGTATCAATCGATCTTGCTATAAACAAAATCGATTATCTTTCAAGAGTTTAACACAAATAGAAATTATGTCAACAAAAACACCAAAAAGCTTGCTAATCTATCTAATTACGACATAATTATAATTAAGTAAAAAATAATTACAGAAAAATTACAATTAATCAACAAATTAAAAATGAACTCAAATGATGATAAAAAAACAACACTTAAATCTACTTTCTCTTATATTTTTTTTAGCAGCAACACCATTATACTGCATGGAATTAACTACACAATATCAAGACCCAATAAATCCAATATTACTGGCATAGAAGAAATTTATGAATTAGAAATACCAACAGATGAAAAAACAACACCAACAAAAATAGAAACAATTAAAAAACAAAGTACTTCATGGAAACCTCTATCATTTATAAAAGATAATTTCTTTCCATTTATATCAACACATTACAAAGAACTTATTTTAATTGGGTGTTTACCTCTTATCTATTTTTTTATCTCTAGAATGAATATGTTATACCGCAATTGAAGCTTATTTTTTAGCCTCTTCTTCTTTTAAATCTTTTAATTCTTGGTCTCCTAAAGACGTATCATGGCATTCATTTGCAAGCACTAATGCAGCCAATTGCAATTTTTCCCATGTTTTTCTTTCATCTATTATTTGTAAGGATGAACGATACCCGCTAGCCATAAAAGATCTTTCTAGTGGCTGCTCTTTTGAATTCTTTTCAACCCACCCTCTCAATTCCTTATGATCAATATTTACACAACTTCTTCCAATGCGGTCACTCCCGGTATAAATCATTATACGATCCGCACAAAAAGCATTTAAAAAAAAGAAAGCCCCTACCAATAAAATCATGTGATAATTTTTCATTTATCTCTTTCTTAAATTTTCTTTACAACAATACTATGCTCTCAATATACTCTTATATCAGTCTATTGAAAATAACTTATCTATCTTTTCATTATTAAAATTGATATATTATACCGCAATTAATGATAATATTGTAAAGGTATAATAATGAACATGAAACTCACATTAATTTTAATTTTTATCGCCGTCATACACACAAATAAAATACAATGTATGTTATCAAAACCAATACACCCATCAAAGGATACACAACAAAGAAAATTATTATCGCCATCTTACACAGAAATAATACAAAGCACAGAAATAATGCAAAACTTAAATCATTTTCAGCATACACAATCATCAGACAATAAAGACCCCCACGAAAAACTCATGGAGCGCTTTGCTAAAAATAGAGAGATGTTTGAACACGCGTATGGTGGCACATCTTGGTTTACGATCAGAAAAAACTCGATACTTACAATAACTGGACTAAAACAATACAACTATCAGATAACCAAGAAAAAAAATAACTAAAATTATTTTTTAGCATCTTCTTCTCGCCTGTCTAGCTCATGCCACATGAGCAACTCATTATCAAATCTTACATTTCTACCCGGTGTATCTTGTGATGTCTGTACTATAGAAGGTTTTTTTTCCAATGCCTTTAACCTGCTTTCTCTCTCTGCTTTTATTCTTTCCTGATCTTTTATAAACACCTGGCCAATCAATTCTTTATAGTAATTTTCCATAGAAATAATATTCAAAGAAAATAATACACCTACCAAAAAAATCACCCTATATTTATTCATTTGGTTCCCATACGGTCACAAAAAAAACTGTTCTATCATGCTTAGCCAAAGGTGTAATTACCGCATGAAATAATATATTTTCTAATGTATAATCTACCTCTACTTTTATATTATTTTTCTGTGCTTGGTCAAAACCTTGTGCAAGATTATTACGATCACATTCACTCAATGGCACCGCCGCAAAAAACTTTTTTCCCCAAAGTTCAGCTGGTGGCACAAGAAATTCCATTCTACCATTCGCTTTACATGCCTTAATACATCTTTCATGATTAACAAGAAAATATAAATTATGATGAAAAATACAATCTAAAAGACCTTCTACTATTGGCTCACCCATAAGACACCCTGTTGTACACATTACCAACATCATTGTTAATAATAAATTTAATCTCATCTGATTACTCCTTTTTTTTATTGTTACAGCACACATATATTATGATAAAGTTAACAAAAATATTTAAAAAAAGAAGCATAGTAATCATACAGGAAAAATCTTTCATGAAAAGAGTAGTAATGATAATATCTCTTTTTACCGCAATACATACACATCAAACCATATGCATGAAAAAGGAGTTTGAAATAGTAAATAGAGAAGGAAATCACGTTTCCCATAAACCCGATCATGTAGCTATTTATCTCGGAGATAATCAAATATTATTTCTTCCAATTGAGCAATACGAAGAACATCCAAGCCAAGAATCATTAGAAAAAAGAAAAAAAATGAAACAAGAAATAGAAAAAGAGAGAAAGAAACTCTTTATATTATTAGGCTTGGAAAAAATATGACCCAATACAAAATAATAATGAAACAAATACTAACAATAATCCTTTTTATAGAAACACTCACTATCCATAACACCACATGCATGGAGTCATTACAAAAAGAACTTGAATCTGCGCCACATACCTGCCCTAAGTGCCCAGAAATGTCGTCTTGTAGCCATATAACTGCTTTAGAGAGACAAAAAAATCATTAGTAGAACAATATTGTAATATACGCAATTACTGCTTATCAGAATTTTGTTTCAAAACTGATTGTTCTGATTGCAACCTATACTTTCAAAACAAAAAAAACACAAATAAAGACATTAGTAAAGTTTGTGAAGAAATTGCCAGTATTTCTCCTCGGCTAGCAAAAGACGCCTATTACAGAGGATTAAATCTACTCTTTGAAGACCCTTGGAATATAAGAAAATATCGATAAAAATAACGTTCAACACAACGAATCTTTATATTTTTTATACTCATTAAACAAACTAAGATAAATTAATGAAAAATAAATGCTATGCATTTATATCAAGTTGCTGGAAACAACTTATTACTCTCTGTTTACCGATTGCATCATTGATTATCTATAAATATTGGATAAAAAAATAGTCAATGACCTATCTTTTTACCTTTAAAATTGATATATTCGCACCATAATTTATAACAACATTTTCAAAGGCATAGTAATGAACGCAAGGCTTATATTAATTTTTATTATTTTCACCGCTGTATATGCAAACAAAGTCCAATGTATGCTCTCTAAGCCTATACGACCATCAAACAAAACAGAACGAATAAAAGTATCATCATTAGAAAAGATGCAACAAATAGAGCTCTTTATGCTAGAGGCAGAACAGCTATGCAACACAATAGAAAACAAAATGTCAACACAACAACTTTCCCCACAACTAACAAAAATGGAACGCGAATGGCTCAATAGATCAACAATAAAAAACCTAAACAATTTCAAAAATTCCGATTGGTATAAAAAATCTCAACAAGAATTTAATCAAACGGTAGCAAAAGCAATAGAAAACATAAATGTAGTAGAAACAAACAACCCCCTACAACTCCATGGTGTGCTAAAAACTCATGTCGGCTGGAGCGCTACACTATCTCAATTAGATAACCCAGAGAAAAAATAAAAAAATTTGTATGAACAACAATATCGAGCTCGATCAGGATACTTTTATGGCTTAAATCCTTGGGATTTGAGAAAACATTGTTAAAACAACCATACTATACGCTCAATCATTTTTTTGGTGCTTCTTCATGCCTCATAGGCTTTAATAGCCCTACGTGATTAAAAACAATTTTTTTTGCTTCTAACCTATCTCGCTCTTCATTACTTATATACTGCACAGGTTCCCCAATCTTTTGAAAAGCCTGCTTCTTTTCTTCCAGATGCTGTTGCCACAATAACTCTCGTGCATTGTTATATTCTTTTTGCTCCTTTGCTAAAGTTTGCCACGTAAAATCATTTGCCTCATACTTTCGCTCATCCATTGCGCAAACATAAACTTGCGCAACCAAAAATAAACAAAAAATTATATTTCTTTTTATGGTCATAACAAACCCCCAGACACTTAACAAAAAAAATCTATATTTTTTACCTTCAGATAGCCAAGAAAACAAATAAAGTAAGCTTATTTTTTAACCTCTTCTTTTTCTCGCCTGTCTAGCTCATGCCACAAGAGCAGCTCATTATCAAATCTTACGTTTCTGCCCTTTTGATCTTGTAATCTCTGTACTACTATAGAAGGTTGTTTTTCCAATGCCTTTGGCCTATTTTCTTGTTCTGCTTTTATTCTTTCCTGATCTTTTATAAACACCTGGCCAATCAATTCTTTATAGTAATGATCCATAGAAATAATATTCAAAGAAAATAATATACCTGCAAAAAAAATCACACAATATTTATTCATTTGCTCTCTCTTTCTTTTTTTTCTTAATGTAAGTACGTTAACAAAAATATTTTTAAAAAAAAAGCATGTTAATGAAAAAACTATTAGCGATGGTTATTTTTATGGGAATAATGCATATCCACAATGCAATATGCATGGACTTTTACTATAAGCCACTGAAAATAATACAAGAAAAACAACAATACAGATATGAACTCAAAAGGCGTCAAACGTGTAAACTTACTGCTTCTACCCAAATTAAACGTGGTGGATTACAAATAAAACTTACATTTTTACGCAAAAAATATGAGGCCCTGAATAATCAATGTGAAGCAAGACAAGGACTACACGTATGTAAAACTATGCACTGCGAACAATGCGTTCAATACTTAAACAATCGATTAACACTAATGAATCAAATATCTCATCTAAACAATCAAATTATCACTCTTCAATCCCCATCAAATAATTCAATAGAAACTGTTACCAACGAAGATTTTATTTAGTGGCCAAATATACCCTCTATTGTTGTACCCGAATGTCTTACCCTTGTTTTGAATATGCTCTCTCAAATACACCGCCCATGAAACAAGTTGTGCAACCCTAAACATTAAATATCCTTTATGCCCAACACCATAATCATCCAAATCTTTTTGCAATGACGCAACAAATGCATTACGCAATCCCGATTCCAATGACCAACTCAATAAATATAAAAATATAGCTATTGGCGATTGCTCAATAGCCAACTCTTTTTCAATACATCTAATTGCTTCTCCTGTCACTGCACCAACACAACCACTCAAAATTACTGCAACGATAGATTGAGCGAAAAACTTTTTAGGATGTTTTTTTTCAATAGTAAACGAATGCATTGAAGCACCACTCAGCAAACCAAACATCACCATAATTAATGATACATTTTTCATGCTTTTTATCCTTTTTAAACAATAATTTTCAACACAAAGAATCTTTATATTTTTTATATTCAATTAAAAAGTTTTTTGCAATGGTTGTAGCAACTTGCGCAGTACCAACTCGCTCAACGAGAATAACCACAACAAGTGGATCATACTCTTTGTATTGGAAATGCCCCACAAACCAACCATGCTCGAGATATTTTTTATCTAACTTACGCTTATCAAAATCACTTGTTTGCGCAGTACTTGTTTTTGCATAAATTTTTATATCTTTTACATTCTTTACGCTGCGACCAGTACCACTCTTCACCACTGACTTCATTGATTTTTTTAAAAATTCAATCGTCTCAGGTTTAATATCAAGCGGCGTCATCACCACTGGTTCGTCAACAAGTAATCGCGGCGCAACAAGATATCCGGTGAAAATGCTCGCTATCATGCATGCCGTTTGAATCGGTGTCACGAGCAAAAAACTCTGACCAATGGTAACTGACAATGTCTCGCCTGGCCACCAGCGCTCACCCTTACAATCAAACTTCCACTCTCTGCTTGGAATTAACCCCATTTTTTCAGG
>Ga0157378_10002354_pt1 | contig 16799 bp, 36 predicted proteins | sample M65metaG_FD_115309 | JGI IMG/M metagenome (GOLD analysis project Ga0157378, IMG submission 115309) | Miscanthus rhizosphere microbial communities from Kellogg Biological Station, Michigan, USA - M6-5 metaG | ecosystem: Host-associated > Plants > Roots > Rhizosphere > Soil | place: USA: Michigan...
CTCCCTCTCCTCCTCCTCCTTTTTTTTTACATCTCTAACAAAAACGGCGTATATACGTGGTAGTTAGTTTCATTTGTTGAACACATACATGCAATAAAAAACCCGTTCAAGAGTTTGAACGGGGGAAGAAAGCTAATATAGTTTATAACTCTGCTTAGTTTTATTTTAACTTTGTTCTTCTTTTAATCTTATATACCAAAACTGCATTCGTTTTCATTCTGGAACAATATTATTTGTGTAAATTTTTTGGATGCAGTAAATATTACCATCTGGTTGTATGGTTGATAATAGAAGTGTACCAGATTCGTAGGTTTCATACTTAGTTGCATCAAAAACGGAAGGTACACAAAAATCACCTACATTTTGGTCATAATAATAACCTGCTGCAACATCTGGTTTAAATTGTTTAACTACAAATTGTTCTGTCATTTTGTTTAATTTTTAAAACATTTTAAAATGTTGTTCCTGTAGATGCTTGCTTTTTAATCCGTATATGTATTCATTAAATGGCTTAGGCCATATATGCCAGCAACATACAATACCGTCCTTGTGCTTATTGTGAAATGCACCATTTAACACAAGGGCGCGCGTTAATTCTGCACCGCCACTTATAACGCCTGAACTTTTATCATCGTTTTTAATCTGAAACGACAACCAAACCGCATTCGTTTTCATATCGGAACATTGTTGTTTGTATAAATTTTTTGGATGCAATAAATATTGCCATCTGGTAATACTGTTGCAAGAAGGTCTGTACATTCTGAATAAGTACCAAATTTTGTTGAACCAAATAAGTCCTGATTAAAGGACGGACCGTTTAGTGATTCACCGTCATAATACCCATTACTGCCATCGGTGCGAAATTGTTTAACTACAAATTGTTCTACCATGTGTTTTAATTTTTAAACGTTAATAATTATTTTTTATCTCACATAAGCTAAATATCTGAATACTCTTTTTGACTTCAGTAATTGGATTAAAAGAGGTAGGCATGAAGCAATTTTCTAAAATACCTAAAAATTCGTATAATTTAGATGGTGAAAATATATCTATTGTTATTGTTGTATCTTTAGTTTCACCACTTCTTTTATCAAGATACACTACGAAAAAAGTTTTCATCAATCAAACAAATTTGCATTAACTGAATAAAATACAATTGGTTTTTTATCTGGCGCCGAAAACTTTGCTTCATACATATAAACACCCTTTGCCTGCATGGTGATTCGTGCAGCAATGTTTTCTACTTTTTCATCCAGACATTCTATTGACCTGATAAACTCATACCCGTTTATCATATCTGAATACCTTGATTTGCGAACTGTTGCCATGTTGTTTTAGTTTTTAAACGTTATTTGTTTCTAATAAGATAGACAATAAATATTATTGTTACAAATACAATAAGTATTGAAAGCGGTACCCATGATGGCATTAAAACATACCACCACGACCAATTTATTTTGCCTAATAGCTTTAATACTATGAAGGCTACGGTAAGCAACCCGAAAAATCCTATTCCGGCACTGCTTGAACTTGATGAAGAACCTTGTTGAGACATTTTTGAAGTTTTAATTTATAAACAAAAACCCCGACACATGCCGGGGCGGATTACTAAGAATTTTTTCTCATTTCTTTTGATTCAGGACTATTGTAAAGTTTGTAAGAAACGATAGCAGAACAAACTAAAATCCAGAATGATATTAACAGCATAGTTTTAAATTTTAAACGGTTTCTTTTAATGTGGTTGCAAGTACAGCTACAAATGATAGTATTGAAACAATACCTACTACAAATGATGCAGCGAAAACGGAATAAACAATACCAGCGAAGCAAAGAACTAACAAAAGGGTTTCAATTAAAATTGTCTTTTTCATATATTTGGTTTTAAGTTACAGATTTTAAACAAGTTTCCAATATGATTCAATCATCTGAATAACTGTTTTCTTTTCCCTGCATGTTTTAACATATACTAACTTGTTGTTAAAAAACAATTCCATTTTATATAGAAAGTAGTTTCTGTATTCAAGTTCTATAATATTAATTGTAAACATGCGGTTATCGTTTTATCTGTTACAAATATAAAACACTTTATTAGTTCCTGCAATAGTAAAAACCCCATGTAGAAACACGGGGTTTTGGTTCTGCTAAAAAACGATTGCTGCTTTCCGATTCCGCCATAAATACGCTGGCCGTATCTTAAAACTTCCCTTAAAAATAACGATTTCCTGCGAATTACGACCAAGCTCCACATACTTTTTTTGACCGGAAAGGCCCATACCGTACACGGATAAAAAGCCTTCATTATTAATATAGCCCATTTTTGCGAAGACCGTTTTTTCGTTAACATCATATACGCAAAGCTGATTCAACCAGGCTGAAGATAAAAACAAATCACCGGGTTTAAGTTGGCAAACACGGCAGCAGGGTTCCGTTACATAGTCTATATAAAAAATGTCTCCCTTCATTTGAAAAAATTTTCTAACTGTTCCTTTGTCAATTTTGAAGTCCGGAACGTTTTAAAAATGGTTTTACTATCAGCGTTTATAAGTCCAACACGGTCTTTATTTTTAACCGTCTTATATAAAACATTTTTTCCAGCAAAGCCAACAACGGTACAGGCGCAACCTTCATCCTGGTAATAGAACCTGTCAAATATTGTTAGACTTGTCACACTAAGTTTTAAGACCTGTTCCGGTTTAAAGTATAGGTGTATTTTCTTCAGTGCTAAGTTTACATGGCTGTTAGAAACCGATAACGCTTTGGCGCCTTCTACGCCTAATTTAGAACACACTTCATCCGCCTCTTTACTGGTATTGAACATCAATATTTGATGCAGATAAGGTGTCCAAAGATTAAGAACTACCGTTTTATCCGATGGCATGGTGGTAAATCCGCCGAAATAATTGTAGCCATCGGGTAATGAACATTCAATTATATACTTATCCATTTTTACTTATTAAACAATGATTGAATAGTGATGCCAAGCCAGTTGCATATCGCCGGCAAATGTTCTATCCGGCAGGTTTTTTTTGTTTCAATTCTGTGAAGTGTTGGGTAAGAAACTTTACATGATTTTGCAGCTTCCCTTAATCCAAGATTATCATCTACCCGTTTTTGAATAATGATTTTAGCAAGATGGCTAATATCAAATTTGCCATTAAGGGGCTTTTCTTTAGGTATCGATTTTAGTTTAGATACCTTGCCTGAAATTTTTACATCTGTCATAAAATTTGTTTTAATTTTAATAATAAAACACTAAAATAGTGTTTTATATTGAAAACAACAAATTTAACTGCTTTCTCTTGTGGCTGTTATGCACTGCTTTTTAAGGTGGTAAGCAAGTTCCAAAACCTTCAGGTTATACCCTTCAGGATTGCGTTTTTTACTAATGGCAGCTTCAGCAGGCTTTATTACATATTCGTTATAACAGGTAGTACAAAAATGGGTATCATACCTGTTCATTAAAGTACATTTAGTTGGATAGCTTTTCAAAGTATCAAACAGGTCTTGCTGTTCTGAAACTGCAACAATTTCTATTTGCGGTTTGATTTGCTTGCATTTGTCACAGCGGTATGATTCAACTATTGACATATTTTAATTTTTGGTAGTTGTTTAATTGCTTTATGAATAACCAATAGTTCCTTTTCTGTACCTGGGAACAGAACAAATTTTACGCGCTCTTTATTTCTTTGTTCAAATCTAAGGTGCGCAATTTTCATGTTTTTCATTAATAAAACAAAGTATTCTGCAATAGAATCTTTACCGGAAAAATTATCTGGTATTAAAACGGTAAGTTTCATTTTAATCTTATCTTTCATTACAATGATTTTAATTGTTGAACAATGTCTTCCAATTCATAATGATATTTTGGATATATAGAAAATTTTATAAAGTCTTTTGTTGGTTCATCTTTTATAACGTATTGTATTCTATTTTCATTTAAAAATGATATAAGTACAGCAGAAGAACCCCTGTATATTTCAATTTTTAATTTCGTTTTCATGAAAAAGTATCTTTATCGTTTTCAATAATATGAACCAGTGTTCTAAATCTAAAAAGAGAATACAATACAAGGCAACCACCCATGAACCTGATTAACCTGTCCTGACCTTCAAAAATATCAACCAACCCTAAAGCCAGGATAGCCGCCAATAGTAGAGAAACTACTAATAAAAAGAATGTTTTCATTGTTCCGGTTTTAATACATGAATAATAGTTCTGTCATTTCTTGTGTGTTCTACACATTTATCACCATAAAACGCTTCACTTTCTGTTAGAAATTTTGTGCAGCCTGCGAAGGCGCATTTTAAAGGTGATTTTTTCTGCTTTGGTTTTGGGATAAAATTCATCCCGTTTTTCTGTTTCACTTGCTAAACGGTTTAAGGTTTTACCAACGATTATTGAAAACGTTGCATAAAACGCGGTTACAATAATAATTACAAATATGACCTTCATTTGGTTTTGGTTTACATCATTTGAATAATATACTTACTTCCTTTTTCGGCTTTCTGTAGTTCTTCAAAGTATGGTAGCAGTCGGGGAAATTTTCTTTTTACGGTTGCTTGTTCGTCGTTGGTTTTGAAAAGTACAACATAATTTGTCATTTCCATAATCCTGGGCGGTAAGCTGTTTATTGAATGGAACAGGAACGCGGTAACGTTTCCATTGTGTTTGCAGCTTATCAAATGCCTACGTGTAAGCTGGCTTGTTTTACCTTCAAAAAAGGCGGTTGCTTCTTCAAAAATACATACGGTGTTAGACCGTCTTTTACATAATGCAAGGAACTCTATGACGCTATCACCTGCATATCGTGCCCGTGGGTGCATTACGTTATTAGACAGCCTAACAGGTTCTTGACCGGTGTATTTTACCCTTTCACCGTATTCGTTTTGAACATCAAACACCAAACAATTATTACCATCAATCAAGGTTTTAACATAAGGTGTTTTTCCTGTTCCGGGGGCACCAATAACAACGTATGTATACATTTATTGTATAGACTTTTTAAGTTGATTCCTTAGATACTTTATAGCCGCCTGCCTGCCGTACTTCCTACGCTTCATTATGTCCTTTATTTCATGTTCCGGGAATATAACAGTCTCCGGGTTCACTTTTGGCTGCTGTATATCTTCAATTCTTTGTGATTTTACTTCATTCGGGGCTTTAAAATCTGCCTTAACACCGTTGTTATGATTTTGCATATCAACCACATTTGAGGCGTTTAGCTGCTGTTCCTTATCCTTTGCATCTTTGGCGTCTTTAGCATCAACCTTTGCAATGGCACCCTTTTCAATAAACTTAGAACCGTACATAATACCCATTGTAACCGACAGCAGCAGCCAGGGATTTTCCATGTTAATATTGATGCTGTTCAGGCAGGCTTCAACCACCGGGGAAAGGGTCTGTTTTTCCTTTTCGGTAAGCTGTAAATCTTTCTTAGCAATCTTGATATGCGCATAGTAGGCAGCGGCTACCATAAGCCCCGGTAAGAGGCTATCCAACAGGTTTACGCAAAGGTCTGCCGATAGCATACCGCCTAATTTGGCGCCCTGCGCAGGGGCCGTAACGGGCGCAGGCGGGGTATTACCACCGGGGGCCGAACTGCCGGGTAAAACGTCTGTTTTTGTATGCTGAACCCCGGCCAAAGATTCCTTTTCCGACAGTATCGGGGAGGTCGTTGCCTGGACAGGTTCCGGGGCCGTTTCCATCGGTTTTGGCGGCTGTAATCCTAATTTATTAAGTGCTTCGCTCATTCTGTTATAGGTTGTTCTACCGGGGCCGACATTTGCGGCGGCGGCTGGTTATTCAATTGGTTTTCTAAAGTCTGTATTCTTTCCGCAATGGCTGTTAAATCAACTTCCCGGACGGCTACGCTGCCCTCTTCCAAAATATCGATTTTTAACTCACCATCTACGATATGAAGCTGAACCAGGATAGGCGGCAACTTCCTTTCAATCATTGTCTTTTTTAACTTGTTGAACATGGGCTTTATAAAAGCACTGTTCAAAATACCGTTTAGTTCCATGCGTTTATTTTATTACTACTGTATACTTGTTAAAATCACTTTTTTGAAAAGATTCCTGTTCTTCTTCAGGCACCATTATTACAACCTCTACAAGGTTATCAAAACTGAAAAAATCATCTGCTGCAATGGTTGACAGGATGCGTATTTTGTGTTCAAATGAATAAGTCACAAAAGCATCATACTTGCTACCACGTGGGATTTTTAACTTTACTTGTTTCATTGTTTTTGATTTTATTGTTTAAGAATTGTTCCATTCCGGTATTGATTTTGCTTGTATAATCCTGTTTTACAGGTATATTAAAACTCTTTCTATCAATGCCTTTCATAAACTCTACGTGTACATGATTTTCAAACATTGTAACATTAAATTTTGAAAGCATATCTATTGAATGTGGAAAGTTAATTGACTTTAAATAATCAACACAATTTTTCGTTTTAACAACATCTGGTTTAAAATATATTCCATCAACCCATGTAAACAAATAGTCTTGTTCACAAATGTTTTTCAATGTTGTCATTATCTCATAAGTCTTTTGCACAGCTATTAAAAAGTAGCTTTCATATTCCGACTTTGAAATTTCAACACTAATTAGGGTGGCCTGTTCGTCATAGCTATATATCTGTTTTTTACTGGCAAGCATACCTACGCTTATTAACCTATCCTTTTTTGGAAGCCCTGATAAATACTTGAATGTATCAGGTGAAATTATATTTTCTCTTAACAATATGTTTGCGTAGGCGCTCTTTAAATCTATGTTAACAACGTTTTCGTGGTACGCTGATTTTTTAAAGTTGTGTACAAAATATCTAACATGATTGTAATTGATTACTGGCATTTGTTTTTCCCTTATGTCCTTTTTTATTTTTGAGAACCCGGCAAAACACCTGTTAGACTGAAAAGAAGATACAAAGCGCGTTATGTCTTCACCATACTTTATTGAACAAGCGTAATTGCTTTTCTTCATTGTAAACGGTATTCTCATTTTTTTTAAAGACTGTATAAAAGAATTAACGTTAGACTTTGTTAACAACCGCACGTCAGCGTCCTTTTTGGGAGCTTTGGGGTGGTTCTGAATCAATTAAAAAGATATTAGAGAATTTTGAATCTAAAAGATATTTAATATCGTCAAGGTCTTCCATGTCTTCAAATGCTTCGGGTTCAGGAAGGGTTAATAATATATCACCCATTGCGGTTTGATTGTAGCCAATCAAAACCATTCCTTTAAATGTCCTGGCAACTTTACTGCTAATATCTGAAAGCAGTTTGATAGCTTTAACCTTAGCAATACGTCTGTAGCCTTTACCGTCTCTATAATCAATGAACACTTTTAAACCAGGGCGAAGATTGTATATGACCTGTATTAAATAATCGGGGGTTTGTTCTACGCTGCGTTCTTCAGTAGTTTCTAAATATTCAATAACAGCGTCCCTGTTCCTTTTTACTTTGAGAAAGTTTTTTACAGATTTGCCTTTTGCTTTGGCGAAGTTGTGTAAGTCGTTATACCCGGTTGTTCCCGGTAATAGAGTAAGACCCTTTTTTAAAGTAACACCCTTACTGTTATAATCATCACCTAATTTATCCTGTAGCCTAAGCCTGTGTATTAATTCCAATGCTTCACCGCCGTAATCCAATAAACGTAAACGCTTGTATCGTTGCTTTATGTCCTTTCTAATAGCAGGCGTTAATGATAGTATTCTATTCTTGCGCATGTTAAAAAGTTGAACAGTGAAAAAAGAGGGCCGCTAATTCAATAGCAGCCCTTGTTAGGGATAGAATTGCGCATATTAAAACGGCAAATCATCCGTAGCTTCTTCCTTTTGTTTCTTGTCAGCTTGCTTTTTAGCAGGCTTCTTTTCATCATACGGCGTTCCGTAAGTATTAACGGCAAAATATAAATCACCTGATTTTGATTCAAGCAATTGTAAGTTTAATTGCTTTTCACCTTTGTACTCCCCCAACTTATCCGCATTTGAGTTAACCCATTTTTTAAATTCAGACAAGGTTATAACAACTGAACCAATCACAAAATCGGGAGCATTCTTGTGTGGTTCAAATATTCTTAAACCTTCACAAAAGATTATATCATTTGTGTCTACTGAAGCGGCGGCACCGCGTTTGTTAGCATTACGTCTGTTAGCCATTTTGTTTTAAATTTTTGTTTGTTAAAAATTAGTAACCGTTTTTATTAAGAAAATCGTTCAATACGATTCGTATCACTTGTTGAACACTGTCAAACTTCTTTTCAAAACAATATTTTTCCGCCCTTGCAGATAGGTCGGCATCAATCAGGGTGTTATAAATAACGCCTTTTGTTTTAAGCCCTTTTTTAATAATCCTGGATTTTGGGGCGGTTTTTATTATTGCCATAATATTGACCAACGCTTTTGTGCGCAGGTGGATTCAAAACTACGTATTTTTCACAACCTACCAAATTTTTCTTCATATTTGTAAAAGATTCTTTTCAGCAAACATAACACCATATAATTCAAACCATTAAAAACTCTTACATGAAAGCATTCTTAGTAACCGTTGTTGCTGTAGTTATCGGGGTGATTCTGGCAGGCTTTGTCCAGAAACAACTGGATAAAATATAACCCGACCCGCCACAGTTAAACAATCAAAACAATCAGTAAACAACAAACAAAAATCTTTCACATGAAAGGATTAAAACAAATGCAGAAAGCGGCTTTTAACGGCTTTGACCCTGATGCTTATGACCCTTCAATTGGCAACAGGTATAATAATGCAGACAGCGGCAACCCCGGCCAAACAGTCCAGGAAGCGTTACCCGGTCAGAAAATGCAGGTAAATTTGTCCCTGTCAAACCCAACGGCACAGAACCTAACCTTTGAATTGTTTCAATGGTTGGACAGTATGACCAAACGTTTGAAAGCAGAATACGTGGTAGGCAACTATCACTACATTCCAATGCTTTCTTATGAAGGTATCAAGCTGACAGCGCAAAATACTACCCTGGGCGTGGTTGGTTGGGACCAATCCGGCAACTGTGTTATCTATGGTAGCACCACAGCCGCCGATGCTTCAGCAACTATTGGTTGCGGAGAAATTGCTTATCGCTCTTTCTTTGAGGCATCAAGTATCACACCTTTCAAGGTTGCTTATGTTCGTTACACCTGTAACACACAGAACCAGATTGACCAGCAAATTACATGGTTCAGTAAGTCATACAGTGGTGGAACAAACGAAAACAAGATTTCGCCACGCGCTTACTTCAGGCCGAATCAATACCAGTCTTTGACAATTGATATTACCGTAACATTCAACATCAACCTTGAATCTGGTTTACGTCACATTGTTTTGGCAGGCGAATCGGTTCGCATGGCACTGTTTATCCAGTTCTGGACAGACCAATCTTTGTAATTTAATTTCTTCTATGAAAAACAAAACCGCCTGCACTAATTGCGGGCGGTTTTTGTTTAAACTATAAAACAATCAAAATGATAAAGAATATTAATAATATCATTCCTGAAAGGTGGGAAGAAAACGGCTCATTGAACGGTTTCAAATCCGCTGCATCAAAGGAATTAAGCGGTAAAACCCTTGTAAGAAAAAAAGCAGTTGCCGCTATTGGTGATTATGCAAGGTTATCGGGGCTATCATTGGATAAGGTTGTAACAGGTGTTTTAAAAAACGCTGCTGAAGAACTAAGCTATTATGTGCAAAGCGAAGGCGAAGTTCCGGCAAAAAATTGGTATGCGCTTGCAATACAGGCGGCGCTTATGAGGGCAAGCGAAATTGCTTTTATATCCGGTTCGTTGGGAATATCTGATACCGAAGCTATTCATGAACTTGAAGCAAGTGAACAACAGGTGATAGAGGCTGGCAATCCTGAAGGCAAACAAATATTGACACCTGAAACGGATGCTGCAATATTGGTTGTTATTGACATGCTGAAAGGAGCGTTTAAAAAGTTGACCGGTTCAGAAAAACTTCCTGACTTTTTTGCTAAATACAAAAATGCAACCGGAACAACAAATAATTTTGGACAAACGGCCCCGCAGTTTTTATATGTAGAAGTTGGCGGTCAAATTGGTTCACCATCTGAAGGCGGAACAAGAGAAGGAAATATTTCTTATCCTGACTATTTCACAGGCAAGCGTTACGCTAATGATGTTAACAACTTCATTGACCCAAATGACCCTACAGCGGATGCCAGCCTATCAGGTGGCGCCTATACTGGCAATGCCGGAACTGGTTCAGATGTTAGTGTTGGTACCGATTGGGGTTCTATATTAAGCGGCATTTCAAGTGTGGTGAACAGTGTTGTAAATGGCATACATACTGTGGGCAATACCGTAACGGGGACGGTAGATAGTGTTAAAGACAGTGTTTCCGACGTTGGCAGTGATTCACTATCAAAATCGATTCAGGAAAATCTACCTTTAATCATCGGTGCAATAGTTTTAATATTTGCACTTATATTCCTTGCCATATATGCAGCAAAATCTAAGTAATACAAGCCCTCAAACGTTTTACATTCAGTTTGGAGAATTGATGCCTAAGACGTTTAAATTGTTTAACAGTCAGGGGCAATGCTATTACTTCAGGTTCCTGGATGGCAAAACAAAAAGGATAAGGTTTAATATCCCTGATTCAGACGAATACACTGCCAACGTTCCGTTTGATATTATAAAAAGGGTTCCTATAGAATTGCCTGTATCATATCCGCCCTTGCCACCTGCGCAAAGGGATAGGATGAAAGACGTTCAGGTTGTTTTCAATCCATCATTGAACGGAACGCCTGCAAGGATATACAGTCAGATTGGTAAAATAGAAATAGGAAAAAAATTCTTAACTTATCCGCCACCTATCAAACTGTTTCTTTTGTTACACGAACAAGGACATTTAATTTACAGGGATGAAATTTATTGTGACCTTTGGGCTATGATAAATTTCCTTCGCTTAGGCTACAACCAAAGCACTGCATTTTATAGCTTATCTAATGTGTTAAGTTCGTCTAACGAAAATATCAGCAGGTTAAGAGAAATGTTCCGCAATATTCAAAAAACTCAAAAATCTAAGTTATGAAAATGGACGAAAAAACCGGCAAGTTTCTAATATACGTTGCCGTTATAATTGTCGGATTGGTTGTTGTTGTTAAAATTCTTGGCGGTATCGATTCCTTTTTAGAAATGTTGGGATTGAGGGACAGCGCAGATAAAAAGAAAAACCAGGAAAAAATTAATGCAGCTAATTCCAATAGTTCCGGTTCACCTTTCAATCCCAACCTATATAAAACAAGGCCAACGGGAACAAAAGTTCTTACAAATGTACAGGCAAATGACCTTGCAATGAAGGTGCATGATTCGGTTGGTTATATATATGATACACCAGAACAAGCTGAAGCGGCTTTTAAACAATGTGATTCAAAAGTTAAAGTGTCTCAAATATGTAACGCTATGTCAGACCAATATGACATTGATGCTTTTGAATGGATGAAAAGAACATTCGATACGGCTTCACAAGTTTCTATACTGGCATCAATTGTTGACTACTGTAACAATTTAAAAACTTATTAAAATGAAAAGTACACAAACAGCCATCAAAACAAAGTCAAACAATTATATTTCTGATACTGTAGATAATCAGGACACCTATTATCAAAGCCAATACATGCATCCTGTACAATCATTATTACCTGCCGATGGTTCGGGTTCAGGCGTTGCTATAGATGATAATACACCTGCACAAACGCTTAATAACGCGCCTGCGCAGCCTTCAGACACCACGCCAATGACATTTGCGCAACCAACGCCAGGTGCAGACCCTATATTGCAGGAGGTTCCAATGGAAACCGTTAATACAGCGGTAGAGGTGGTTCCTGATACGGTTATAACCCCGGCACCTGTCCCGCCTGAAGTTGCAGAACATATCAAAAAGAATTGGTGGATATATTTATTAATAGCTGCTGCTGTCATTGGTTTAATAGTGGCATACAAAAAAGGATATTTGAAGTAATGGAAATAACAGAACAGAAAGCAAGTTCGTTAAGGCGTTACTTTTATGAATACGTTGTAATTGCCTTAGTTGTTGCAGTATGCACTCTTTTTGGATTGTATTACAATTTGAACAATTTTATTAATAAAACACTTATTGATATTGTTCAACATAGCAACAACGTTATTGAAAGAAACAACGATTATTTCAACAGTAAAAAGTAAATAAATGAGCGTAGTTCAGGAAATAAAACAAATCGCCCCAAACGCTAAGGTTGATATTAATACTATGGCAAACACGTTTAACGATTATGCTTATAAGTATGGTATCACCACGGAAAAACGCTTAGATGCTTTTTTGGCTCAATTAGCTGAAGAAACTGACGGTTTCCGCTCACTGGTTGAGTATGCCAGCGGTGCAGCTTATGAAGGTCGTTTAGACTTGGGTAATACACAGCCAGGGGACGGCGTTAAATTTAAAGGCAGGGGCGGTATAATGATTACGGGCCGTTCTAATTATGCAACGGTGTCTAAGGAATTATTCGGTGATTCCCGTTTACTTTCAGACCCTACTATACTGCAACAACCAGCCCCGGCAATGATAAGCAGTATGTTCTATTGGAAAACGCGCGGCTGCAATGAATTGGCAGATGTTGGGGATTTTAAAGGCATCACCAAAAAAATAAACGGGGGTTTAAACGGATGGGCCGATAGGCTTAGTTACTGGCAACGTGCTAAAATATATGTCAGTGGTTTTTTTCTGGAAAACCCCGTAGTTAGTGCAGCTGCCGGGGTTTCACTTGTTGCACTTGTTATTGTTTTGGTTTTAGTACACTTCAAGAAAATAAAATTAAAATGAAACTTTCTTTTTATCTAACATTAAAACGCAACCGTAATTTATACGATTGTGCAGACGGTACAGGAATAGACAACAGTATTGACCCAACGGCAAGCACCGTTAATCCATATACTCATTTAGTTGGAACCGTTAGTGGTGTAAGCCGCGTAATAATTCCAATTATGATTGTAATTTTCCTTGCCGTTGTATCTGTTTATTATTTCAAACAAATTAAAAACTCTTAAAATGAAAATGTACGGAAAGGTTTTAGAGATTGATGGAACACCCGTTTCAGGTGCAACGGTTTCGTTAGTATCTTCTAACGGAACATCTGCTTCACAGGCTGCTAATGATGCAGGCGAATTTGATTTCGGTGATGCTGATTTTCCAGGTTCAACGCGCCTGGTTATAACAGACGTTGCACATAGTTCACAATCTTCACCTGTCAGCAGTTTAGGCGCCTGCCCTATTGAAGTGTATTTATCCAAAAAAGATGCTACATTGCAAGAGGTGATTATTGTTGCACATAAAAATATGGCAACAAAAAGAGGCATCGGGTTTATATTATTGCAGGTTGGATTGATAATTGTAATGTTCAAAGTTGCTTCAAAAGTTATTAAATAACGTTTTAAATATATAACAATATGGCACAACAAGCATGTTTTAAAAAGTATTTCAATCAAAAAGAAACGGTTGGTTTCAGGTTTAATCAAGTCAATTCCGTTGGGGTTATAGCTGACGGCCATATTGATTTTGAATTTTACAGACCGTGGCTTATTATTGCATTCCTGCCTTCAGGTTCAGGCGGCGGGCCATCTAATATACCAATAGTTGCAAACGCTCACATGGTAACTTTTGCAGCAGCTTATGAAAAATTTTTCCTTTATGCTGCACAAGCAAATGCAGTAGCAGGAACAGACCCAACCGGGGCAATTGCATTCTCACCTGTAGTTCCTAATGATTATTCATTTTATTTTGAAAAAATCATTAATACAAATTTGAATAAATTCAATTTAATTGCATTACAATACCCTGAAGCATTTGTTGAGGATTTCTGGCAGGGAATGCAGTTAGCTGGCGTACAATGGCCGGAATGTTGCGTTCAATTTTATGAACTAATTGAGTTTCTTCAAAATTCTACAGATTTGACTATGTGGGGGGCGCCTGGTAAATACAGCGTAAATGTTGCAAGCGCATTTGCAACAGACCCTGACGGGTTTAATGATATGTTCAATGACGTAAACGTTGGTAATGGTTCAGATATGAGTTATCTAATTATTGAACAAGTATTTCAACCATAATTTTTTATTGTTAAACATTATAAACACAAAACAAAATGAGTAAGTTAAAAGATTTTTTGGTAAACATTTGGAACTGGATTGAAAGAGTTTTTCATAACCTACCTGCGGAATACAAAAAACTTATTCCGATTGCGTATGATATTGTAAGCAATATCTTGACGGTTGAAAATTCAGGTGCTTTAGATTTGTTAACGCAAATCATACCCGGCAACCTGGATAATGTATTGAATGACCGGTTAAAAAAATTAATACCTGAAGTATTGCTTTCATTAGGCATCGGAAAAGATTTGCCTGAAGTGGTTGACTATATTAAAAGTCTAACAGGTAATCAAAAAATTATATTTCTATCCGGTTTAAATACATTGTTTACTCATTTACTTTCAGATGGTAATTTCAGTGTAACAGATGCGCAGGCGGTACAAGCATGGTTCCATAAATACCGTGAAGATTTGAAAGCTGAACAGCCAAAGTTTGAGGAAACGGTAGTTAATGAAGGTGAATAATTAATTAATGGAGCGGGTTAAAATCTGCTCCATTTTTAAAACAATTTTTTATGAATACATTCCCTGTTTCAGGAACATTAATTTCACCGCCTTCGTGGTTGCCACCATATTTGCCAAAATTTTACAGGCAGTCTAACGGGCAAACATTTTTAAGACCGTTACCAACTGATGCAAAAGTAGTTATTTCAGAGGGGGATATATTAGACATGCTTTTATATCTTCAAATGATTATTGGTTTTGGCCGTGAAGGTGCTTATGATTTTAAAAGCACATTGATTTTTCCATGTGTAGCAACGCAGCTTTGTTACACTTATGTAAAGGACGTTATACCATTCAGAACAGACGTTAACGGAATGGTAGACTTTACAAACATACCGCAACAGCCTATTGATGAAAAATTGTATTCAGATTTACAGGCAAGGTATATAATGCATGAAGGAACTAACTTTCCCTGGATAATTGAAATGCAGAAATTAGGCGGCGGCATTGATTTATGTTCAATTCCTTTTCCAACTGATACTATATACGCGCAACGTCCAACAAATTACCCTGTTCACTTACCTTCATTATTTGTTTCTGCTGCTGAACCAGGGCGCCACGGTGCAGGGTTTGTTACATTTAAACCAGGGTTCAGAAAATACGAACCTACTGTAGATGATATTTCAAATACAATGCTATATGCACAGCCTTATGTAAGTGCAGGGCCAACGCCTTATAAATTAAATTTTTCAAGACCTGAAACAAAGGAATGGGCGGGCCAATTGGACGGTGCATACTGGGTTGCATATCGATTATCATTACCACCTGGTAATTTATTTCAAGGCGGATTGTTTGAAAAGTTTCCTGTAATGCCTGACATCAAAGGCTATGTATTAGGCTACTCAATATTAGTAGAACCGCCAAAGATACCGCAAACAAACTCAACACTTGTTGCAATAGGCGCCGCGTTTGAATCTGTATTCAAACTTGTTCCTATAGTCGGTACAGCATTATCGTATGCTGAAAAGATTGCAAATGATGCAAACGATACAAGCTATCAACCAGGATTAGGGTTACAGGTTGCTAAAGACATACAACAAAAAGCATCCGTTAAGCAGCAGATTGCGGATGCAGTGAAACAAAAAAAGAATATTGTAATGATTGTTGTTGTAATCATTGCAATAATTGTTGCAGTATTTTTATTCATCAAATATAAAAAGCGTTAAACATGAAAAACAAAGGCATTATAATTATGCTTGTTGCAGTGGTGATATTTTATATTGCCTACATGCTATGGACGGCTAAAAATGCACAGGAACAAGATTCAAAATCATTACTTCAAAAAATATTTGGTTTGTAATGTATAGAGTATATGTATTTAAGACTTACAATAACGGAATACAATGTATTAAATGCACATGCGAAAATATAAATGATGCTTCTACAATATTAACAACACTTTGTTTAAGCTACAAAACAGTCTTCGCAAGCGTTATACTTGACAAACAAAAAATCTTTATAAAACACACGGGCAGTATTATTTCAATTAAAAACCTTTTAAAAAAGCATTTATGATTACTATCAATTCAATTACTTACTCACTAAAAACCAATAATGGTTTTATAGACATTAGTAAAACACCTTCAACGGGCGGCGTATTTATTGAAAGTGTTTCAATAATGGAACTGCCTTACTGGTTAACAGAAATGGAAGCGCAAGGCGGGACGGTTAAAACTATTGTTACTGCCGATAATGTTATATTTAATATGGACGGTCAGTTAGCAGGCGCCGATTTCCTGTTTGTTCAGGAAGGCAACCTATTCAATGTAACCCAACCTAATAATCTGGATGCTGATAATGTTTTTTATAACAACGGGTTCCTTATCGTTGGAAATAAAAACCAGTCGGGGCCAAACACGGTGATAACAAATGTAACATTTGTTCTTCCAAAGACAGGTGCAGCGTTTGGTGACGATTGGGATGATACATTGGTGAACTGCACAATAGGTGTATTAACTCCGGTTGATGGTGGTGATGGTTTCTGGCATGTGGCTATTGATACAATCACTGCTGTTAATAATGTTCATGCTAATATATTGTTTGCAGCACCATAGTTCTTTGACATTATAACCATTCTTTCTTCCCCCGTTCAAACTCTTGAACGGGTTTTTTATTGCATGTATGTGTTCAACAAATGA
>Ga0157378_10002355_pt1 | contig 16796 bp, 16 predicted proteins | sample M65metaG_FD_115309 | JGI IMG/M metagenome (GOLD analysis project Ga0157378, IMG submission 115309) | Miscanthus rhizosphere microbial communities from Kellogg Biological Station, Michigan, USA - M6-5 metaG | ecosystem: Host-associated > Plants > Roots > Rhizosphere > Soil | place: USA: Michigan...
CGGCGTCGTTCAATCGTGGACGATTTCCGACCAGGGGAGCTTGCGAACCTGCAGCACTTTCTCGTCGATCTGCTGCTGCGTAGCGCGCTCGCCGAGGACGCGTCGAAGGTAATCGACCTCGGGCGAGACGAGCTTGTTGTTTTTCGGCAGCAGACGGAGAGCAGCGTTCTGGAGGTTGCGTTCGGACACGGAAACGGTCTTCGAAACTTTCGTGGCCTTGTCGCTCATGGGAATGCCAACGGCGATCTGTGCCGAAGTAATCCTGCGTCCGCCTTACCGCTTTCGGCCCATCCCGGCCGTCCGCACCGGAAGCGCCGTGCGGAACACCAGAGGTTGCTGCACCGCCGCCTGCCGCTCCGAGTTGCAGCGGCAGAGCGCGCAGTGCACCCCATCGACGTGCGCCGCCCGCGAATGCCCGCAAATCTCGCAAATCCGCGTCTCCATAACCATGATTCCTCTCAAAGTCCGTGCCGGAAAATTTTCGCCGAGGAAGAGCAGGGGAGGGCGAAACTCTGCAATAGGTGGAATTCGAAGTCCGCCCCGTTTTTCCTGTCATTCCGAACCCGCCGGAGTCCCCGGAGGGGCCGTAGGACGGTGAGGAATCCCCGGCTGCTAACCCGGGTGGGCGGGGGTCACCGGCTCAAGCGCGTCCCATTCTTCGGATAAGTCTCTCCACTTGGGATTCATCGACACTACCAGCGCATCCTTCTTCGAACGCGACCAGCTCTTGATCTGCGTCTCTCGATCGATGGCCTGCCGGACATCCTGGTACCACTCGTAGTAGACAAGCCGATTGCAGTTGTAGCGATGCGCGAAACCGTTTCCGGGCAGGTTGCGATGCTGCCAGAGTCGTTTCTCGAGATCGTTGGTCACGCCGGTGTACAACACCTCGTTCGACTTGTTGGTCAGCATGTAAACGTAGAAGTTGTACGCTATCCGCACGACCAAGAATGTCCCTCGGCATGACGTGCAGCGCAAGTAGCCGGGGATTCCTCGCCGTGCTTTACCCCTCCGGGGTGCCGCCGGGCTCGGAATGACAGAGATAATTTCTTCACAGAGTAGACCTCCCATGTCCCAACAAACCCTCTTCGAAGCCATCCGCAACAATGACGCGGCGGCGGTTTCCGCCCTGCTCGATGGCGATCCATCCCTGGTCGATGTTCGCCTGAACGGCGTCTCGCCGATTCTGTTTTCGGTTTACAACGGGCATGCGGAGCTGGCGCGGTTGTTTGTCGATCGCGGGGCGAAGGTGAGCTTCGCCGAGGCGTGTGCGCTGGGTGATGAAGCGCCGGCGCTGCGAATGCTCGATAAAGATCCGTCGTTGCTCGATGCCTATTCGGAGGATGGCTTTCCTCCCCTCGGGCTGGCGATCTTCTTTCGACATCCGAGGCTGGCGCAGGAGTTGATCGAGCGTGGCGCGAACGTCGACGCGGCCGCGAGCAACGCCTTTCGCGTTGCGCCGATTCATGCGGCGGCGGCCGTTCGCGATGCGGGGATGGTGCGCCTTCTGCTCGCGCGCGGGGCGGACGCGAATGCGCGCCAGCAGCTCGGCTATACCGCACTGCACACGGCGGCGCAGCATGGCGACGTCGAAATCGTCGAGCTTCTGCTGGCCCACGGCGCCGATCCGCGCATCGCGGGCGATGATGGCAAGACCCCGGCGGATCTCGCCGAGGCTCATGGACAAATGGAAATCGTGAAACGTCTTAACGGATGAATCGTCGGATCTGACATGCGCATACCAGCCCTCCTCCTCGTATTGACCGTTGCTGTAACCGCCAACGCCGCGATCACCGGCTCGATCGCCGATGCCGACTCCAAGCCGATCGCGGGCGCGACTGTGCGCGCCTACGCCGCCGAGGGATCCGCCGCCACGCGTGCGCGGCTCATCGCCGGCAAGCTCGAGCGCGAGCCGGTGGCGTCGGTGAAGTCGGCGGAAAACGGCTCGTTCTCGATCGAGCTCAAAACTCCGGCGGCCGTCGATGTGGTCATCGAGGCTCCCTCTTACAGTCCTGCGATCATCCCCACGGTCGACGGCGACGACCTCGGCGTCATCGTTCTCAATGCGCCTTCAACACGAACGATACGGGTCACCAGCGGCGGCAAGCCGGTGGCAAACGCCTTCGTCATCTCCGGACTTGACGTCTTGCGCACTAATGCCTCGGGCGAAGTGCGTGCAGGCAGTGGGAACTACGTCGTCGTCCATCCCGACTACGCCATCACTCGCAGTACGGCATCGGTGACCGAGATCAAGCTGACGCGCGGTGTGGCCGTTCGAGGGCGCGTGGTCAAAGGCGCCGATCCGGTCGCGCATGCGGTTGTTTCGATTAACGGCTGGCCGCTCGCGGAGACTGGCGACGACGGCACGTTTGCCATCGCTCACGCTCCCGAAAACTGGCAGTCGGTCACGGCGCTCCGCGGCAATGACCTCGGCTCGGCGAACCGGCCGAAGTCAGGATCGGTCGAGATTCGCCTCAACGCCGGCTCGACGTTCACCGGCAACGTGCGGGACGTCAAGCGTGGCGGGGCGGTCGCCGGCGCGCGCATGACGATGACCGGGCCGAACGATACGTCGCTGATCGCGCTCAGCGATGCCAAGGGAAACGTCACCTTCGGTCCACTTTTCGCCGGTATCAATCAGATCTCCGGGATGCATCCGGCCTTTTCGATCGAGTCGGCCAACGTGACGCTGCCGGCCACGCGGAGCCGCGCCGTCGCCGCGCAGGCGTTTGCGCGCGCGAACGGCCGGGTTCTCGATGAGGCGAAGAAGCCGATTGCGGGGGCGGTGGTGTCGTCCGGCCGGCGGTCGGCTCTGACCAATCCATCCGGCGAGTTCGCGTTGCGCGTGCAGACCGGCTCGACGTTTCCGATCCCGCTCTTCGCCTCGAAGCGCGATTACGTCAGCGGCGCCTCTCCCGCGCGCGTCTGGCAGGCGGGCGAAGTGCGCGACAACATCGTCATCACCCTCACGCACGGCTTCGTGGCCCAGGTGCGCGTGCTCGACCGGCACGAGCGTCCTGTTTCCAACGCCATCGTCAACGTTACGCATAGCGCCTCGGCAAACGAACGCTCGCTGCCGATCGCCTGCGCCGACCCGTCGCTTCCTGACTGCCGGCGTACGAACGCGGATGGACTGGTCGCCGTCCGCACCTCCGAGGGACGGCACGACGTGATGGTGCTCGGCGACGATGTGGCGCCGGTGCGCACGCCCAATCAATTGCTGACCGCGCGCGCCGCCACCGTGGTCGTGCACGTCGATCGCGGCGTCGAGATCAGCGGCCGGGTGGTTCTCGCCGACGGCACGCCGGTGCCCGACGTCATCGTGGAGACGCCGACGGGAATCATGCCTCGGCAGGCGACGAGCGGCCCCGACGGAACGTTCAAGATCGCCGGAGTTGCTCCGGGAGCATCAACGGTCAGGGCGTACTCGAGCGATCGCCGGCTATCGTCCACGCCGGTGCCGGTCACCGCGCCGGCCAGCGACGTCACCATCACCATGCCTCGGGGTGCGCGCATCGAAGGGCGCGTTTTCGATCGCGCCACGCAACAGCCGGTCACCGATTTCTCCATCCTCCTGCCGTCGCGCGGGCAACCGGGGATCGTCAGACCGGATTCGTCGTCCTTCGCGGGAGGTCCGGCCATTCACGCGGACGATGGTCACTACGCGCTCGACAACGTTCCGCCGGGCACGATGCAGCTCATGGTGAATGCCACCGGCTATGTCGTGGCCACGCGCGGTGACATCACGGTCGAGGATGGGAAGACCGTCACCGGCATCGACATCGCTCTCGACCGCGGTGCGAACGTGTCCGGCCGCGTGACCTCGGGGGGCGCACCGGTGGCCGGGGCGCAGGTGCGGCTGGCCGCGCAGCACTCGCCGAACTTCAGCAACCCCACCACCGATGCCGATGGTCTCTACACACTCAACGGCGTGTCGGAAGGCGATCAGACGATCGTGTTTCAGAAGACGGGATTCATCGTTCTGAACAAGCAGGTGTCGGTCACGGCGGGCAAAGACATCCGCGTCGACGCCGAGCTCGATCCCGGTCGCGAGCTGCGCGGCCGCGTCGTCGATCATTCCGGTCAGCCGGTCGTCGGCGCGTATGTCGCAACCGTCACCACCGATGGCCGCCCGAACGTTACCGTGACCTCGGATGGCGACGGCAACTTCGTCCTGCAGGGGCTCGCGGATGGCAGGTACAAGGTGACCGCGCGGAAAGAGGGTTTCGTCAGCAGCGAGGCCAGCGACGTCGTTCTGCCACAGGCCGCGCCGCTCACGCTGACCATGGACAGCGGCGCGACGATCAACGGTCGCATCACCGGCATCCCGCCGGAGCAATTCACGCGCGTCGTCGTCACCGCCTCCGGAAACACCACCCGCAATCAGACCTGGGTCGACGCCAGCGGCAACTTCTCGCTTCCCGGGATGCCCGACGGCCGCGTGCGGGTCGACGCGTTTCTGGAAGGGAACGGCCAGCGCCGTAACGCCAACAAGTCGATCGAAATCGCGAACGGCGTCGCGCCGCAGGTGGAGCTCAATTTCGAGGAGGGAATCACCGTCAGCGGGCACGTGACGCATGCGGGCAATGTGGTGACCACCGGCAGCCTGGCGTTCATGCCCAAAATGCAATCGCCGAGGTCGGTCTCGCCATCGACGCAGAGAACGCCGGTCAGCGCCATGATCTCGGCTGACGGCAGCTACATCGCCACGGGACTGTCGGCCGGTGATTACGACGTCCGCGTCAACGCTCCGGGTATCTCCTATTCGACGCCGTACACGGCAGCGGCCAATGGAACGTTCGACATCGACATCCGCGGGGCTCTCCTGCGCGGCCGCGTAGTCGATGCCTCCAGCAACGCGGGCGTGCCGAATGCGCGCGTCAATGTCACCTCGCGCGTGCCGTCATTCGGATCAGCGACTTCCGATTCGGACGGCCGCTTCACAATCGATGCGCTCGCCGATGGCACCTACAACCTGCAGGTCATCAGCGATCAGTACGCTCCTTCTCCTCCCCAGCAGATCGTCGTCTCCAACGGGACGGTGCCGGACGTGGAAGTGCGCCTGGAACAGGCGCCGGCGATGGTCATTCATGTCGTCGATTCCACCACTGGCTCGCCGGTCGATGGCAACGTCGCCGTCATGGACGCCGCTCACAGGTACAGCGGCACCGCCACGCGCATCGATTCCGGTACGTTCAAGGTGTGGCTGAAGCCGGGAACCTACAACGTGAGCGCCTACGCGCGCGGATACATCGCCAAGACCTCCACTCTCACCACGCCGCCTGCCGAAGCGACCATCAGCCTCGACCGCGGCGGCACGCTGGTCGTCCGCGCGCACAGCGCCCAGCAGGTTCGGCTGGACGTTCCCGGCGGCAGAACGCAGCGCTTCCTCGGGCCGCTTCAGCCCGGCACGAACGGCCCCTACGAATCCCTCCCAGCCGGCTCGTATCTCCTCTCGACCGTCGGCACCGATCGAACAGTCCTCCGCAGCGTGCCGGTCACGATCGTGGCCGGGGAGACGGTGACGATCGATCTGCCGTAGAGATCGCAACGCTCACGGCGGCGATCAATCGATCGCCGCCGTGAGTAGGATGCCCGCGCCGATCTGCCAGCGCTCTCAGCCATTTACAGGCTGAATGCTGCCTGTAAATAGGGCACGCGAGATGCATGGGAGCGCATCCGTCCAGAAAGAGAGAGGGTTGCTGGAAAGGAGCAGCCCCATGACGTGACGCATGTCGATTCGCAGGCCTTTGGTGTCTCTATCCACTCCTGATTACGAGGGAAAAACAATGTCGAAAGGGTATAGGAGATCTCTGTTCATTCTCACCGCCACTGCATTGATGATGTTCGCGCTCGGCGCCGCGGCGCAGGACATGTGCGAGGACGTCTGCAACCCGTATACATCCGGTTGTTCCGATCCATGCTTTCGTTGCCGCGGCTTCAATCCCGACGGCAGCTGCCTCAACTATGTAGAAACGACCTGTGGCGGCCCGAACAATGCCGACTGTATTCCGGACACCTGCACGCCGAGCTGGTCCGAAACGTCGCGCGTCACGCAGGGAACGTATGACGGCAACAGCTTCGGCGACTGCACGCATCACAGCGTTCAGTGGGTCACGCTCTATGACGTAAACCAGTGCAATACGAATTCGACCTACTGGACACAGCAGTATTGCGACAACGTCATCGACGGTCACAAGTCAGGACTCTCGCCTGACTGTTGCGACGGCTATGGTCCCGACGGGCAACCCAACTCGCTCTACACTTGTGACGGCAACCACAGTTGTACCGGCTAGCAAGACGCACGTGCCCAATCGCGGCGCCGGAGTCTCCTCCGGCGCCGCCCCGCCCAAAATCGCGGCACGAATTCGCGCGCCTTCTTTTCCAGGGGTGTTTGCTTCGCGTTCCCCCCCTTCCGATGCCGCTCCGCGGCGCAGGTTCGCGTCGCAACGATAAGGCCTTCGGTACAATCCGCGCCCAAGGAGCGTCCGATGCCTTCCATGCGAACCCTGCGGTTTCCGATTCTGCTGTCCCTTCTTCTCGCTCTTCCGCTGACGGCCGAGGCGCCGAAGTATCTCGTGCCGCCACCGGAAGTCGTGGCGGCGTTCGATGCAGCCCCGTTGCCGGATGCGTTGCTCAGCCCTTCGAAGAAGGTGATGGCGCTGTCGTATCGGAAAGCGCAGCCGTCGATCGCCATGCTTTCGCGGCCGGTATTGCGGATCGCGGGAGAGCGGGTGAATCCGCGGACGAATGGGCCGCATCGCACGGCGCTGATCTACGCCATCCATCTGCAGAAGATCGCCGGCGGGCCGGAGATCAAGGTGACGGTTCCGACGAATGGAACGCTGTCGAATCTCAAATTTTCGCCGGACGGATCGAAGCTGGCCTTTCTGAACACGCGCGATGACGGCATCGAGCTGTGGGTTGCCAACGCGTCGAGCGGCGAGGCGAAGAAGGTGAGCGGCGCGTCGCAGCTCAATGCCGCCGCGGGCGATCCCTGCGACTGGCTGAACGATAGCAAGACGCTTCTCTGCAAGGTCGTGCCGCTCGGACGCGGTCCGGCGCCGGCCGATTCCAATGTGCCGTCGGGACCGAACGTGCAGGAGAACGCCGGGAAGGCGGCGCAGGCGGCGACCTACGAGGACATGATCAAGACGGCGCACGATGAGGCGCTGTTCGCCTACTACTTCAATTCCCAGCTCGCCGCCATCGACTCCTCGGCGGGCACAGTGACGCCGATCGGGAAGCCGGCCATCCTCGGCGATGTCTCGCCGTCGCCCAACGACAAGTTCATTCTGGTCACCAAGATCAAACGCCCGTTCTCGCATCTCATCCCGATGGGCGGTTTCCCCGAAGACGTCGAAGTGTGGGATCGCAAAGGGGCGGTGGTGAAGAAGCTGGCCGACCGGCCGAGCCGCGAAGGCGTTCCGATCGCCGGCGTCGAGGCCGGGCCGCGCGGACATCACTGGCGCGAGGACCAGCCGGCCACGATCATCTGGACCGAGGCGCTCGATGGGGGAGATCCGAAAGCGAAAGTGCCGTTTCGCGATCGTCTGATGACCCTGGCCGCGCCGTTTTCCGAGGAGCCGGCGGAGATCGGGAAGACCGAGTGGCGGTCGGCGGGGATCGCCTACACCGAGAAGGGCATCGGCCTGCTGAGCGAATTCGATCGCGTGTCGCGCAAGACCCGGACATGGATTCTCGAAACCGGCGCGGAGCCGAAGAAACTGTGGGATCGCAAGATCGATGCGGCGTACGACAATCCCGGCACGCCGGTCACGCGCGACATGGGCTCGCGGGCGGGCGGCGGATTCGGCGGCGGCCGGTCGAGCAGCCCCATCATCCAGATCGGCGATTCGATCTACCTCACCGGCCAGGGCGCGTCGAAAGAAGGCGACCGGCCGTTCCTCGATCGCCTGAACCTGAAGACGCTGGAGAGCGAGCGGCTGTTCCGCAGCGCCGCCGACGCCTACGAGACCGTGAATGCGCCGCTCAGCGCCGACATGAAGACGGTGGTGACGCGCTACGAGACGCCGAAAGATCCGCCGAATTTCTACGTGCGCACGATCGGCGTCGAGGGGCGCCGGGCCATCACCTCCTTCAAGGATCCGCAGCCGCAGCTGCGCGGGATCGAACATCAATACGTCACCTATCAGCGCAAGGACGGCGTCAAGCTGTCGGCCACGCTCTATCTGCCGCCGGGCTACAAGAAGGGCGAGCGCATCCCGGTGATCATGTGGGCCTATCCGCGCGAGTTCGGCGATGCCGATTCCGCCAGCCAGGTCTCCGGCTCGCCGAATCGCTTCACTATTGTCAACGGATACTCGCACCTCTTCCTGCTGATGTCGGGCTACGCCATCTTCGACAATCCCACCATGCCCATCGTCGGGCCGGGGGAGACGGCCAATGACCATTACGTCGACCAGCTCGTGGCCAGCGCCGAGGCGGCCATCGACAAGGTGGTGGAGATGGGAGTGGCTGATCGCGATCACATCGGCGTCGGCGGTCACAGCTACGGCGCTTTCATGACCGCCAACCTGCTGGCGCATTCGCGCCTCTTCCGCGCCGGCTTCGCCGAGAGCGGCGCCTACAACCGCACCCTGACGCCGTTCGGGTTCCAGAGCGAGCGGCGGACGTTCTGGGAAGTGCCCGATCTTTACGCGAAGATGTCGCCCTTCTGGTACGCCGACAAGGTGAAGGATCCGATCCTGCTGATGCACGGCGAGGCCGACGACAACTCGGGGACGTTCCCGATCCAGTCGGAGCGTTTCTACATGGCCCTGAAGGGCTACGGCGCCACGGTCCGCTACGTGACGCTCCCGAACGAAGCGCACGGCTACGCGGCGAGGGAGACGCTGCTGGACGTGCTGGCCGAGCGGATCAACTGGTTTGATAAGTACGTGAAGAACGCCCCGGCAAGGGAAGCGGATGCGGGGAGGTAGCGGGGACGGGTCGACCACGACTTGCACGAACTGTGGCTCGCCGTCGGCGGACGTCTACTGCGCCCGCTGCGGCGAGCAGCAGCCCGGGCATCACGATCTCAGCGTCCGGCACGTGGTGCACGAGGTCTTCCATGAGCTCGCGCACGTCGACTCGAAGCTCTTCACCACGCTTCGCGATCTGATCGCCAGGCCGGGGTTTCTGACCGAGGAGTACTTCGCCGGCCGCAAGTCGCGCTACATCGCGCCGCTGCGCCTCTTTCTCACGCTCTTCGCGCTGCAGTTTCTGGCCTTCACCTTCTACGCGCCGGCGGCGCTGTACAAGGTGGAGTCGATGAAGCGTTTCGACACCCGCGGTTCGCTTTCGACTCTGATCGAGCGCCGCGCCCACAAGCTGCACCTGACCGCGGAGGAATTCGAGGAGCGTCTCGACGAGCGCTGGCACAAGAATTACTCCCTCCTGCAGCTCGCCAACATCCTCGGCGTAGCCCTGGTGTTGAAGGTGCTGCATCGCAAGCGCTACCTGGCCGAGCATCTCGTCTTCGCCGCGCACCTGCTGGCGTTTTCCTACATCGTGGCCCTGGTCGTCGACTGGCCCATCTACGCCATCGCCGGATTCCGGCCGGGACCGCTGCACCAGGCGGTCCAGGCCATCACCATCGGCATCCAGCTGGTCTATCTCTTCTTCGCCCAGCGCCGTTTCTACGGCGACGCCCCCGCGCTGACGGCGATGAAGACCGTCCTGCTGTGGGGCGGACGCTTCGTCGTCACCGTAGCCCTCATCGCCGGCTCGCTGATCGCGGCGGTGGTGGTGACGCGCTGACGACGTTCAGCTCACAGTGTGATTCTGGAGATCGTGCGTGGCGGCCATGGGAGGCTGTTTCTTATCCATGTAGTTGTACTGGACGATGCCGTAGTCAAGACTGACGTTTTCGACCGGCACGTCTCCCGCTCCGCCGGAGATGCTGTAGTTGGAGATGACCACGTGCTCCATCACCACGGTCAGATAGGTCACCGGCTTGTCGTCCGGCCCGTCGGAGCGGAGGCAGGTGAGGGTGACCTTGCGGAACTGTTTGCCGCTCCAGCAATACTTGAGCAGCTCGTTGGTGGCGGCGTCGAGATACTTGGTGAAGCTGAGGTTGGAGTGATTGGCCTGTTCCACCGAGCCGCCGCCCCCGCTCCTGGTTGGGCTGACCGGCTGCGCGAAGCCGTGACTCCACGAAAGGATCTCGATCTCACCCTGATGACCCGCGGCGGTCACGCCGCCCGCGATCTCCGGACCTTCGAACTTCACGTACATGTTGTTGGCCATGACGATCTCCCTCAACGAGGGAGTATACGTCGCCGGAATGTCCCCTTTCCCCCCTCGGTTACGCGCCCTTGACCGCGGGAAAGCGTCACGCTATCTTCCGCGTCCCCACCCATCCCGGCGCATTCGTCTAGGGGTCCAGGACGCCGCCCTCTCACGGCGGTAACACGGGTTCGAATCCCGTATGCGCTACCAAATATCCCTCACTGCTCCAGTAGTTTAGCTCCTGCGGGATCTCCAAACTCTCAGTTACACTCTCAAAACGTTCAACGATTTCTTCGCGCGTTGCGGGCGGATCGATGTCCACACGGATCGCATCGAAGACTGCCACCGCCTCGCGCAGCGCTGTCTCGTACACGCGCGTGTAGCTCCGGGTGACGTTCGTGCTCGGCGCGTGGAACGAGCCCGCGACTGGATCGAAGGTCGAGCGGTGCCCGAGCAGCAATGCGATCACGAGCTCGTCTACGCCCGCGTCGCGGAGCCACGTCGCGCCGGTGGTCCGGAGGTCGTGGCAACTGAACGGCCGCACGCCCGATGCATCGACGGCGTCCGCGAAGATTTCATGCACGCGCGTGAGCACACCGCCGGTTTGGCGCGACGGCCAGACGTAGCCCTGCTCGTTCGGCGTGAGGTCACGGACCTGTTCAAGCGCCCACTGCGCGATCGGGACATGCAGCGCGTAGCGCCGCTTCGCGCGGCCCTTCTTCATCACCTCGGCCGGCACGTGCAGCCATGCGCCGTCGAAGTCCACCCACTCGTTCTTGAAGCTGAAAAGTGGCGTGCGGCGCAGCATGGTCGCGACGCCGAGGATCATCCGCCGCCGATCCATCGGGCTTACGACGGCGAGCACCTTCTTGAACTCCGCCCGAGTGAGCGCGACGCCATCCGACTCCCAATCGCCCACGTCCGGCACCTTGTGCAGGCGGATCCGCGCCATCCCGGTGATCGACTCCCACTCGAGGCCTTTCTTCAAGATGCCGAGGAGGAACACGAACTCGTTGAGGATGGTCCGCGGGCGCGCACCTTCGTCCTCGCGTATCTTCCGGTAGCGGAGCGCGATCGGCTCGTCGATTTTCTCCGGCAAGATGTTCTTGCCAATGATCCGCATGAGGTTGCGCGCGCTGATGCGATCGCGCTCGATCGTCGCCTCGGTCACTTTCCGCGGATTGAGTTCGAAGTAGGTCTCGATGAGGCCTTCGAACGTGAGGATCGACGGACGGCCCTGCGTCGCCACGAGATCGCGGAGCCGCTGCTCTTCTTGCGCGATGATTTCCCGCGCGTACGTCGCGGAGTCTTTCTTGCTGTCGGGGTACTTGGACGTGCGACGAATGCGGAACGCGTGTGGGAGCGGGCGTTCGCCCTCCGGCAGCGCCGCGCACTTCGCACACGGGCACCACGCCGGGTGCTCGATCGGCGCTTGGATCTCGAACGATCCGCGCTTGCCGGTGACGTAGGTGCTGCTGTTTCTCATCGGCTCTTTCTCTTCAATGCGTCGAGTTCGCACCGCTCTTCATCGAGCAACTTCCGCGCGAGGGTGAGCGGCACCCAAACACCATCGTAAATCTGGTCGACGCGAATCCCCGTCTTTCTCGTGCCGGGGATCGTCTCGAGCGTCAACGTCCCGCTCTCGATGCGGCGGCGAATCGTCTTCATGCTCACGCCGAGCGCGCGCGCTGCGCCCTCGATGGAGAGGTGCGTCGGATCAGCGGTTTGCGCGACGAGAATGGGGAGGATGCGGAGCATCTGCTCGATCCGGTCGAGGCGTCCGTAGAGGTCACGGATGACCTGGGATGCCACGACCGCATCGGTCGACGCAGCGTGCGGCTGCGTCGACGACTCCACGATGTGTAGAGCGGCACGGTCGTCCGACAGCATCGCTGCCGGCTGCTCGTGCTTCGCGGTGGAGAGGGTTCGTACCACGGGTGCGGTCCTCGATTGCTACGACTCGGCCGGCGGCTCGGCCGATCCCGCCGGTGTGCGGTCTTGGCGCGCTGCACGGCGCCGCGGTTCGACCGCGTGTCCGTCGAGTTGCCGCACGAGCCACGTAATTGTGCGGAGCCGCTCGACCACCACCTCCGCGGGGTCGGTTGCGGCAAAGGAGAGCGTCAAGGCGTCGCCTCCATTTCCGCTGATCGTCACGTCAATGCGCTGCATGGTTACTGTTCTCCTTCCTCGTCTAGTTGGGCTGCGCGGCGGTGGGCCGCGGGCGCAGCGGGATGAGCGATGCGAGCGCGTCGTCGCCGTCGGTCGGCATGTCGGAGGGCGCCGGCGACTCCAACACTTCAGCGTCGAGCGGGATGTGCGGCGCCGCGAGCTGCAGGACGCTAATGACCGCATCAACGGCGGTGACCCGCAGTTCCTCACCACGCACGAGCTGCTCCTTCTTGTCGAGCGGAAGCCCGTCGAGCCAGTAGAGCGCGAGTCGGAGTTCCGTCTGCTGGCGCTTGTTCAACGCGCCGCGGACCTGCAGTCGCCACCTGTACTTGTTCGCCGTGAACGCAGTTTCGGTATTCATAGAAGTCTCCTCGGTTGATCTCATTCGCGCTTCAGCTAGTCCGTGAAGATCGCCGGCGCCGTGAAGCGCTGCGATGGGGCGCGAAACGCCACGATCCCCTCCACGCTCCGCCGGTCCTCGCGCGATCTGTTGATGAAGAAGATGTCAATGGTGCGCTCCTCCAGGTCCACGAGGGCGACGGCGGCGATGATGCCGACGCGCTGCGTGGCAACGTGCGTTGCCGCATCGAGCGCGGCTGCGCGCTGCACGCGGAACACATCTCCGGGGCTCGGCCGCACTGCGAGCGGGTGCGCTCCCGAGGCCGTGAAGAAGGTCAGCGGCGATGCGATGGACGCGTCCTCATGCAGCGCCTGCTGGAAGTAGCGGGCCGTCACCTTCGTGGTCGCAAGCCGCATCGGATGCAGCAGCGCGGCGGACATTGGATCGCCTGCAGCCGTAAGCGCGCGGGACGATGCCGCTTCGGCAATGGTCGCGAAGCCGTCGAGGAGGAGTCCCGCCTCACGCGCGGTCGCCTCGGTCTGCACGATGCCGGAGAGCCCGAGCCGCGTCGCAGCGACCGCCGGACCAGGACCGCGCCCGACGAGCTGGAAGCAGAGCGCCTGCTGCGGCTGGCGGGTGCGCACCAGCGCGCGCGTTGCCTCGACGGTATCCACCGTCCCAATCACGACGGATTTTTCGTCGAGGTCCGCGAGCGCGCTGCGCCCGTCGCCCTCACGCGCGAGGGTGTGGATCGACGGGAAGCGCTGCTGCAATGCGACGGCGAGGTCGGCCGCGCGTCCCGGCTTCGCATCAATCAAGGTCCAGGTGCGAACCAGCTCCGCCGCATCGGCCGGCGCCGCAGCGACGAAGGCCCGCCCGCCGCGATTCGTCCCGATCTGCGCCGTGTGCTTCGGGTCGTGCTTCTGAATTCGAGTGGCCATACCGGTTCCTCCAAAGGGTCCAAATGCCGTTGCATCGCACTCACTGCAGATGCGCTCGAGGCGGGCGTGCATCGCGCCGAACGCCTGGATCCAAAGCTCGCGCACGAGCGCACCCTGCCGCGCGGTGAAGGGCGGGTACGTGGGCGTGCCGCCGAAGTGCAGCCCGCAGACGGAGACAGCGATCTCGCTGCAGTCCGGTAGCAAACGCTCCGTGGCGAGCCACTGCACGAATTCGCGCGCGGCGGGTACGCGCCGGTCGAACGTCCACGGTCCCGATGTCTGGCGCAGGTCGCTGAGCACGCGCAGCTCCTTCGCGCCCTCGCGGCTCGCGAGATCCGTCACCGCAACCGTCACAGCCTCAGCGACAGCCGAGCCGGCGTGCGCCGGCAGGTCGTTGAAGAGCGCCAGGAGTTCGTTGCGCGCGCCAAGGAGGTACGCAGCGCGGTTCGCAATCGGCAGCTCCGGCGTGTCGACCGCGAAGACGCATGACGCTTTGGCGATCGATGTCCCAACAATCCAGATGCGGAGCGTGGACCCGGCAGCGAGGGCGCCGGGCGCCCATGCGTCATACGCCCGCAGGAGCGAATCGGCCGTGCAGCTCACGCCGGCGGCGGACGGCGACACATCACAGATGAACGCCGCGTGCGTCCGCTGCAACGACGCCACCCACGTCCAGCGCACGCCGCGGCTGTCGAGTTCCGGCAGCGTCACGACGCGTGCGGGACCACTCACCACCGTATCCCGCTTCGGCGGTTCCGTGGTGCGTAGCGCCTGCGCGAGCTGCCGCCGGGCAGCCGCAACGAACCGCTCACGATGCGCTACGGCGTTCGGCGCACCCCACGACGGCGGGATGGCCGCCGCGAAGCGCATGCCGCCAGCAGTTCGCTGCGGCCCCGCCTGGAGCAGCAGGAAGGTTGCTCCGGGTGTCCGGAGACTCTGCGCAAGCCAGGCGTCGAACTCCCCCGCCACACGGGCACGCACCGATGCGGTGGGATCGGTCGCGAGGAGCACCGCGAGGTCGTCGCCGCGCTGGCGCTGCGGCGCGCACCCGAGCGCGAGGAGCAGGACGGCGACGAAGGTGACGCGTTTCATTGCGCCCTCCGCTTCCGCATCGCGACGAGCGTGGCGTCCTGCGGCGCCGTCGCGGCGGTCTCGGCGAGCAGCTGCGGGCGGTTCCATGCGCGCGCGTGATGCTCGAAGTACTTGCGATCGTTGGCGAGCGCCGCGCGGAGACTGTCCAGCCACTTGAGCACCACCGCGGTTTCGTGCCGGGCGATGTCGCGGACGGCCTGCTCGGCGCCGTGCATCTGCGCATTCAGGAGCTGGATCGCGTTCACGATCTCGTCTCTGCGCGCGCGCAGGCGATCGCGCTCCGCGATGAGCGTCTCTTCGCGCGCAGTCCGCAGTTGCTGCGCGAGGTCCGCGGCGGACGGCGTGTCCGCGATGCGGAGCGCTTCGTCACGCCGCTCGATGAGAGTATTGGTGTGGAGGTGCACGAGTGCGCCGCCGATGAGCGGCGCTGCGCCCATGAGAAAGTAGACACACCAGGCCGCGATGCTCACGTGCCCGGCCGTGCCGAGCTGCGCGCGGAGATAGGCAATCGCGGCCACAACACAGGCATCGAAGATGAGGGCCGCGATGGCGGTGGTAAGCCGGAACGCGCGCGTCGGATCTTCGGGCGCCTGCATCGCGGTCGCGATGCGCGCGAAGGCCCACTCCGCGATGACAAACAGGAGCGCCCCGATCGTCATCGCGGCGATCGCCCAGCCGACGATGGCGGGTGCCGCGCCGCTCGCCCACTCCGTCGGGAGATTCGAGGGATCGAGGCCGGCAGTGTTGGCGAGCGCCGCGAACGCGTTCATCGCCTCGCCGGCAACCGTCGCGAATTCGAAGGCGCGAAAACACACGATGTCCCAAAGTGACGGCGGGGCGAGCGGCGCGTCGATCGTGGCATCGCCACTTTCGAGTGCATCCGTCCGGGTCTGTGCCGCCCGCGCGTTGGACGCCTGGAGGTGTTCGAGCTCGTCCTCGCGCTCGCGGACTTGGCGGTCCGTCGTGCGGAGGTCGGATTCCTGCTCCTCGAGCTTTCGGGCCACGACGGCGGCGGCAGCTTGGCTCGCATTGCGCTGGTAGGCCGCTTCCGCCGCGACGGCGCCCTGCAGGCCGGCGAGATCCGCGTCAGGATCAAAGATCGCATCGCTCGGGTGCTGCTCGCCGCCAACGAACCGCACGACGAGCTCCCCCGTGCGATCGATCTCGGTCTCGGGGATCGGCGCCGTGACGTCGCGCGGGACGGTCGCCCGGTAGAGGGCGTGTTGCGTCCGCAGGTAGGCCAGCTCCGGGATGTTCGCCCGGACGGCCCGCCGGGCGGCGAGCCAGGCAACGAGGGTCAGGCGGCGGACAGTGACGGCCGGCGCGAGCTGCAGGCCGGTGATCGGGCGGACGGCAACCGGAATCTCCGCCGACGTACTTGCCGATTTGACAGCGGCCGGGGGGAGTGCTTTTTTGAGGATGCTCCGAAGGAATTGCATCAGGTGTCTCTCCACTTGATCGCGTTCTGGATGGGCCGGCGGTCGGGCTTCCGCCGCCGAAGCCCCCGCACTGGAATGCGGGGGTTTGAACTTGGGCGGCGGAGCCGATAGCGCGGCGGGTTACGGGCCGCGCGGCGCGCCGCCCGCGCGTTGCGGGTGGCTTTCCGGCTTCGCGGTCAACGACGGCCAGCTATACTCGGCCGATCCATGCGACAGCGCGCGGCCGACCTCCGTCACGTTCGTGACCTGCTGGTGCTGAGTCTGTGGAAACGCCCGCATTTGGGCGATTCCTCTAAGCGCGCCGCGCGCCATACGACCGTCTGTTGTTATGGGCGCGCCCGACGCTGTTATGAACGTGGGGCGCTGTTACGAGGCGAGTGCGCCGTGTCGGTTCGTGAGGACAGTGCGATGCCTGCTGGCGACACGTGCCTGGCGAGGTGCGGATGACGGTTTCGAGTAACCCGTCCGCGGCAGCTGTGACGGGCGACATGCTGGCGCCCGATGAGCGCGCCCAGCTCGTCTCGCTGCTCGAGATCGCACGCGACCACGCCTTCCCGCCACCACTCGGCGCACCGGAGAACC
>Ga0157378_10002356_pt1 | contig 16795 bp, 16 predicted proteins | sample M65metaG_FD_115309 | JGI IMG/M metagenome (GOLD analysis project Ga0157378, IMG submission 115309) | Miscanthus rhizosphere microbial communities from Kellogg Biological Station, Michigan, USA - M6-5 metaG | ecosystem: Host-associated > Plants > Roots > Rhizosphere > Soil | place: USA: Michigan...
AGAAATACCGGCCGTCCACGAAGAGGCCGATATTGTTGGTGAAGCGATATTCGAGACCGCCTCCGACGTTGCCGTAGCCGATGCAGGTGCCGTCCCAGCCGGCGCCGCCGCCGACCATCACGTAAGGCGCGAGGTTGAGCGCGCAGATCGGATAGCGGATGAAGAAGTTGCCGGCGAGCGGGAGATGCTCGGCGGTGCCGTTCTTGTCATACCACGCGGCCTCGTAGCCGATGCCGAAGTATTTTGCGAAGAAGAAGTTCAAGCCAAAGCCGCCGCCGGAGCCGGTGGTCAGTTCGCTGCCCTTCGAGCCGAAGAAGCCCGTGTAGAACGTATCGAGCTGGAATTCCATGTCGCGGAACCGGCATTCCTCGGGGGCGACGACGACTTTTTCTTTGAAGGATTTGGATTCCGTGCCCGCGCGGGCTGGCGTGAGCGTGAGGGCGGCCACGGAGAGGACGCCGAGCAGGACGATGCGACCGATGTTTGTTTTTTTCATGGTGTTTTTGTTTGGTTTTGCAGGTTCGTCCCACGGTTCGCGTGGGACATCAGTTGATCGGAGGGAACGAAAAGCCGGCCGGACCGACAATGGGGTCTTCACCTACCCTGCGGAGTCCGGGATCAATGGCGCCAGACGGTGATGCGTTGCACCTTTGTCCGGGCGCCGGCGGCGTCGCGGGCGCGCAGGCGCATGACGGTGTGGGCGGTGTGGTAGTTACTGCCGGTGACTTTCCAGGTGCCATTGCTCCGAACCGCGACGCTGTGCCAGCGATTGGCGTTGATCCGCCATTGGATGACGGTGGCACTGGGCGAGGCCTTGCCCTTGATGACGCGGAGAAAGGTCGTGGTGGTGCGGTGGTTCTTTCCGAAATGGCGAAACCAGAGCGGTTGGTAGGGCACGACTTTTCCGGCCTGGTCGAAGATCACGCCGCCGGTCCAATCGCTGCCGTTGATGCCGCCAAAGGCATCGACCTGACCGACGCCGTCCACCGTGACGGCGGCCAGCGCCAGGGCCCGACCGCCCCCACTGCCTCGGTCGGCGCCGAGGCTGATACTCGTGCCTGCGAGGTAGTTGCCGGCGATCTGATTGGTCGCGCCGAACGTGACCGCGGTGCCGCAGTTCCAGAAGATGCCGTAATCACGGCCTCCGTTGGAGCCGGGATTGATGACGGTGACCGTCGCGTTGGCGGCGGTGGTCAGCCCCGTGCCGATTTGAAAAACCCAGAACACATTGTTCTTTCCCTGGCCGTCGAGGACGAGGTCGCCAGTCAGCCCGGCCGTCGTGTTGAACTTGTAGACGCCCGGGGCGAGGGTTTTCCCTCCGAGGTCCACGTTGCTCATGTTTGCGTTGGGCGCCATACCGGCCAGCCCGACCTGCGCTTTGATCAGATCCTGCCGCGCCTGGGCCGTGACGGGGCCCGTTGGAATGATCGCGCTGTTCTGAAGAATCACCCCCGGGGGAGAAAACCCGCTGATATTGGTGGTTGCTGCGGGAGAGAGGCCGATGTTGCCGTTGCGGATCACCGCTCCGTCGGCTCCGGTCTTGGAGATTGCGGTGCCGCCGAAGAGCGTGAAGTCTCCGGCGGAACCGAGAATCGAAGCAGCGAAGCCGGATGCGGGGGCTAAAAGCAATACGGCGAACGCCGCGAAGGGAGGGAAGGTCAGGCGTTGGCGTTTCATGATGACCAGAAGGTCGCCCTCATGAATCGCGGTCGCCATGGGGTCTTTCCCCACTGGAGCAAGGACCTCGCGTCAACCGGTCGTCGGCTGGACGCTGCTTTCGATGATCCCCGCCGCAATGGCGTGGCGGGTGAGGCCGGCCGTATCGTGGACATTGAGTTTGTCCATGAGGCTCTGGCGGTGCTTCTCGACCGTCTTGATGCTGATCCCGAGCTCCGCGGCGATTTGCTTGTTCGCCAGACCCTCGGCGACGAGCTGGAGGACCTCGGTCTCGCGCGACGTCAGCGAAATGCTGCGAGGCTTCGGCGTGACGTTCCGACCCGCGACGGCTTCGGCGGAGGAAAAACGCCGGGCGATCGACGGGCTGAAGAAGGTTTTGCCGGCGGCGACCGCGCGAACGGCTTTCGCCAGTGCGCTGGCGGCGGTTTGCTTGATGAGATAGCCCGCCGCGCCCAGCGTCATCACCCGCTCGACGTAGGCATCGTCGCTGTGGGCGGAGAGAATCAGCACCCGGGTGGCGGGCTGCGCGCGGAGAATCTGGCGGGTAGCCTCCATGCCGTTGAGCAGGGGCATCGCGATGTCCATGATGACCACGTCGGGCGTAAGTTTTCGCGTCAGCTCCACGGTTTGGCGGCCGTTTTCGGCTTCTCCGACGACTTCGAGATCGTTTTCCAGATCCAACAGGACGCGCAACCCTTCGCGGACGATCATGTGATCCTCGGCGAGTAGGACGGTAATTTTTTTCATGGGGTTTTGCGGGCGGGGCGCGCCGATTTTTTTGGTCGGCGGGTTGCCGAGAGCGACGGATCGAAAGGAATTTGGACGCGGAGGGTCGTTTGCCGACCGGGGGCGGATTTCACGGACAAAGTTCCGCCGATCATTTCCACGCGCTCGCGCATGCCGAGCAGCCCGAGGCGATTGTGGGTGCGGGCGGCGGCCCCGTCCTCCACTTTGAAGCCCTGGCCATCGTCGTGGATTTCCATGCAAATCGCACTCTTGTGCCGGCGAATGCTCACGGTCGCGGTTTTGGCTTTGGCATGTCGGGCAACGTTCGTGAGTGCCTCCTGCGCGACGCGATACAGCATCGTTCGCGCGCCGCTCTCGAGTTTTTCGACCGCGGCAAAAGCGGTGAACGTCACGTCCACGCCCGTCTGCTTCGCAAAGTCCTTGATATACGAGCGGAGGGCGGGGATCAGCCCCAGATCGTCCAGCACCGACGGGCGCAAATCCCGGGCGAAGCGATGCACGATCTCCACCGACTTCTCGACCAGCCGTTGCGTGATCGCGATCTTTTCGCGGAGGTCCTTGGTGCTGGCCGTGCTTTGCAGCTTCAAGGTCGTCAGCCGCAGGTTGATCCCGGTCAGCGTCTGGGCGATCACGTCGTGCAGCTCGCGGCTGATCCGCTTGCGCTCGTCCTCCTGCGCGGAAATGAGCCGGCGCGACAAATACCGCAGCTCTTCCTGCATCTGGCGTGACTTTTCCAACAACTGGCTGGAAGTCATCTCACTGGTGCGGAGGGAATCCTCGATCGCCGTGCGCTGGACGATTTCCTCCTTCAACTCCTTGTTCGCGGCGGCCAGCTCGAGCGTGCGATCATTGAGCGTCTCGATCATCACCCGCATCTGGGCATTGGCCTCGCGCGCGCCGCGGTGAGTCTCCTCGATCGGCGTAATGGCTTCGGCAAAAAACGCGCCGGCCCGCCGCACCATTCCGTCGCTGGCGCGGGACGAGTAGTGCGGCAACACCAGCGCAATCAAGGCGTCCTCGTGAATGCGGGCCAGATCCAGCGTTTCCAGACCCAGCTTCACGGCCTGGAGGCCGAGACGATGGGCCGCGGTGGGGCTCGCGGCCGGGCGACGCTTCAGGTGCCGGCTCAACGCCGCCTCGTAGCTTCGTGAAAACGCGAGCAGTTTAGTTTGCATGCGGAAGCCCAAGTTCGCTGGCGAAGCGGTTGATGACGCTCACCGAGCTTTCAACCAGCCGCCGGGTGTTGGCGATCTCTTTCTTAAAATCTTCATTGCTGGCGGAGACCTCCTTTTTCAACGCGAGCAGTCGGATCTGGATACCGACCAAGGTCTGCGCGATTTCGTCCTGTAGCGTGAGGCTCATCGTCCGGCGCTCGTCCTCCTGCGCCGAAAGGATCTTGTGGGTCATTTCCTGCAAATGTTTTTGGAGTTGATGCGATTCCACGAGGAGCCTGTCGGCATTTTTTCCACTCGTTTTGAGTGCCTGTCCGGCCGATTTGCGCCGGGAGATGCCCTGCCGCAACTCGCGTTTGGAGTTAGCGAGGTTCCGCGTTTGCCGGCTTATCGTCGCCTTCAGCAGATTCAAATCCGCGCTGGCCTCCCGGGCGCCACGATGCGTTTTTTCGATCGGCGCAATGGCCTCCGTGAAGAAAATTGCCGCGCGGGTGGCGTGGTCGTAACTCGTAGCCGGAGGGCAGTCCGGCGGAATCAACGCCGCCAGCGCGAGGTCATGGATCTTGGCCAACTCAAGCGTTTCCATTCCGAGGGCCACCGCCTGCGTCCCGAGCTTATGCGCGGCCTTAAGGTCCGCCTTGGGACCCCGCTCGAAATGCGTTCGCAGGGCCGTCAAATAACGACTGGAGAGCGCGTGCAGCGTGATTTTTTTCATGTTCGGTTTTCGCGGGCAGCCTGACCTCCCATCAGCGAGAGGGATTGCTGTTGGGACGGAGGAATTCACGGGAATTTCCGCCAGCGAACGAAAGCTGTCCATGGGGTGAATCCCCACCGCCATCGGCCGCCCACCGCGGGGTAGCACTACACCCCATGGTAAGGAGATGTCCGCATCGTATCCTGAGGTTGTCATGAAATCCGCATCCTCATATCTGCCGGAGCGAGGCGGCCTGCCATGGTAGCCCTTATCCAGGAGAGCGATCCGGCCGACGTGGCCCTGGTCGCCGCTCTTCAGGCCCGGGAGGAATCCGCCTTGGTCGAACTCAATGCGCGCTACCGCGGTGTGCTCATTGGCGCGATCATGAAAGTCACGCACGACCTCACGGAAAGTGAGGACATCCTCCAGGAAGTCCTCATTCAGGTGTGGGATCGCATCGAATCCTACGATGCCACGCGAGGAAAGCTCTCCAGCTGGCTCACGACCGTGGCCCGCCGCCGCGCGATCGACCGGATTCGCCAAACCTGCGCCTACCGCCGGGCGACCGACCGCTTTGAGATGGAATGCCACCACGCTGCGATACGCTACATTGCACCGGGTGACGAAAACGAGGTGGCGATTCTCGATTTCAGGGAATTGATCGACCGGATTTTAGGCTCGCTTCCCCTTTTCCAACGCGAAGCGGTCTCGTTGGCCTATCTCGATGGACGCAGCCAGCGCGAGATTGCCACGCTCACGCGCGCTCCTCTGGGCACGGTCAAGACGCGCATCGAGCTTGGAATGAAAAAACTCTTTCAGTCCGTCGGCGAAATGCGGGACAAAATCCTGTAGACGCCTACGCCGCCGCCAGGGTCGGGGCTTCCTTGGGCTTCGCCATCGCCGGGGAGATTGCCGGCAGGATGTCCTCCAGTTCTCGCGCCACGACGAAATCTCCCGGCACGCACATGTCGCTCAGCACATCGATGAGCGGATCCCAGAACCCGATGTCGCCGGGCGCCGGGCGGTTGAAGATCACCACCGGTTTGCCCTCCATCAACGGGTTCTTCTGGTGCTTGAAGATCATCAGCGCCAGAAGTTCCTGCACCGTGCCCGCGCCGCCTGGAAAAATGATGAACGCGTCGGAGTTCTCGATCATCACCTCCATGCGGGTGTAAATGTCCGGCCGCAGCCAGAAGCACGAGAGCCCTTCCGGCAGCGCCTCCAGCTCGATGATGTGCGGCACGTTCGAGCCCGCGGCCCAGCCGCCGGCGTCCACCGAGCCTTTCACCACGGCACCCATGATTCCCGACCGACCGGCCCCGGAGACGCAACCGATCTTGTTTTCCGCCAGCATGCGCCCCAGCGCCTCGCCGTCGGCGAGATAATGCGGATCCTCCAGCGAGGCGGAGCAAAAGACGCACGCGTTGCCGATATAGTCTTCCGGGCAGGGCGTCTCGGCCACCGCCGCGCCGCTGTCCGCCATCTTGTGACGGCCCGCGTCCGGCGGCCCCTGCGATTTCGCCATTTCCAGCGTTTCGAGCACCGCTTCCGGCGAATCCACCCCGAGCAGGAAGTCCTGGTAGTCTTGCTTCACCGTCCCCAGCTTTTGTAGATGGGTCAGCACGGCGAAGAAGGGATTCCACGACGCATCCTCGTTCAGAATGATCGTCGGCTTGCCGGAAAGATTACGGTCCAGAGTCTGGAAGCCCACGAAGATCGAGATCGCCTTGAACATATCCTCGAGCGTCGCTCCCGGCGTGAACACGAACGCATCCGACTCCACAATCTTCCGCTCGATATTCGAAAGCGTGATGCGTTGGTCGCCGTTCGAGTTGTAAATGTCCCAACCCTTGGCAAAGAGGAGGTAAAGGAGTTTGGCGCGGGAGGCCCGATTGGGGTCATCGGCACCAAGAACGGTCCCGGAAAGTCTAATTTTTGGCATACGGCTCTTGTGTCGTAAGCCCATGCAGCAACATTCGGGCCGACTGGGAAAGGTAATCTGCGAATGAGCCGATCGCACAGAGTAAAAAATCCATTCCGTTTTTGCGCGACCAGTCACCGTTTCCCAGAATTTGCACGTGAGGCGCGGAGCGAAAACTGAAAATTCATGCCGGGAGGGAGGCAATTTCCGCTCTTGCCCGGGCGTCGATTTTTGACGAATCACTCCGGGATGGAGCCAATGCCGGTCGCCATTCACGCCACCCACGCAGAGCGCGGCATTCATTTCGTCGAACCCTGAAATTTTGACATGCCGAATCTCTTTCGTTCGACGGATGGCGCGCTTTGGAAAGCCGGCGACTCCCTCCCGCTTCACCTGGCGGACGGAACCCCCGTCGAAGGCGTTTGGGCCGGTTCGGCCATGGAGGAAAAGCTCGATTGGTGGCTGCGGCGCAGCGCTGGCGCCCAATTCGCGCAGACTGCGGAAGTCGCCGCCGTTGCCAGCAAGGCCGAGGACACCGGAGAGATGATTTGGGGCGACGCTCCGTCCGGTGCCCGGTTGTTCTTCGTGCTGCTCGCGCGCGAGGCCGGCAAAAGTTATCGACTCGCCAAAATGGTGACCACCGCCGCCACGCCGGCGCAGACCGCCTGGTTCCGACACGACCGCGTCGCGCTCTTCGGAACGCTGCGCCCCGACGGCGCCATCACGAAAATTCCTCCGCTACAGCCCCCGGCGCCGATTCCACCGGCGCAAGCCGAGTTGTTCTGATTTTCGCCGACGTCCTAGGCGCAGCGACGATTGCGCGCCCGGAAGACGACCAAAACAAGGGCCCCGACGCCCAACAACCCGTAGGTGGAAGGCTCGGGGACTGCGGTGATTTGGCTCGCGGTAAAGTTCGCCGTTGTGACGCCGGAGCCCGGGTAGATCGAGTCGAGATAGGCGCTCATGTTGTAGGTGCCGCCATCGGCCGGGGCGAACCACGCGATGTCCGCGCCGCTATAGGTATCGATTGTATCCGTGCGGTAAACGCCATAGCTGGCCCCCGCCCCGACGGTCGCTCCAGGCGTGGTGACCGTTGGAAACCACAGGAGATAAAGCTTATCTCCCTGATTGAAATTTCCCGAATATGAGAGGCCTGTGAAGTCCTCTGCGAAGCCGGTATTTGATCCGCCTACGTTGGTGCGCTGAGTGAAAATTCCAATAATGCGGTCGTCCGACGAGCCGCCGAGGTAGTTACCAACATTCAGGACGGTATTGTAGGGATCGATAATGCCCGAGGTGGTCCCTTCGTCGGCCACGAGGATGCCGATTACACCTGCTCCGATTGGTGTTACGCCGTCGGCTTGGAACAGATTGGCATATTCGGTGTTGATCGAAAAAGTCGCCCGGGCGGAGGCGAGCAGGGAGCCGGCAGCGAGGGCCAGGAGAAGGAAGCGAGAAATTTTCATAAACCGCGCAAGTCTGGATAGGGGGTCAGTATTTTTGATGCCTAATAGGTGGCGACGTTGCCCCATAAAGCGGTGGTTGCGCTGGCGTTTTGGTATTTGCGAACAATCAAGCCCGAACCGGCGGAGATGATCTGATCGTTCGCAATCGGGCTACCGCCGCTGGCCTGATACCAGTTGCCTGCGTAACGAAAAAACGTCTTGGCGGCGGATTTGTTGAAACCTGCGGCAGCATTATCGAATACCAGCAACAGATCGCGCCTTTGCGGCGCGCCCAAGCCCGTGCTATCCATGAAGCCCGTCTCCAAACCAAGTTCGGAGAGCTTGAGGTCCACAGGACGGGTGACGCCGACGTGATTGTCCTGCTGGCCGGCGGCGCGGGTGCCGAGAGGAATCACCAATTTCGAGAGCGCGACGCTGCCTACGCTGGTCCAAGCCACATCCGCCGCTACGCTGGCGGGTTGACGGATCGTAAAATACGTATCGGGATAGAGGATCGTATCGTTTGACACGGGATTGCCCCCACTCGCAGCCACCCAATTGCCGCTGGCAATGAAGAAGGTGCCGGTTGATGAGAGATTGATCCCGGCGGAGGCGTTGTCCGGGAGAATGATTTGCGAGGAACGTGGCGGCGCGCCGAGGCCAGCCGACGCCGTGAGCGGGTTGGTGGGGGTGCCGGTATTGGCGGGGGGGAAGAGGGTGCCGAGGGTCCAGTATTTGAAGATTTTGAACGTGTCGGCGGCGGCGATGCCGGAAAGGTTGTCACCGGCGGTATCGACCGTCACCTGGCCGGACGTGTTTGCGGTGATGGTGTAATACATCCCGTTTTTCGCGCCGGAGGTCATGCGCACGTAGTAGAGGGTGGCGAATTGGTTGCTCGTCCAGCCGGTTGTGCCGCTCACGTTGAGGTTGAAGGCGGTGCCGGCCCCGGCGGCAGCCGAGGTAACCGTTCCAGAATAACTGGGCATCGTGGTGAGGGGAACCGCCACGATGGTGTCGGAATTGCCCTTGATGGTGATGCTGACGGCACCGACCGGATCGGTAGCCACAGTCTGGGCGTGGACGAGAGGCCCGGCCACAAGTGCGACGAGGAAAATGGGGAGAGGGAGGAATTTATGCATGACCTGACACAGTGTTCATGACCGCGAGGGAAAGGAACTTAGCAAGGTGTGGTGAATTTTCAACGCCGTCAAGAGTGGCTCCTTTTTCCTGATTATCGGCATGCGATTGATTTTCCCGAAAAACGTGCGGGAGATGGCTCGAAATATGCCTTGGGGCGGCGCAGGATTACTCCTCGTCGGAAATGGTGAAAGTGACGCTGCCGATGTTTGCGACGGCGAGGGCGTCGAGGACATCGACGGTGCGGCTGTATTTGGCTTTGGGGTCGCTGACGATGGTGACGACGGCGGGGGCCTTGGCGGCGTCGGCGTTCTGCTTGAGGCGCATCAGCATGCCGGTGAGCTGCGGAAGGTCGCGGCTGGTGGCGGAGTCGACGGGATCGTCGTTGAGGGTGATTTCACCGGCGTCGGAAATATTGATGAGGATTTCATCGACGAAGTCGGTTTCCTGCTGGGTGGCGGCGGAGCCGGGGAGCTGGGTGTTGAGTTCCTTTTCGACCTTCACGGCGCCGGCCATGACCATGAAGAAGAGCATGATGACGAAGACGACGTCGATCATGGGCGCGATCTGGAAGCCGAGAGCCCCGTCGTTGACGTTGAGTTCGAAGCGTTTCACGTTACTCCTTGTTCACGGCCGAGAACGAGATATCGACGATGCCGGCCTCGGCGCAGGCGTTCATGGCGTCGGAAACGTATTGGGCGGGCACGTTGCGATCCCCGCGGATGACGATCCGGAAGTTCGGATTTTCGCCGCTGGCGATCTTGCGCTCGCCGGTCTCCTTGGCGGCCCTAATGAGCGGCACAAGGGTTGCGGCCTTGGGATAGACCTTGTCCTGGAAAACGTATTCGGCGCCGTCGGTCTTTTCGAGCCAGCGGACGTTCACGATGGCCTCGGAGCGCTGGTTGTCCTTCTTTTGCGCGTGCGGCGCGGGCGGGAGCTTGATGGTTTTGTCCACCTTGAGGACCTGCGCGGAGGTGATCGTCATGAAGAAAATGAGGATCACGAGCAGCACATCGACCATCGGAGCCACCTGGAACTCCGGCTCGCCATCTCCGCCGCCGCCGCCGCCTGCCATAAGATCAGTATGTGTTCGGGGTTTTCAGGTCGATCTCAGGCGACTGCCTGCTCGGAGCCGCCCTCGGGCTGCGTGAGCCAGTTGGGATCGGCCGCGTAGAGCTCCTCGTCGCCGATGTGGGCGCCGGCGAAGGCTTCGTAGGGCATCTTGCGGAAGAGGCTGGCGACGATGTCCTGGATGTCGTGCATCGTGCCGGCTGCCCGATTGCGCAGGTAATAGAACGCGCCGAAGGCCGGGATGGCGATGATGAGACCGCTCGCCGTGGCGACGAGCACTTCGCCGATGGCCGCGGCGAGGCTGGAGGGGTCGCCGATGCCGGAGCTGCCCAGCGTGGCGAAGGCCTTGATCATGCCCGTGACCGTGCCGAGCAGACCGATCATCGGAGCGCAGACGCCGATGACCGAGAGGTAGCTGATCCACGTCTGGATCTTGCTGTTTTCCTTGCCGAGCTCGGCGAACATGCCCTCTTCAGCGATGGCCTTGCCGTCGCCAAGCAGGCTGACGCCGACGCGGATGACGTTGGAGAGCGGGGAGGGATTGGCCTTGCAGTAGTTGTAGGCGCCGACGTAGTCGCCCTGGCGGAAGAGATCCTTGAGGGCAGCTTCCTGATCCGGCGGGATTGTGCGGTTGCGACCGGTGCGGATGATGCCGTCGCCGATGAGATAAACGGTGAAGATCGAGGCGGCGCCGATCGGGATCATCACCCAGCCGCCTTCCTTGATCATCTCCCAGAGGGTTTTATTATGCACGGCGGGCGCGGCGGAGGCGTCGGCGGCGGGCGGAGGGGTTTGCGCGTGGAGTGCGACCGGCGCGAGCAGGAAGGCGAAGGCGAACGACAACGCGAGGAGGTGGAGGCGTCTGGTTTTCATGATGGGATGTGGAGTAGGCGGGTGGGTGAGGCCGGTCAGTTGGCGGCGGGAAGTTTGTTCTTGCGGTTGATGCGGGCGAGGTCGTCCTTCGAGGCGGCCGCCTCGGGCGAGGACGCGTAATTCGTGGTCAGTTGAGTGAGCGATTCCCGCGCCAAGTCAAAATCGCGGAGGCCTTCGTAGGCCCGGGCGCTGCCGAGCAGGGAGGCGGGGATGAAGGCGTCCTCGTTCGAGTAAAAAATCGGGATGCGCAGATAGGCGAGGAGGGCGCCGTCGTAATCTTCGGCCGCGAGGAGGGCGTCGCCCTTGCTGGTCCAGGCGCGGGCAAGGGTGCGGGCATCCTTGCTCGTGGCGATGGTTTCGTCGAAGACCGGGATGGCCTTGTCGGCCTGGCCGCTGCGGGCCCAGAGGGTGGCGAGCGCGAGGCGGGCGCTTTGCAGGAGTTCGGTATCCTTGGTGCCGGAGGAAAGTTGCTCGATGAGCTTCTGGGCGTCCTTGTCGCGCTTGAGGGCGAGGAGGGCATCGACTTCGATCAAGGCGGCAGGCGCCCAGTAGTTGCCGGGGATTTCGCGCAAGCCGCTCTGGAGGGCGACGACGCTGAGGATTTCGTTCAAGGCTGGTCCGGCCTTGCCCTCGGTGACGAGCTGCCGGGCGGATTTCAACTGCGGGGGCTCGGGCATCTCGATCTTGCGCACGGTGGCGATCGGATAGCCGACTTCGCCGCGCACGCCATTGGCGACCGGGACGGTGACGAGAAGGGTGCCACCCGAGCGACGGATCGAGGCGGCGGGCAATGTGCGACCGTCGGCGAGCGTCACTTTGATCGGGTAGGCGGCATTGGCGGCGGCCGGGGCGGACGCCGGCGCCTGGGCTCGCGCGGTGGCGCCGGCCAGCAGGGCCGCGAGGAACATGCCGAGGAGGGAGGTTGCGCGTTTCATCAGCTGCCGGCAGCCTCCAGTTGTTTACGCGCCACCTGGTATTCCGGGAACGTGCTCAATTTATCGTTGTGGAGCATTTCGCGATACGTATTCGCCGCCTCCTGTTTCTTGCCCAATTTTTGGAAGCAATCGGCGCTGCGGATGTAGGCTTTCGCGACCCACGGGAGATAGCGGCCGTAAGCGACATAGACGCGTTGGTAGTAGGCGATCGCTTCCGGGAGCTTGCCTTGCTTCTCCTCGATCTCGCCGAGGGAGTAGATGCTGTAGGCCGTGGCGTCGCCGCGCCACTCGCGGGTGGCGGCAATTTGTTCGAAGAGCTTCTTGGCCTCGGCGTAACGTCCCATCGCCAGCAACGTCTTCGCCTGGCCGATGGTAACGTCCTTGAGCTTGGCCGTGGCGCCGGCCTTGTCAATGGCGTCGGTGAAGAACTGAAGGGCGGCGGGGTAATTCTGATGCGCGTAGGCGATCTCGCCAAAGCCATTGTAGGCGTAATCGAGGTAGTCGCTCTTGGGATACGTCTCTTTCAGATATTTGAAGAACGCATCGGCCTTGTCCCATTGGCTTTGGGTCAGCAGATAGTCGCCGACCTGCGCGAGGAGGGCGGGACTGAGCTCCTCGGGCTTGAAGTTCGCGGCGATGTCCTGAAGGGCTTTTTGCTGGCCCGCGGGGTCCTTGCGCAGGCGGGCCAACTCAGACAGAGCGAAGAGAATGCGGGCCTTCGCGGTTGGCGTGGCGGTGCTATCAGCGGTCAGGACGCTCTGGAGTGCCGCGGCGGGATCAGGCGCGGGTTGGTCGCCGGGCAGCGGGGCGGTTCTCTTCGCGTAGAGCTGGGCGAGCTGGGTGAGGAGCTGCTCGACGGCCGCCTGGCTGGGATCGTTGATGTTTTGTTTGATGACGTCGGCGATGATCTGTTTGGCCTCGTCGGGCTTGCCTTCCTTGGTCTTCGCGCGACCGATCCAGTAGGCGGCGGCGACGACCATCGGGCTCTTGGGATTATCCTTCGCGAACTGCTGGAACACGGAGTCGATCTTTTCCCATTCACCCTGCTTCTGCATCAGCTTCGCGCCCTCGAGGAGCGAGTGGCTGAGCACTTCGTCGGACTGCGCCGCCTTCACGGAGGCAATGTAGGTATCGATGGCCTCGTCCTCGCGACCGGGAATGGACGCAAGCGCATCAGCCTTCAATGCCAGCACTTCCCCCGTCATTGGATCGTGGGGAAATTCCTTCACCCACGAGTCGGCGTCGGCGATCACCTTGTCGTAATCTGAGGCGGCAAAGTTGCAGACGTCGATGCGGTATTTGGCGTCGGCCACGAACTGGCCCTTGGGATACGCCTTGATGTAGGCGTTGATCTGTTTGAGGGCCTCCTCGTATTTGCCGGCGAACAATGGGCAGAGCGCCTTGCGATACGCGGCTTCCTCGACGAAGGACCCCTGGGGATAATCCGTCAGATACTTTGCATAGTCCGCCGCGGCCTGGTCGAATTTTCCGAGGCTGAACCGGGCGTTACCCAGCAAATAGCGCAACTGCTCGCGGTAGGTGCTGTCGGTTTGCGTCTCGAGCATGCGGCCGAAATATGACTCCGCCGCGGCGCTGTCACCGCTCTGGAGGGCCGTGGCGCCGAGCAGGTAGCCGGCGGTATTCGCGTTCGCGCCGGTGGGAAATTCCTTGAGATAAGCCTCGGCAAGCTCGCGGCATTTTGCGGCGCGGTTCGCTTCGGCCGAGGCCACGATCAACCCGAAGATCGCGGGTTCCCGCTGCGGGCCGGTCGGCTGGCGGCGCAGAAGCTCGTCGTAAACCGCGATGGCCTCCCAACGCTTTTCCATCAGGTAATAGGCGCGCGCCACGCGCAGCAGGAACGGCCCCTCGAAGTCCGGCGTCTGCTCGAACTTGTCGAGCTGGGCCTTTGTGTCGGCGATGGATTTTTGCAACGCCTCATTCTGTGCCTTGATTTCCGGCAGACGCGTGGGATCGACTCGCACGGCAACGAGATTCGCGTCGATCTGCTTTTGCATCGCGGCGAGGCGCTCGTTCTGCTGGAGCAGCAACTCATCCCGAGACTGGACGAGCTTGTAGCAGGCCAGGGCGTCCTCGGGCTTGTCGTTCTTCAGGAGCATATCGCCCATCTCGATGGCGACTGCGTTCAGGCGGATGACGTTGTCGAGGAGATCCGACCGCTTGCGCACCGCCTTCATCAAGGCAGTGGCCTGGTCGGGCTCGCCCTTCTGCGTGTAAACGCTGGCCAGCAGCATCGCGCCATTCACGGCGGCCGGTGTGTTCAGTCCGCCATCAGTCAGCTTCTTCAGCGTCGCAATGGCGTCGTCGAGTTTTCCGGCATCCTTGAGCGCCGTGCCGAGCAGGAGATAAACCCGGTGGCGATAATCGGGATTTTGCGCCAGCGGGGTGAGCGTGCGCCGCGCATTGTCGAGGTCCTTCGATTCGACCTGCGCCTGCCCGATGAAGAAGGTTGCGTCGTTGACCTTGGGGGACTTGGGGTATTTCGCGATGAACTTCTGCAGGGCGTCGATGGCCTGCGGAAAGTTCTTCTGATTGAAGTAAGCCGCGCCGAGCGTGTAATAGACCGTCTCGAGCGGCGCGTCCGGGGCCGCCTGCTCGATGATCGTCTGCATGCTCGCGGCCGCTTTCGCGTAATCGCCCTTCTCGAAGGCCTGCATGCCATCCGTGTAAGCCTGCGTCAGCGCGTTCGCCGGGGCGGCAGCGGCGGGCGGCGTTTGCGCCCAGCCCGTGGGAATCGTCGCGGTTCCGACGGCCAGGGTGCAGGCCAGTGACAGCGTGAGGACTCCCGAACGTGATCGGATCTGTCGCCCGTGAGCCGTCGTCAAATGCGAGCCGTTATTCACTGAAAGTTTGGAAGAAAACGAAAGCGTTGCCGATGTTCGTGCGCCCGGGGGAACAACCCTTATCCGAATCGGAGTGAGCGGCATGTCTGAGGGGCATCTACGAAGATATAATATGGAGTTGTGAGGCTAAGGCAATCGCCACGCCGTGCAATTCTGTTTTCATTGGACGGCCATTTTTTGGGGGGGCGGCGCATCTTAATATTTCGGCGCACGCACCGTGCCGGCCTCGATGTCCGAGCGGCGACGCTGGACGATGCGGTCGGCGACTTCGTGCACCATTTCCTCGAGGAGCAACCGAAGGTGGCTGCCGCGGCGGAAATCGGAGGGCGCGATGTTTTTCACACGGTCCGCATGGACGCAGAGCTGATAGCACTTCTTGAAGCCGGAACGCGTCGGATCGTCGGGATTGTAAACTGCAATCGCCTGGCCGCCATTGCGCCGCATGACGGTGAAGCACGGCACATCGGTCGGTCCGTCGCCGACATAGACCATGTTTTGGAACGGCACGGGCCGCAGCTCGGCGGGCATGTGGTCATTGACGTCCTGCGCCATGTCGAGCATGCCCTTGTTGATGCGGAAGAGATATTGCGTCTTCTGGGTGTGGCTGATCACGCGGCGCGGGAAGGTGATGCGGCCCTGCGCATCTTCCGCGAATTCACAGCCGAAGATGGCCTTTACGTAAGGTGCCAGGCGGCTGCCTTCGATGAGCACCTTGATGCCGGACGAGATGATGTAATGCTCGACGGTGATGCCGTGCGCCTCGTGCTCGGGCGTGAGCAGGCCATTCTGAAACTCGGCGAACATTTCCGGCAGGCCGTTGTAAAAATTCAGCTTTGCGCCGAGCTCGCGGAGCTGCGTATTCGTCGGGCGATCCATCTCGAGGTAGTCGAGCATCACCTTCATGTAGGCGAGTTCGTTGTCGTAGCCGCCCTCCGAGACAAGCTCGCCGCAGCGCTCCCAGAAACTCTTCGAGTTGATCCCGAAGTGCGGGAAGATTGCTTCCTCCTGCATGTAATTCGGGCTGAGGGTCTGGTCGTAATCGTAAACGATTGCGATGATATTTTGCGGTGCGGCCATGTTTTGGGAAACCAGTGTTTCACACTGGGCGGCTGGAGTTCACGGAGAAAGCGGCCGATTCTAACAAATCGTCACACGGTCGCGGCGAGGGCATCCTCGATCGTCGGGTGGTGGAAGGCGTAGCCGCTCGCGAGCGTGGCCTCCGGGCGCACGCGCTGGCTGTCGAGCAGGAGATGCGAAAGCTCGCCGAGGCCGATTTTCAGGGCGAAGGCGGGCGCGGGTAGAATCGCCGGGCGATGCACGGCGCGGGCGACGGCGCGCGTGAAGTCGGCATTGCGCAACGGCGCGGGCAGCACGGCGTTGAGCGGGCCGCGCACGGATTCCTGCTCGATGGCATGCAGGATGAGGCCGGCGACATCATCGACATGGATGCACGACATCCATTGCCGGCCATTGCCGAGCGGGCCGCCAAGACCGAATCGAAATACGGGTGCGATCAGGCGCATCGCGCCGCCGTCCGGCCCCAGCACGAAACCGGTGCGGATGAAAGTGACGCGGGCCTTCGTCGCGCGGGCCGCCTCCGCTTCCCATGCCGCGGCGACCTCGGCGAGGAAGCCCTCGCCGGCCGGGCTGGATTCCGTGACTTCGCGTTCGCCGGTGTCGCCGTAGTAGCCGATGGCGGAACCGCTCACGAAAATGCGCGGCGCGCCGGGGTCGGCATTCAGGGCCTCGACGAGGCGGCGCGTGCCCTCCACGCGGCTGTCGCGGATGCGGCGTTTCTTGGCGGGCGTCCACAGGCCCATGATCGACTCGCCCGCGAGATGCACGATTGCGTCGAGGTCGGAGAGATCCGGCGGGGCGTCGGTGGAAAAGTGGCGGTCCGCCGGGCCGGGATGCCGGGAAAAGGCGATGACTTCGTGGCCGTGTTCGCGCGCCAGCCGGGCGACGTGGCCGCCGATGAATCCTCGCGCTCCAGTGATGCCGATCTTCATGCGAAAGGATACGTTCCTCGGAGTGGATCGGGCCGCCTCAATCGTGGAACTCGCGGTTGAGCCACTTCAGCGGGAAGCGGTCGCCGGGGCAATCGGTGGGCTTCGGATTGATCTGCTTGTGGCCGCGGACGATGATGTCGTGGCCTTTCACCTTGCCGCAGCGCTTGCGGAGATAGTCGATCAATTCCTCGAGGGCGGCGGTTTGCGCCTTCGTGGGGATGTCGCGGTTGAAGTCGCCGACGAGGCAAATGCC
>Ga0157378_10002361_pt1 | contig 16786 bp, 16 predicted proteins | sample M65metaG_FD_115309 | JGI IMG/M metagenome (GOLD analysis project Ga0157378, IMG submission 115309) | Miscanthus rhizosphere microbial communities from Kellogg Biological Station, Michigan, USA - M6-5 metaG | ecosystem: Host-associated > Plants > Roots > Rhizosphere > Soil | place: USA: Michigan...
CTTCCCCCAATCGCATGGGTCTCGTATTTACGCCAAAAGATAGTCTCGTCAAACTTTTATTGTTTTATCTTTTCCACGTCCTAATGCGGCCCGCGGCTTGCGCCCCGGGCGGCGGCGCGGATAATCACCGCACCATGCGATTGGACGACCTCCTCGCGCACAAACCGCGCACCCTTTCCTTCGAATTTTTCCCGCCCCGCAACGAGCGCGGCTGGCACACGCTGGAGGACACCATCGAGCAGCTCATGCCGCACGGACCCGACTTCGTCTCCGTGACCTACGGCGCCGGTGGCGGCACGCGGGAAAAAACCCGCGAAGTGATCGAGCACATTTCGCGGAACACCAACGTTCCCGCGATGGCCCACCTCACCTGCGTGAATGCGACGAAGGCCGATCTGCGCGGCCTCTTCGACGAATACGCCGCCCATGGCATCGAGAACCTCCTCGCTCTCCGCGGCGATCCGCCGAAGGGCCAGCCGCGCTTCACGCCCACGGATGGCGGCTGCGAATACGCCAGCGATCTCATCGACCTCATCCGCGAGGACGGCCGTTTCGCCGTGCTCTGCGCGGCCTTTCCCGAGAAACATCCCGACGCCGTCTCGCGCGAGGCGGACTGGGAAAACCTCCGTCGCAAATTCGAGAAAGGCGCCTGCGCCGCCATCACGCAATGCTTCTTCGAGCCGCGGCTTTACATCGAGTTGCGCGATCATCTCGCCGCCTCGCTCGGCCGCGTTCCGCGCATCCTGCCGGGTATTCTGCCCATCACCGACTGGCAGGCTCTCGTGCGTTTTTGCAATATCTGCGGAGCCTCCGTCCCTCCCGTCCTGCGCGAGCAGATGGAACCCGTCGCCGACGATCGCGTCGAAACCCGTAAACGCGGCATCGCCTTCACCATTGATTTTTGCCGCCAACTTCTGGAAGCCGATGCCCCCGGCCTGCACCTTTATGCGTTGAATCGCAGCACGGCCGCCGCCGAAATCGTCACCGCCCTGCGCGAGAGCGGGCACCTGGCCTGAGCCTTCGCCATTGCCCCGCGACCGGCTCCACTGCTAATTTTCCCGCCGTGTCCGCTCCCGCCAAGCCGCTTACCGTCAGTGCGGAGGACTATCTCGAGCGCATCTACGAATTGATCGAGACGAAGGGCTATGCGCGCGTGTCCGACATCGCCGCGCTGCTGGGAATCACCCGTCCGACGGTTTCCATCATGGTCCAGCGGCTCAGTCGGGACGGCTACCTCGCCTATGAGAAATATCGCGGCCTCACGCTCACTCCGCGCGGGGCCGAAGTCGCCCGACGCATCCGCACCCGTCACGTCCTCCTCACCGAATTCCTCGGCCTGCTGGAGCTGGACCGCACCGTGGTCTCACGCGATGTCGAAGGCATCGAGCACCATGTCAGCCCGGAAACCCTGGAAAAACTCGAGCGGCTGGTGGATCACTGGAAGCGCTTTCCCGCCAAACTTCGCGCCGCTCTCGCTCGGGACGAACCCGCCGCAAAGCGCACCCGTCGCACCGAAAGTCGCGACTGATTAACGCGCTGTCTCCAGAAAAGTAATCGTCGGGCCCGAATTCGTCTCGATCTCGCGCGCCATGCTGCGCTGCTTGGAGACATAGCTGCCCGCGCCCACGAAACTGGCGATGATCGCACCAAACAGCAACATCGTGAGCAAGGGATGGGTTCCGACGCAGGTTTTGTGAGGCTCCGTGTTTTCCATATTGTCAACTTTGGTTTCTTCTAACGAAACTTAATGATAGCTTTGAGCGTGCCAATTTCTGCTTCCAATTTGAAAAAGATCCGTAACGCCCGCGGAAGATTTGACAAATCCCGCCGACTGACCGAGCGAGGAGCCAGGATGCAGCGGGTCTTTCATTCAGCCAGGCGAACATGTGCGCTGCTTTTGGTTCTCGGACATTTCCTGGCCGTCGCGATGGCGGGAAGTTCCTGGCTGCATCACCATTTGCACGGCGACGCCGACGCCCCGGATCACACCTGTGCCGTCACCACCATCCTTGCCGGGCAGGTCGATCGACCCGATTTGCCCGAGTTCGCCCTCGCCCCCGTTCATTTCATCGCGGTTCCCACGCTCCCGCTTGCCTCGATTCATCAACCCACGGGAACCCTTCGGAATTGCGCACGGGAACGTGCGCCGCCCGCCGCCTGATCGCCCTTCGGTGATTTTTGGGCGACCCCATGCGGGTTCGCCCTCGTTTGTCAAATGGTGCATCCGAACGGGTGCGCCCCCACTCATTTCCAATTTTCCATCCAATGACACCACTCCTTCTGCTCGTCGGCTTTCTCGGCGCGGGCAAGACCACTTATCTGCGCAACCTCCTGCCGGAACTCCGCGCGCAGGGCCTCGATCCTCACGTCATCATCAACGACTACCAAAACGCCCGCGTCGATGCGGAGCAACTCCGCGAACTCGCCGAATCCATCGTGCCAATCAGCGGCAGCTGCGTCTGCTGCGGATCGCGCGACGAATTGCTCGGCGCGCTGGAAAAGTTCGACCACGTTCCCGGGCGCGTGCTCGTGATCGAGACAAACGGCACGACCGACGCCGAGGAGCTCGTCGAGCTGCTCTCGCTCGAGCCGGCGCTGGAACACTTCACCCAGCCGATCCAGCTCTCCGTCATCGACGGACAGCGCTGGCAAAAGCGATTCTGGCACAACGGCCTCGAACTCGAGCAGGCTCGCACGGCGAACTTCCTGTTCATTTCGCGGCTCGCGGAAATCGACGCGAAGCGGCTCGCGGTCGTGCGGCAGTCACTGGAAGCCCACGACATCATCGCTCCCTGTGTCGAACCGGCGGAGTTGGCCCTCGAAATCCACGCCGCTGCCGCCGCCGTGCGCGCTCTCGCTGGTCGCAGCTCCGCTGCCCACGACGCGGAATGCGGGTGTTGCCACGATCACCACGAGAAGTCGGAGCACGATCACGAGGAACATGAGCACGCCCATGCGGCGCATCACTTCGCCTCACTGCAGATCGACCTCCCGGAGACGGTCTCTCGGGACGCGCTCGCAAAATTTCTCGCGGAACTGCCTCACGAGGTAATTCGTGTGAAGGGGCTCGCCCACCTCGCGGAATCGCCCGACGAATACCACGTGTTTCAAAAGGTGGAATCCGGCCCGGTGCAATGGCTGCCTATTGGCGGCACTACACGACTCAGCCATCCGCTGGCGGTGCTGATCGGCCCCGCCATCGATCCGGCCCCGATTCGCGCACGCGCGGCGCAACTTTTCGGCGCCGTGCCGGCGTAGGCAGAGGCCATGGGCGGCGCCTTTCACTTCAATTTTCCCGACTTCAGCTTCGCGTTCCTGAGCATTTTGCTCGAGGGCGTGCCGTTTCTGCTGCTCGGGACGATAATCTCGGGATTGATCGATCAATTCCTGTCGCCGCGCTGGATGACGCGACTGCTGCCGCGCAATCCCTATGCAGGGGCGCTCGTTAGTGGACTGCTCGGCATCATCTTCCCGATGTGCGAGTGCGGCGTCGTGCCCATCATCCGTCGCCTGATGGCCAAGGGCCTGCCGCCCGCAAACGCGATCACTTACATGCTCGCCGCGCCGGTGGTGAATCCCATCGTCGCGCTCAGCACGTATGCGGCCTTTCGCGGGCAGGCGCCGCTGGACATCACGATGCTGCGCCTCGGCGTCGCCTATGTGGTCGCCGTGGTCGTCGGCATGGCCGTCCACAACCTTCCGCTTCGCCACGTCCTGCGTCCGCAGGTCATCGCCGACATCGCCCATCCGCAGGGCCTCGCCGGCGCCGGAGGACAAGGCGGAATCTCGACCCGGCTCTGGGGCGCCCTCGCCGTCTGCGTCGGCGATTTCCTCAACATGAGCGTCTATTTTGTCTTCGGCGCCGCGGCGGCCGCGCTCTTCAACACCTCGGTGAATCAGGAGGTCATCCTGCCCCTCGCGATGAACGACTGGCTCGCCACCGGCGCGCTGATGGCGCTCGCCGCCACGCTCTGCCTCTGCAGCACGACGGACGCCTTCATCGCTGCGACCTTCGTCATGTTCCCGACCGTCTCCAAACTCGCGTTCCTCGTCTTTGGTCCGATGGTCGATCTCAAGCTCATCCTCATCTACTCGGCGGTCTTCCGGAAACGCTTCGTCGTCGGCCTCGTCATCGGCCTCTTCGTGCTCGTCGGCCTCGTCTGCATGCGACTGAAAGTTCTCTTCGCGCTCTCCCTCGCTCCATCATGAATTCCATCCTCCATCGCTTCCTCACCGCAGGCGTGCTGATAGTCTGGGGCACCGTCCTGTGCGCCATGTATTTCACCGGTCGCATCACCGCTTATCTCCACCCGACGTTCCAGCCCTTCGCTCTCACTGCGGGCTGCGCGTTGGTCGTCTTCTCGGTGCTCGTCCTGGTCGCGCCCGAGATCGAGTCGTCCTGCGCCCCGTCGTCGAAACGCTCATCGATCCGTGGCGTGCTGCTCGCCCTCGTGCTCGTCGGTCCGCTCCTCATCGCCTTCAGCAATTCGCAGGACAGCTTTGGCGCCAGCACGATCAGCAATCGCACCTACGTGCAGGACATCTCCCAACTCCCCGCCGCCCAGCCGCCCGCGCAAGTCACGCCATCCGCGCCCGCCGCGAATTCTTCGTCCCCCGCAGCCGTGGAGCCCGCCCTGCCCGACGACAATTCCTCCAGCCAAACCGCGGATAACCCCGCCCCCGCCGACCAATACTCCTTCCCGAAAACCGCGCGGGGCAATCTCCAGGCCGAAGTCGTCGATTTCCTCTACGCCGCCCAGCTCCCCGACATGCGAGCCGAGCTTGAAAACAAGCCCATCGAAGTGATCGGCCAATTGATGCCCGCCAAGTCGAACAATCCCAACGGCGACCGCTACGACGTCATCCGCATGTTCATGACGTGCTGCGCCGCGGACGCGCAACCAGTCGCGCTGCCGGTCGTCCCCAAGGACAAGCCGGACCTCCGCGAAATGACGTGGGTGAAGGTCACCGGCAAGGCGACATTCCCCATCGTCGGCGGCCAGCGCATGCCGCTCATCGAAAACGGCGTCATCGAAAAAACCGACCCGCCGCAGGATACGTTCCTGTATTGAACCGCCGCCGGAAAAGCGGCGAAAAAATGGAGGCAAGGGGGATCGAACCCCTGACCTCGTCATTGCGAACGACGCGCTCTACCAACTGAGCTATGCCCCCGAGGTCGGACGGTGAAACTCGCCGAATCGACCCGCGCGAGCAAGTGAAAAGATGCCGCGCGCCGCGGCTACTCCTTGAGTCGCAGCTCGTCCTGCGTGTAGGGCCGCGAGCGCGGGCGCCCGATGAAAAAGCCCTGCGCGTAGTCGATTCCCAACTCGCCCAGCAGGTCGTATTGCTCCCGCGTCTCGATGCACTCCGCGACCGTCTTGATGTCGCGAATGCGGGCAACTTCGCGAATCGCGCGAAGGATGGCCTGATTGAAATTATTCTTCGGCAGATCGCGAATAAACGTGCAGTCGATCTTGAGGTGATCGACCGGCAGATTTTTCAAATAGGCGAGCGAGGAGAAACCGGCGCCGAAGTCGTCGAGCGCCGTCTTCAGGCCCATCCGCTCCATCTCGCCCAGCACCTCCCGGGCCTTGTCGAGATTCGACATGATCTCCGTCTCGGTGATCTCGAAAAGCAGCCGCGACGGCTCGACTGGGTGCGTGGAGAGCGCGGTCTGGACGTGGGTGATGAGATCGTGATCGTTGAACGACGGCGCGGACAAATTCACGCCAAGCACGAGATCGGGATATTCGGTCAGAATCTTGAACGCCGCGTCGATCACGAAGCGGTCGAGCTTCGCACCCTGGCCCGAGCGATGCGCGGAGCTCAGGAACGCCCCGGGGCTGATGATGATTGTCTGGCCAGGCGCGATGTAGCGCAGCAGCGCCTCCTGATAAAGCAGCTTGCCGTCACGCGTGGAGACCACCGGCTGGAACCAAAGCTCGAGACTGCCGTCCCGCATCGCCTCGCCAATCCGCGTGGCCCAATCCGTATCCGCAATGAGCTTCGCAATCGCGCTGTCGCTCTCGCTGTGGAGTTCGACGCGATTGCGACCGTGCGCCTTCGCCGCGTAACAGGCGGAATCCGCCGCCACGAGGATCTCCGCCGGGCTCAGCAGCGGGTTCACCGGCGCGACGCCGATCGACGCCCCCACGCGGAAACTCATGCCGGAATCGAGAAAGCGAAATTCGTCGAGCTTCTCGCGCAACCGGCCGGCCACGGCCATCGCCTGCTCGACGCTCGCGTCCGTGAGAATGATGACAAACTCGTCGCCACCGAAACGCACGACCTCGTCCTGCGGGCGCGTGGTCGTCTTGATGAGTCCCGTCAGCGTAAGCAGCAGCCGATCACCGGCGTCATGGCCGAGGGTGTCGTTCACGACCTTGAAGTTATCGAGGTCGAGGTAGAGCACGGCGGCGTGGCGGCCATCCTGCGTCGCGTGGATCGCGGCGAGCAGCGCGGGCTCGAGCTGACTGCGGTTCAGCAGTTTGGTGAGCGGATCGCGCGTCGCGAGGAATTTCAACTCGCGCTCGAGGCGCTTGCGGGCGGCGATTTCCTTCACCTGCTTCTCGGCCACGGTGAGACGCACGTTGAGAAAATCGGGGTGATACGGCTTTGCCACGTAATCGCTCGCGCCGGCGTCGAGAATGTCGCGCAGGTCCTCCGGCTTGTCGTTGCCGGTGCCGACGAGGATGTAATATTGGTCGCCGTCGGGCTGTCCGCGCAGATGCCGGCAGAGCTCCAGCCCGCTCATGCCCGGGAGCTGCACATCGAGCAGGATGATCGGATAAAACCGCTCCATCAGCCGCGCGAGCGCCACCTCGGCGCTCTCGCATGGCACCGTCACATGCCCGCGCTTTCGCACGATGCGGTCAAGCAGCGCGCGGGTGACGGGATCGTCCTCGACGATCAGCACGTCCAGGGCGGAGAGTTGTTCGAGCGCGGAGGGAATCGGAAGGTTGCTCATGGCCATTTTCCAAGTTTCTTGGCGCGATAAATCTTCTTCGGAGGCAAAAATCCCTCCCGCGCCATGCATTCAGAAAGCACAGCAACGATCTCACGGGAAGTCCTAATCATGTCGACGCTCAGTCCCGGCCCCATCTTCACGAGCGTATCGAGGCTCAACAGCCAGAGATTGGGAAAGACGGCGCCCGGCGCCACGCCCGGCATGGCGTTCGAGCCTCCCGTGGTCACGAATCGGAAAATCTCGCGCGGCTCGCGGGTCGAGAGGTCATAAACGGCAACCTCCGTCTCGAGCTTCGTGCCGCCGAGGCCGAACCCAACCGCCGTCCGCAGCGCACGACTGCCCTGGTTCACGCGCACGAATCGTCCCGTGACGAGCCACGCGCGGGCCTCGGGCACCGCAGCCGTGCGTGGAATGGCCTGCGCCGGCCCAATACGCTTCGTGATCCGCGCCGCCGTCGCCATGGCCAGCTGCCGCACCATCGTCGCGCGAAACTCCTGGAGGCTCACGCCCCGGCGGTCCACGCGAAAGACGTCACGCGGCGCGACAAATTCCTGCACGTAAATGCAATCCGGCCACACCTTCGGCGAGGCGACCCTCTCCACGCGATCCACGCTCACCGAGGCGCAACCGCCCAGCAGCAAAAACAGGAATCCGGGAAAAGGCAGCAGCTTGCGCATCAAGGGCCAAGGAGCTTGTTGTCTCGACCAAATCTGTCCATTAAAAAACCGCATGTTCGTCACCATTGCCGGGGCCGCCGCCGCCACCGACCCAAATCCGTGGATGATTCTGCCCTTCGCGGTGATGCTGCTCAGCATCGCGGTGATGCCCTTCATCCACCTGCATTGGTGGGAGCACAACTACCCAAAGGTCGCCGTCGCCCTCGGCGCCATCACCACCGCCTACTACGTCGTCGTCCTACGGAATGCCCCGCGCATGCTCGAGGTCGCGCACGAATACTTCAGCTTCATTTCGTTGATCGGGTCGCTGTTCATTGTCGCAGGCGGCATTCATATCACGGTCAAAGGCGAGGCGCGTCCATGGATCAACGCCGTGTTCCTCCTCATCGGCGCCCTCGTCGCCAACGTCATCGGCACCACCGGCGCGTCGATGCTCCTCATCCGTCCGTGGATCCGCATGAACCGCTACCGCGTCACGGCGTTTCACATCGTCTTCTTCATCTTCATTGTCAGCAATGTCGGCGGCTGCCTCACCCCCATTGGCGATCCGCCGCTCTTCCTCGGCTTCCTCAAAGGCGTGCCGTTCCTCTGGGTGATCGAGCACTGCTGGGTGGCGTGGCTGATCGCGCTGGCGCTGCTCATCGGCGTGTTCACCGTCTTCGACATCCTCAATTTCCGCCGCGCCCCGCGGGAGGTGCGGGACCGCGAGACCGCCCACGAGGAATGGCGCTTCGACGGCCTGCACAACATCTTCTTCCTCGTGCTCATCCTCACCGGTGTTTTCCTCCACAAGATTCTCCCCTTCCCGATTCCCGACCTGCTCATGGTCGCGGCCGCAGCGGCGTCCTACTTCACGACTCCACGCGCCGTGCATGAGTCGAATCACTTCAGTTTCGCGCCAATCAAGGAGGTCGGCTGGCTCTTCGTCGGCATCTTCGCCACGATGGTGCCCGCGCTCGATTACCTCCAGCTCCACGCGAAGAGCCTCGGCCTCACGCAGCCCATGCAGTTCTACTGGTTCACCGGCCTGCTCTCCGGCTTCCTCGACAACGCCCCGACGTATCTCACCTTCCTCGCCGCCGCAATGGGTGCGGAGGGCCTCAGCATGGACTCGCCCACGCACGTCCTGCAGTTCATCGCGAGCAACAATCATATCCTCGTCGCCATCTCGCTCGGCGCGGTTTTCTTCGGCGCGCTCACCTACATCGGCAATGGCCCGAACCTCATGGTGAAAAGCATTTCGCAGCAGCTCGGCGTGCGCACACCCGGCTTCTTCGCCTACCTCTTCCTCTTCGCGGTGCCGATCCTCCTGCCCATCTTTGCACTAATTTCCCTGCTCTTCTTCTCGCGCTGGGCGATCTTCTAGCTTCCCATGTTCACCGGTCTCGTCGAAACCACCGCCACCGTCCGCGAATTCTCCGCCACACCCGAGGGTCGCCCCCTCTTCGTGGAAACTCCCGCGCTCGCCGGCTCGGCGATCCTCGGCGAGAGCATCGCGGTGAACGGCTGCTGCCTTACCGTCGCGGAGATTGCGCCGGGAATCCTCCGCTTTGACCTCCTTGAGGAAACCCTCCGCGTCACGAATCTCGGCGACCTCCGTCCCGGCTCCCGCGTCAATCTCGAGCGTGCCCTCGCCGCAAATGCCCGCCTCGGCGGCCACTTCGTCCAGGGCCACATCGACGCCACCGCTGCCGTGCTCGACATGCGCGCCGCCGGTCCCGACCTCGGCCTCACCTTCGAGCTGCTGCCTGACTTCGCCCGCTACGTCGTGTCCAAGGGCTCCATCGCCATCAATGGCGTTTCGCTCACGGTCGCCACGCTCGAAGCGGATCGTTTTTCCGTCTGGATCATTCCGCACACCCGCGCGGAAACGAACCTCGGCGACCTCCGCATCGGCGACCGCGTGAACCTCGAATTCGACCTGCTGGCAAAATACGCCGAACGACTGCTCGCGCCCCGCGCCGCTTCTTAGTTCGCCGGTGTCGGAGAGGCATCCGCCGACGGCACGATCTCGATCTGCTCCGGAGCCTTCACGACGATCTGCGGCGTCGTCTCCTTGTAGATCGCCACGGGCCCCGTCACCCGCACCGTCTGCCCCTTGTATTTGTCGAAGCCATCGGGAAACGCGGCGTAATTCGATTTGAAGACCACCGCGACGAAGGCGTTCGGCCCGCCCCCAAAGTTGATGAACGTGATGCCGCCCGTTTCCGTCGAGCCGATGCGCGTGATCTTGCCTTCCACCGTCGCTTTCTTGCCCGCCAGCGCCTTCACCGCGTCCGGCGCGGACGCCTGCACCACCGGCGGCTTCTCCTCCGGCGTTGGCGCGGCGTCCTGCGCGTGAAGAAACGGAGACGAGCAAACCAACGCAACCGCGAGCACGAGAGAACGAATCATGCGCGCAACCTAGCCCCGCCCACAAAATCCCCGCAAGGCGGAATCCTCCCCTGCTTTTTCCGTCTGTCGCGAGGCGCGCTTCGTGTTAAGAATGCCCGTTCATGCGCGCGAAGTTGAAAGTCCATCCTCCCACCGGGGAGCCGTTCGAAATCGAAATCGCGAACACCGCCACCATCGGCCGCTCGCGCGACAACACCGTCTCGCTGCACTTCAGCCCGCACGTCTCGCGCCAGCACGCCATCATCCGCTGCCACAACGCCTACGAATACCAGATCATGGACCTCGGCAGTCGCAACGGCACCTTCGTCGATGGCCGCCGCGTCATTACGCCGCTCACCCTCCGCCACGGCTCCATCATCCGTATCACCAGCAACGAGCTCCACTTTGAGCAAATCGAGGACGCCCCCGCCGACAGCGGCTATGACGTCACCCTCGCCGGCACCGACACCGGCATCGAGGAGGCCGCCGAGGTCGCCATCATGGTCTGCGACATCCGCGGCTTCTCCACCATGAGCGAGCAGCTCCCCGAGGAAACCCTCGCCCGCACCCTCGGCGAATGGTTCCGCACCGCCGGCAACCTCGTCCAGCAAAGCGGCGGCACCATCGACAAATTCATCGGCGACGCCATCCTCGCCTACTGGAGTCCGCTCGACTCCAGCCGCAGGGAAGCCCACTCCGCCCTCGGTGTCGGTCGCAAGCTCCTCTCTCTCGCCGAGGCCATGAAATGGCCTCTCGACGGCGCCCCGCCCTTCCGCATCGCCGTCGCCCTCCACCACGGCAACGTCACCTGCGGCAACATCGGCCTCGTCGCCCAGCGCGACGCCACCATCATCGGCGACGCCGTAAATACCGCGTTCCGCATCGAGAGCGTCATGAAGCCCCTCGGCCAGCGCCTCGTCCTCTCCGACGACTTCCTCGTCCAACTCTCCGAACCCGCCGATACCTACCTCGACCTCGGCACCCACGAGCTCAAAGGCAAACGCGACCAAATCCGCCTCTACGGCCTGAAATAAATTTCCCTCGAAAATCGCCAGGCGCACGAAGAGCAACGCCTCCCGTTTCTCCGTGTCCCTCGTGACCTTCTGTCAATCAGCCCCGCTCCCGCCGGCGCAGCGCGGCCCACGCGATCCCGTAGGTCGCCAGCATCCAGGTCGCCAGCGTCCCCAGCCCCGCCCACGCCGCTCCCGCGTTATCGAACACCTGCCCGTTCCGCAGCGCCCGGCCGCGGTTGAGATTCGCGAAAGCCGACGGAAAATCCACCCGCGTATAGCCCGAGATCTGCCGTCCCCACAGCAGGCTCACGTCCATCACGCTCTGCACGGCCGCGCTCGGCATCACGCGCGACACCGCATACGGCCCCGCCGTCAGCTCTCCCGCCGGCGGCGTAAATCCCGAGAACAAAATTTGCGGAATCAACACCAGCGGCACCAGCATCACCGCCTGCAACACCGACCGCGCCAGCGCCGAAATCGCCAGCCCGATCCCCACCGCCGCGAAGCTCGTCGCGATGAGCCCAGCCATCTGCCAGCCCACCGCCCCGCCAATCGCGTGTCCGCTCGCCAGCCACGCCCCGAGCTGCATCACGCCATACGTCAGCAGGCTTTGCGCGACCGTCAGCCGCGCCAGCGAAAGCGTCTTCGCCAGCAAATACGCATTCCGCCCGAGCCCGATCAGCCGTTCCCGCCGAAACATTGGCAGCTCCTTCACGATCTCCTGCGCCGCGTTCCCGCAGCCGAACCACAACGTCGCGATGTAGGCGAAAAATAAAATCAACGCCGCGTCCCCGCTCACCCATGTCACCAACGCGCCAATCAGCACCGGCTGCCCGAGCGCCAGCGCGAGATTCTTCCAGTCCGCCACCAGCGTCGCCCACTCCCGCCGCAGCAGGATCGGCAACGCCGCCGGCCGACGCGACGGCTCTCGCGCCTCCGCGGGTCGGGCTTCCGGCCGCTCCACCGCCGGCGGCGTCCACTCCGGCGCTCCGTCCCCGCCATCCAGCCGTTCGTAAATCTGCGTTAATCGCTCGACGCCGAAATGCGCCCGCGCCTCCTCCGGTTCGCCAAAAAACGCCAGCCGCCCGCCGCTCAGGATCGCCAGCCGATCCATCAGGTAGGCGTTCTCCATCACGTGCGTCGTGCAGACGACCGTGCAGCCATTCGCCGCCAGCCGCCGCAGCACCTCCATCAGCGCGAACTCCGCGCGCGGATCCAGCCCCGACGTCGGCTCGTCGAGGAACAGCAACCGCGGCCGGCTCAGCAACTCCGCCGCCACGCTCACGCGCTTGCGCTGCCCGCCCGAGAGCCGGCCAACCCGCGTCGCCGCCCGTTCCGCGAGCCCCAGCGCCTCGAGCGTCCGCGCCACCAGTCGCCGCCGCTCCGCCAGCGGCGTCCCCTTCGGCAGCCTCAACCGGGCGCTGTAGCCCAGCGCCTGCTCGACCGAAAGCTCCAGCGGCACGATGTCATCCTGCGGCACGTAGCCGAACTCGTCGCGCAGCAGGCCGGGGTCCGTATAAAGACTGCGCCCATCGATGAACACCGCGCCCTCGTCCGCCGGCCGCAGCGCGCAGAGCGCATCGAGCAGTGTCGATTTCCCCGCGCCGCTCGGCCCAATCACGCCGACGAATTGCCCCGGCTCGATCGCAAGCGAAATCCCGTCGAGCACGCGCGTCGTCCCCGCCGTTTTCGTCAGCCCGATCGCGCGCACGCTCGCGCCGGCCCCCGCCATCGCCCGCCGCAACGCGCAGCCGTCGAAGCGAAACGCAAACGGCCCCAGCGCGAGCACGTCGCCGTAGGTCAGTGGCTCCCGCCGAAACAACCGCCCGTTCAGCCAGCTCCCGCTCTTGCTGCCGAGATCCTCGACCTCCCAGCCGTCGCGCCCGCCGCGCAGCGCGAGATGCCGGCGCGAGACCGACGCATCCGCCAGCACGACATCCGCCTCCGCCGAGCGGCCAAAAACCAGTCCGTCCCGCAGCGTGACGAACTCGATGCCAATGGCGCTTTCCTCGTTCAAGCGGGACTCACCTTCCCTCTCAACTATCAACCATCAGCCAACAACTGCCTTCACGGCAGCACCGCCCAGAGTTCAACCACGCGATTCTCGTCGAAATTCTGGGCGTCGAACATCTCCGAGCTTCCCATGCCCACCGCGTGCATCACGTTCAGCAGATTGAAGCGATGCTGCAGCGCATCGAGCACGCTGTTGGCCCGCGCGAGCGAAATTTCCTGGTTCTGCTTCGGATCGCCCTTCTTGTCCGCGAATCCCAGCACCACGAAAATCACCGACGGATCGTCCGTGAGCTGACGCACCTGCGCGAGCTTGAGCTTCTCGCCGATGGCCGCGATCTCCGCGTCATTCAGCCGCATGCGGCCGGAGGGAAACGGGATCGTAATCACCTTGCCCATCGCCCGCGCACGATCCACCTGCACGTAGAGCTTGTCCTTCATCTCCGGCGTCAGCTCCGGCATGAGATCGATGCGCTTGAGCACCTCTTCCTTCACGCGTTGGTTCTCGAGCGCCTGCGGGTCCAGATTCACCTCCGCCGGCGCCTGCACGTCGGCCCCGGCCATATTCGTCCCATTGGTCGCAGTGGCCCCATCCGCCGGCGCCGGCGTCGCGGCACTCACCGGCGGAGCGGCCGCGGGCTTCGGTTTTTCACAAGCGGAGAGCGCAAGCAGCGCAACGAGGAAAGGCAGCCACTTCATGCGTCCACAAATCGTCACGTTTGCCGGCATTTTGCAACCCACCGCTGCGCCCCACGCAAAAATCACGACTCCGCCGACGGCACCGTCAGCTCGCCGTGCGCGGCAAAACGCGCAAACTCCGCCTCGTGGCGCATTAGCACCGTGCGCAACACCGCCGAGTCATCCTCGTAGCCGATCTCCGGAATGTCGTCGGGAATGATGTCCGCCCCCTTGTGCAAATACATCAGCGCAAAGATCGCCTCGGCCAGCGCCGACAGATCCTCCGGCGCAAACTGGCTCTCCAGGCAATCCTCGACGTAGCGCACGAGGAACTCCGCCTGCGCGCGCAAATGCGGCTGCCGCGCCGGCTCGGCCTCGATGATTTTCGCGACCACCAGCGGAAGCTGCTGCTCGAGTTGGGCGATTTCCACGGGCGTAATCTTCTGCGCGCCGCGGGTGACAAAATCCTGGATGTCGTGGCTCATAATGGGATGGCTGGAATTGTATCCCCCCTCCGCGTAGATTGCCGCCATGAAAATTTCCCCCGCCCGCCGCGCGCCGTGGCTGGCGCTTTTCACCGTCGCCCTCGCCGGTTGGCTGCACGCCGATCCCATCGTCCGGGAGCCCGGCGCCATCTACCTCTCCGATTTCGACGCGAAGCCAATGAAGCTGAAACTGCTGCAGCCCGCGCCGGCGTATTTCGACCTCGGCGGCACCCGCTACGTCGGCACCCTGCGCTTCCCCCAGTTTGTCGAAGTGCAGGCCATCACCGATCATGCCTACCGCGTGCGCGCCAACGCCCAGCAGGGCCAGGTCCTCGGCTGGGTCGAACCGAAATACCTCCAGCCCATCGCGCCGGAAACCCTCGCCGCGCTCAAGAAAAGCGAAGAACGCCGCGTCACCGTCGCCGCCCTCATCGCCAAAAACCAGGTCGCCATCGGCATGACACCCGCCGAGGTCACCCTCAGCATCGGCAAGCCGCAAAAAAAAGCCGCCCACGCGAGCAAGGATCAGAGTCCCGAGGAAACCTGGGACTACGTGAAATATCTCACCATCCCGCAGAACACGGCCGTGGCCGGCCCGGGCGGCGCCTATACCGTGGTCACGACCTACATCAAAAAGCCCATCGGCCAGCTCACGATCCACTTCAAGGAAGGCCTCGTCGAATCGCTCGACCAATCCGAAGGCACGATCCTCACCGGCGAAGAAACAACTATTGTCGCCCCGCCCATCGTTGTGTATTGGTAACCGCTCCATCGCCGGTTCCGGCGACAGAGAGGAATGGCGGAGTAGCCAAGTGGTAAGGCAGAGCTCTGCAAAAGCTCCATCCACCGGTTCGATTCCGGTCTCCGCCTCCCCCTTCATGTAGCAGCACGTTGAATCTTGCGCGTTTCTTTGCGGAGAATCCGGCGCACGAGGCCGATATTTTTGCGTTAAAGTTGCGCACCGTCCGCAGGGCCTTTGTTTATACGGCGATCCGGTCACCTCATGCATTTCGTGCCGAACACGATTCCATAGAAAACTCGGCTCAAAATTCGTCCTCGGAACTGATTCGCGTCATCAATTCCGAAGTCGGGACTTATGGCAGACGACCGAATGAATTTGAGATTCATGGTCTGGGGAAATGTGACGTTTTATGGAGCGCGTTGCTGGCGGGGGAGAATTCCCGTATCGCGGCGGGTCGCAATGCGCAGCACCGTGACGGAATTGCCAGGGAAGCTGCGGGTAAACTTCGGGCCCGCGAGCGCCAGCTCCTCGGTGCGCGGCTGGACCTTGTGCGGCTCAGTCAGTGAATTTTCGTCCGTCGAATTCGTGGAGGTCAGCACGATGGCGCGGGCGTTGCCGGGGATCTTCGAAATTCCGTCGAGGCTGATCGAGGTCTCGACCGGGTTCGCGGCGGCATTGACGACCTTTAGGATGATCTCGCCGGTCGCGGTGTCGCGCGTGGCGCTCGCGTAGATCGTGCGCGTGGTCAGGTGCGGCGGCTGGAAGTCGTGGATGAGCTTCCCGTCGAGCCAGCAGCGGACGTGGTCGCCCCGGACTTCCACCTTCACGTCATACCAGCGGCCGGTGTCGATCGAGCCATCCTTGCGCGTGTCCGCGTCGTCGAGCTTCAGGGCGAGGTATTTGTTGTCCCAGCCGCCGAGATTCCAGCCGGTGCGATCCGTTTCGTTCTGGACGTGAAACAGCAGCATGAAGCCCTCGAGGCCGGAGATTTTCCGCGCCTTCATCTCAACGGTGTAGTCCTTCCACGACGGATCACCGATGAGCGCGCGCACGTTCTGCTTCTCGGCCGTCTGACGAAGCACGCCGTCTTTCACGCTCCACTCCCCCGGACCGGCGAACTTCCATCCCTCGAGGCCGTGTTTGTCGAAGTCCGAGGCGAACAGCACCTTTCCATCTGGCGCAGTGACCGTGATGTCCTTGAACTCCGCGCTCGTGCTCCAGGTTCCGACTCCGATTCCGCCCGTGGACTCCCCTGGCTGCAGCTCGGCGCTCTTCACCTCGATCGGCAGGGTCACGTCGCCGGTGTTCCGGCTGAACATCTGCTGCACGAAGTAGCTCGGCAGGCCATACCAGCCGGCGCTGTCGAAATTGATGAGGTCGGGGCTCCAGGAGCGGTGATGGACGTTCGTGAACAGCGGCGCGTAGGCGGCCATCACCACGACATCGGAGTTGCGCTCGAGGCCGGTCATGAAGGCCGCCTCGCCCACCGCACCGCGAAGGTTGCCATAGCCGACGCGTTTGGTGACGGCGTATTCCCCGACGAACACCTTGTGCCCCTTGCGGTCGTAGTTGTCGTATTGCGTCGCGCGGCGCATGAGCCCCTCGGGCGTGTCGTAGTAATGCTCGTCCACGATCTCCGGCGCGGGGTCCTTCGGATAGGCGTCCATCCAAAAGTTCGCGATGAGGGTGATGTCGGGGTATTTCGCCTTGATCGCCTTCACGAAGAGCGGCCAGCGCGCGGCGTAGTCGGGGCCGCCGTTCTCGTTGCCGACTTCGATATAGCGGAGGTTGAAAGGCGCCGGATGGCCATTCTTCGCGCGCAACGAACCCCACACGGAATC
>Ga0157378_10002363_pt1 | contig 16764 bp, 19 predicted proteins | sample M65metaG_FD_115309 | JGI IMG/M metagenome (GOLD analysis project Ga0157378, IMG submission 115309) | Miscanthus rhizosphere microbial communities from Kellogg Biological Station, Michigan, USA - M6-5 metaG | ecosystem: Host-associated > Plants > Roots > Rhizosphere > Soil | place: USA: Michigan...
ACGGCGTGGTCTTTCGCGATTTACTTGGGCGCGACCAGATGTCGCCGTCCTGGCGCAGCTTGCTCGGGGTCTATCGGCGTTTGGAGGCGCGGGGCGAAATTCGCGGCGGGCGCTTTATCGACGGATTTGTCGGCGAGCAGTTCGCGTTGCCGCAAGCGGTCGATACGCTGCGCGCAGGGAGACGCAACGAGACAGGGCAGGGACCTGTGATTGTTTCGGCGGCCGATCCGCTAAATTTGCTCGGCATACTGAGCCCCGGCGCGCGGCTCTCGCCTTATTCGAATCAGGCCATTGCCTATGAAAACGGGATTGCTATTGGTTCAGGTTTGTTGGGCGAGCTGCGCAGTCAGTTGCAGCACGCCTCGGCGCCGCAGCCCGGTTAGGCGCGTGGCTTTTGAGAAAAAGCTCGGTCTCAGCGAACGAATTCGGCTCAAACAGCCGCGCGTGGAAAACCGCAAACCCTAGGGCAATCGGTTTTGCGGATAAGGGATGAAATCTAGGGTCGCACCTGGCCGTTTATCTGTTTTAATGTTGGCGCGCTTAGAACCTCTTTTAAAACCCGGATTTCAACGACATCTTCTTGTAACCGAGTCAGACCTTCTTTGGCGCGATGGATTTCCCCGAGCATGGAATCAAGTTCACCGATGCTGATCGATTCCAGCGCCTGGCGAATCTTGTGGTTCATGCCGAACAAATTCTGCATGCCGCCTTTATCGGAAATCTTGTTGTCCAAATCGATATATACGCGAGTTAAGCCTTCCATTTGGCTCTTCACGTCGTCCACGGGTTTTCCTCCTTGTGTGCTTGCCACAAATGTTGAGTTAATGTAGCTACCACAAATCATGTTTGTGATTCGAAAACAAGCACGGAGGGATTCTAAGTAATATTTTGTCGCAAAACATGAAGGTTAGTGTAAAAGTTGGAGCGTTTTGTTGTATTTTCATCGGGTCGATCATCGAGGTAATTTCACATGAGCGAAATCCGCAGCGTCGGTATTCCCAGTCCGCGCGTTGAAGGCGAACAAAAAGTCGGCGGTGACGCGGTCTACGCCATCGATGTCGTGTTGCCCGACATGCTCTGGGCCAAAGTTTTGCGCAGTCCGATCGCCCATGGCCGAATAAGAAAAATCGCCGCCGCCAAAGCGCTTGCGTTGCCGGGCGTGCGCGCCATCGTCGCCGGCGCGGATCTCGCCGGCGCCAAGATCGGCAAAAAGATCGTCGACATGCCGCTGCTCGCCGACGGCGTGGTACGCTACGTCGGTGAAAAAATCGCCGCGGTTGCGGCGGAGAGCGAAGCGATCGCCGAAGCCGCCCTTGATTTGATCGAAGTCGAGTATGAAGATTTACCGATTGTCACCGATGCACTGGAGGCGATGGCGCCGGGCGCCCCCCTGTTGCATCCGAACGTCGCCGAATACAAAGGACTGCTTCATAAAATCGAGAATCCGAGCAATGTTTTTGTCGCGCTCCATTGGAAAAAGGGCGAGGTGCAAGAGGGTTTTCGCCAATCCGACGTCGTCATCGAGAATACTTTTACCGTTCCCGCCGTCCACCAGGCCTACATCGAGCCGCACTCGTCGCTGGTGCGGCTGAATCCTGACGGCACAGCGGACATCTGGTCGTCGAACAAAAGTCCGTTCGCGCTGCGCGATCAGGTCGGCAACGCCCTGCAAGTCGCGCCGGCGAATCTGATCGTCCATCCTTGTTACGTCGGCGGCGACTTCGGCGGCAAGGGCGACGGCAACGACGTGGCGCTTTGCTATGCCTTGGCGAAAAAAAGCGGCCGGCCGGTCAAGCTCGTTGTCGATTACACCGAGGAGTTGACCGCGGGCAATCCTCGTCACGGCGCCGTCATCCAGGTGAAGACCGGCGTCAAAAAGAACGGCATCTTGATCGCGCAGCATGTGCAATTCATTTTCGATAGCGGCGCCTACGGCGCTTACCGGCCGCAGGGCTTTTTGGTTGGCGCTCATGATGCGCCGGGGCCGTATCGAGTGCCCAACTGTTTGGTCGAAGAAAAATACGTTTACACGAACAAGATGCCGTGTGGCTACATGCGCGCGCCGGGTCATCTGCAGGCAATGTTTGCGTGCGAGAGCCAAACCGATCTGGTGGCTCGTCAACTGAAGATCGATCCGATCGAGTTTCGCCGCATGAATTTGATGCACGACGGTGACGCCGCGCCGCTCGGCGAGGTGATCCCGCATGTGAAAGCCACCGAAACCTTGCTGAAGGCGCTCGATGAGTCGGGGTATCGCCGCGACAAGAAAAAAAATATCGGCCGCGGTTGCGCGATCGCGGACTGGGTTTCCAAAGGCGGCGAATCTTACGCTTTTGTCAAGCTCGATGAGGAAGGCGTCGTGACGCTTTCTTCCGCGGTGACCGACACGGGGCCCGGCGTCTTTACCATGATGCGCCAGGTCGTCGGCGAAGAGCTCAAGGTGCCGCTCGATGCGATCCGGGTCGAGATGTTGGACTCGTCAAAAGTCATCAAAGACACCGGCGTGCGCGGCAGCAGCAGTACGCGCGTGCATGGCAACTCGGCATTGGACGCGGCACAAAGACTGCGCGACGCGATTCTCAATGTCGTCGCGCGTGTGATGGACGCCAAGCCGAATGAATTGATATTGTACGACGGCGGCGTCACTCATGGCCGGGCCGAGCGGCGCATGACCTACGGCGAGATCGCGCGCGCCAACGGCAAACCTTTGATGGCCGAGGGCCATTATCTGAATATGGCCGACGGGCCGGAAGCTTCGCTAGTGGCGCAGGTCGCCGAAGTCGAAGTGGACGAGGATACCGGCGCAGTGCGCGTGAAAAAACTAACTACAGCGCACAACACCGGCACGATCTTAAACCCCTCGACCCATCAAGGTCAGATTGACGGCGCGGTCGTTATGGGATTTGGCTACGGGGTGATCGAAAATCTCGCCTACGACGAGAGCGGCAAAGTCCTGGCGGCCAATCTGGGCGAGTACAAAATTCCCAACATCCAGGATATTCCCGAGCTCAGGACGGCGATTATCCAATCCGATTTCGGCAGTGGACCCTACAACAGTATGAGCATCGGCGAGACGGCGCTGATCCCGACCGCGGCGGCCATCGCCAACGCGATCGAAGATGCGATCGGCGTGCGCATTAAATCTCTGCCGATCACGGCGGAAAAGGTATTGAACGCACTCAAGGGACGGTAACGCACACACCGATTGCTGGTTCGGGTTAAGCGAATCTTTTTTCCATCTTGATGTATGGGCAATGCTGTTCTCGGACCGGTCGAGCGAATCGTCAAGGCGACTCGCTATTCACTGCGCGGGTTAATCGATGCGTGGCGCACACAAGCGCCGTTGCGCTACGAATGTTTCGTGCTGGCGATCATCGTGCCGTTGGCGTGCAGCCTTCGAACAACCGCCGTCGAGCGTTCATTGCTGATCGGCAGTTGGCTCTTGGTCATCGTTGTCGAGCTCATCAATTCAGCCATCGAAACAGTCGTCGACCGGATCGGCAGCGAGCCCCATGACCTTTCCGGGCGCGCCAAGGACCTAGGATCTGCGGCGGTTTTCTGTTCCATCATTCTGGCCGTGACAATCTGGCTGATTCTTTGCCTCGGCTGAGCAGATTAATAAAACTTTTTTGGGTGAATTTTTTGAATCGCTGCACCGTCGTCAGTAATGAGTGCGTGCAATTCGACCGCGTGGTTGTAAAATCTTCGTAAGAAGAGTTGATATTGACGCTTAAAAGTCAGGATAGCGATCGGCTTGGGCATCTTCTGGATTCCCGCTAATTATCAAGGTTTGTTAGCTGGAAAGGTCGATGGCGAGCCGAGCCGCGTGACGCGATCGACCTTTCGCGGCGAGGCCGGGATTTGCCGGTTTAAGTCGAAGCTAAGGTCAAAGCCTGGAGCAAAATCTCCGGTATCCGAGTGATTCGGCCGGATTGATCGATGCAGGCATGCGCGGTTTTACCGCTGGCTAAAAAGCTGCCGTCAGTTTCGCGTGAGATTCGATAGACGAATTTTAACGAGGCCCGGCCCAATTCTACCAACGTGGTTTCGATTTCTATAAGATCATCGTAGCGCGCCGATTGGGTGTAGCGGCAGTTTACTTCCACGACCGGAAAATGAAATCCTTGCCCCTCGATGGTCGAATAGGGCAAGCCGATTTGACGGAGAAATTCCGATCTGCCACTCTCAAACCAGCGGAGATAGTTGGCGTAGTAAACGACTCCCATCTGATCGGTATCGCCGTAAATGACGCGGTACGAACTGATGCGTTTGAGGCTTGGCTGCTTTTTCATGGCAAAATATCTTTATTTGCTTTTGCCGATTTTCTCAATGCGCCTCGGCACCGGCGACTTGCCTTGACAAGCGAAACTGAAGTGTGATTTAAGCTGATGAAAATTATTTTTCTATTATGATGAAGCGGCGTTGACGATGAGCCGCGTCATCTTTGAGGAGGATGACTCATGAACAATGCCTTAAAAGATTATTCCTGGTTGCTTAGCGTCGCCCTGTTAGCGGTGCTAGGCGTCGGATGCAGCTCGGTGGAAGAAAAGCCGGCGCCGACGCCGCCGGCAGCAGCGGCGAAACCGGCTCCCGCTCCGGCCCCGGCTCCCGCGCCGGCGAAATCAGAGTCTGCGAAGGAGTCGAAAACCAAGGCGGTTGAAGTCGAAGGCGTGATCAGTGCGGTGGGCCAAAGAACGATCACCTTTCAAATGGAACGCAAAGGCAAAGTTCGCGAAGAAGTCGTCGGCGTAGATGACAAAACCAAAATCGAAAAGAGCGGCGCGAATATCAAGCTGCGCGAGCTTCAGGAGACCGACAAGGCTTTGATCAATTATGAGCCGGAAGCCTACACGCCGGCGATCGCCATTAAAGTCACGGGCAAAGGCGAAATCCAAAAGGTCGGGGGCGACGATTAGGAACGGTAACGGTCGGCTCGATCGCCGCCGACCACCTCCAAATCAAACGACTGATCTTCCCTCAGAATTCTGAACGAGATCCGTTCCCCTGGAAGCTTTTTCCACATTTCCTGGTAAAGCTCCTGGCGCGAACGGATTTCTTTTTTATTGACCGTGAGAATGATGTCGCCTTGCTGCAGACCAAACTTCGCGGCGGGTCCAGTCGGCACGACGGCGCCGATGACGACATGCCCGGCCATAACCTCCGGATAGATGCCAAGCCAGGGTCTTTTGGGACGGCTGCGAACTTGCCCGTACTGCTTCAGTTCCCGTTCGTAATTCCGATAGTAGTCAATGGGAATCGCCAGCGAGAATTTCCCAACTTCGCTTAAATTCAAAGATACGATGCCGGCCAATTCGCCGCGGAAATTGGCCAGCGTGCCGCCGCCGAAGCCGGGATTGGACGCAGTGACCCGAATTGTTTTGTCGATCATGTATTCCCACTGGCCGTCATAACCCTCGACGGACGTTACATAACCACCGCTGACCCGCCGTCCGCTTCCACCGCTGCTGGCAACCATCACTACGGGCTGGCCTAAAGCGATCGAATCGGCCGGTGCCAGCTTGAGATAGGGCAAATTTTGCGCGGCAATTTTAACCAGCGATAGTCCGGTTTCTTGATCTTGAGCCGCTACTTGGGCCGGATATTGCTCGCCGTCCGGTAAGGTCACGGTAATCGAAGATGCGCCGACGGTCACGTAGTGAACCGTCAGGATGTAACCGTCAGAGTCGACGATCGTGCCAGAACCGACGCGCTCTGAACCCAGATTGCTCGCTGATGGATGACTTTCCGGAATATTAACGTGAAGATCCACCGTGGCGGGTAGGATCGAGTGAATCAAACCGATATGGCCGTTCAAAACGCGACTCCTTCGTCGTGAAAATATGGCGGATGGGTGGCGTCATCATTCTCGCCGGCAAACAGTCTGCCCTGCCACGTGTCGCGACTTTCGAGAGCCTCAAGGATGGCGTTATGGACGCCGAGTTTGTCAATCGACCATTCCGGGGCGACGGTGATAGCGCGGTAAGTTTCGCCTGACAATCGATGGATGATCATATTCGGATTCAAGCGCTCGAGAAAATCCACTACCAAGGCGACGTACTCGACGCGGCTAAAGAGCGGCACTTGTCCGGCTAGGTAAAATTTTTCCAACGGCGTGTTCTTGATCACATGGAGGTTGTGCAATTTGACTCCGTCGATCTGCAACCGATTGAGTAATTCCGGTGTTCTCAACATGTCATCGCGGCTTTCCCCAGGAAAACCGAGAATGAGATGGGTACAAAGCCTTAGCTCGCGTGCTTTGGCGCGCTCAACCGCGTCGATGAATTCCCTCAAGCCATGACCGCGATTGACCCACGCGAGCGTGCGGTCGTACATGGATTCGAGTCCGATCTCGAGCCAAAGATAAGTTTGTTCCGCTAGATCGCGTAGCAGATCGAGCGTCTCATCGGCAAGGCAATCCGGCCGCGTTGCGATCGAGAGTCCGACGACGCCGGGAAAGCGCAACGCCTCCTCGTAAAGCCGGGCAAGCTTGGCCGTGGAATCATAGGTGTTCGTATAGCTTTGAAAATAGGCGATAAATTGCTCCGCCTTGTGGCGCCGCTGGATCGCCAAAGCGCCTTTTTCGAGCTGCGTCGTAACCGAAGTGCGCGGCCGATAGTCTTGGGCCGTGTGGCTCGCGTTGTTACAATAAATGCAGCCGCCGACCGCTACTTTGCCATCGCGATTGGGACAGGTGAAATCCATGCGCAGACCGATCTTGTAGACGCGCGCATCAAAGCGATCGCGCAGCGCGCGATTAAACGAATTGAATCGCTTTTCGCGCCAACGTTGTGCAAGAGAGTTGGGGAAATTCATGAGACGAACCTAAAAAGAGTTAACAAAAAGACCAAGAATACTCAAGGTGAAGAAATGAGCCCGAGTTAATCTGAGAGCCACGATAAAGCCCCGGAACGAGTCCTGGCTTACGATGGAAGTCGCGAATATATCATGGGCTTTTCGCAACCGGAGGGCTGTCCTTGCTTGACAATGAAGAGAAATTGTCTATATTCATTTAACACTTGACGGCCCGCGCGACCGCTGATGAAAATCTCCGTTGACGAGATTCCTCAATCACCCAAAGAGATCACCTTCTCGGAAAGTATTGAGGAACTTAATGAGATCTACCGCCGGAGTAATAGCCGGGATTTTAGTTTTCCACCCCGTCTGGACGTTGACTTGACCTACTACCGCTCGGGGCGGGAGATTTTTTTGAGCGGAGCTTTTCATGGATCATTCAAAGGGTGCTGCGGGCGCTGTTTGGAGCATTATGGGTTTCCTTTAAATAGCCATTTCGACATCGTTCTTACACCCGATCCCGCCAAGTTAGAGCGCGGCGCGGAAGAGTTACATCGGGACGAGCTCGGTTTGAGCTATTATTCGTCGGATGAGATCAATCTGGAGCCGCTGGTCGCGGAGCAAGTCATGTTGGCGTTACCGACTCGACCCCTGTGTTCGGATAATTGCCGCGGCTTATGCGGCCATTGCGGCGCCAATCTCAACAAAGAAGCTTGCAGCTGTTCCACCGTGGTCGGCGATCCGCGCATGGCGATTTTCCGAACGCTTAAAGTCGGTCGATAATTCGCCGCTCCGCTCAAAATATTTCCGCCGCGAACACGCGGAGAAAGCCAGGACTAACCGATGCCGGTACCGAAGCGAAGAACTTCAAAACGGGTCAAGAATCAACGTCGCGCGCACGATGGCTTGACCAAACCGCAATGGAGCACGTGCTCCAACTGCGGCGAAACGATTTTACCTCACCGCGCCTGTGCTCACTGCGGCTTTTATCGTGGCCGCGCCGTGCTCCAAGTCGAGCAAAGTTAAGCAGTCCCACGACATATGCCGAAAATCGCCGTCGACGCGATGGGTGGTGATCGAGCTCCGCAAGTGGTTGTCGAAGGGGCGGTGCTCGCGGCCCAAAATCACAGTGTCGAAATAGTTCTGGTGGGCGACAAAGAGGCGATCGAGCGCGAGCTGGCCAAGCAGAAGGACGCGCCGAGATTTTCCATCGCCGCCGCTTCGCAAATCGTGCCGATGCGCGAGTCGCCGAGCGCCGCGCTGCGTATACAAGATTCTTCGATGAAGGTCGGCTTCGAATTGATGAAGCGCGGCGAGGTCGATGCCGTGGTGAGCGCCGGCAACTCGGGTGCGATGATGGCTCTCGGGATGCTCGTGATGGGGACTTTGCCGCAGGTCGCCCGACCGGCCATTCTGGTGGTCGTGCCGACCTCGGATAAGGGCACGGTGATCATCGATGCCGGGGCGAACGTCGACTGCAAGCCGCACCACTTAGTTCAATTCGGTCTCATGGGATCGATTTACGCCGAGCGGATTTTGGCCGTAGCGGAGCCGCGCGTCGGGGTTTTGAGCAATGGTGAAGAGGAAGGCAAGGGCAATGACCTGACGCGGGCGGCGAGCGCGCAACTCGCAGCCACGTTCGTCAACTTCATCGGCTATGTCGAAGGCCGGGACATCTTTAACAATAAAGTCGATGTCGTCGTCTGCGACGGCTTTACCGGTAACATCGCGCTCAAGACCATGGAGGGCGTCGCGAGCTTTGCCGGTGCGGTATTGAAAAGCGCCTTTCAAAAAAATCTTTCCAGCCGCGTGGGCTATTTGCTCAGCCGCAAGTCGCTGGCCGAAGCCTATCGGCGCTTAGACTATGCGGAATATGGCGGCGCGCCGCTGATTGGTTTGGACGGCGTGGCGATCATCGCTCACGGCGGCTCCAATCCGCTGGCGATCAAGAATGCCATTCGGGCGGCGGGTGACGCCGTTGATCAACAGATCAATCGCCATATCGCCGACGCCTTGGGTGAGATGGACGGCGCAGCGGAAAAAAGAGAAGGCTTGCCACGGAAACTGTGGCAGCGCTTTAAATCTAAAATCGAATCCTTAGGCGACAAGACGGAAGCCGAGAGCCATCCACCGGAACGGAGGCGGGGTGGCGATTAGTCATCTCGCCTTCGTTTTCCCAGGTCAAGGGTCTCAGTACGTCGGCATGGGGAAGGATCTCAGCGCCGAGTTTGCGCTCGCCCGCGAGACTTTCGCCGAAGCCGACGACGCGCTCGGGTTTTCTCTCAGCGGACTTTGTTTCGATGGTCCCGAAGCCGATCTCAAGTTGACCGAGAATACCCAACCGGCGATTCTCGCCGCATCGATCGCCGCTTTGCGAGTGCTCGAAGCCGAGACGCCGTTACGCCCCGCTTTTGTTGCCGGTCATAGCTTGGGCGAATATAGCGCGCTCGTTGCCGTCGGTGCGTTTAAGTTTAGTGATGCCGTCAAGGTTGTGCGCGAGCGCGGACGCTTGATGCAGCACGCTGTGCCAGCGGGCCAAGGCGCAATGGCGGTAGTGCTGGGCTTGGAGATGGATGCCGTGGGCGCGCTTTGCGTCGATGCGGCTTGCGGCGAAGTGGTGTCGCCGGCCAATTTCAACGGCGCTGGACAAGTGGTCATTGCCGGGGCGAGGAGCGCTGTTGAACGCGCGATGGCATTGGCGAAGGAGCGCGGCGCCAAAAGAGTATTGGATCTGCCCGTGAGCGCGCCGTTTCACTGCCAGCTCATGCAGCCAGCGGCGGCAGGTTTAGAACGGACACTCCACGACGTCGCGGTTCAGCCCTTCGATATCGGCGTCATCACCAACGCCGAAGCTGACGTCAATCGCAGCGCCGAGCGGGTCAAAGCTTTGCTGATCGAACAAGCGGTCCGGCCCGTGCGTTGGGAAGAGTCGGTTAAAAAACTGGTGGCCTTGAACTGCCATCGGGCCATTGAGATCGGTCCCGGCAAGATCCTGAAGGGGCTCATGAAGCGTATCGCGCCGACTATGGAACTGGAGAATTTCGAAACGCCGCAAGATCTATCGAAAGTTGTCTCGGCGCGGAGCCAATGAGTTTCGAGGGTCAAATTGCCTTGGTCACCGGCGCCAGCCGCGGCATCGGCCGAGCAATTGGACTGGCCTTCGCCCGTGTCGGCGCGTACGTTATCGTTAACTACCGTGGCAATGAGGCGGCGGCGCAAGAGTCATTGGCCGCGATCGAGGCCGCGGGAGGGCACGGCGAGCTTTGCCAGTTCGACGTCGCCGAGGAAAGCCAAATCGAAACGACCGCGAAAAAAATCGTTGACCGTCACAAGAAAATTGATATTCTCGTCAACAATGCCGGCATCGCTTCCGATAATCTTTTGATGCGCGTCAAACCGGCGGATTGGGACGCAGTCATCGGGACCAATCTCAAGGGCACGGTCCTCTGCACAAAAATCGTTTCTCGTTATATGATCCGCCAGCACTATGGCCGGATCGTGAATTTATCTTCCGTGGTCGGACAAACGGGCAACGTTGGACAGTCGCTCTACGCGGCGTCCAAGGCGGGAATCATCGGCTTCACGAAATCCCTGGCCCGCGAAGTGGCTTCGAGAAACGTGACGGTGAATGCCGTGGCGCCGGGCTTTATTGAAAGCGACATGACGGCTAAATTGCCGGAGCAGCTGCGCCAGGACTTTCTCCACTCGATCCCTCTCGGTCGCTTTGGCACTTGCGAGGAAGTCGCCGAAATGATTGTATTTCTCGCTGGGGAGAAGGCTGGCTATATTACCGGGCAAGTGTTCAATATTAACGGTGGGCTGTACATGTAACGAATCTGTAGCAGGAGGTATGTGAAGATGGCGGCGTCTGTTCAGGCTAGGGTGAAAGAAATTGTCTGTGAGCAACTTGGGGTAAGCGCGGAAGAGGTGACCCCGGAAGCTTCCTTTATAGAAGACTTGGGTGCTGATTCTCTAGACATCGTCGAGCTGGTGATGGCGCTCGAAGAGGAATATGAGATGGAGATTTCCGACGAGGACGCGGAAAAAATAAAAACCGTCCAGGATGTCATCACCTACATCGAAGCTCATCGGTAGGAACTCCGGATCGCGCAGAGCGCTTTCGGGCTGGTTGATCACCCATCGGCCATCGGAGAAGCAACGCAAATCGCAGGGGAGTGGCGTCCAGGCCCACGTTCCTGCGATTTTCTTTATCCCAAGATTGCGCTCGGCCAATTCGCGGGAGAATTTATGATCGCATTCGCCTGCGACCATGGCGGCGTGGAGCTTAAAGATTTTCTTGTTGATAGCTTGCGCACCGAAGGCGTGGTTGTCAGTGATTACGGCACCCACAGTAAGGATTCGGTCGATTACCCGGATTATGCGCGTGAAGTTTGCCGGCGCGTGGTCTCGGGAGAAGCGGCGCGCGGCGTGCTCGTCTGCACGAGCGGCATCGGTATGTCGATCATCGCCAATAAATTTCCCGGCGTGCGGGCCGCACTGGTGCAGGACCTAGACGGCGCGCGCTCGAGCCGCGAGCATAACGACGCCAACGTGCTGGTTCTGAGCGGCGCGAAGACCGACAAATCTCTGGCCCGACAAATCATCGACGCCTGGCTCGCCACGCCGTTCGCCGGTGGACGGCATCAGCGCCGGATAGATAAGATCACTCAGACGGAAAAAGATCTCGGTATCCGGCTCATCGTCGAAGCGGAGAAGAAATAGAGCGAAGGAAGTCCTATGTCATTTCTCGAACAAGCGGACCCAGCCGTGTTCTCGGCGATTCAGAAGGAAACGCAAAGGCTCGAAGGCAATCTGGAGCTGATCGCCTCGGAAAACGTCGTGAGCGAGGCGGTGTTGGAAGCGCAGGGCTGCGTGATGACCAACAAGTACGCGGAAGGCTATCCGGGCAAACGCTACTACGGCGGTTGCGAATTCGTCGATGAAGTCGAGTCTTTGGCCATCGCGCGGGCAAAGGAGCTTTTTAGCGCCGATCATGCCAACGTGCAGCCCCATTCGGGCTCGCAGGCGAACATGACGGTTTATTTGTCCGTGCTAAAACCGGGCGATACCTATCTAGGTATGAACCTGGCGCACGGCGGGCATCTGTCGATGGGTAGCCCGGTCAATTTTTCCGGGTTTATTTACAAAGTGATTCCTTACGGCGTGTCCGAGAAAACCGAAACGATCGATTACGACGAAGTCGAACGCTTGGCAAAAGAGCACCGTCCCAAATTGATTGTCGCTGGCGCTAGTGCCTATCCGCGCGTGATCGACTATCCGCGCTTTCGCAGAATTGCCGACGATATCGGCGCTTTGCTGATGGTGGACATGGCTCATATCGCTGGTTTGGTGGCGGCCGGGTTGCACCCGAGTCCGGTGCCGTACGCCGACTTTGTTACGACGACGACTCATAAGACCTTGCGTGGCCCACGCGGTGGCATGGTGCTGTGCAAAGCCGAGCACGCCAAGACGGTCGATAGCAAAGTTTTTCCCGGCATGCAGGGCGGGCCGTTGATGCACGTGATTGCCGCCAAAGCGGTGGCGCTCAAGGAAGCCTTGAGCCCGGAATTTAAAATTTATCAGCAACAGATCGTCAAAAATGCCCAGACGCTCGCAAAGGGCTTGATGAGCCATGGTTTCAGGCTGACGTCCGAAGGCACCGACAATCATTTGATGCTCGTTGATCTGCGCAAATCCGAGTTGACCGGCAAGGTCGCTCAGGAGACGCTCGATAAAGCGCGCATTACGGTGAATCGAAACGCCGTCCCGTTCGACACCCGTTCGCCGTTTGTCACCAGTGGGGTTCGCATCGGCACGCCGGCGGTGACGACGCGCGGCATGAAAGAGCCGGAAATGGCGATCATCGCGGATCTTATCGCGCGCGCTCTCGATCACGTGAGCGCCGCCGCCGCGCTACGATCGATCGCCGCCGCGGTCGGCGAGCTGTGCGGAAAATTTCCGGTTTATCCACACCGGCTGGGAAACGTGGAGCGCGATAGAAGATAGAAGATCGCGGTTCGCGATCGGCCACTCACGATCCTTAGTAAACGCTATGAAATGTCCCTTTTGCCATGAGACGGAAAATCGCGTCATCGACTCGCGCTTGAGCAAAGACAGCAACATGATCCGGCGCCGGCGCGAGTGCGGGCGCTGCAGCCGACGCTTTACCACCTACGAGCGAGTCGAGGAAATGATGCCTCTCGTCGTCAAAAAAGACGGACGGCGCGAGAGCTACGATCGTTTGAAGATCATCAATGGCTTGAAACGGGCCTGCGAAAAACGTCCCGTCAGCATCAATACCATCGAAGCGATCGCTGACAGGATCGAACGAACGATTCAAGAACGCGGCGAAAAAGAAGTCGCCAGCTCGGTCATCGGTGAAACTTTGATGCGCGAGTTGCACGACACCGACCCGGTGGCTTACGTGCGTTTTGCATCGGTGTATCGCTCTTTCAAGGACATCAACGAGTTTATGGTGGAGCTTGAAGAGTTGCTGAAGGAACGCAAGGGCATGCCGCTCATTAAGGTCGCCGAGGCGCGCCAAAAGAGGGAATAACGTCTTTGTCGGAGTCACGCTGGAGCGCGCAAGATCTCAAATATATCCGGAGGGCGTGCCGCTTGGCCCGAAAGGCGGCGGGGAGAACCAGCCCCAATCCTATGGTCGGCGCGGTTCTCGTGCGCGCTGGCCGTGTCGTCGGTACCGGATTCCATCCATTCGCCGGCGGTGATCATGCGGAGATCGTCGCGCTCAAGCGCGCCGGCGCGACCGCGCGTGGCGCCACGCTCTATATTACGCTGGAACCGTGCAGCCATCAGGGGCGCACGCCGCCGTGCACCCGGGCGTTGATCGGCGCCGGTATCAAAGAGGTCGTCTGCGGCACGAGGGATCCTAATCCGCTGGTTGCGGGACGAGGCTTTCGCAAGCTCAAACGAGCGGGTATCAAAGTGCGCATCGGCGTTTTGGAAAACGAATGTCGCGCGCTGATCGAAAGTTTTTCTAAATTCATCACGCGTCGCCTGCCGTTCGTCACGCTAAAGCTGGCTGCGACCCTGGACGGCAAAATCGCCGCGGCGAGCGGCGACGCGCGCTGGATCAGCGGCGAAGATTCGCGCCTGACGGTGCACCGCATGCGCAACGAGGTTGACGCGGTCGTCGTTGGCATCGGCACGGTTAAAGCCGACGATCCGCAACTGACATGCCGGATCCCCGGCGGCCGCAATCCGCGGCGCATTGTCCTCGACAGCCGCCTCGGCATCGAGCTTTCCGCGGCGATCCTGCATCAGGTTGATCCGACAAAGACGATCATCGTCACGGGCACGGCGGTTGCCAGAGCAAAATTGCGCTCGCTCGAAGCGCTCGGCGCGCAGGTTTGGTCAATGCCACTTCGGCATCGAGAGGTGGCGTGGTTGCCCTTGCTGCGGAAACTCGCGGCTTCGGGCATTGTCAGCGTGATGATTGAAGGCGGCGCGGCGGTCGCCGCCTCGGCTCTCAAAGCCAAGATCGTGGACAAGATTATTTTTTTCTATGCGCCGAAGATTCTCGGCGGCGATGGGCGAGCAATGATTGCGCCGTTGAAGATAGACCGCGTGCGAAACTCCATCCCGTTAAAAAAAATTCGTGTCGAGAAATCCGGCGCTGATTTGATGATCACCGGCTATTTTTAAAACGGCAGCCTTGGACGGCAATCAACAATTCATTGGAAAATCAGAGCATGTTTACCGGACTCATCGAAGACGTAGGGACGATCGGCGATTTGCGGCTGCAACAGAAGTCGGCGGTGCTGACCGTCAAAACCAAGTTGCCGGTTCGCTCGATGGCGCGTGGCGCGAGCGTGGCGGTCAATGGCGCTTGCTTGACCGTCGTCAAAAAGGGCCTGAGGTCGTTTACCGTGGACGTCTCGCCGGAAACTTTGCAGCGCACCAGCCTGGAAACTTTAACCGTCGGTAGCATGGTTAATCTGGAGCGGCCGATGCGTTTAGCCGATCGGCTCGGCGGACATTTAGTGACGGGGCATGTGGACGGTGTCGGCGCGGTCGCGGCGATCGAAAAGCAAGGCGAGTTTACCATTATTACTTTCGAGGTGCCGGCGCCGCTCGGCGCCTTGCTGGTGCCGAAGGGATCGGTCGCCGTCGATGGCATCAGTTTGACGGTCAATGTTTGCCGCAAACAGCGATTTTCCGTGGCGATTATTCCGTTTACCTTGCGCCACACTAATTTGCGCGCCCGCAGGGTTGGTGATAAGGTTAACATCGAAACCGATTTGATCGGCAAATATGTGCAAAGCTTCATGCGCCAAAGCGGCTAGAACAACGCCGCGCAATTACACTCTGCATTTTCGCTCTCATGTCGCTCTCTAGCATCGAAGAAGGTCTCGAGGAGATCCGCAACGGCCGGATGGTGATCCTGGTAGACGAGGATGCGCCGGAGAGCGACGGCTTTTTCTGTCTCGCGGCGGAAAAAGTTACGGCCCAAGCGGTCAATTATATGTTGCGTTACGGACGCGGCATTGTTTACGTGACGTTAGTGGACGAGCGCATTCGTGAACTCGGCATTCCAATGGTCCCGGAGGAGAACAGCCGACTGGCGGGATTGCTCTGCGGCGCGTCTTTTTCGATCAGTTTGGAAGGCGTGCACGGAGTTTCCGCACAGGGACGAGCGCACACGATTCAGGCGGCGATCGCTGACACGACCAAACATGAGGATCTCGTCATCCCCGGCCATGTGCAGCCGCTTCAGGCGCGCAGCGGCGGTGTTTTGGCACGCTCAGGCCGAACCGATGCATCGGTGGATTTGGCGCACTTGGCCGGCTTCAAGCCGGCGGGTGCGATTTGTCAGATCCTCGCTGACGACGGATCTGTCGCATTGCTGCCCGGGTTGAAGCGGCTCGCTGAAGAGCAGCATTTGAAAATCGTCTCGGTCGCGGATTTGATTGCTCACCGATTGCGCAACGAGAGTTTGGTCCGACGCGTCGCCGAAGAAGAGTTTCCCACCATTCACGGCGGTATGTATCGCGCCATTGTCTATCGCAACGAAGTCGACGGTCTGGAGCACATGGCGCTGGTCAAGGGCGATATCAGCCGCCCCGATCAGGTGCTGGTTCGGGTTCATTCCGAATGTCTGACCGGCGATGTGTTCGGCTCGGAGCGCTGTGACTGTGGCGATCAGATTCGTCAGTCGCTGCACTTGATCGACGAGCGCGGCCGAGGGGTGCTGATTTATATGCATCAGGAAGGGCGGGGCATCGGCTTGACCAACAAGATCAAAGCCTACGCATTGCAGGACCAGGGGCGCGACACGGTCGAGGCCAACCTCGAATTGGGCTTTAAAGAAGACTTGCGCGACTACGGCATCGCCGCACAGATTTTGCGCGACTTGCGCGTGGAAAAAGTCGAGTTATTGACCAACAATCCGCGCAAGATCGCCGGGCTGGAAGTTTATGGCGTCAAAGTCGTCGAGCGCGTACCCTTGGAGGCGCCGCCGCGCGACAGCAACATTCATTATCTGCGAACGAAACAAATCAAGCTTGGCCATTTGTTATCGAATCTCGAAGCCAAACCTGTGAAACGATAGACCACGCGCGGGGCGCGGGCCATGAGCAAAATCATCGAAGGCAAGAAAGACGCGCAGGGCCTGAAAATCGGTATCGTTGTGAGCCGCTATAACCATTTTATTACGGAAAAATTACTCGATGGCGCCTTGGACGGATTTAAAAGCCACGGCGGGGACGATGACAAAGTAACGATCGTGCGGGTTCCCGGCGCCTTCGAGATTCCGCTGATCGCCGATAAGTTGGCGGCCAGCGGCCGATACGATGCGCTGGTCTGTTTGGGGGCGGTGATTCGCGGCGACACACCGCATTTCGATTATGTTTGCGACGCGGTCACACGCGGCATCGGCGCGGCAGTGCAGGCTCACAAGATTCCCATCGGCTTCGGTGTTCTGACGACCAACGACGTGCAGCAGGCGATGGA
>Ga0157378_10002365_pt1 | contig 16757 bp, 16 predicted proteins | sample M65metaG_FD_115309 | JGI IMG/M metagenome (GOLD analysis project Ga0157378, IMG submission 115309) | Miscanthus rhizosphere microbial communities from Kellogg Biological Station, Michigan, USA - M6-5 metaG | ecosystem: Host-associated > Plants > Roots > Rhizosphere > Soil | place: USA: Michigan...
CAACGACGAGACCGGCCCGGTGATGATCAACTTCGAAGCGATCAACTACATGGACTCGACCGGACTCGGCGAGCTGATCGGCTACCTCCAGAAGTTCGAAGACCGCCAGCGCAAGATGGCCCTGGTCAAACCCTCCCACCGCATCCTGGCCCTCCTCAAGATCACCAAGCTCGATACGGTATTCAAGATCTTCGACTCCCGCGAGACGGCCATGGAGTACCTGACCGACCACGCCGCGTAGTTCCTGGGACCGCAGGCGTCCCGCCTGCCGCGTTCGCAGGATGCTGCCGAGAACTGCGGGCGGGACGCCCGCGCTCCCAGGGTGAGACAACGCGGCAGGCCCAGTGTTAGCATTCGCGCCGTTTATGACTCACACCCTCCTTCCCGTCCTCATCATGATGCTCATCGCCGTCGTCGTCGGCGTGGTCATGCTGGCGCTGGCGTGGTTCGTCGGCGGGCATGCGCGCACGGCCTCGAAGCAGGAGCCGTACGAGAGCGGCGTACCGTCGCTCGATGAGAACCGGAAGCGCGTCAACGTCCGCTTCTACCAGATCGCCATGCTCTTCATCCTCTTCGACATCGAAGCGACGTTCCTCTATCCCTGGGCCGTCATCTACCGCGACGCCGCGGCCGGCACGCAGGGCATGTTCCTCTTCGGCGAGATGCTGGTCTTCATCGTCCTGCTCGCCGTCGGCTACATCTATGTGTGGAAGAAAAAGGCATTCGACTTTTAGCCATGGCTGACCTCCATCCCGACAACCCCTACGCCCCCGACCGTTTCCCCGATCCGAAAAAGACGGTCGAGTTCCCGCCCGAGGCGAAGAAGAAGTTCGACTACATCCTCACCAGATACCCGACCAAGGAAGCCTGTCTCCTGCCGACGTTGCATCTGGTCCAGGAAGTGTGGGGTTGGATTTCCCCCGAGGCGGTTTTGTACGTGGGAACGCTGCTGGACTTGTCGCCGGCCACCGTCTTCGGCGTGGTCTCGTTCTACAACATGTACAACCAGAAGCCTGTGGGCAAATACCACCTGCAGGTCTGTACGAACCTGAGCTGCATGGTGCGCCGCGCCTACGACATCTACGACCACCTCTGCGAAAAATTGGACGTCAATCCCGGCGCCACAACAAAAGACGGCCGCTACACCGTGGTCGAAGTCGAATGCCTCGGATCGTGCGGCACGGCGCCTGTCGTTCAGGTCAACAACGACTATCACGAGAACATGGACGTAGCGAAGATGGACGCGCTGCTCGCGGAGCTGAAATAGCAATGGATCCGATCAAAGTCCTCACCGCGAACATCGACAAGCCGAACTCGACCTCGATCGATGTCTACATCGACGGTGGCGGCTACAAGGCCGCGCAGACCGCGCTCAAGATGAAGCCTGAGGAAGTGACGCAGCTCGTCAAAGACTCCGAGATGCGGGGCAGGGGAGGAGCAGGATTTCCGACGGGCATGAAATGGAGCTTCGTCCCCAAGAACGCCCCCAAGCCGACCTGGCTGCTCTGCAATGCTGACGAATCCGAGCCCGGCACGTTCAAAGACCGCGTGATCATGGAGAAGGATCCGCACCTGCTCATCGAAGGGATGATCATCGCCGGCTACGCCATCGGCTCCAACCCGATGTCGTATATCTACATCCGCGGCGAGTTCTATTACGGAGCGATGGTGCTGGAGAAGGCTCTCGATGAGGCCCGCGCGAAGGGCTACCTCGGCAAGAACATTCTCGGCAGCGGCTTCGACTTCGACATCACCGTCGCCCGCGGCGCCGGCGCGTACATCTGTGGCGAAGAAACCGGCCTCATCGAATCGGTCGAAGGCCATCGCGGCCAGCCGCGCGTCAAGCCGCCGTTCCCCGCCGTCATCGGCGTTTTCGGCGGACCGACGGTCGTGAACAATGTCGAGACGCTGGCCTGCGTGCCGCTGATCGTGAACAACGGCGCCGACTGGTTCAAGTCATTCGGCAGCCCGAAAAACACCGGCCCGAAACTCTATTGCGTCTCCGGCTCGGTGAAGAAACCAGGCGTCTATGAGTTCCCGATGGGCATCAATCTCAAGGAGCTCATTTACGATCACTGCGGCGGCATCCTCAATGACCGCAAGCTGAAAGCGGTCATCCCCGGCGGCGCCTCGGCGCCGATGCTGACGCCGGAGGAGATCGATCTCCCTCTCAATTTCGATGCAGTGATGAAGGCCGGGTCGATGCTCGGCTCCGCCGGCATCATCGTCCTCGACGACTCCGTCTGCATTGTCGACGCCGTCTGGCGCCTCTCGAAATTCTTCGCCCACGAGTCGTGCGGCCAGTGCACCCCCTGCCGCGAAGGAACGAACTGGCTGGAGTCGGTCCTCGACCGCATCGAGCGCGGCGAAGGCCGCAAGCAGGACGCCGATCTGCTGCTCTCGATGTCCGACAACATCGGCGGTAAGTCCCTCTGCGCCCTCGGCGACGCTGCCATCGGCCCAGTCATCTCCTCGGTCAAAAAGTTCCGCGACGAATACCGTCACCACATCGAGCACAAGAGCTGTTTACCGGAGACGGTTCGGTATCGAAGGCTGGATATGGCGGTCGCGGCGCACTGAGCGTTGACCTCGGAAGTAGAATCTACGGCGAGTGCTACAAATGGACTGGCGCCAGCACATCACCGTCGACCAAAACATCTGTCACGGCCAGGCCTGCGTTGCGGGAACTCGGATTCCGGTTTCCGTGGTGCTGGACAATCTCGCCGCCGGCGTCTCCGAAGCGGAGATTCTCAGTAGCTATCCGCGCCTCTCCCACGACACGGTCCAGGCATGCATCGCTTACGCGGCGGAAGTGGTCCGTGAAGAAGTCGTGGCGCTGCCTGCCTAGCTCCAGAGCATGCGTTTCAAAGTCGATGAGAACCTTCCGGAGGAGCTGGCTCAGCTTCTTCGAGACGCTGGCTGGGATGCTGCGACTGTCGTCGAGCAGAACCTCGGCGGTTCAGACGACACGCGAATCAGAGACGTCTGCGATCACGAGGATCGAATCCTCATCACATTCGATCGAGGTTTCTCAAATATTCGAGCGTATGCGCCCGAGTCTCATCCGGGGTTCGTAGTTTTTCGTCTCAGAAGCCAGGACAAGCCGCATGTTCTCTCAGTCGCAGCGCGCCTGATCGCGGCCTTGCATCAGCACGATTTGAACCGTGAGCTTTGGATCGTAGACGAAAGTCGTATACGTATCCGTTCAGCGCCCTCGTAAGAGATCAGACAGAATGTTCACCCAACCATTCGCCGTACCCGCCCTACTTCTCTTCATTGTTGCGCTGCCGCTTGTCTTGGGGTTGATCCCGCCGAATCGCCTCTACGGATTCCGGACTAAGAAGACGCTTTCGGACGCTGATGTCTGGTATGGCGTAAATCGTTTCGCGGGGATTGCCATCATGATCGCGAGCGTCGTCTACGCGCTGGCCGCAAGGACGTGGCCGTACGATCGTGCAGCACCCGACAACTTCTCTGTCTGGACGATTCATCTGGCCGCCTTCGCCGCGCCGCTGGTCGTCGGACTCAGTGTGTCGGGTTGGTACGCGAGGCGTCGCTAAGAGATCTGCCCTTACTTCCTCTCCAACCCCACCCGATCCCACCCGCCCAAGTCCGCTGCAGCGACGTAGGTGGACTGGCAGAAGCGGAGCAGCGTGTCCTCAGGATCGGCGGATTCGCGCACGGCGTCGTGCGGGAGGACGAAGATGGAAAGGGCATCGTTGTAGACGGCTTCGGCAGGCTCGAGCTTCGCCTCCTTGAAACCGTCCGGCTGCGGGGCGGCGTAGGCGTAGAACGCCGGATAGCCGATTGCGCCGCTGCCGGGCCACCATCCGCAGCTGCTGACTTCGTGCGAATAGGCCTCGCGCGTGATCGAATCGGCCTTCGGGTTGTCCGGCGCGCGGCGGCCGGAAAAGCGCGTCACGGCCATGTCGAAGCTGCCCCAGAAAAAATGGACCGGGCTGCTCTTGCCGATGAACCCCGCGCGAAAACGATTCAGGACCCGGTCGGTGAAGATGAGGATGCGCCAGAAACGGTCGACGGCTTCAGCGTCGTACGAGCAATGTTCTTGGTCGTCAGGAAAGGGAATCGGATTCTCGACCTCGGACGGAATCGGGCGGATCGTGACGTCGATGCCGCACTCGTGAAGCCGGGCCATCGTCTCGGCGTAGAAGTCAGCCACCGACCGCGGGACCAGCGGCACGCGGGCAGTGCGGCCGTCGCTCACGCGGATCACCAGCTGGTGATCGATGAAATCGAGCTCGCAATCGAAGACGCGGTCGCGATAGGGGATCGCCGACGTCGTCAGGCCGCGCGGGCTGACGTAGAGTGCCACCTCCCACCAGTGATTTATCCGAGGAGCGAGTGCGAGGCGGACCTTGCCGGCGATCTGCGTCCACATGTGCAGCGTGTCGCAGGTCGGCTTCCATGCGGCCAGCGGGAGAGGGTCGAGCGCGTTGGTCATCGGGCGATTATGAACCTGGCAAGCCGGTTGCGAATAGGAGGAGCAGCAGTCAACGGTCCTAAGGAGACAACATGAACAAGACAAAGAGCTTAGCAGCACAGGTGATCGGGGCCGCCGCGATCGTGACGCTCATCGGAACGTCCGCTTTCGCGGAATCCCGTCACTCGGATGCTACGGAGCACGATCACTCCCGGCATTCCGATCGCGGCAGCCGCGACAGCAGCCACCAGTCTCACGAACAGCGTTTCAACCGCGGTAGCGACACCCGGACATTCGAGCGCCACGATTCCGGCAGCACGTCGCGGACGTTCGAGCGCGGGGAGTTCCGTGGCACGCAGCCGCAGACCTTTGAGCGTCACGATTCCCGTGGCACGTTCGAGCATCGCGACTCACGCAACTTCGACCGAGGAAACACCCAGTTCGACCGCCGCACGCAGCCGGATACCTTCCGCAACCGCAGCTTCGATCGTTCATGGAGCAACTATCACAGCAATCGCCCGCGGTTCGACAGCCGCGGCCGCCGCGACACCTTCATCCACGGCCGCGTGAGCCGCTTCCTGCACGAGCGCGGCGGCTATCGCGTCTGGATCGATGGCGGGCTCTATCCGATCTGGATTCCGGAAGCGCGCATCAGCCTCTTCCCGCACCTTCGGGTCGGTCTCTCACTCGGTTTCGGCGGCTACTACGACCCGGCCGGTTATCTGGAGGCGTATGACTACTACGACGGCGGGTACTACGGAGGCTACGGTTCCACGGCGTACAGCTCCGGCCTTCTACGCGGCACGGTTGAATCGATCGACTATCGTAATAACACCCTGGTTCTTCGCGACGACGTCACCGGCAACTTCGTGACCACGCTGATCCGCGACCGCCGTCTGCAGTCGCTGCGTCCCGGCGACTACGCCGAGATCTCCGGCGACTGGACCCGCAGCGGCGTCTTCGAAGGCCTCCGCCTCGAGGACGAAGAGGGCGGGCGTTACTGATCCTTTCCGCTTGGTTGGTGTGCGAAGGCCGCCCGAGTTGGGCGGCCTTTTTTTGATCTGTTGTGCGGATATAATTCACACGTGACACGATCCGAAATCGACCTCGCGACCTACAGAATGGGCGACGATCCCGAGTTCGATGAAGAAATACGTCAGATGACACCTGGCCAGCGCATTGAACTGATGTGGGAAATCTCAAGGGCTGTTTGGAGGCGAGAGACGGGCTCGATCGATGAACCGGTACTTCGTCGGGATGTTGTCCGTGTGATTCGACCCGTTTCAGGCGACTCTGAGCGCAACCCTCAGTAACCCACCAACAGCCGTGCCGCCCTCTCGATCATCGCCTCACTCGCCAGGAACTCCTCCTCCAGCGGCGGCGAGTACGGCACTGGCGTGTCGAGCGCGCCGAGGATGCGGATGGGGGCGTCGAGGTATTCGAACGCCTCTTCCTGGATGATCGCCGCGACCGATTCGCCGATCGAGCCGGTGCGGGTGTCTTCCTGGATGATGAGGACGCGGTTGCAATGGCGAGCCACGGCAAGAACCGCATCGCGATCGAGCGGAGCGAGGGAGCGGAGATCGAGCACGGAGGCTTCGATGCCGTTCTTCGAAAGCGTTTCCGCTACGCGCATGCCGAAGTGCACATACGCGCCGTACGAGATGATGGCCAGGTCGTCACCCGCGCGTCGCAGGGCAGCTTTGCCGATCGGAATCGGCGCCGGCGGCGCATCCGACAACGCCTGCTTCACTTTCGGATCGCGATAGAGCGCGATGTGCTCGTAGTAGAGAACTGGATCAGGATCGGCCACCGCGCTCGCCAGCAACGCCCGCGCATCATGCGGCGTCGATGGCGCAACAATCTTCAGCCCGGGCGTCCGATAGAACCAGGCCTCGGTGTTCTGCGAGTGGTACGGGCCGGCGTGCCGCAATCCGCCCCACGGCATCCGCAACACCATCGGCACCGATCCGCCCCAGCGGTAGCGGATCTTGGCGGCGTTGTTGACCAGCTGGTTGAAGCCGCTGGCGACGAAATCGTTGAACTGGATCTCGCCGATCGGCCGCATTCCCGCCAGCGCCGCGCCGACGCAAACGCCGATCGTGGCTCCCTCGGAGAGAATGGAGTTGACGATGCGGTCGCCAAACTCTTTCATCAGCGGCTTCAGAAGCAGAAAGGCGTTGCCGTATTTGCCGCCGACGTCTTCGCCGTAGACGAACGTGCGCGGATCGGCGCGGAGCACGTCACCGACGCCGAACATGACTGCCTCGAGAAACGTCTTCCCCTTGGCATCGAACGGCGGCGCCTCTTCGACAGGCGGCAGTCCGATGTTCTCCGAGGCGCGATGCCGCCACTCCTCCTCGAGCACTTCGATGTGCTCGCGGCGCGGCTCATCGGCGACGACGCCGACTCCGGCCAGTTCCGCATCCGGCCAGGGCGCATCGATGACAGCGCGCGCTTCCGCTTCGACGAGCGCCTCGGCTTCCTTCTGGTACCGCTCGAGATCGCCCTCGCCGATGATCCCCTCGGCCTCGAGTTTCGCGGCGTAGGTCGGAATCGGATCCTTGCGGCGCCAGAACTCGTAGCGTTCCGGATCGGCGTAGCCGCTCTCCGCGAGCGGCGGGTAGGTCCACGACGGTTGCGGGTCTTTGCCGAGGTAGAGCATGTCGTCGTGATGAGCATGCCCGCACATGCGCATGGCCACAAGCTCGATGAGCGCCGGCCCGCTGCCTTCGCGCGCACGCTCGGACGCCCACGCGAACGCGGCGGCGATGGCCTCGGGGTCGGTACCGTCGATCGTGATCGCCGGGATGCCGTAGCCGAGGGCCTTGTCGGCGAAAACGCGAACGGCCGACTGATCGCTGATCGGCGTCGAAAGCGCGGTCTGGTTGTTCTGCACGCAGAACACCGCCGGCAGCTTGCGCGCCGCGCACGCGTTCACCGCCTCGTGCCATTCGCCGAGCGAGGTGGCGCCTTCGCCGATGAAAGAGATGGCCACGCGGGAGTCGGCTGTCGGCTGTCGGGTGTGGGGGTGTTTGTCATCCGAGAGCCGAGAGCCGAGAGCCGACAGCCGCATTTTGAACGCCATGGCGATTCCGGCGATGTTGAGCGCCGGCGATCCCAGTGGAGCCATCGCCGGCAGAATCCCGTGATCCCAATCGCCGACGTGCAGGTCCTTGCCGTTCATCGGCGGGCCGGCTTTTCCCATCTGCGCGCTGAGAACCATGCGCACCGTCGCGCGGTCGTTGTGCATCGCCAGCACCACGCCGAGGTCGCGGATCATTGGGGAGACGACATCGCCCTGCCAGCCGTCGTCGGAGGCGAACGCATCGCTGCGGCGAAGGCGGATCGCAGCCGCATAAATTGCTTCCTGTCCCAGGGAACGGAATCCTTTTCCCTGGAACGACCCGGAGCCGTAGCGGACTTCGCCGCCGGTGAAGAACTGCTTGAGCCGGTTGTCGGTGGCGCGGGTGAGGATCATGCCGCGCAGGATCTCGAGTTTTTCGTCCGAGGTTAGGGATGCGGCGATGGCCTCGCGGCGGAGGAATCCGTCGCATGCGTCGACGACTTCGTCGACCGCGAGGTGAAGCCGCTCGCTGACGCTGACGCCCGGCGTCGTCTCGGGAACGGAGCCCTGAAGCTTCTGCGCGGCGCTGGCATCGGGTGAGAGAAAGTCGGAGAGCGTCTGCACGAGGATGCGCCGCAACGGCTCGCGAAGCGCCTCGGCATCGCGTTCGTCGCCGAGCTGCCCGCCGGTGGCCATGTCCAGCGCGGTCACCGCCGGCCGCAACGCCAGTGGATGCCGCTCCGCGACGAAGGACGCGAATCGCGCCAGCAACCCCGCCCGCCGCGCCGCCGTTTCGGCTGTAACCGTCATGCCGCGATGCTAACGCAACGTGGCGATGTCTGCGAGATCCTGAGGTCTCGCCGCGGCGGTCTTGTTGCGGATCAGCGCATCGCGCCCGATGTACCAGACAGCAACGCCGCCATAGTTGCCGGCCACACGGCTGGCCCAGGCTTCGTCAAACGTTACGCCGTCGATGGAGGTGACGAGATCGATGCGATGCGGGGGATAGCCGAGCTGCGTCACCCGCCCGGGTGCGAAGTCATCGACGGAGAGGCCCAGGCTGCCGAACCCGAAAGTGTCGATTGCCTGCAACAAACGCTCGGCATTTTCCGACGTTGCCTCAACGAAGATGTCGAGATCTTTCGTAAACCGCGGTTTCGCGTGAAACGCCACGGCGAACGCGCCGATGATCAGCGCCTTGACGTCATGTTGCGCGAGAGTTTTGAGGAAGTCGGTGAAGTCGCCGCTGGGTGGGTCGTTGGTTCCATTCATCGTGTTCCATTCGCGCCGCAGATCCGCCATCAACGCCACGCGCTCATCGGAGCTGAAGTGCGACCAGTAATCCCGGTCAGCTTCCGATTCCTCGGCAAACGACGCGCAACGCCTGAGCCAGACGGCCATCTGGTGATTTTACGCGTCACCGCGCCTCTTTCAGAACTTCCTCCAACGACTGGCGGGCGACGGACGACTTGGGGTGCATGGCCACGTTCGCGCGAAAGAGCTTCAGCGCGGCGCTCCGGTTCTTGTCGATGAGCAGCAGTTGATAGGCGAGCTCGTTCAGGGTCGTATCGCGCGCGTAATCGCGGCGCGCGGCGGCGATGACGGCATCGACGCCTTTCTCCATCGCATTGACCATGGCCTCTTCGGCGCGATTGGCGGCGGCGATGCGGTCGAGCTCCGCGTGCAGCGCGGCGTTGTCGAGCCAGCGGCCGCGGAGCATGACGCCGGCGCGGAGGGAGATGTTATCGATGTCGGAGAGCGGGTTGCCGCGAAGGAGGAGGAAGTCGGCGCTGCGGCCGGCTTCGATCGTTCCGAATTCGTGGCCCTTCTTCAGAAAATGCGCGGCATCGATCGTCGCGCTGCGCATTGCCGCGTACGCAGTGAGACCGGCCGACACCAGCTCGTGCAGCTCTTCGATGGCCGCGAATCCGGGGATGACGAACGGAACGCCTCCCGAATCCGTTCCCAGGAGGATCGGGACGCCGCCGGCGCCGAGCTCTTTGACCAGGCTCTTCTGAAATCCGAGAAGGCGTCGAAGATTCGGGACGCGCTTCGGCAGGAAGTCGTTCGTGTAGTGGTTGCGCCCGCGCTCCCACATCCGGCGGATCGCCGGGTTCACGTACCGATTCTCGCCGCGCGCGAGCAGCGTCTCGAGATCGTTGACCTGGCGGCCGATGTCGTCATACGTGATCAGCGTGGTGATGAGCGAGATGCCTCCCGCCTTCATGCCGGTCACGATCTTGTCGTCGTCGCCGTCGAGCACGGGGCTGTAGAGAAACTCCTCGGCGTGCGCGATCGCGTCCGGCTTCGCCGCCAGCATGTCCTGCCAGCGCAGATTGCGCGGGATGTGGCCGACGGCGAGCATGCCGTGCGCGTGCGCTTCCTGGATCAGCGTGTTGAGCGCGTCGAGAGAAATGTCGTTGTAGATCTTGATGGCCTCGTATCCGGCGCGCGACTCCTCCTCGATGATCGCGCGCGCCTGATCGGCCGTCTCCACCTTCACCAGCTGCGGCCCCGACGAGAAGAGGCGCGGCCCGGTGGGCGTGTTGCGAAAGGCAAAGATGCCCGAATCGCCGGAGAGATTCAGCACTGAGGTCACGCCGTTGGCGACGTACAGCGGCAGGTCGTCGGGCTGCGAGACGTGAACGTGGAGATCGATGAGTCCCGGAACGATGTAGCCGCCTTCACCGTCGATGCGTTGCGCATCGGTGGGAATCGCCACTTCTTCCGGTTTGCCGACGGCGATGATTTTTCCGCCATCGACGATCACCACCTGGTTGCGCAGCACCGCATCGCTCGTCATCGGAATGACGTTGACGTTCGTGAATGCGATCGGACGAGCTTCGAGCGTTGCTGCGAGAAGCAGCAGGAACAGCAGCCGTTTCATGGCGTCTCCTTATCTGGGTAGCGCGGTGAAGAGGACGATCAGCGCCTGGTCGCCGCCGAGCTTGGACGAGCCGACGACAATGGTTTCGCCGATGTCGACTGTGAACGAGGTGTCGATGACGGCGCGCTCGGCCTCGGGGGCCACGCCCGGCGGCAGCGGCGTCGCGCCGGGCAGTTTCATCGCTACGATTTTGAACTCCCAGATCGAAAGCTTGCCGTTCGGCATCGCGCGATAGGCGACGCGAACCTCGTATTGCTGCGGCGAAATGCCGCTGAGCCGCGCCTTGCCCAAGTCCTGCACGCGAAGCAACGCCGAGTCGAGCAGCCGGTAGCTCTTGAACGGGAGAAAGTCGCGCATGTCTTTGATCGCCTTCTCGGCGTTCTTCGGCAGGCCGACGATCTCCGAGTTGCCGCTTGCTGAGCCGATTGTTGCGCCGCGCAAGAGGATGACTTGGAAGAGCTGGTTCGCTCCGCCGGTCGCTTTCGGCGTCGCCTCCGGAGCAGGGGGCGCTTCGTTGTCGCTGGCCGCGAGCGGCAACGCGATCATCATCATCAGAAGCAGTAGTCGTTTCATGGCGGCACTCCTCACATTTTGAATTTCGGGTCGAGCGTCCAGACGATTCGTGTGCCGCCCGGCGTTGCGTATTGAACCTGCCGCGGCGCCTCGTCGCGGTGTTGGGGTCGGAGCACGAACGCGCTGACGATGAGTAGCAGCAAGGTCGTGGCGAAGGCGACTATCACCTTCATCTGGCGCGCGTTCCCGCGGCCCACCGCCGCGGCGTGCAGAATGCGCGCGCGATCGAACGACGTCAGCGCCTGTCCCGCGGCGGGATCGTGTTCTTGAAGTAGCTGTTCGATTTGGTCGTTCATTCGATTCCTTTCAGCAGGACCGCCAGCCGTTTGCGCGCGGCCGCGAGATGCCAGCGGACGGTTGCTGGCGCCAGATTGAGCATCGCCGCGATCACCGCCACCGGCTCGCCGTCGAGGTGATGCAGCGCCACGATGGCGCGTTGCCGAGGCGGCAGTTTGGATAAGGCGTTCCGCACCGTCTGCCCAGCCTCCAGCGCTTGCCGAGGATCGTTCGACGGCTGGCGGAAGGCGAGTGCGAACGTCTCCCGAACCATCCGCCGCCGGTGCCGGTCCCGCGCGAGATTCACCACCACCCGCACCAGCCACGCCATCGCCTCGTAGTCGATCTCCGGCACCCGGCGCAGGTCGCGCGCCGCGCGGATGTAGGCATCGTGCACGAGATCCTTCGCCTCGCCGTCATCGCGCGCCATGCGCAGCGCAAAGCGGTAGAGCCGCGCGCTGAAGCGGTCGTACAGCCGCGCCAGCCGATCCTCGGTATCGATCACCACGATCTCGCCGGCCATTGCCATCGTCTGCACACTACGAAAACGCGCGGGAGTGGGGAATCGTTGGGTTGGCAATTCATCGCAAACCAGGGCCACATCGGTCTCCCGATTGGATCCTCGGCGTCGATTACTTCCTCCGCCAGAAAATCACACCGCCCTCTTCGTAATCCGGCGTGAAGTGCTCCTGCAAATAGGCGTAGACCAACGGCGCGCGGACGCGATTGCCCACCGCATCGACGGCGGTGGTGTCGGGATCGCCGGGAATCAGCGCAAAACGGATGCGCGGGTTTTGCTCGATGCGATTGATGACTTCCCGCTGCCGCTCGGCGGTTTCGTAGAACGCCACCTCGATCTGTCGGATCGGGCAATCGCGATCGAGGAGGAAGTAAAGGTTGCCGCGGTTGGTGAAGTCGAACCACGTTTCATCCGGCTTGAGATGTGACGCCGCGTAGCGACCGACGATGTCGATGACGGCGGCATCGCTCGCTCGCGAGAGCGCGCCCTGCGCACGGGGCAGCGCCATCTCCTGCCACTTTTTTTCCATCGAGCCGCGCATCCTTCGCAATGCGCCGGTGATGGCGATGTGCGCCGTTGGCTGAGCCATCATCAGCGCGATGAGGATGACCGCGGGCGCCGCCGCACGCGCGAGCGGAGCGCGGCTGTGGAAGAGGCGGAAGATGGTGATCGAGATCAGCGGCGCGGCCACGAAGATCCAGAGCAGGTGATGCCGCTCCCCGTACGAAATCGCGGTGATGACGCCGAAGATGCCGATGATGAGGAAGGCTTCGCGCTGCCCGCGCCGCCGCGGCGTCAGCGTCGCTTTCGACGTGATCGCCAGGATGACGCACAGCAGCATCAGCGGCCAGAAGACGTAGAGGAACGCCGATTTGTCGAACAGCGCGCCAAGGACTTCGGGGAGGAAGCCGATTTTCTCCAGCGACAGCGGTGCGCTGAACGGCGTCAGCGTGTAGACCGGGCCGAGCGAGGCGATCTCGAAGAGCGTCACGCGCACGAAATCGACGGCGATGCCGTACAACGCCATCGCCGCGAAGGCGATGACCGCCGCCGCTCCGCCGCCGATCGCGCTGAACGTGAAGGCTCGCTTGCGATCGCCACCGAACCGCAGCGCGGCGATGAAAAGCGTCAGCAGCATGTACGCGCCGTGATCGAGGCTGGTCAGGATGCAGATCACTACTCCCACTCCAGCCGCCGCCAGCCAGCGCGGGTCGCGGCGGCGGAAGGCGCAGGCGATGAAGGCCAGCGTGACGATGGCGGGGAAGATTCGGATCGAGCCGCCGGCCGTGCCGAGGAGCATGGCCAAAAACGTCGACGCCAGGCCGACCTCGGGGGAGCCGGTGGCCGCGGCCACGAGCGCGTAGTGGGCGATGATGATCGTCCCCGAGATCACGCCGCGGAACTTCAGCGCGCGGCCGAGCGTGACCGGCCCGGTGCGGAAAGCCACGTAGTCGAGTAACGCATCCTGCACGAACCCGTGCGCCGGGATGATGTCGCGATACGGCTTCTCGCCGCGCAGCATCTCCGCTGCTGGCACGATGTGCTGTTGATCCTCGAACAGATCCGCCCGCGGCATCCCCTCGGCGGCGAGCTGGCTGGTGGCGCTCAGGTACGCGTACGCCGCCAGCGGGTAGACGACGTAGCGCAGCGCAACGCGAACGCGCGTGCGCATCGCAGGCGTGTCGCGAATCAGCGCGCGCAGGAGCAGCGGCGTGGCGATGGCGAAGGCCAGCGGTGCCCACGGCGAGTGGCGGATGTCGTAGCTGTTGAAGCTCGATTGCAGCGCCAGGCCGAGTGGCGCCAGCCCGAAGCACATCGCCGGCGGCAGGCCGTTGTCGCGGATCGGGATGACCGCCAGCCGGAGGCCGAAGACGATCGCCGCGGCCAGGACCAGAGTCTGATCGACGGTGCGCGACATCAGATCGAGCAACGCCAGGTTGACGCTGGCCAGAACCGGCAGCAGGATCAGATCGTGACGCGAGAAGTGCGCGTCGATCTTGCGCATCATCAGGACAACCGCCAGCAGCAGCGACGGCGCGATGAGCACCCAGGCGACGCTGTGCGTGATGAGGCCGAACCAGAGGATGCCGATCGTCGCCGTGACGAAAGCGTTGCGCGCCCACGCGCGCGTGTCATCGCGGCCGAGAATCGACAGCAGCGGACGAAGGGCGAACGTCCACAGCAGCGGGATCAGGATCAGGCCGAGGATGAAGCGCATTGGCGCGCGGGCATCGAGGCCCATGGCCGTGGCGTAGCCGGGCAGCTGCTCCGGCGGGGGCGGGCCGAGCCAGACCGGCAGGAGCGCGACGGCGATGGCGAAGCCCCAGATCGCGGCGGCGGCGCGAAGAATCAGATCGCGGCGTCCGTTCATTGTGCGTGTCCTGCCAGCCAGCCGATGATCAATTCCTCGGCCCAGTAGTGGCATCGCCACGGAAGGGATCCGGCGATGTATCCGGTGTGTCCGCCATTGTCGGTGATGCGAAAGTCGATCGCTTTGGAAGCACAGGCTCTGGCCCGCTCCAGCGCCTCGGCGGGCAGAAACGGATCATCGACGGCGCTGAGGCAGAGCGTTGGCGTGGTGATCGCGCCGAGAAAGTGGATCGAGCTCGATCGCGCGTAGTAATCGTCGGCATCGCGGAAGCCGTGGATCGGCGCGGTGGCCGCGTTGTCGATGTCGCGAAAGGTCTTCGCGCGCATCACGGCATCGAGATCGATGCGATCGCGCATCTCCGGAAACTGGGCCACCAGCCGTTTTGTCTTCTGCTTCAGCGTCGCCAGGAATCGCTTGACGTAGAAGCGGGGAAGAAACCCAAACTCCAGATGTCGCGAGCCGGCGCCGAGGTCGTAGGGGACAGAGAAGGTGGCCGCCGCGGCGACATCCGTCTGGCCGGGATGCTCACCCAGCCACTTGAGCAGAACATTGCCGCCGAGGGACGCACCCGCCGCGAGGAGCTTCACGCCCGGCTCACGCGCCCGCAGCGTGCGGACGACGAAATCGAAATCGCCGGTTTCGCCGGAGTGGTAGAAACGCGGACGGCGATTCGGCAGTGAACGGCCGACGTGTTGCTGGTCGCGTGCGCAGGAGCGGAAGTTGATCGCCGTCGCCGCGAAGCCATGCCGCGCCACGACGGCGAGCAACCCCTGCATGTAGACCGAATTCGTGCTCCCTTCGAGACCGTGCATCAGGACGAATCGGAAGCGATCGTTACGAACGGGGGCATCGAGATGATCGAGCACCAGCTCGTCGCCGTCAGGCGTGGTGATGATCTCGCGGCGAAGCTTCACCAGTCGCCGCGGACGCGCCAGACGACCCCAGATCGTTTGCAGATGCGGTCCGCGCAGGAACCAGGCGGGGGTGAAGGTGTCGGTCAAGAGGGGAAGGATACCGTTGTCGAGAGAGGAGCGCTGGCGTCCGCGCCGGCTGGCGCGGCGGCGTCTCGCCGCCGTTTACGACAGCCGCGAAAAAATCAACGTCGCGTTCGTGCCGCCGAAGCCGAAGGAGTTCGACATCACGTGCGTCACCTTCTGCTCGCGGGCCTTGTTCGGCACGTAATCGAGATCACACTCCGGGTCGGGCGTCTCGTAGTTCGTCGTCGGCGGGATGATGTTGGTCTTGATCGTCATCGCTGCGATGGCCGCTTCGAGTCCGCCGGCAGCGCCGAGGAGGTGCCCGGTCATCGACTTCGTCGAGCTCACGGCGACCTTGTAGGCGTACTCGCCGAACACGCCCTTGATGGCCACGGTCTCGGTCTTGTCGCCGATCGGGGTCGATGTCCCGTGGGCGTTGATGTAACCGATGTCTTCCGGATGCAGGCCGGAGTCGCGCAAGGCGCTGCGCATCACCCGGATCATCCCGCTGCCATCCTCGGCCGGCGAGGTGATGTGGTAGGCATCGCTGGACATCCCGTATCCGGTGATCTCGCAATAGATCGTGGCGCCGCGCTTCTTCGCGTGCTCGAGCTCTTCGAGGATGAGGATGCCCGCCCCTTCGCCCACCACGAAACCGTCGCGGTTCAGGTCCCAGGGGCGCGATGCGTGTTGCGGATCGTCGTTGCGCGTCGAAAGCGCGCGCATGGCCGCGAAGCCGGCAAGCGCCAGAGGCGTGACCACTGCCTCGCTGCCGCCGGCGAACATGATGTCGGCATCGTCGCGCTGGATGATCTTGAAGGCGTCGCCGATGGCGTGCGCGCCGGTGGCGCAGGCGGTGGCCGGCGCGGAGTTCGGACCTTTGCAGCCGTAGCGGATCGAGATCTGGCCGGCGGCGAGGTTGACGATCAGGCCTGGGATGAAGAACGGCGAGACGCGCCCCGGTCCCTTCTCCATCAACTTGCTGTGCATCTCCTCGATCAGCGGTAGTCCGCCGATTCCGGATCCGACGATGACGCCGAAGCGCTCACCGTCGCAGGTGGAGCAGTCCAGATTGGCGTCCTTCACGGCCATGCCGGCGGCGGCGATGGCGTAGTGAATGAAGGTGTCCGATTTCTTGACTTCCTTCTTCTCGATCCAGTCCTCGGGATTGAAGCCGCGCACTTCGCCGGCGATCTGGGAGGCATAGGCGCTGGCGTCGAACTTGGTGATGCGGTCGATGCCGGAACGCCCTTCGATGAGCCCCTGCCAGGTCGGCTCATTGCCGATCCCGAGTGGGGAAACCATTCCGATTCCGGTGACGACGACGCGGCGCTTGGTCATAGAAGTTCTTGAATTGGCGGCAACGGAGGCGGGAGAGATGCGCGCATCCCGCGAATCGGCACGGGCCGGACGGGCCCGTGCCGGATGGGTCGATTACGAAGCTGTGGAGCGCTTGGCGATGTAGTCGACAGCGTCCCTGACCTTTTTGATCTTCTCGGCCTCGTCGTCGGAGATCTCGACTCCGAACTCCTCTTCGAAGGCCATGATCAGCTCGACGGTGTCGAGCGAGTCCGCTCCGAGGTCTTCGACGAACGACGCATCGGGATTCACCTCGTCGGCATCGACACCGAGCTGCTCGACGATG
>Ga0157378_10002366_pt1 | contig 16749 bp, 14 predicted proteins | sample M65metaG_FD_115309 | JGI IMG/M metagenome (GOLD analysis project Ga0157378, IMG submission 115309) | Miscanthus rhizosphere microbial communities from Kellogg Biological Station, Michigan, USA - M6-5 metaG | ecosystem: Host-associated > Plants > Roots > Rhizosphere > Soil | place: USA: Michigan...
GCTGGACAGCCTCGGGGTGCGCGTCGCAATCCTCACCGGGCGTGAAAAGGGCAAGGCCCGCGACAGCGTGCTGATGGGGCTTGCCGACGGGTCGATCGATATCCTCGTCGGCACCCATGCGATCTTTCAGGAAAAAGTCGCCTACAAGAATCTCGGCCTCGCGGTCATCGATGAGCAGCACCGCTTCGGTGTCTCGCAACGTCTCTTGCTGGCCTCGAAGGCCGAGCATCCGCCGCACCTGCTGGTGATGACGGCAACGCCGATCCCCCGCACCCTGACCCTCACCCAATATGGCGAGATGGACGTCAGCCGGATCGATGAGATGCCGCCGGGCCGAACCCCGATCGAAACGCGCGTGATCAGCGAGGAGAAACTACCCGACGTGGTCGAGGGCCTGGGACGTCATCTCGCCGGTGGCGGCCAGGCCTATTGGGTTTGCCCGCTGGTCGAAGAGAGCGAGAAATCCGACGCTGCCGCTGCCGAAGAGCGAGCGCGCGTGCTGCGGCTTCGCTTCGGCGAAGATAAGGTCGGGTTGGTCCACGGTCGGATGAAGGGCGCGGACAAGGATGCGGTGATGGCGCGCTTCGCGTGCCGCGAGCTTGGCGTGCTGGTCGCGACGACGGTGATCGAAGTCGGCGTCGATGTGCCGAACGCGACCCTGATGATTGTCGAAGGCGCCGATCGGTTTGGCCTTGCCCAACTTCATCAGCTGCGTGGGCGCGTCGGCCGAGGGACGGGCAAGAGCACCTGCCTGCTGATCCGTGGCCAGAACCTGACGGAGGCCGGACGCGCACGACTAACCCTGATGCGCGAGACCAATGACGGCTTCCGCATCGCCGAGGAGGATTTGCGTCTGCGCGGTCCTGGCGAAATCCTCGGCACGCGCCAGTCGGGCGAGGAAGCGTTCCGTGTCGCCACGCCCGAGCTGGTCGCCGAGCTTGCCCCCGTCGCCCAGAGCGACGCGATGCTGCTGCTCGATCGCGACGGCGGGCTCAAAGGCGAGCGCGGCCAGGCGGCTCGGGTTTGCCTCTATCTGTTCGAACGCGACCAGGCCGTCGACCTGATCAGGAGCGGCTAGCGGACGAGCAGCCCATGGCGCTTCTTGCCGAGGCTGAGCTTCAATGGCTCATCGCCGGCTGAAAGCATCAATCCCGGATCGTTGACCGTGACATCGTCCAGACGAACCGCGCCCTCGGCGATCTTGCGCTTGGCCTCGCCATTCGACGCACAGAACCCGAGGCCCGTGAGCGCTGCAAGGATGCTGACGCCCTCCCCGATGTTCAGTGTCGGCAGGTCTGCACCCAGGCCGCCTTCGCCGAACGTGGTCCGCGCCGTCGATGCAGCGGCATCGGCGGCTTCGCGTCCGTGAAGCATCGCCGTCGCTTCGGTCGCGAGCACGACCTTGGCGTCGTTGATCCCGGCGCCCTCGAGCTTTTCCAGGCGCTCGACTTCTTCGAGCGGAAGGTCCGTAAATAGCCGCAGGAATCTTCCGACGTCGGCATCCTGCGTGTTCCGCCAGAACTGCCAATAGTCGTACGGCTTCAGCAGCTCCTCATCGAGCCACACCGCGCCAGCTGCGGTCTTGCCCATCTTCCCGCCGTCCGCGGTCGTGATGAGCGGCGTCGTCACTCCAAACAACTCGGTCCCGTCGATGCGGCGCGCCAACTCGATTCCGTTGACGATATTGCCCCACTGGTCCGACCCACCGAGCTGCGCCCGGCATCCGTAGCGCCGCGACAGCTCCATAAAGTCGTAGGCCTGCAGGATCATGTAGTTGAATTCGAGGAAGGTCAGCGGCTGCTCGCGGTCGAGCCGCAACTTCACGCTGTCGAACGTCAGCATTCGGTTGATCGTGAAATGCTGCCCGACTTCGCGCAGGAACGGGATGTATTCGAGGTGCGCGAGCCAATCGTCATTGTTGACCATCACCGCGTCGGTCGGACCGTCGCCGAACGTGAGGAATCGCTCGAAAACGCGGCGAATGCCGGCGATATTCGTGTTGATCAGCTCTTCCGTAAGGAGTTTCCGGCCCTCATCCTTGCCCGAAGGGTCGCCGATCTTGGTCGTCCCTCCCCCCATCAGCACGATCGGCTTGTTCCCGGTCTGCTGGATTCGGCGAAGCTGCATGATCTGGACGAGGCTCCCGACATGGAGGCTCGGCGCGGTCGCGTCGAACCCGATGTAGGCGGTAACCGGGCCCTCAGCCGCGCGCGCATCCAGCGCTGCGGCATCGGTCACCTGGTGGATGTAGCCGCGCTCGTCGAGCACCCTGAGCAATGAAGAACGATACGCTGTCATGCACGTGCGCTTAGCGTCATGCGCCGCGTGCTGCTACTGCAGCGAAATGCAGTTCAATCTCGTCCCGCATCCGACGACGCCGCCGACCGATCCGGAGATGAAGGTCTGGGCGACAGTCGACCATGCCGCCGAGCTCGGCGCGACGGCGACGACGAACATCTGGTTCGGGGTGGGAGCGCCCGCAAGCAAGTTCGCCATTCCCGCGGTGGTTCAGTCAGAGCGAACGGAAGATTTGTGGCAGACCACATGCTTCGAGGCGTTCCTGCGTGACGAGCGCGCTCAAGCGTATCGCGAATGGAATTTCGCGCCGTCGACCCAGTGGGCCGCCTACGATTTCAACAATTACCGGGATGGTCGGGCGGAGGCCGACGTCGCTCCGCCATACGTTCGGATCGAGGACAATCTCACCTGGTGGGGTCTCGGAGCGACGATCGCAGTTCCCGCAGATCAACAATGGCTGTTGGGCTTGTCTGCGATCCTCGAAGAACAGGACGGCACCAAATCCTATTGGGCGCTCGCGCATCCTGACGGCGACAAGCCTGACTTCCACGACCCGGTTTGCTTCGCCGCGCGGCTTGCCTAAGCACGCTTCATGACCCTGTTCGGAATCGACCGGCTGCTTGCCGATCCTGAATTGCGTAAGCCGCTCGAAGGCAAACGTGTCGCATTGCTCGCCCATCCCGCGTCGGTCACGAAAGACCTGATCCACAGTCTCGACGCCCTGTTCGCCTCGGGACTTAACGTGTCCGCGGTCTTCGGGCCACAGCATGGCGTTCGCGGCGATCTCCAGGACAATATGATGGAGTCGCCGGACTTCACCGATCCGACCTACGGCGTGCCGGTATTCAGCCTTTACGGCGAGGTTCGTCGCCCGTCGGGTCAGTCGATGGGCACGTTCGACACCATCCTCGTTGACCTCCAGGACCTCGGTTGCCGGATCTACACCTATGTCACGACGCTGCTTTACGTGCTCGAAGCGGCAGCCGAGCATGGCAAGGGCGTCTGGGTGCTCGACCGGCCCAATCCCGCAGGCCGTCCTGTCGAAGGGCTGACGCTTCGTCCCGGCTGGGAAAGCTTCGTTGGCGCAGGGCCGATCCCGATGCGCCATGGCCTGACCCTTGGCGAGCTCGGCAAATTGTTCATCGACCACTTCAAGCTCGACGTGGATTATCGCGTGATCGAGATGGCTGGCTGGAGGCCTGACGAAGCGCCCGGATACGGCTGGCCGCCCGAGCGGGTCTGGATCAACCCGAGCCCCAACGCTGCCAATCTCAACATGGCGCGAGCCTATGCCGGCACCGTCATGCTCGAAGGCACGAACCTAAGTGAGGGCAGGGGAACCACCCGGCCGCTGGAGCTGTTCGGAGCGCCGGACGTCGATCCGTTCAAGGTCATGGCGGAGATGGAAAGCTTCGCGCCGGATTGGCTCGCGGGCTGCAAGCTTCGCGACGTCACGTTCCAGCCGACCTTCCATAAGCATGTCGGCGAGATGTGCCGCGGCGTCTTCATCCACGCCGAAGGCTCGTTCTACGGCCACGACGCGTTCAAGCCGTGGCGGCTTCAGTCGCTCGCCTTCAAGGCAATTCGGCGGCTCAATCCGGATTACGATTTGTGGCGCGATTTTCCCTACGAATATGAGTTCGAAAAGCTCGCGATTGACGTCATAAACGGCTCGCCCCTGCTGCGTGAATGGGTTGACGATCCGGAGGCGCAGGCTGGCGATCTCGATGCCCTGACCGTTCCGGACGAAGAGGCCTGGGATGAGCAGCGAAAGCCCCACCTCATCTACTGACCGGGGCGTGGTTAACGAAGAAGTAGGACGTTCCCCGTATCCCGACCCAAAGCGTTATTGGGGAGCGGGTCTTTCATGGCCACTATGGGGATCGAGGAAGTCACGGAAAATGCAGTCCGCGCGGTCGCGCGGGACTGCGGTTCCTTGTCGATGGAGTGCAGTGACGTCGCCGGCTATGTCCAGGGCGTCGCGACCCGCATCGGCGACCATCTCAAGATGCTCGACCAGCTTGAGGAAGTGACCACCCGACTGCTTGCCGACCAGGCACGCGTTTCGGATTCTACCGACGAAGCTCGGCTGCTCTCGGAGCAGGCCAAGGGCAAGCTCGAAGCCGGCCGCGAAGCGATCGAAGGCACCATCGCCGGCTTCAAGGGGTTGACCGAACTGGTGGTCCAGCTCGGCGAGCGCATGGCCGGCTTCGCTTCGGCGATGAACCAGGTTCAGACCGTTTCCTCGACCATTGAGGCCATCGCGCGTAAGACCAACATGTTGGCGCTGAACGCGACAATTGAAGCCGCCCGCGCCGGCGATGCCGGCCGTAGCTTCGCCGTCGTTGCGGCCGAGGTGAAAAAGCTCGCACACGATACGCGCGCGGCGACCAGCCAGATCGCCTCGACGATTGGCGAGCTGACCCGCGAGGCCGGCGCCGTTACGACCGAGATCAAGACCGGCGTCGACCGCAGCCGGGCCGCCCAATCCGGCTTCAGCATGATCAGCGACACGGTCCGCGAAGTGAGCGAGATCGTCGGCATGGTCGACCGCCAGACCGAGGGCATCGCCCACTCGACCAGCATGATTCAGGCCAGCGTTGATCGAGTGAAGGCCAGCCTGACCGATTTCTCGGGGGATGCCCGCGCTAATGGTACCGAGCTGATGAGCGCGCAGAAGCGTCTCGCGCATCTCGAAATGCTGTCGAACACAATGCTCGACACGCTCGCGAATTCGGGGGCCGAAATCGACGACACGCCCTTCATCCTGAAGGCGCAGGAGGCTTGCCGGCAGATCCAGGTTGCGCTGGAACGCGCGGTCGATGCCGGCGAGGTAACCGTCGATGACATCTTTGACACCAATTACCAGATCGTCGAGGGCTCGAACCCGGTCCAGTATGATACGCGGTTCAACGCCGCGGCGGACCGCCACATGCGACCGATCCTGGACCGCGTTAAGGCATCCGACGGGCGTATCATCGGCTCGGCGTGCGGCGACATGAACGGCTACCTCCCGACGCACCTGTCGGAGCGTAGCCATCCGCAGGGTCCGGATCCGGTCTGGAACGACGCGCATTGCCGCAACAAGCGCATCCTCATCGACGACGCGACCCGCAGCGCGCTCGGCAGCGACAAGCCGGCAACCCTCTACACCTATCGCATGGAGCTTGGAGACAAGCACATTCCGGTGAAGAACGTCTTCGTCCCGCTATGGATCAAGGGCCGTCGCTGGGGGAACTACGAACTCGCCTACCGCGACGACTGATCGAATCCTTATTTACTGGAGAGAGGTCGCCGTCCGCACGAGTTGCGGGCGGCGATTTCTTTATTGGTTGTCTGGAGACCCTCGTCGCGTCAGCGCGAACGGTCAGTAATCGCCGCGAGCTTCGGCGCGGGCTTCGAGAATATCGAATAATGCGCGATGCTGGAGCAGCAGTTGCTCGCCGCCAAAGGCGAGGGCGCGCTCGCTGGCCAGTCCGTCCAATGACTCGTTGATCACCTCGGCCACCGACGAATCCTCCGGCAGCGATGGTTCCGGGCACTGAATGCCGACCCGAGCTGCTGCGCGGTCGAGGAGGCGGCGAATCGGCCACCAGTCGCCGACAAGTGCGGTGGCGGCGCCGAGGGCGCATCCCTTCCGCTCGGAATTGGCGAGCGTCTCAAGCGCATGGCGCGCTGCAACCAGGCTTGATTCGGTTTCGGCAGCTCCCGGTGTGCTCGGCAGCGGACCGACGGCAGCGGTAAGGCGCACCAGGTACAGCCGCTCGCGCTCGAATGATTCGGATGCCTGGCTAAGCCACTTCTGAGTTGAACTGTTGGCGCAGTGCTGAACCGACAGTTCGATCAGGCCCGGGTAACGTCCGTGCAGGCCGCAGAGGAGGTGGACGGCATCCGAAAGGTCGCGGCCGGTATGCGGGCCGGACGCTTCGAGGAGGGCATTCAAATAAGGATGGCGAGCGCAGCCATCACCCGCGACACGCGCGAGCTGGGTCTCGGCAACGCTGACCGCTTGACGGTCGACGGACCGATTAATCGCCATTCCTATCCCCTCGAGCGAGTGCTTCAGACAAAGCCTATTGCAACCGGTCGTAACCCAAGGGCGTAAAGACGAGGTTTAAATGGCCGTAAGATTTCAAAAAGAGACGTGAACGGGCGGCTCGACTCGGGGCTGGCGAGTTATTCCCGATTTATCCACAGAGCTGTCCACCGGAAACTGCGAGTCGGCCGTTCGACTCTGCAAAAAGGGACTCGACGGCCAAAGTTACAGCTGTATGACTAAGGACGTGCTTCGGGACTTCGGTTCCAAAGCATGGGGAACCCCGCCGGGTCAAACCGGTGGGGTTTACCCGTTTATAGGCCTGGAGATTTCTCGGCCACTTCCGAAAATTCGATGATTTCGAAAACTCCCGGCGGCGCGCAGCTGTGAGCGGGGAGCGTGCTGCGCGCCTGGGGAAGCGGGTTTAGGCCGCGAGAGGAAGCTGCTCGCGATCCTCGTGGCCGGCGGCCTCGACGACCTGGACCGATGCCTGGGCAGTCTTGGGGCGCGGGAAGGACAGGCGCGAAGCCAGCACAACCGCTCCGAGGCCGAAATAGAGGCCGAACGCGATCATTGGGCTCCACAGCACCATCGCGGCAAGCGGAACCCGGATGAACAGCGGGCTGATCCCGAAGTCCTCGCCGATACCCTCGCAGACACCAAGGATGGTGTGCGAACGAAGGGGCAGGGCAACGTAGGGCTCCGCGGACTGAACTTGCGCTTGCATCTCTAACTCCATTGGCAAAATCGATACTCTTGACTGAGCAAGAGCCGTGCCAAACTGAATCCACCTGAGAATCCAGCGGGTTAGAACATCACGCCTTTGTGAAGTTGGTATTTCCCGCCAGCTCTCTGCGCATAAAGTTGGGAATTCGCACCGCATGCTGCAAGTGCGATGCTGCAACGCAGCATTCGTATTCAGCGCGGAAATGAAACGTCTGGTGCCGCTTAGCTGAGGTCGCCGATCCCGTCGCAGCTGAGATCAAAGGCAGCGAGGCCCGATTCGAGCACGGAGGCGAGCATGGGCATGTCCATGAGCTCTCCGACCGCTCCGTCGCTTCCTTCGCCAACGAGCTCCTGGGCTTCGTTCATCGCCTCGTCCCAGTCGCTGGCATCGTAGGTGCCCTGGCCAACCCAGCAGAAGGCGATCACTTCGGCGAGTTGATCCTCACCCAGATCCTCGAACGCGGCCTTGAGTTCTTCCTCGACGCTTTCGTTGATCGTGTCGTCGAGGACCGACAGCGCGCCCTCATCCTCATCGTCGACATTTTCGGCGGCTTCCCCGCCATCATAGTCGGTGGCGGTTTGCGCCTCATACTCGCGAGCCCGGAGGATGATCCGGCAAAGCGTGTCGAGTGGGGTCAGCGGATCCATTTCGCGAGGCGACTCCAGTGTGTTGGCCTGTTCCCTCAACGAGAGCAGCCGTAAGCGGTTCCTCGCGTTGACCAGACCGGACGTGCCACTTATATCGCGCGGCGCTGGCGCGCTCAAAGGGGTGCGCCAATTGCCTTTAAAGTGGCGGAGTAGCTCAGCTGGTTAGAGCAGCGGAATCATAATCCGCGTGTCGGGGGTTCAAGTCCCTCCTCCGCTACCAACCCTACGAATTCGCGCGAAGGCCTGGGTCAGGTCGTCGATCAGGTCGTCTGCGTCTTCCAGCCCGATATGCAGCCGCACCAGGTTTGGTGCCGGCGGTTGCGATACGGTCCGGTGCGGGTCGATAGGTATGGCCAGGCTTTCATATCCGCCCCAGCTGAAGCCGATGCCGAAATGCACCAGACCATCGACGAAGGCGGCGCGAGTCGCGCTGTCGGCATCTTTCAGTTCGAACGCAAACAGGCCCGAGGACCCCCTGAAATCGCGTTTCCAGAATTCGTGGCCCGGACAATCGGGCAAAGCGGGGTGAAGGACGCGCCCGACCTCAGGCCTGTCGTTCAGCCACGATGCGATCCTTAAAGCGCTTTCTTCGTGCTGCTTTAGACGCACACCCATCGTTCTGAGGCCGCGCGATCCAAGCCATGCGTCGTCTGGCGATACGGCGTGGCCAAGGTCCCAGGCCAGCGTCTGGATCTTCTGGAAATGCTCGGCGACTGCGGTGACCGAACCCAGCATTACGTCGGCATGCCCCCCGATATATTTGGTCGCGGCGAGAATACTGATGTCCACGCCCGCCGAAAGCGCCGGGAAGAGCAGGGGCGTCGCCCAGGTATTGTCGATCAACGTCACGACGCCGCGCTGCCGCGCCGCTGCGCAGATCGCCGGAACGTCCTGCACTTCCATCGTTAGCGAGCCCGGACTTTCAAGCAGGATCGCTCGGGTCTTGTTGCCGAGCTCGGGGACGCTCAGCGGGTCGTAGTAACGTGGGGCGACGCCAAAGCGCTTCAGGAAGGTGTCGCAGAACTTGCGAGTCGGCCCGTAGATACTGTCCGGGGTGAGCAATTCGTCACCCGGGGTCAGAACCGCGAGCAGCGCAGTGGTAATTGCCGCCAACCCCGACGAGAAAAGCGCCGTTCCCTCTGCCCCCGGCTCGAGTTCGGTCAGCGCATCGGACAATGCCCAATGGGTCGCTGTTCCCTGCAGTCCGTAGCGGTACACGCCGAGGCCCGGCCTGCTGGCATGCAAGTCCTCGACGCTATCGAACAGGATTGTCGAGGCGCGCTCGACCGGAACGCTGACCAGGCGGCCGCGCCAATTCTTGCGCCGGCCGCCCTCGACGAGCTTGGTGTTGGGTCTTTCGTTCTTGCTGCTCACGCCGGCCTGCTTAGGGCAAGGCCGGCGCCGCGCCCAGACCGCCTAACCGGCGCGCTTCCGGGCTCCGAGCAGGCCGATCAACCCCACTGCGCCAATCACTCCCCACGGGAAACTGGTCGATTGCGCCGGAGCCGCGGCATTATCTTGTGCAAGGGCGGGTGCAGCCACAAAAAGCGCCGCCGCAACCGCAAACGCTGTCTTAATTCTCATGATCCCTCCTTCGCCCTAATCGAGCGCCGTTGGGTGGTAGCTGTCTTCCGAATGTCCGCGGCGAAGCCCGAGCAGGCCCAATAGGCCTAGCAACCCGATGGAATTCCACAGGATATCGTTGCTGCCCTGATCGAGCATGCGGCTCTCGGTCTCAGACCTGAGGCCCGATTTGTCGGTATCCTGGGCCACAGCGGGGCCCGTCGCCACCATAAGGAAGGTCAGCGCCATCATCATGCGTATCCGCATGGCGTCCTCCTTCGCGCAGATTTCCGCGCAATTGGCCTCATTCGGCCAAGGCTGCGCCACTACACCAAAGGCGTGCTTTGCACAAAAGGCACAAAAGCAAACGCCCGGATCGGCTAGCGATCCGGGCGCCTTGCGTGACGATTGCTCGTCAGCCCCCTTGGACGTTGTGCGCCGAACCTCCCCAGTTGTTCGCCGCATCCCCGAACCTACGAGCCAAGGGCAAGTCGTTCGGACCGGGGCGGACGCTAGGCTCGACTCCCTGGGCTGTCACTGCAGGAAATGGGGTTGCTTGGCTTTTGAGCGACTCCTGTGTCGGTGAGGCAACAGCAGTCGCGCGGTTGCCAGTCGCAAGCCTCGCCCGCTAGAGCGGCGCGCTATGCGTTGGTCCCGAGCATTTCTCCCCGTCCTTAAGGAAAGTCCGTCAGACGCCCAGATCGTCAGCCATAAGCTGATGTTGCGCGCGGGACTCGTTCGCCAGACTGCGGCCGGCATTTATGCCTGGCTGCCGCTGGGATTCCGGGTGCTGCAGAAGATCGAGGAGATTGTCCGCGAGGAGCAGAATCGCTCCGGCGCGCAGGAAATGCTGATGCCGACGCTGCAGTCGGCGGACCTGTGGCGCGAGAGTGGGCGCTACGATGCTTATGGGCCCGAGATGCTCCGCATTAAGGACCGTCACGACCGCGAGATGCTCTACGGCCCTACGAACGAGGAGATGATCACCGCGCTCTTCCGCGACGAGGTGAAGAGCTATCGCGACCTGCCGCGGACGCTTTACCATATTCAGTGGAAGTTCCGGGACGAAGTCCGGCCGCGCTTCGGCGTGATGCGCGGGCGCGAGTTCCTGATGAAGGACGCCTACAGCTTCGACCTCGACGAGGTCGGCGCCCGGCAGAGCTATTACACGCAGATGCTGGCCTATTTGCGCACCTTCCAGCGGCTCGGCATTCAGGCGGTACCGATGAAAGCCGCGTCGGGCCCGATCGGGGGCGATCTAAGCCACGAATTCATCGTCCTCGCGCCGACCGGTGAGAGCGAGGTCTTCTATGATGCTGCCTATGAAAAGTTCGACTGGACTCAGGCTGACCTGAAATATGGAGACGAAGCCGGGCTCCAGGGCCTCTTCGACCGGGTCAACGCGACCTATGCCGCGACCGACGAGACTCACGACGTCGCGAAGTGGGAGAACGTGCCCGAGGACAAGAGGCGCACAGGCCGGGGCATCGAAGTCGGCCACATCTTCAATTTCGGCGACAAATATTCGGCGGCGATGGGGCTCAAGGTTTCGGGGCCTGACGGCACGCCGGTCGTTCCCCAGATGGGAAGTTATGGCGTCGGCGTCTCGCGGCTCGTTGGCGCGATCATCGAAGCCAGTCACGATGACGCTGGTATCATCTGGCCCGAATCTGTCGCGCCGTGGATCATCGGACTGGTCAACATGCGGCATGACGATCCCGCCTGCGTGGCCGTCGCCGAGGACCTCTATCAAAAGCTGCAGAAGCTCGGTGACATCGTGCTCTACGACGACCGTGACGAGCGTGGCGGCGTGAAGCTCGGCTCCATGGATGTCATCGGGCTGCCCTGGCAGTTCATCGTCGGTCCGAAATCGGTCGCGGAAGGAATGATCGAGACCAAGAACCGGCGCAGCGGCCAGCGCGAGCTTATTCCCGTTGACCGCGCGGTCGATGTCATTGCCAGCATCCGCAACGCCTTCGGCAAAATGCCCACGGCTCCGGATCCGACATCATGATCCTCAGCCGCTACGAGCGCATGGTCGCTCGGCGCTACCTGCTTCCGGAGAAGGGCGAGGGCTTTATCTTCGCAGCCGCCGGCTTCAGCATCGGCGCGGTGGCTCTGGGCGTCGCCGCTCTGATCGTCGTTATGAGCGTAATGAACGGCTTTCGTGCGGAGCTGTTCGACAAGGTCGTCGGGTTGAACGGCCATGCAGTCGTTCAGGGCTTCGGCGGTCGCCTCGATAACTGGCAGCAGATCGCCGACGCGGCGCAGAAAACCAAAGGCGTGACCTCTGCGCTTCCGCTTATCGAGCAGCCATTGATGGCATCGGGCAATGGCCGCGTCGAAGGCGTGATCGTTCGCGGAATGCGGGTCTCCGACATTCTCGCCAACAAGACGCTAACAGGCCATGTCGTGGCGGGCGATTTCAAGTCGATCACCCCGGGCAGCGGCAGGATCGCGATCGGGTCGCGGCTTGCGGACCAGCTTGGCGCCGGGCCGGGCAGCGAAATCAGCCTGATCAGTCCGGAAGGGCGCTCAACCGTGGTTGGAACGGTGCCGCGCATCGTAACCTACACCGTGGGTGTCGTCTTTGAGGTCGGCATCTACGATTACGACAAAGCGTTTGTCGTTATGCCGATGCAGGACGCGCAGGAATTACTGATGCTCGGCGATTCCGTCGGCATCATCGAGGTTCAGACGAACAATCCGGACAAGGTCGGAGAGATTCTGCAGCCAATTCAGCCGCTGGTGAATGGGCGCGGCGTCCTGGTCGACTGGCGCCAGATGAACTCGGCGCTCTTCTCAGCGCTCGATCTCGAACGGGTTGTGATGTTCATCGTCGTCAGCATCATCGTACTCGTCGCGGCCTTCAACATCGCCTCATCTTTAATCATGCTGGTGCGGTCGAAGACGCGTGACATTGCCATTTTGCGAACCATGGGCGCGACGCGAAGCGCGGTCTTGCGCATCTTCATGACGGTTGGCCTGACGATCGGCGTGGTCGGCATCCTGATTGGCCTGTTCCTTGGCTCGATCATCCTGCTGTTCCGGCAGGGCGCGGTCGACGTCGTTCACTATTTGACGGGAATGGACCCGTGGGATCCGTCGGTCCGCATTCTCACCGACCTCCCGTCAAAGACCGATCCGCTCGAGGTCGCCGCGATTTTGATCGTTACCATGCTGCTGATCTTCCCGGCGACCCTGTTCCCTGCGCGTCGGGCGGCGGCCACCGATCCTGTCCAGGTGCTTCGCTATGAGTGAGGCTGCGCTCGTCACGCGCGATCTGAGGCGCAGCTTCACCCAGGGCGGCACGACCATCGAGGTCCTGCGCGGGGTGAACCTCGAGGTGAAGCCCGGCGAGATCGTCGCGCTTCTGGGCCCGTCCGGTTCAGGCAAATCGACCCTGCTGCAGGCGGTCGGTCTTCTCGAGGGAGGCTTCCAGGGCTCGATCCGATTGGCGGGGCAGGAAGCAGCCCAGCTCGACGATGATGGCCGGACGCGGTTGCGTCGGGACCTGCTCGGCTTCGTCTATCAGTTTCATCACCTGTTGCCCGAGTTCAACGCGCTCGAAAACGTCGTCATTCCGCAGCTCGTGCGCGGTGCCGAACCGGACGCAGCGCGCGAACGAGCGAGGGACCTGCTCGGCAAGTTGCGCCTCGGTGAGCGTCTCGATCACCGCCCGTCGAAGCTGTCGGGCGGTGAGCAGCAACGCGTAGCCGTCGCGCGCGCGCTCGCGAACAAGCCACCTTTGGTCCTCGCCGACGAGCCCACCGGCAACCTCGACGAGCAAACCGCGGACAGGGTCCTCGCAGAATTTCTCAGCCTTGTGCGCGGAGAGGGAAGCGCCGCCTTGGTTGCGACCCACAATGAGCGCCTCGCGGCGAAAATGGACCGGGTGGTTCGCCTGCAGGAAGGCCGCCTGCAATGAGAGAGCATGAAGACATCGTCCATGATGAGAGCAGTCGGCGGATCAATCCGGTGATCATTGCCCTGCTCGGCGGAATTGCTCTTCTCCTGGCCGTGCTCTGGTTCTTCAGCAGCAATCGCAATCCCGATCAGGACAAGCTCAGCAATCCCCAGATCGAGCAGACCAAGGAAGCCGAACAGAGCCAGCGCTGCTCGGCCAGCGCTACTTACGAGCTCGTGAAGAAGGAGCTGTTCCGACGGGCCCTCGAGGTTCGCGGGAATGACGAGCCGGGCTTCGGCCAGGTTGCAGCTGCGGCCGTGATCCGGGTCGATAATCCGGTGCTTGAAGGGGAAGAGCAGGATTCCGGAGCATTAAATTGTTCAGGCACCTTCTACCTTGACCTGCCGCCTGGCGTCGTGGCCCCGGGCAGCAAGACCAATCTGACTGCCGACCTCGATTACACGATCAGCAATGACAGCATCGTGCTGCGTAATGCCGATGCGATGATCTCGTCGCTGGCGGCACTTGCTCGCGTCGAAATCCCGCCGGCTGAGGGCGCCGATACGAACACGATGGAGCCGGTAGAGAACGTGGCAAATTCCGTATCCGCCAATGTTCAGCCGGGGCCGGCAACCGCTGCGCCCGGGCGTCCGAGCTTCGACTGCGCTCGGGCGAGCTCGCCAAGTGAGGATGCGGTTTGCCAGGACAGCGGCTTGGCCGCGCTCGATGTGAACATGGCGGCGCAATACAGGCGATCGCTCGTCGCTGCGACGCCGGTCCAGAAACAGCTCTTGCAGACGACGCGCGATCGCTTCCTGGCTTACCGCGACCGTTGCCCGAACCGGCAGTGCATAGCGAACGCTTATGTCGGGCGGATGCGCGAAATCCGCGACATCATGGAAGGCCGCCTCACCCCCGCCCGATAGGTGGGGATAAGTGACTGGCGGTGCTTCACTCCGCTGATGAAATTCCCATAGTAAGTCGGGTGAGTCAGCCGTTCGTTCCGCTTCGTGTTTTTTCGTCGTTCACCATGCTCGAAGGGGCGATGGAGCCGAAGACGATCGCCGAGCGGGCAGCGAAGCTGGACTTCCCAGCAGTCGCGCTCACCGATCGTAACGGCCTGTACGGCGCCATGCCGTTCAGCGACGCCTGCTCGGCAAAGGGCGTCCAGCCGATTATCGGCGCGGCGCTCGCAGTTGCGCGGCCGCCGGAAATTGGCGGCGAGGCGGGGATCGACTGGCTGGTGCTGCTGGCTCAGAATGATCGCGGCTATGCGAACCTCTGCAAGCTGGTGTCGTCGGCGCACCTCGACCGTCCGGCCGAGCTCGAGCCGCACGTCGAGTTTGCCGAGCTCCAGGGGTTGAACGAGGGGCTGATCGCGCTGACCGCGGGCGGGGAGGGTGCGCTCGCTAGACTGCTCGCCGACGGCCAGCAGACCAAGGCGGAAGCCTATCTCGACCTGCTGCAAACGCTTTTCCCGGAGCGACTTTATATCGAGATCGTTCGGCGCAACGACGCGGTCGAGGATGCGGCCGAGAACGCACTGATCGACCTTGCTTACGCGCGTGACCTGCCCTTGGTCGCGACCAATCCCGCGACCTACGCTGACCCGTCTTTTCACGCGGCGCACGATGCGATGCTGTGCATCGCCAATTCCGAATATGTGGAAAGTGCGAGCCGCGTCACCTCGTCCGCCGACGCCTGGCTGAAGGACGGCGCGGCGATGGAGCAGATCTTCGCCGACCTACCCGAGGCGCTGGCCAATACGTCGGTGATTGCGATGCGGTGCGCGGTCGCTGCGCCCAAGCGCAAGCCGATCCTGCCGCGGCTCAGCAATGACGAGGATGAGCAACTCCGCCGCGATGCGCGGACTGGCCTCGAGCAGCGCCTGCAGGGCCGCTCGGCAGACGATCTTCAGCCCTATGCCGAACGGCTTGATTATGAGCTCGACATCATCACCGACATGGGGTTCGCCGGTTACTTCCTGATCGTCGCCGACTTCATCAAATGGGCCAAGGCCAACGACATCCCGGTCGGTCCGGGCCGTGGCTCGGGCGCCGGCTCGGTCGTCGCCTGGGCACTGACCATCACCGATCTCGACCCACTTGCGCTGGGCTTGCTGTTCGAGCGCTTCCTCAACCCTGAGCGCGTGTCGATGCCGGACTTCGACATCGATTTTTGCGAAACCCATCGCGACAAGGTCATCACCTACGTCCAGGGCAAATATGGCCGCGACAAAGTCGCGCAGATCATCACCTTCGGGCGGCTGAAGGCGCGCGCAGTCCTCAAGGATACGGGCCGCGTCCTTCAGATGTCGTACGGGCACGTCGACCGGCTCGCCAAGCTGATTCCGAACCACCCGACCGACCCGTGGACGCTAGAGCGCGCGTTGAATGGCGTTCCCGAGGTCGCAGCCGAGTACAAGGATAAGGACGTCAAGCGCCTGTTCGACTTGGCGATGAAGCTGGAAGGGCTGCCGCGCCACGCATCGACCCACGCGGCGGGCGTCGTCATCGGCGATCGTCCGCTCGACGAGCTCGTCCCGCTCTATCGCGACCCGCGGTCGGACATGCCGGTGACGCAGTTCGACATGAAATATGTCGAGGCGGCGGGCCTAGTGAAGTTCGACTTCCTCGGCCTCAAGACCTTGTCGGTCCTGAAGGAGGGCCAGCGCCTGCTCGCCGAGCAGGGTGTCCACGTCGATTTCGCGAAGCTGCCGTGGGACGACATGTCGGTTTACGAGCTCATCCAGCGGGCCGACGCTGTCGGAGTATTCCAGCTGGAATCGGAAGGCATGCGCCGGACACTTGCCGCTGTCCGCCCGACGAACTTTGGCGACATCATTGCGCTCGTCGCGCTCTATCGCCCGGGCCCGATGGACAACATTCCATTGTTTGGCGACCGCAAGAACGGGCGGGTCTCAATCGAATATCCGCACCCGCTGCTCGAAGGCATCCTGGCCGAGACATACGGCATCTTCGTCTACCAGGAGCAGGTGATGCAGGCTGCGCAGCTGCTCGCCGGCTACTCGCTCGGCGAAGCGGACCTGCTGCGCCGAGCCATGGGTAAAAAGATCAAGTCGGAGATGGACGCCCAGCGCGCCCGCTTCGTTGAAGGCTGCGCGACCCACAACCAGATCACCGCAGCGAAGGCGAACGAGTTGTTCGACTTGATCGATAAGTTCGCTGGCTACGGCTTCAACAAGAGCCACGCGGCGGCCTACGCGCTCGTCGCCTACCAGACGGCATGGCTGAAGGCGCACCACCGCGCCGAATTCTACGCCGCGTCGATGAGCTTCGACATGGCGCTGACCGACAAGCTCGGCATCTTTGTCGAGGACATGCGCCGGGGCGGGGTCGAATGCCTGCCGCCCGACATCAACGCGAGCCATGCCTTCTTCACGGTCGAGAATGGTGCAGTCCGTTACGCTCTCGGAGCGCTGAAGGGTGTTGGCGAGAAAGCGATGGAGGCGTTGGTCGAGGAGCGCGAACGCGGCGGGCCGTTTGCCAGCCTCGAGGATTTCGCGGCGCGGATCGATCCTCGGCTGCTCAATCGCCGGCAACTCGAAAGC
>Ga0157378_10002368_pt1 | contig 16742 bp, 8 predicted proteins | sample M65metaG_FD_115309 | JGI IMG/M metagenome (GOLD analysis project Ga0157378, IMG submission 115309) | Miscanthus rhizosphere microbial communities from Kellogg Biological Station, Michigan, USA - M6-5 metaG | ecosystem: Host-associated > Plants > Roots > Rhizosphere > Soil | place: USA: Michigan...
CGCGTCGCCGCGTCCCCGTGTCTCCGCGTCTCTCTCTCCGTCTTCAGTTAAGACTCCGAACAAGTACTCCAGTCCACCCTCAAACGTGAATTGATCGCCTTCGAAGTCGAGAAAGACATCTCCCGTTGAAGGCGCGGGCAGTGAACACAAGCCTTTCTCAGCTTCAGGTGGAACCAACAGCTCATGAATATTCCGTTGCTCTTCCCGTCCTTGCACCTGGAGCCGTGCCTGCTGATGAATATTTGCGAATGCTTGATCTTTTATGCCTTCGATTTTCGGTTCAGGAGGCACCGGCAGTCGCGCCAGCGCCGCGACGGTTTCCGCGCCGTACTCAACCAACGCCTGTCGCTGATTGCGCGTGATATTGGCAACTAAAGAAAGATGATCGTCTTTGCGCCACTGCGCCTTGCATACCGTTGACCAGTCACAGATACGGCAGTGCTCGACCGGCTCCGGATAAGTTTCGCCTGGCGCCTGCTGTGCGGTGACAAAATCGTGCTTAATCTTGCGAAAGTAAGCGAGATACCGCTGCACAAAGAACTTCTCCGGCTTGGCTCCGCCGCCCAGCACCACATGCATGTAATCAGGCAAGACACCCTGAATTCGCGCCAGCAGATCTGAATAGAAACAGAGCTGAATAATGGCCCGCGCCTTAGTCGATCGCGCGAGCTTGGTCTCAACAACTTCGTACGAGAACGCTCCCAGATCGCTCGCCTTATCGACGCGAATCAGGAAGTCGGCGCGTCCGTACCAGGCAACGCTTGCCTCATCAACTTCTTTGGTTTTGACGTCACTTAGTTCGATTGGGTCGAAGAGTGATCGCTGCGTGCTGGAGTCAGCGCTGTGAACGCTTTGCTCCTCTCCCTTTGGGAGAGATTGGGTGAGGGTGCGAGGCATAGCGACCGGGTCGTTTACTTTTCGATTGCTCAGGTCACTATCAGTCCCCATCGCCAGCAGCGTCGGCTGATAAACAACGTCAGCTCCGCCACGTATCGCCTCGATGGTTCTCGCCGCCAACTCTCGCCGTGAACCTTCAGTTGGAATTTCGATGATGGCGCGTCCCTGCTCTGCTAACTGCGCCAGATAATTCCGCTCATGGGCTTCACCCAACCTGATCAGCAGCTCCAAACCCGGATCAGCAAAGTAAGGCCGCTCGATTTGTTCCGCTTGTTGGGCTCGATCAAGCGTGATGATATGTGGACAAGCGAGGAAGTTGGCGATGGCGGTCGGTGAGAACATCAAAGAGTCGCTGCGCAAGTCATGCCGCGTAATCCAACGTTCGTTCTACTTGATCAAGAGCACCTCGAACCTCGCGGGAGTATTTAGGCCATTGAGCTGCGCTTAATACGGAATAAAAATAGCTTGGAACCACATCGGGCCTTCCAGGAACCACTTCCTTTAACTTTGTTAATCTCAACATCTCAATTCTGTCGCGGTAATTCAGCATATCGCAGCATAAATCATGGATGGGTTTGAGATCCTGTTCAAATTCGATTTTGATCTTATCGAGACCGTGTTCTCTAATCATGGGTGACAGATACTCTCTCTCAAGGCACGCCATCAATTGCCTAAACCGATCAAAATAAGTATCCCAATGTCTTCGGCATTCCCCCCATTGTTCCGGCCTTCGCTCTTTCCCGATAGACTCGAGGCCGATCACGGATCGCTCCATTTGAGTTCGTAGAACGTGGCCCATCGCCAGGAAAATGTGGAGGAAGTTGCTGACACCGACCAACGTGCGCTCGTTAGAGTGACGCCGCAACTTTCGAAAATGCCGGTCAAAAAAGCTTAGTGATGCTTCATGGAGTTCCTTGTAAATCTTCAGATTCCTGGCGCCGAGCGCCTTCATCTCGGCGCCCCCGTCCCACTCAGGCTTCTTTCGTCGAAAGAAGAATGGCCTAGAAATGCTCACCAACGGTATGTCACAAAAATTGAGAAAGCGCAGCAGTGCCTCTTCGTCACCTGCTTGCAATAGCTCTCGAAGTACAGCAAAAAACTGCACCGCACTTTGCTCGGCCTCTTTTAGTTGTCGGCCTTTGCGCAAGTTTGCGTTGGTCTTGATTTCCTTAAGGTTAGTAATGAGAAGCCAGTTACTCGACGCCGTCACTTTATCTTCCTCGCGCACTTCGAGTTGGATCATAGTCGACTCGTTGTCCAGGCGCTCCTTCTCCACCTCTGAGACCCTTACGATGTATTCGTGAGCTGTGCCAACATCTACCTTCAGCGATCGGTCAGCGAAGTTCTGGAACTTCAAGGTGGCAACCAGCGAGTTATGATCGACAATGTCCGGAATGTCTGCGGAAATGGAAATAACGTCCCCTATTACGGATGCTTCATACAATCGTAAAGTGTGAACTGTTAACTCAATACCGCCCGGATCTTCTTTGGGACTCCGATGCAGCATTTCAGGTGATTTTAGTTGAAAAGCATTGTTCGACGGATCGAATAGCCGTGAGGGTTTCAGAATCGTAGAAGGAATATCCTTGATTATGAGAACGGTTTCAGCGTTCCCGTTCTTGATAGTTCGGAGCATAGCCGCGGAAGTGAAGTTAGCGCTGCCAAATACCATCGCGCAACGCTTTGCTGTCTCAAAGATCATGGCCTTCGCATGAAGCGGTTGGGCATGCTCATCGTCAAAGAACCGGCACAAAAATATCGCAGCCCGATTAGCCTTTACCAGGGGGTGCGACAGCCACTCCGGTGTCATGTTCGTAATGCCGTTCTGGGAAAAGATCTTTATCTTTTTCGGCGATACGGATCGCTCGATTTCATCAAGTAGTGACGGCGTTCCGTCAAAGTATCTCGACAACACATAAACCGTGTCCACAGGCGACGAAAGCTTGCGATAAACCTGCGTCAGTATTGGCTCTTCGAGATTGTTGAGAAACTCCGGAACAGTTTCGGGTGATGTGTTGTCTGCTGTGAGCCAGGGCACTTCGCGAACGATCTCATTGAGGTTTTCTTGTAGCGCTTTGGCTGGGAAACGCTGAGCGATTTCGAGGAAGTATTTGAAGACCGCGGTAAAAAGCGGTTTGAAGCCCTGGTTCTTGTCTTCTTCGTATTCGAACGTAGCCGCCATTTCAGCATTCGACGTTATGCCGTTTCTCGTGAGGTTGGCGCTCCCGATAATCAACCGTCCCTTGTTTCTTCGGGCAAGTAAATAAATCTTTGGATGAAAAACACCTCCCGCCAAAACAGGATGAAGCAAATACCGAATGTTTGCCCTCTTTGGCCTTTCAGTGTCTCCGTTGAGTAATTGTTCATACGTATGACGGTCGATTATGAGTGTGATATTTCCATTAGTGCTCAGTGACTTGAACTTCTCCAGGCAATGTTGCTCAAAAAAGGATGGCTCAAACGTGTAAGTGCACATCACGGCATGATCGTACGAGCCGGAAGAAAGAGCTTCGTGAAGATCCAGTTTCGCGTATGACTTTGTCATACCTCGTCTCGCAACATTTTCTTCATCAGACGCGCGCCTGCCGACGTGATCGATACCTGCCGCTCCGTGTCAATACTCAGTAACTTGAGGTCAGCCATGATTCTCACGCAGTTGAAGATTCTCGAATTTCTCCAAACGGGTTGGTAGTCCTGTTCTTTGAAAATCCTACGATCTACTCTCTTCAACCATTGGCTGCGCAAATTTCCTTTTTGGTAAAAGATGCGCTCGTGCTGTGCAAGAACAAATTGCTCTATGAAAGGTTCAAGTACATCCATCCAAGTTGCCTCTGGGTCAAGCCAGTTATCCAGTGGCTCGAGGATCTGGCCGACCCACAACTCTGCATTGGCTTTAAGCGCGACGTATTCGAAGGCACCATCCTTTCGAATTCCTCGCCATTTCCCGTACAAAACCACCAGCATTAGAACGCCTCTTGCGAGCTGTTCCGATGCGCTGTTTTTCCTGAGACTGACAATCTGAGCTTCGCTTAGTTTGTCTTTCGGCGAGACGCGCTCTTGATAATTTTGAGAGAACCGCTCGTCGGGTAACGTCACGATACCGAGCGACGTGAAAAGAGCGTACGGACTATCAATTCGGCTACCAGTCGCGGTGGTCAAAAACGTGAAGAAATCTTCCTGAGTCAGCTCCTCAGCAATATGCCCGACTCGCACGCCATCAACGTTGATCGCTGCTACCTCCAAAACTGCACAAAGAAGATCCTCGAGCGCCTGACAGAAGAACTCGTGCAGACAAACCTGCCTCCATAGATTGCTACACAATTGGAGGGGTTCCGGAGGGCGGTACAAGCACACTTTGTTGTCGGTAAGCCACAGGCGCCGATAATAAAGCGGGTAGAGTAAGTACTCGTCCAACCGTGAGCCGTGATCGCCACGCTCTGCAATAACCTTATGACCGGCGTTTTCGAACTCAGAAATGACATGGAGCAGCAGTGTCAGCGTCTGCGCCCTCGGATTGTTCTTACCGTTGTCCTCCTCGTTCTGGCCGAAAAAGATTTTGATTAGCCGGCCACGCTCATTGGACGTAAATGATTCGTTGAGCGCATTAAGGGTTAATACCTGACTTGACTTCATTAAGTCGCTCTTCGAGATCTCCGTTTGCAGAAAGAGACGGCGGGCGACGAATGGAGTTTTCTCGATGGAGGATTGAAACGATTCAGCTAGTTCAGTTGCAATTCCAGGCGCCGCGCGGCTAATTCCCTCTTCAGTTCCCTCCAGAAGTCCTAACTTGTAGAGAGAGCCTGCATAATACTGACCATAGCCGCCTAGTCGATTGGACGGCAGGACCTGAAAATCGCAGTCGAATAAACCGGCGTCAATTCCCGTCGCAAAGTACTTCCGCGTTGCGTCGACCCCGACCGGGGATGCTGAATTGTCAGCAGCGAGAGTCGCGAGTGCCATAGCCGCTTCGCGCCGGCGAAACGCATCCACAAAGTCCTGAATTTTCGTCGGCTGCTCTTCTTTGGCGATGTGCCACAGCACCCAGATGTAGAAGGAATAGTAGCGAGCTCGGTCGGTAGTGGTAACGATGCCGGGAAGTAGATAGTCAGTGATCATGAAGGCGACGCGTGAAAGACCGAGGGGATCACGGCCACCTTCCGTAACTACGCGTTTGGTCCAGCGAGGGAGTATCAGGTTGAGAGGAATAGAGCGCATGTTCAATTACCCGCCCTTGTTAGAAGACAATAGTGAAACGGTATGCGAAGGACACCTAATCTTTAAATCGGTGAAGTCAGTATCGCGGGCAAATGTTTATTGCTTCACTTGCGAAGTCTCGAACGCTTAGTAAGGCCCGAAAGAGAGCAGATGACCTACACTCCATCTGTAAGTTGTTCATCTTGCCAGTCAGCAAACGTCGTGTCGCCAACCTTGGTCTTCCACACTGTACGACCATTAACCGTGGTGCCCGAGACTACTTGAGCAGCGGCTGTAATTGCACTGAAGGAATAGTCTTGAGAGAAGACAAGCGAGCTGGCATCGAAGCTCGTCAATACGCCGCTGGCCTGCAGTTGCGACCGGAGATTTTTGTAAGTCGGCTGCAGCGAGGGGCTCTCTAGCCTTCGTGCCTTGGATCCAGCCTTTACTACAAATTGGCCAGCATCCAAATCGACGACACATTCCGCCGAAAAGCCTTCCCCGGAATAGACAAATTCTGGAGGCGGAGGTGAGGAGTCAACGGCTCCGGCTTCCGGAACCTTCAACACTACAGCTGGAGGCGACTCAAATAAATCGTATCCGAGCGCGCCAAGCAATAGCCGAGCTTGCACGATGAATTCATTCATCTCTACCTCGTCAGCTTCTGGCAGCTTGCCTTGTTCGAGCGGCGCGGTACTGTTGATCACAGTGGCGCGTTTTGCCGCAGTAGCCAGCGAGATGAGGCGTGCTTCGAGAAACCGGACATGTGCTTTTGTTAAGTTTTCATCTTTCGAAACGAAGAACACAGCTTCGTCCCAAAAATCTTTGTCAGGATCCTTATTGTGACTGCTCAGTCGTGTGAGGATGGTATCGCCCTCACCGATATACACTTTCCTTCTACCGGGATTGTCAGAATCCGCCCCGATCAAGACGTATACACCTGTCTTTTGCATCTCTACCCGCTTTGTAACCGCAGACAAAGACGCTCGTGGTACTACAAGTGCTTTGATAGTTGAAAGTCCGAGTTCAGCCGTACGGAGACCCGAAGCAGTTCCGTCGATTAAGAAGATCTTGATAGACCGTCCGGGCATTTTGCAAATCTCCTCCCTGAAAACTAAGATCACCACGGGAGTCGTACGACTTCTCACCGCCTCGGAGTCAGTTCTCGTGTTGAAATTAGATCCAGAGTTCCATCCTTCTTTGAAGTTAGAGTAAGAAGGAAGCTCAGCAACTTTACGACCCACAATTGGCGAGTCGTCGCGCCATGACCGCCCTTTTACCACGATTTGTCGGGACATGTCGAGAAACTGAGGATTTTGAAGCCCTCTCGTATTTCGCTCTACCCGAAGGCGAAGGTCACTGAGAGAATTTGCTTGTTGTGTGTCGTGTAATTGTCTCTACCATGGTACTGAAAGGCGATCCACAACATCTCGTCGAGCTAGAACGCGTGAGCAGAGCTCCCACCGATCTTTATCTGGGTCGATGGTCTCCTGGTAGCGCAATTCGAAAACGTCGCGGGCCTTTTGCCGGAGATGAATGTACTCATCCATCATCTCTTCTAACCTTTCAACAGTCTCAATCCAATCGTCTTCAATGGTGTCCGGCAAGCCACCGAAGATGTCGTACCGATCTTTCATTCGGCGCGATAGTACTCGATACACCTTCTCGTCCTGGGTGTCGTGGTAAACGAGATTGAGCATATCTACTGTTCGACGGGCTTGACCGAAACGCTTTATTCGCCCCAATCGTTGTTCGAGCCGAGAGGGGTTCCAAGGCAGGTCGACGTTGATAAGCGTTCCTAGTGTTTGCAGATTCAGTCCCTCACACGCCGCATCAGTTGCGACCACGAGGCGAATCTCATGGTTCTTAACTGCGAGCTTAATACTTTCGCGCTCAACGGACGCGAAATCATCTCCATGAAACATCCCACTCTTCCCAGTTCCTGCATAAACCCCTACTGGTTCCCCTCGCAGCAACTTTGCGAGCTCCGCGCCGACTGAGTACACCGTGTCGTAATATTGGCTAAAGATGATGCAACCATGTTCCAGCCAGGTCCTGCCCTCAGTGCGATGCTCCGTAAGGAAATACTGAACCGCAGCGAGTTTGGGATCACGAGCTTCCGGGCGGGACAGCTCTTGGACGATAGTGCGCAGATGAATGGCCTCATCTGATGTGAGTTCCGCGAGCGCTTCTTCGACGACACTCGTCTGCTCTTCGTCCTCGAGAACTTCGCGCCCCAACATCCTTTCCGCCGTCGCACGACCGGATGCGAAACTCGAACAGATGCGCTGAAGTAGTAGCGACTTCATGAAGCCTGCCGACTTGGTGCGCTTCTGAAGGGCCACAGTAAACGCCTCCGCTGCCTGATATGCGAGATCGAAGGGATGATTTGTCATCAAACCAAGCCCGTCGAAGCCAACACCGGCGTAAGCAGTCGCCGAAGCATCCGGGTTTGGATGAACATCGACCGCGACCTTGTCCAGCAAGCCCGCTTCCTCCAGCGTTTGCCGCCGGCGCAGAACCGTGTGGCGAACAACCGGGTTGTGCTCCCGCAAGAATCCGGGAGTGAGTGCCTGACTTATGGCCTGTTGTTCTAGGAAGCCTAACGAGCCGAAGCCGCGATCGGTGAAAAAACTCTGATCGGCCAGCCCGAGCTGGAGCCGCAGTGTTGCAAAGAGTGAATCCTCGTGTGCTGTAGGTAAAGGATTGCGCAACCACTCCCAGGCGTCCTTCTCATCTGTCGGAATCTCCTCGCCTTTCACTACGGGCAGTGCCTTTTCAAAATCGGGCCAGCGGCCAAACAGTTCACGTCCAAGAACAAAATCTGCTCCCGAGTTAAGGATGCGAAGCAGGTCCCACAATTCACGGACCTCAGTTTGGATCGGTGTCGCTGTTCCTAACAGAAGGTTCCGGGTACGTGGGCCAATCTTGAACATGAAGGCAAGTAAATTGTTAGGCTCTCCCTTCTTCTGGCCCAGACCACCACGCCGGCGTGCCTTGTGCGCTTCGTCCAAGACCACCGTTCCGTACCTTCGGTCCAGGAGACATTGGCGTTCGGCGGAGTCGTGCACGATCAGTCCAGTTGAAACAATGGCGGCGCGGAATGGGCATCGCGCGATGTCCTCTGCGCCTCGCGTCTTGATGACGTGCCCCTTCGGATCGATCCACACCTTCTTATCGGAAGACCAGACAGCACTCGGAATTCCCAATTTGTCAGTAAGCTCAACCTGCCATTGCAGCGTCAGTGTGGAAGGACAGAGGATTAGCACGGGACCATCGTCTAGAAGTGCAGACATCATCGCACTAGCGGCAAGAGATAGCGTCTTTCCAACTCCAACCTCGTCGGCAAGCAATAGCCGGGCTTTACCGTAGGTGTCACGGTGTTGCAGAAACATGGTCACAAACGAGCGCTGCCAGGGCTGCAACTGTTCGCCTCCGCGATAGATCGGACTTTCGGCAAGCGCGGCGGCGGGTAACTCCTCTGACGTTGTCTCTTCGAAGCGAACCTCTATGCGATCAGCGACACGTTTGATTTCCTCGACGATTGCATCCGGGAGTGGATAGGAGTCTTCCCAGAGAGCGGCAAACTCTTCTTCCACCCACACAACGCCCTCGGAGGACGAGTCTTCCCACAGGATCTCGTAGTTCTCCGTAAACGCGCTTTTGGTTTCGTTGATCGAGCCGAGAAAGCAAATCTTGGAGCCGTCAGCGGCTTCAACGACGCCCGCCTTACCGTGGACAAATACGCGGTCTTTAGGAACTACGCGAATTTCCACTCGGCCACCGGTTAACAGCTCATGTAGGCGACGATAGCGGTCGCGATGCAGCAACGCTTCGACCTCGGAAGGTGCTTCATTCCAACGCTCCTTTAGCGCTGTCTCGCGGACGTGCTTTGAGACGATGACATCCGCAGCGTCCAGTTCGCTGTTGCAAACAATCTGCACTTTAGGAATCGCGGCAATCTCTTCACCCACCAATTCGAAAATGGAGCTTCGGAAATATCCCGCGATGCGTTTGTAGGATTTTGCACCCCTGAGCCGGTCGGAAAGAAAGGCGTGGTCGAGACGCTGACGACGGGAAGAAAACCGGCTTATCTCGCTCATGCTTTCTCCAGGGTGTGCCAGTCCTCGGGCGTGAGGCGCCGCAAGAACGAATCTACCGAATCCAAGACTCCGTGCTGCGCGGCATACTCGACGTGCTCTCGCAGTCGGAGCTGCTTCTCAATCGCGCTAGTGTGCCACCAGGCACCAAGTATTAGAGGTAGCGATGGGTTCCAACCTCCGCCGACCCTCTCCTTGGCAGGAAGCATCTCCCAAAGATCCTTCCATCGATCGGGTTGCGGACAGACTCGTCCATCGGCCTGAATGTAGGCTAAGAGGCCTGCAAGCTTTTCAGAGTCATCAACCATCGCTCAACCCAAACGCTGGTTTTTCACCAGCTCGCAAAGCACGCGAGCTGCGCTAGCCTCTTCTGACCGAAGGGTGTCTAGCCGTTTCGCGAGATAGTCCGCCAAGTCCACTACCAGAGCGCGCTGAGTACTATCTCCATAGTAATTGGCTACATTGAAGGTCAAGTGCGCGCGGACTTCTTCGCCGTCGACATTCATTGCAAGCTCCATCATGCCGTAGAGCACGGCCCGCAGCACCGACTGATGCAACTCCGAACCTTCGCTCATCTCGCCGCGGCCGAATTCGACGGCGCTTTTTAACCGTGCGTCATTCGCCTTCTGACTAGCCAGAAGCGGCTTGAAGTCGCGCACCTTAAAGGCCTTCGCGAAATTCTGGTAGTTGTCTAGCGTCTTCGCTCCTCGGAATTCCATGTCAAGCATCTTCAGGTAGAAGCGTTCCGCGCCGCTGAGCTTATCCCAATGGGCCTTGGTTATGCCCTGTGGCACAAGGCACTGGTTGGCGGTGTCCACAGCGAAACCAATGAGGCCGTCTACGAAAGTGATCTCACCCTTAATGCGTGGCCGGCTCGCCTCGGCAGTCATGTCGCGACCGTCGATCAGGGAGTAGCGCGTAAGCACGCGTAGAGCGGCAGCGTAGCCGGCCATCTGGATGTCTGCGTCTTCAAAAACATTTTCGTCGCGGTAAAGGCTCTTCGCCTCTTGGTTGAGCCCAGTCAACGATCTTACCTGCGCCTCAACCTCCTCCTGGATTTCCCAAGCCAAGTCGTCTCGCGTGGTTTTATGTTTGCCGTTTCGCTTGCGCAGAACCAGGAGCACAGTGCCCTTTACGTAGCTCCCTTCGCGCAATGCGTTCTCGGTCTCGGTGACTACATACCACGCTGCGGTGACTTGCAACCCTGAAGCCCAGACAATGTTTGCCATGTCCGCCCAGATGCTGCCGGATTGATGCGTAAACATGATGACCTGCACGCCATTCTCCGGCATACATTCAGTCATACGTTTGTAGGCGGCCACCATTCCGCGTCGAAAATCCTCACCTTCCCCGTTGATGGCAAGCGAGCGGCGGCTGTCCCAGATCCAATTGGCAAACTCGGGCGGGGGGTTCTTGCGCAGCCAAGCAATGAAGAACTCTAAGATCTCTTCATACTTCACGGCATCTCCATAGGGCGGATCCGTAACAAACATGTCGCAAGGGTTTACCAACTGCGCTGCGGCGTGACACTCAACCGTCACCTGCAAATTCGGTTCAAGCGGGAATGACTTCAGATGAAGCTGCATGAGGTCGACTGCGAAGCGCGAGCCCCGAGTTCCGTAATTGAGGAGGGTGTTGAGTGCTTGGTTGTCGAATACCTGCTTCACTCCTCCGCTGCGGCCGGGACCGTCGCCAAGGCTCCACCGAGATAACCTGGCGCTTGAATTCAACACCTGACAAAGTCCGAACTTCAGACGAGCGTCGCTGAAACGACTGACCAGCCCGGCAACCAAAAGCTGGCGCGGATTAAATAAGTGATGCCAGTGCGTCCAACCGCGTGTGCGAATTGGCTCATCAGTCTTAGCTCCCGGCTCGATGCGCATGTCGGGCACCCAGCCTTTCTCCTGCCACTCAGCGAGGTTATCGCCCAGGAACTCATCGACGATGTGCTCGCGTTGCAAATCGGCCTCTGAAACCTCGCGAAACTCATAGTCGAACTTCTTTCCGCGCTTCTTGGGCCGCATCCATTGAATGGCGTAGAGACGCTCTTGCAGGATGTCGTCCGGGCTCGGCTTGAAATCCGATTTTTGCCAAAGGCGGAGCTTGTTGTTTGACGCGCCGTCAGGACTGCGGAAGTCGCCACGCAACGTAGAAATCTTAGTCCGATAGTCCTGACCAGCCACTGTGTGAATAAGGTATGGATCTTGACCTCGACCATCCGAGCGCACGGTACCACGTTGAGCAGCCACGAACGCTTCCGTGCTAACCCCGGAGCGAACCGCGATGTCGTAGCGCTTCAGCATTGGATCTGGAATCAGTTCAGCGATCGTGCTTTCGGCCTTGCTGATCACGAGTGTCGGGAGGAGAGGCACCATCCAACCGCTTTGAGGACAACGAGCTTCCACGCAGTAAAGGAATGCCTTGGCGCGCCAACCATCGCCGTCACACTCGACACAGAGACGATCAATTTCGGCGTGTACCGCGTCGACAAGCTCCTGCTGCTCACGCTCCAACTCAACGCGTTCTTCTCGTGAGCCACCGATGATGTGCAAAGCGCCCCAAGTCAACATGCAGGCTACGGGATTGAGATCTGAGGCATACACATCGCATCCAAGCCGGGAAGCTTCGAAGGGAATCTGTCCGGAACCGCAGAAGGTGTCACCCACACGAGGCCGGTGGCCGAACCGCATGATGCCCAGCTGTTCGACCAGCTCAGGGAATGACTCGGCGTTTGTACCTAAGTGAGAGTTTACGGCTTCCCAGATGTGGTTGTGGACCGTTGGCATGACTTCCTCGGGTCGCTTCGCCTCCTCTACGCGCTCTCGGTATGGCGTCTTCGGCAGCATCTGCACTTCTAACTGGCGTCGATCCATCTCGGATACATCTTCGCGCCACTGAACCTTCACTTTCTCAAACTCGGGATTCGACCAGTCCACGGGTGCGGACTCGGGCAGCAGCTCCGGTGGGTCGGAGATGAAATAGTCAGCGACCCGGGCTATGCTAAGCGTACTGAGGATTTCTTTTGGACGCGGTGGGCGTGGCCAACGGGCAACGAATGATTCGTCGTCCATCGCCATGAGTTTCTCGAAGATTTCAAGATCACGTCTTGGGTTGTCCGTGGCGGGGACAAGACAGCCCAGAATGCAGGCCTTGTTCAAGACGAGGGGCTTGCGCCCCTTCCAATACGCGCCCAATGCGGTGAGGGTCTTATTTTGAACCGCCATCTGTTCCTTGAATGCCTCAGCTGAGAGCTTTTGGACAGGCAGCAGTCGCTCAATGAGCGCGGGAGCATCCTTGAGAGAAAATGGTATGACAGTGCTCATTCAGGATTTTGGAATAGAGAAAGACTAAAAAGATCTCTTTCTGCAGGACGGCGACTCTTGCGGCCCTTCGGCGGCTTTTCGCCATCAGAGAGTGCGAGAAATAGAGCGCGACGCCAGCCGCGTTGCGTGTCTTCCGGCATACCAGCCTCAGCCACCGTCATCGCGAAAAGCCACCACCGCTCTTCGGGGCGGAGTGCAGCCCACTTGCTGGCGATGACGGGGAGCTGATCATCGTTGGCCGTTTCGGCTGCCCAGGCAAGCACGCAGAGTTCCTTGCCGAGGAGTCGGTCCACCAAGTTCGTGCCACTGTGCCAGCGTCCGGTAGGAACCTTGGCAGTCTTTAGCCGATCGTTAAATTCGCGACGGGCGATGTCGGCAATCGCCGACCAGACTGAACGTTGGAGTGCCACCCTTTCCTCGTCTCGAGGAATACCCCCTTCCTGGCCGCGATACCCGTAGTCCTCGACGATGACTACCGATTCGTTCCGCGCCGCAGGAATCTCAACGCGAAAGAGGTGTACTCCGAACTTATCGGGCGCACCGAAGTCTACGGTTCTGTGCTCCTTGTTCACTGCTCGACATCCCCAGTCATCAGTTCAATTCCCAGCTTCCTCGCAAATTCTTTGAGGTCGTGGCCCGAAGCGAATGACGCCTTGCGGAAAGTCATAGTCACCGGCGTATCGACCGTGAACTTCTCCAGCACTTTGACGAGTAATGCCTCGAGGAAAATAGCATCCACTTCGATCTCGCCCACGGTTACCGAAATCATCTGGCTGCCCTGACCGACCGTGAGCACCAAGCCTTCGAACGTTGCAGCCTTTTCAGATGCCTGACTCAGCCCCTCGAAAGTCTTGCTGCGAGAGTCGAGCTTGCGCCCAGTGCGCGAGACAAGGCGCGCTGGCTGAACGTCGTCAATCTGAACACCCTTCTTTCCCTTTGCAGGAAAGCGAAAATCGTTCTTTGCTTCGAGACCGTCAGCCGCGGCGAAGGCGCGCAGGAGAACCTCGTCATCGCTGATAACTATTGGAGCATTATACGGAATGCCATTGCGAGGTTCACTACCATCGAGCGTGTAACGAATCGTGCCCCTTGGTGCTACGAAAAGCTCAACGTTCCGCTTGTCGGATTTATCGGAAAGCCGGTTTCGCAGTATAAGCGCGTTGGCCCACGTAACAGTATCCCCAGTCTCGTATTGGCCCGACGGGTCGGATACAAGAAAGTTTACTCGTAGCGCTGTTGTCGTGCAGATTCCATCCTTAACCTGCGGACTCGCTTCGGAAACCGGCGCATCCTCAGCGTAATAGATACGAGGTGCGGGCCCTGCATTCTGGGGGTTCACCCGTAGCCGCACCTTACCTTCGTCGCCCAACTCCGGCTCAGCAATCACCTGAACGGATGTTCGCTTCTTCTTAGGCTTCTTGGTGACATAACCGTTGCCAAGATCCTCCCACAATCCACGGTTGCAGGCGATCGACTTAAGCGTCTCCAGCCCCTTCGGTGGCAACCACGGCATACCAGGTTGTTCGGTGTAGCGATCAGTCGCGTCGGACCACCGGGTATCGTCCTGGTTTTCGGGCCACAAGAGATCCTGCGCCTTGTCACGGATCGCATCAAATTCTTTTTCCACGTCAAGATAGAGCTTCAGAGGATTGGATACGAGCGTCTTTTCAATCTGCTCCTCACCGTTGAACGGCTTGGTACCGTCGCGGGTCATGTCCAGCGCCTTGGATGCGAGCTCAGCTGATCGTCCGGCTCGATGAATCGGAAATAGGACCTTATCGAACAGGCTCAGGACGGTTGAGTTGAAGTCTTGCTCGTAGGTCTGCTGCTTTCGTTCGAGATCGTCTCGCTGGGCATGGCCTCTCGGAATGCGGCCGTCAGCCTTCTGCGCCGCGAACAGCTGGCGGGCTGCCTTCTCCACACTGGCCATCGCCGTCTTATCACCCGTGAGAACGCACAAATTATTCTTTTGGCTGAGTCCGTCAAAGAACTTTTTAACTTCCTCGGGCGGAATCTTGGAGTCGGGACTTACAACGAGAAGTACTCGCCCCTTCCGAACACGGTCAGCTACGTCTTCAAGCTTTGGCAATGGCAGGACATCTTCATAACAAGTCCTGCGACCTGCCCTAAACATCTCTCTCAAGCGATGTCTGATCAAATCCTCGACCAAGTTTTCTGGTGCGTCGTGAGCCAGGCTCTGGAGGAGTTTCGTCAGGTTCTCTTGTCGATCAAAGTAGTAACGACCTTCAGGAGTGTGATGTACGTACCACGCTACTTTTTCAAGCTCGTCAAATGCAGTTAGGAACTCGGACGGCTCTCGCAGCGGAGACACGAGACACTCGACCATCTCTTCACGAGTCAGGCCCTTAACCGCGTTGACAGCAGTTGAGAGACTGGCTGTAAGCAAAAGAGCGCCGATTTGAGTCGCGGCCTCCTTGCCCGTTTGCAAGTCGATAATTTGAGCATGAGCAGACTGTTGTGCGTCCCATAGATCCTTGGCAATGACGTCGCGCATACCGGAGATCTCAGTGAGCTTGTCGCGGACCTCTGGGATGCTAAGGTCGAAATGCTGGGGGCCCATGAGAAACACGTCGTTGGCTTGACGCTCCCACACCGACCGAAGTAGGCGTGAGACAAGCTCGATCAGCCCGCGTGTCTGCTTAAACTGCTCGTTTTCCTTGAAGAGCGCGATGACGTTTTTTAGTCGCGGATGAAAAGGGTAGGTCGCAGCGATCTCATCGGCGATCGCTTCGGCGCCTCGGTTAGCGGTCTTTGACTTGGCTGCTTCTTCTAACTTGCGACCAAATGCCGCGGCGATGTCTTCAATCTCTGCTTTGTCAGGAAGCGACGTAAACAGACGCTTACGGAGAATGTCGTAAATCTCATTAGCGGCAAGGTCAACCGGAGTGATATTGCGTTCTTGGCGGCCTACTTCTGCGCGAGCATCTTGAAGGGCTCGATTGATGAGCCTGCCACCTGTCTCGTAAGCCGCGGCGAGATCGGATACAACAACGCAAACGTTCTTCTTCTTACCCGCAGCGGTTAACAGGTTGGCAAACGCGCGTGTGGCTATATCGGCGACGGTGCCGTTTCCCACTTTCTGTGTGTCAAGATAGTTAAAATAAGGTGGCAGTTCGTCGAGCAAAACAAGAACCGGCCGATCGCCTTCGAAGAGTTTGAGCCAGTCATTCTCATCCGGGGCCTTCGGGCCGCTGGTCCAAAAAGCTTTGAACTGTTCGCCCTTGCCTAGCTGATTGGCGATCTCACCCCAGAAGAAATGATCGGGATTGTTTCGCCCATTGAAAGCGGCGATGTCGGCGCTATCAAAGGCTGTGGAGTGGGGCATGCCCCCGCAATATCTCTTCCGTAGCGCTGGGTGTTTAGCGAGCAAGCCGAAGCCAACAAGCAAGTGAGTCTTACCTCCGCCCATCGCTTGCTTTAGGTGGAAGATCGCTTGCGAAGACGCTCCCGCCAAGCGAGCAATGCCCTCAGTTATGAGATCCTGCATGCCCTGAGTGATATGCGTCTTTTGGAAGAAGGCGGCGCCATCACTCTCAGTTGCAATCAGCTCGTCTAGCTGCTCTATCTGATCACTGAGCTTAATGGAAAGAGCGTGCGGCCCTACCTGGCAAGCGTCGCGGACAGTTTTCATGATGTTCTTTCGCCTCTATAGCCACACCGCCGTCGCCTGTCTATTCAATTTTGCTTATCGACGTTTTAGCAGCGGCGTTGCGGCTTTCAGCCTGAATTGAAACGATCCTATCCTTAAAAACCCTGAAGTTTGTTTAGCAAAATGGCTTACAAAGTTCGACCGTGTCCACCGAGTCCTTATGACGTGTGAACTTTGGTGCAATTGAAGTCCGTGTTGCCAACGCGGAGCTTCACGTTATGCCTGTTACGATCTTCGTAAGGACAATGGCAGCACAGCATATCCGCCTGTGCAAGAAATTTGCAACGGACCGCGGCAGGTTAGCAAAGGTAGGTATTCGATGGTTATGTCGACGCGACAAACACGAAACGACACACGGCAAATGAACTCAGCCAATACTGACCGTTGCGGTACGCGCTACTCGTGCAGAGGCGATTCGGAGAGTGTGCTGAAAAGAAATGGCGGAGGGGACAGGAGTCGAACCTGCATAGCCTTGCGGCCGGCGGTTTTCAAGACCGCTGCAATACCATTATGCGACCCCTCCGCAACCTGGCAGGCAAATAATATATCGCAGGCCCG
>Ga0157378_10002371_pt1 | contig 16734 bp, 13 predicted proteins | sample M65metaG_FD_115309 | JGI IMG/M metagenome (GOLD analysis project Ga0157378, IMG submission 115309) | Miscanthus rhizosphere microbial communities from Kellogg Biological Station, Michigan, USA - M6-5 metaG | ecosystem: Host-associated > Plants > Roots > Rhizosphere > Soil | place: USA: Michigan...
AGCTCGATCTCCAGACGATCGGAATGGTGCGCCGCGCGGAAGAGCACGGCCTGTTCCTTCAACGCCACCCCGCGTTCGCGATGCTCGAGCACCGACCGGCAGATGGTCTCCGCCTCGTCGGCGTCGTCCACGCAGGCGCGAAGCCCGGGGCGCTCGCCATCGGTCCGTTCGGTCCAGAGCGACTTGTCGTGGCGTTCGGGCGCGAGCGAGATCACGGCGTTCGACAACCGAAGGATCGCCGTGGTCGATCGGTAATTGCGTTCGAGCTCGACGACGCTCGCGCCGCGGAACCGGGCCGCGAACTCCAGGAGGTTGCGCACCGTCGCGGCGCGGAACCCGTAGATCGCCTGCGCGTCGTCGCCGACGACCGTCAGGTTGCGGTCGGTCCCGAGCGGTCGCATCGCCGCGAGGATGTCGGCCTGGATCGCGTTCGAGTCCTGATACTCGTCCACGAGGATGTGGTCGAACATCCGCGCGAGCTGCGGCCCGGCAACCGGGGACGCCGCGAGTGCTTTCCAGAACAGGAGCAGGTCGTCGTAGTCGAGGGTCTGCTGCGCGCGCTTGCGTTCGACGTACGCCCGGAAGATCTGGCGGATCCCGTCCACGTCATCGACGCACCACGGGTACCAACGTTGGACGACGTCGTCCAGCCTGACCCCGGTGTTGACGACGCGGGAATGGATCGAGGCCAGCGTGTCCTTCCGCGGGAAGCGCCGGCCTCGCGCCGCGAACCCCAGCTCCTCCCGAAGGAGGTTCATCACGTCTGCCCCGTCGGCCTGGTCGAGGACGGTGAAGGAAGGGGAGAGGCCGAGCGCCCGGCCGTCGATCCGCAGGAGGCGATTCGCGACAGCGTGGAACGTCCCGCCCCACACGCGCCCGGCGTCGGCGCGACCGGTCATCCGCTGCGCGCGGGTCAGGAGCTCTCTCGCGGCGCGCCGGCTGTACGTGAGGAGCAGGACCCGTTCCGGCGCGACCGCGCGTTCGGCGACGAGCCAGGCCACGCGCGCGGCGAGCGTCGTCGTCTTGCCCGTGCCCGCCCCCGCCACGATCAGCAGGGGCCCCTCGCCGTGGGTGGCCGCCGTCCGCTGCTCGGGGTTGAGCTCATCCGCGTCGAACATGTGTTCGAGGAGTATAGGAGCGAAGGTGCCCCGGAGGGAAGGACCCCTCAAGCCGAACGGAGGGCACGCGCGGCCGCCGCCCGGTCGAAGCCGAGCTGTTCCGCGCGTCGGAGGTAGGCGGCGGCCGCCCGCGCCAGGGCGTCGTCGGGCGCGGCCGGGCGCTCGGGCAGCCTGTCCGTGACGAACGTCCCCGCCCGGCCGCGCCCGACGATCCAGCCATCATCCTCGAGCTCACGGTAGGCACGGGCGACGGTGTTCGGCGCCAACCCCAGCTGGTCGGCGCAGACGCGCACCGGGGGGATCCGGTCGCCCGGCAGCAATGAGCCGCGCCGGATCAGCGACGCGACGTGGTCGCAGAGCTGCTCGTAAGGGCGGCCGCGGCCGTCACGGATCTCGAACCGGAAACGGTCCATCGTGGAACGTTCAACCGCCGGCCGACGCGAGCGCTTCGCGGACCGGCTCTGCGTCAAGGAACGACGCGGCGTGTTCCGGTGACAGCGTCGCGGCGTAGGTTCGGATCACGTCGGCCGCTTCCGCATACGCGGTCGCGGCGCCGTCGTCGTCACCGGTTGCGTACCGCATCCGTCCGAGTACGACGCGATGCTGCCACCTCAAGCTCGGAGTCCCGAGCGCGTCCGCGCCCGCCACGGCCGCCTCGAGCTCGGCGTGGCCATCGTCCGTCCGCCCGAGCGCGACGAGCGCCTCGCCCAGGATCGTCCGAGACATCTCCGCGTACTTCCGCCGCTGGATCCGCTGCGCGCGCTCGATCGCGTCCGTGGCAGCCTCCACAGCCGCATCCGGTCCCTCGGCTTGTCTCGCGAGCTCGGCACGGACGAAGGCGAGCCGGCATCCTCCGAGCCACGGTCTCCACGCGGATCCGTTGATCGCCTCGTCCCAGAGCTTCGGCCACTCCCGTTCGACACGTCCGACATCGCCCTGTAACAGATCGGTGATCAGCAGGTCGATCCGTCCCTGCATCCCGGGCATCCCGTACTCGCCCTCGCGGCCGACGACCTCGAGGGCACGTTCGTTCCGGCTGCGCGCCTCGTCGAGCAGGTAGAGGTCCCGGAAGTTCTGCGTCGAATAGTTGAGGGACGGTGCCGCGAACCTCGGGCGCCCGATCCGTTCGGCCGTCTCGATCATCAGATCGAGGAGGGTCATCGAGTCCTCGGTGCGCCCGAGGCCGGCGAGGGCCACCCCACGCCAGCCACCGCCGCGCATCAGCGCGTTCACGTTGCGCGTGGATCCCCCGATCTCATGTGCGGCGCGCGCCAGCTCCTCCGCTCTGGCGTACCCGCCCGCCCAGTAGTAGGAGTCCGCGAGGAACTCGTTCACCGCGGCGAAGTCGCTCCCGCGCGTCCCTGGGACCCAGCGGCGGAGAGCCTCCTCGCCGTGCGCGATCGAGTCGTCGACCTTGCCCGTCATCGTCTTGACGCCGCAGAGGTATCCGATCGCCGGCGCGGTCCGTTCGTCGTCACCCGTCTGCTCGGCCAACTCGCGCGCGCGTTCGGCCGTCGTTAGCGCGACGTCGAACTCCTCCGTCCAGATGCCCGCCCGGGTCCGGCCGATCAGCGCGTCGATCTTCGCCTCGCCGCCCAGGCGCGGGAGCAGGTCGTCGAATTCTTGTGCGGCCACTTCGAAGTCCGCCAGATCGAGCAGCGAGAACGCCCGGATCAGCCGCACCCGGTCGCGGTCCGCCGATTCCTCGGACAGCTCGATCGCCTCGTCGAACAGCGCGATCGCCTCATCCTTCGCGAAAGCCTGCTGCGCGCGCTCGGCCGCCGCCACGAGGTACTCGACGGCTTTGGCGAACTCTCCCGCCTCCCTCCAATGGTGGGCGAGGAACCAGGCGAGGTCCGGCGCGTCGCCCACCTGCTGCTCGAGGTACTTCGCCACCGCCGCGTGCCTCTCTCGGCGGGCGGCCCTCGGCAGCGTCGCGTAGGCGACCTCACGGATCAGGATGTGCTTGAAGGCGAACTCGCGGTCGCCCTCCACCCGACTCATCGGCTCACGGCGGATCAGGTCGCGGGCCTCGAGCGCGTCCAGCATCGCATCGGGCTGCTGCTCGTCCCCGATAGCCGCGAGCGCCCCTCGCCAGAACGACTTGCCGATCACCGACGCGTCGAGCAGGACCGTGCGTTGCTCGGTGGGGAGGATGTCGATGCGTGAGGCGATCGCCTCTCGTACCGTGCTCGGGAGCTCCGTGACGCCGTGCGCGCCCTCGGCCACGGAGGCGGCCAGCTCCTCGATGAAGAGCGGGTTCCCCTCCGCCACCTCGATCAGCTGCCGGAGCGTCGCGTCGGACGACGTGCCGAGCGTCGCCCCCGCGACCGCCGCGGCGGCCTCGGCGGAAAGGGGCTCCAGCGGGATCGTCGTATGTGAGAGCAGGCCGGCGCCCCAGGTCGGCCGGGCGTCGAGCAGCTCGGGGCGTGCGAGCGCCAAGAATGCGACGGGGACCTCACGCACGTGGGTCGTGAGGTACTCCATGAGCTCGAGCTGGCTCGTGTCGGCCCAGTGGAGGTCCTCGAGCACGAGGACGGTCGGTCGATCCGCCCCGAGTCCTTCGACCAGTCGCCGCACGGCGAAGAACATCGGGGTCTTGTCCTCGGACTGGTCACCCTTGCCGAGGCCGAGGAGGAGCGACAGGTACCGCCCGATCTCGTCGACCTCGCCCTCCCCCACGAACGTCGGCAGCGTCTCCATCAGTTTCTTCCGGGCGACCGCGGGCGCGTCGCTCTCGAGGATCCCGGCGACGCGCTTCACGTGTTCGGCGCTGGTCCGATAGCCCGTCTTCTCCTCGTAGGGCAGCGAACGGCCTCGGACGGTCCGGGCTCCGTCGGCTTCGACCGCCTGGAGGAACTCCTTGCTCAGCCGGGACTTCCCGATACCTGGTGGGCCGAGGATGGTGACCAGGTGGGGACGGCGCTCCGCGACCACGCGCTTCCAGGTGCCGGACAGGACCTCGAGCTCGCGGTCACGGCCGACGAAGCCGGACCCAGGGCGGGTGACGGTCTCCTCCCCGACGACGAGCCACGCCGCGACCGGCTCCCGCTTGCCCTTCGCGTCGACCGCGGGGAGCTCCTCGTATCGGATCGACCGCCGTGTGGCTCGGTTGGTCTCCTCGCCGACGACGAGCCCTCCCGGCGGGGCAGCGCTCTGCAGCCTCGCCGCGGTGTTGACCACGTCGCCGGTCGCGAGCGCCTCGCCCCGCTCGTGTTCGGAGCCGAGGGACACGATCGCTTCCCCGGTGTTGACCGCGCCGCGGACTCGCATGCCCGCGGCCGGGCCGTCCGGATCGAGCGACGCGATGTCATCGAGGACGGCGATCCCGCACCGGACCGCGCGCTCGGCGTCGTCGCCGTGTGCGAGCGGCGCGCCGAAGACCGCGACGGCGGCGTCGCCGATGAACTTCTCGACGACGCCCCCGAACCGCTCGACCTGCGAGCGGAAGGTCTCGAAGAACAGCTGCAGCCGCTCCCGGACGTCTTCGGGGTCGCTCTCCTCGGCGTGCGCCGTGGAGTCGACGATGTCGACGAAGAGCACCGACACGAGCTTGCGTTCCTCCGCCATCGGGCCGAGCCTACGCCACCGCCGTTGCCGGCTCTACCCTGCGTTCGGCCCGTCGCTGTTAGCGTCGTGCGGATGGGACGACCGGCGATCCGGATCGTACGCGGCGGCCCGATGCTCGTCGACGGTCTCCCGCTCGGCCGCCTTGAGCATGACGTGGGCGACTGGCGGATCGATCCGGTGACCGAGGCCGGCTCGAGCTATGCGATCTGCCGCTGCGGCATCTCTTCGGCGATGCCGCTGTGCGACCGCCCGGCACCGTACCGGTGCTTCGACGAAGAGCCGCCTACCGGCGCGATCCCGGCTCCCTACCGGTGGGACGTGCCCGACCCGGACGGACCTCCGGCGCTCGCGCTGAAGCCGAACGGGCCCGTCCGGGTGGCGGGCGACGTCGCGATCACATACGACGGCGAGCCGGTCGAGACCCGCAACCGCGTCTCGCTCTGCCGCTGCGGCGAGTCTCGATGCCAACCTCTGTGCGATAGCTCGCACAAGGTGGTCGACTACCGCGGCTGACCGACCAAGCCGAGCTCCTCGAGGAGCCCGGCGGGGAGCACGTGACAGTAGGGCTCGTGCCCGCTCCGCTCGTAGTAGTGCTGGTGGTAGTCCTCGGCCGGGAAGAACGCGTCGAAGTCGGCGATCTCGGTCGCGATCGGCCGGTCGAACCGCATCTGCGCCTCGGTCTTGGAGCGCTCTGCCGCGGCTCGCTGCTCCGGCGAATGCGCGAAGATCACGCTGCGGTACTGGGTCCCGACATCCGGCCCCTGTCGGTCCATCTGGGTCGGATCGTGCATCGCCCAGAACACCTCCAGGAGCTGGTCGTACGTGACCACGTCGGGGTCGAAGACCAGCTGGATCACCTCGGCGTGACCGGTTCGACCGGTGCACACCTGACGGTACGTCGGGTTGTCCACGGTGCCTCCGCTGTAGCCGGATACCACCTGGAGCACCCCAGGGACACGGTTGAAGACCCACTCGACGCCCCAGAAACAGCCGGCGCCGAAGGTCGCGGTTTCGGTCGACATGGGAACCTCCATTCGTTCTTCCGCTTGCGTGTCCCTACAGTGTGCCGCACTCCGCGCCGTGTTACGGCCTCGCGAGGGGTCGCGTCAGACGTCGAGCGCTCGAATCATGCGGGCCACCTCGACGACGGTGGCACCGAGCGCTTGGTCACCCTGCTCGCAGCACCACACCGCGTGATCGATCGAGGTCGCGAACGCCCATCCCCGCAGCCGACCGGGGTTGCATCGCAGCTGCTCGGTCAAGACCTCGAACCGAAGGCGCACCCGCTTCCGTCCGCCGTCAACGTCCACGATCAGCTCCTCCGGGGCATCCCGCAGGAGGGCTGCCGCGTCGAAGGCTGGTTCTCCAACGAGCGGCTGTGGGTCCAGCGCGACGCGTCTGCCGTTGGCGAGCACGAGGGAGCGGAGGCGAAGGTCCCCGTGCAGCAGCACCCGCTCTCCCTGGGTCGGTCCGAGCGTGCCGAACAGATCGACAGCGCTCCGCACGAGCTCGCGCTCGAACGGCCGCCCGACCCTGATGTGGCGCGCCTCCAAGCTGGAGGCCCACGCCCGGACCTCGGTGGCCACGGGCGTGATCCCGCCCGGATCCGGGATCCAGAGACGATCGCAGACGTCCGTTGCCTCCCGAAGGGAGACGCGCTCGTCGGGCTCCGCTCGGAGCGCAGTGCCGGGCTGGTGGGGCTCGAGGAGACGCGCACCACGGGGATCGTGCTCCAGCAGGCGCAACGTCGCATCGCCGTTCCACGACGCCAACGCATGGGTCGTCTCGGCCCACCAGCCATCCGGGTAGGTCACCTCGAGGGAGGCGGGCTCGCCGGCCCGCGCCACGTCCGCCCGCCAGCGCGTCCCGTCCGAGGTGGCACGTTGCTCGAGCTGTAGGGACCACCGTCCGCGAACGTCACGCAGGAGGCTGGGGAGGGCATCGAGCCACGCGTCCGCCTCATCGCCGAAGCGAGCGCGGGAGCCGGCGACGAACGTCCGGTACGCGTCCGAGCGTTCGAGCTCCCCGTCCGGTCGGTCATCCTGCGGGGTCGTCGGCATCGGCCCGCGAGCCTACCCCGTTCGGCTGCGCCGTTCGGCCGGAGAACGGACCGGAGGACCGATACCCGTCGGGCACATCGGATGCCGATGCATCTTGGGTTCCATGGTGCGAGGAGGCCGTACGTCATGCGTCAGTGGGAGCTGTTCGGCATCACCGATCTCGATCCCAGCTGGACCCCGCCGAAGGCCGACCGAGAGTCCGACGCCGTCGTGACGGTGCTCGACGTCGGCAGGGACGACGAGGACCTTCTGCCGGAGCCGGCCGCGTAAGCGGCCGGCTCGGCACGACCTCGCGGCTCGATCCTGAAGAGCCTCAAAGCGATCCTTCGTGCTGCGTCAGAACGCTTGAGCGAAGCCGGACAGACTCCTCAACCTTGCGTGGAGGGACCAAGGAAGAAGGCCGGGCAGCGCGTTCGCCCGCGGGTGGGTCAGCGGCGGAAGATGCGAGTGAAGAACGACCGCCAACCTCGCTCCGAACGGTCGCGGCGGGACGCCCGCGAGGCCTCTTTGGCGAGGTGCTCGTGCTCGACTTCCTCGATCCTCTCGCGAGTGCGTTCCGTCATATCGTCGTTGCGCACCTGCGACGGGGTCGAGCGGATCGGGCCTCGCGAAAGTTCGAAAACGAGGGCCGCAACCAGAAAAGGAATGATCACTCAGCTGACGATAGTCGGATGCGAACCGGCGAGCAATGCGGTCGGGTCAACCGCCAGAGGGACCATCAGAGTCTTGGCGGGGCCCACGATCGCAGGGCGCTCTTACCCTTCGAAGGACCCTGCGGCGTCGAGCACGGCCCCGACTTCGTCGGGGCCGTGCTCGGTCCCGAGGGTCCACAGCTCGTAGCCCGAGGGCGGCAGCGCGATCCCCCGGTCCAGCAGGTGATGGAAGAAGCGGGCGTATCGATCGTGATCCGCGGCCTTCGCGTCGTCGAAGTCCCGAACGGGTCCCTCGGCGAAGAACAGGCTGAGGAGCGAACCCGCGCGGCCGATGGTGATCGGGAACGGCCGGGTCGCGAACGCGGCCTCGAGCCCCGTCGCCAACGTCTCCGCCGTGCGTTCGAGCCCCGGGTACGGGTCGAAGCGACGCGCCAGGTCCAGGGTCGCGATGCCCGCGGCGACGGCGACGGGATTCCCGCTGAGCGTCCCTGCCTGGTAGACGGGCCCCGCCGGCGCGAGCCGCTCCATCAGGTCTCGCCGGCCGCCGAACGCGCCGCAGGGGAACCCGCCCCCCATCACCTTGCCGAGCGTCGTCAGGTCAGGCGTGACGCCCCACCGGGTCTGCGCCCCGCCGTAGCCGATCCGGAACCCGGTGATCACCTCGTCGAAGATCAGGACGCTCCCGTTCTCGGTGCACCGGATACGGAGGCCTTCGAGGAAGCCATCGGTGGGTGGGATCACGCCCATGTTCGCGGCGACCGGCTCGACGATCACGGCGGCGAGTGCGCCTCCGGCTTCCTCGAACACGCGGTCCACCGCGTCCAGGTCGTTGAACGGCGTCGTGATCGTGTCCCTCGCTGAGCCCTCGGTCACGCCCGGGGAGCGCGGGATCCCGAACGTCGCGAGGCCACTGCCGCCGCCGTCGGCCAGGAACGCGTCGGCATGTCCGTGATAGCAGCCGTCGAACTTCACGATCCGGTCGCGTCCGGTCGCGGCACGCGCCAGTCGCACCGCGGACATCGTGGCCTCCGTCCCGCTCGAGACGAGCCGGATGAGCTCAACCCCCGGGAGCGCGTCCACGATGCGACCGGCGAGCTCGACCTCACCTTCGGTCGGCGCGCCGAAGGTGGTGCCTCTGGCAGCCGCCGCGCATGCCGCACCCACGATCTCGGGATGAGCGTGCCCGAACAGCAGCGCACCCCACGAACCGACGAGGTCGACGTACCGGTTGCCGTCGACGTCGATCACATACGCGCCCTCGCCGTGATCGACGAACCGGGGGGTGCCCCCCACCGCGCCGAACGCGCGAACGGGGGAGTTGACCCCGCCGGGGATCACCGTCCCCGCGCGGACGAACAGTTCCTCCGACCTTGTCACGGCCCGATGCTACGGAAGCGGTGCCGTTGACGCCGGTGCGCCCGGGAAGGGACGCTGGCCGGGTGACCGAGCCGGCCGAGACCCGGATCGTGCCGGCCAGGCCCCGCGTGGTCTCGCCCGGCCGGATCATCGCGCTGTTGATCGCCCTGATCGGTTTCTACGTCGTATGGCCGTCGCTCGTGGGGGTCTTCGGCTCGTTCAGGGAGCTGCGCCACGTGAACCCCGGGTGGTTCCCCGTGATGGTCGCTCTCGAGGCCGCGAGCTTCTTCTGCATCTGGGCCCTGATCGGCCTGTGCCTGCGGTCGAAGCGGTACTTCCTGATCGGGACGTCGCAGCTCGCCGGGAACTCGATCAGCCGGGTCCTTCCGGGGGGGAACGCCGTCGGCGCGGCGCTCCAGTACCGGCTGCTGGTCGCCGGTGGAATGGACCCGACCCGCATCGCGACCGGGCTCACCGCCGTGTCGTTGATCAACGTCGCCACGGTCTTCGCGTTGCCGCTCCTCTCGGTGCCGGCGATCCTCGGCGGCGTCGCGGTCGATCGCGGGCTGGCTCGAGCAGCATGGCTCGGGGTCGGAGCCTTCATCCTGTTGGTCGCCGCCGGCGCCGCGCTGCTGTTGGCGAACGGGCCGATCGTGTGGGCCGGCCGGCTCTTCCAGCGGATGCGCAACGCCGTGCTGCGCAAGCGCCCGCCGCTCACCGACTTCCCCGAGCGACTGACCCGCGCTCGCGACGTGGTCCGGGCGACGCTCGGCGAGCGATGGGGACAGGCGATCCTCCGCTCGGCCGGGAACGTGCTGTTCGATTACCTCGCCCTGCTCGCGGCGTTGGTCGCCGCCGGCGCCCGTCCGAAGGCCTCGCTCGTGCTGCTCGCGTACGTCTCCGCGGTCGTGCTCGGGTTGATCCCGATCACCCCCGGCGGTCTCGGGTTCGTCGAGGCCGGGCTCGCGGCGACGCTGGTGCTCGCCGGCGTCCCGGCGGCGCAAGCGACGCTCGCGACCCTCGCCTATCGGCTGGCGTCGTATTGGTTGCCGATCGCGATCGGGCCGATCGCGTATGCCCTCTATCGGCGACGCGCGCCGCGTTGGGTCGCGGAAGCGAACGCCGCGGGTCCCGGCTGACGGAGGTCCATCCGATGGGCGACCACGAGGGGATGCAGCTCCGCGCGCTGGCCGCTGCGGTCCGCGAGCGACGTCTGAGCGCCCACGAGCTCGTCTCCGAGTCGCTGCGCCGGATCGAAGCACGGGACCCCGACCTCGGGGCGGTCGTTACCCTGCGCGCCGACGAGGCGCTCGAGGACGCCCGCGGGCTCGACGCCGCGATCGCCGGCGGCGCCGAGGCCGGTGTGCTCGCCGGGCTGCCGCTCATGGTGAAGGACATGACCGATGTCGCCGGGATGCGGACGACGTTCGGCTCGCAGGTCTTCGCGACGGCGCCGGAGGCGCGGAACGACGCGATGGTCGTGGCGCGGCTCCGCGCCGCCGGCGCGATCGTGGTGGGCAAAACGAACCTTCCGGAGTTCGCGGCGGAGGGGTACACGTCCAACCTGTTGTTCGGTCCGACGCGCAACCCGTGGAACCGGGCGCGCACGTGCGGCGGGTCCTCGGGCGGGTCGGCGGTCGCGATCGCGGCCGGGATGGCCGCGATCGCGACCGCCACCGACGGCGGGGGATCCATCCGGATCCCCGCTAGCTACTGCGGGCTCTACGGGCTCAAGCCGACGAACGGCGTGATCGGCCGCGATCCGGTCCCCGATTGGATCGACTACTCCACGGACGGTCCGCTCGCGCTGCGGGCGGACGACCTGCGCCTGTTGCTGAACGCACTCGCGGGCCCCACGCCGGGCGACCCGACGACCCAACCCATCCGCCCGCGATCGGACACGCCGAACATCGGCGCGGTGTTCGCGCTCGAGCGGTGGGAGGACATGGGACCGCTCCCGCCCGAGGCCGGTCGGCCGTTCGAGGCCGCCCTCGAGCGGTTCGCTGAGGTCTTCGGCGTGGGTCCGCGCCGGCTCACCCCCAGGGAGGTCGTGGGGGACCGCAAGCCGGAAGACGAATGGGTAGCCGTCTGCGCGTCCGAGCACGCGCACCTGTTCGGGCGCTCGTGGATCGATGAGCATGCCCCGGAGCTCACCCCCTCCGCGCGCTCGTTCCTCGAGCTCGGCTCGCGCGTGAGCCTCGAGGCGTACCTGGCCGCCCGGCGGCACCGGTTCGAGTACGTCCGGACGCTCGACGAGCTGCTCGGCGCGGACGGTGTGGTCCTCTCGCCCGTGATGGCGGCCGACGCGATCCCCGCCGAGGGGCCGGCGGATGGTCGCGGCTCCGACCCCGCGCTGTACGTGACGATGATGCAGAACATCACGGGGCATCCGGCGCTCTCGCTGCCCGCCGGGGCGTTCCCGAGCGGTGTCCGCTTCGGGTTGCAGGTGACGGCGCCCCGGTTCCGCGACGACCTGATGCTGTGGGTCGCCGACCGCTGGGAGGAGGCGCAGGGACCCGCCCCCTTACCGCCCGGGTACGGACCCTTCGCCGTCTGATCGGGCACGCGGTGGCGTGGGTCAGCGAAGCCAGTCGGCCGCGTCTTTGGCGTGGTACGTGAGGATCATGTCGGCCCCCGCGCGACGGATCGATGTCAGCACCTCGACCACGGCGCGGCGCTCATCCAGCCAGCCGTTCTGCGCGGCCGCCTTGAGCATCGCGTACTCGCCGCTCACGTTGTACGCGGCCACCGGCGCGCGGCCCATCTCCTTCGCCGCGCGGACGATGTCGAGGTACGGCAGCGCCGGCTTGATCATCACGATGTCCGCACCCTCGTCGATGTCGGCGCGGATCTCGCGGAGCGCTTCGTCCGCGTTCGCGGGGTCTTCCTGGTAGCCCGTGCGATCGCCGAAGCGCGGCGCACCCTCGGCGGCCTCACGGAACGGCCCGTAGAACGCGGAGGCGAACTTCGCGGCATAGGCGAGGATCGCGACGTCGGTATGCCCGGCTCGGTCCAGCGCGGTCCGGATCGCCCCGACCTGACCATCCATCATCCCGCTCGGTGCGACCATGTGTGCCCCCGCGTCCGCTTGCGCGGTCGCGATCCGCTCGTAGCGTGCGACGGTCTGGTCGTTATCGACCTCGCCCCGATCGTTCAGGACCCCGCAGTGGCCGTGGTCCGTGTACTCGTCCAAGCAGAGGTCGGCGATCACGACGGCGTCGTCGCCGAGGTCCGCGCGGAGGGCAGCGACCGCGCGCTGACCGATGCCATCGGGGTTCCACGCCTCCGATCCCTCCGCATCCTTGTGCAGGGGGACCCCGAACAGCACGAACGCGAGGACGCCGCGTTCGCGGATCTCGGCTGCCTCCTTGCGGAGCGATTCGATCGTGTGCTGGGTTTGTCCCGGCATCGAGGAGATCGGCGTCGGCTCCTCGAGCCCTTCTTTCACGAACAACGGCGCGATCAGGTCGGAGGGACGGACCTCGGTTTCGCGGACCAGCTCACGGAGGGCCGCGGTCCGCCGAAGGCGGCGGGCGCGATGTTCGGGGAAGCTCATCGGGGCAAGCGTACCTGCAGCGACCGTTCGTTCTCCGGCCGTCGCATCGACAAGCAACCCCGTCCGGGCTACGCTGCGGCGCTGATCGCGTCCGGGGCCACGCCGGACGCGCCGACGATCCGAGGGAGTTGCTCCTGATGAGGATCTCGTTCCGAACCGCCGCCGTCGGCGCGCTCGCCCTCGCGACGCTTTCGATCGTCGTCCAGCCTGCCGCAGCCGCCGTCTCGACCGGGTACCTGGACCATACGTTCAGCGACGACGGCAAGGTCCTCACGAACGTCGCCGGCGACGACACCGGGGAGGCCGTTGCCGTTCAGGCCGATCGCAAGGTCGTCGTCGCGGGCACGACGCACGGTGGCACCGATATCGCGGTGGTTCGGTACGACACGGATGGCACCCTCGATCCCAGCTTCGATGGTGACGGCATCGTGATCACCGACCTCTCGGGAGACGACGCAGCATTCGCCGTCGCGATCCAAGCGGACGGCAAGATCCTGGTCGGGGGGTTCACGGACGACGGTGTGAGCGCCGCGCTCCTTCGCTACGAGACGGACGGCACCCTGGACACGACGTTCGGTGGCGGAGACGGCGTCGCGACGATCTCGGCCGGGATCGGAGCCGTGTTCGTGGGCATCGCGATCCAGTCGGACGACTCGATCGTCGCGGCGGGGATGGGGAACTTCACCGGATTCTTCGGCGGCGACGCCTTGGTGGCTCGATTCGACCCGAGCGGCGTGCCGGATGCGTCCTTCGGTGGCGGTGACGGGATCACGACGACGAAGATCGGGTTCGGCGGGTTCGTGGGGGACGTCGGTCTTCAGTCCGACGGCGCGATCGTGCTCGTGGGCGCTTCGCTGAGCATCACGGGGAACGAGAACATGGCCGTGCTCCGCTTCGACTCCACCGGAACCCTCGATACGACGTTCGGTGGCGACGGCATCGTCAAGACCGACGCGACCGCAGGACCGGACTCGGGGTCTGCCGTGGCCCTCTTGTCGGACGGCTCGATCGTCGCGATCGGCACGTCCGGCTACGAATACGGGCTCCTCGTCGGCTACAACGATGACGGCACGCTCAACACCGGGTTCGGCACGGACGGGATCGTGCAGACCGAGCTCGGGGGATACGGGGGCGGCTTCGTCGAGGGGACGCGTCAATCCGACGACCGCATCGTCGCCGTGGGCCAGTCGACGGCCGATGACTCCAACGGGTCCCCGGGGATCCTGACCGCCCGCTACACGAGCGCGGGCCAGCTCGATCCCACCTTCGCTGGTGATGGCACGGTGTTCACGTCCTTCGGTATCGGCCCGTTCGGAGGAGCACAGACCTCGCCCGGAGGCGTGGCGATCGCGCCCGGTGGGAAGATCGTCGTCGCGGGCACCAACACCGATGACGCGGGGGCGAGCGACATCGCCGCCGTCCGGTACGGCACCAAGGCGACGGCGGTCCACGGTCGGCCGGATCTGCTGGTGGGGTATCGCGGCGCGTTCGTCGGGGACGGCATCTACAACCACACGGGCTCCCACCAGACGATCACACGGTCCGTGGCGCGGGGCCGGTCGGCCGGATTCGCGATCACGATCCAGAACGACGGGAACGCGACCGACACGATCCGGGTCCTGAGCAACGCGTTCCGCGTGCGCGACGTTCGCTTGAGCTTCTTCGACCACGGCGTGCCGATCCCGGACTTCGAGTGGTCCTTCGCCGGTCACCCCGAAGAGCTCGCCGTCGGGGCATCGACCACGATCAAGATGGTGGTCTCGGTCACGAAGAAGGCGACCCTCGGGAAGGTGGTCAGGATCCCGGTGATGGGTGTGTCGTCGAACGACTCCACGGGGTCGGACACGGTCGCGGCGAGGATCCGGATCACCTAGGTTTCGGGCCCGAACGGCTCCGGCCGATACGCGTTTCCGCCCGATTCGCCGCGGCTCGGTCTGACGACGGGCGGCGAGGAGCGAAGACGCGCTCCAAAGCGCCAACGAGTCCATCGGTCGTGTGCGGGTCGGCGACGGCATGCACCGTGAGCCCGTGGGCCCTCGCCTCGGCCGCGGTCACGGGCCCGATGCACACGACCTTCGGCAGGCCCCGGACGGCTCCGAGGGCGCCGACGAATCCCCGGACGGTCGAGGCGCTCGTGAACGTGACGGCGTCCACCGCGCCCGCGCCGAGCGCGTCCGTGGCGTCGCGCGGCAGCCTCCGCGCGAAGACCGTCCGATAGGCGTCGACGCGCTCGGCGCTCCACCCCTTCGCCCGGAGCGCTTCCTCCAAGCCATCGGGTGCGATGTCGGCGCGCGGACATAGGACGCGGCCCTCGCCGCGCGGGAACGCGCGGGCGAGCGCCGCGACCGTGAAGGTCCGCGGGCGCAGGTCGGCATCGCGACGTGCCCAGCGACGGAACGCCTCGGCCGTTCCGTCGCCGACGGCCGCCACCGCTGCGCGCACGTCGCGCGGCCCGGCGAGCCGGTCCGCGAGCATCGCGATCGTCGCCGGAGAGGTCAGTACGAGCCAGTCGTAGCCGCCGGCGGCTAGGTCGCGCAGCGCGGCCGAAAGGGCCGCGCTGCGAACAGGACGCAAGCCGATCGCCGGGGCGACGATCGCTCGCGCCCCTCGTTGGTCAAGGAGCTTGACCAATCGCACGCTCCGCTCGGCCGGTCTCGTGACGAGGATGGTCTTGCCTGCGAGCGGCGAACGGGTCACGTGCCCTGCACCGACGCGAGGATCGCGTCGGCGCCCTGTTCAACGAGCGCATCCGCGACCACCCCCGCCGCCCGTTCGGGGAGCGACGCGTCGGCGGCGGCGCGTACGAGCTGCGATCCATCGGGCGAGGCGACGATCGCCGCCAGGCGAACCGTGTCGCCCCGCACGGCGGCGATCGCGCCCAAGGGCAGATCGCAGTTGCCGCCGAGCCGCCGCACGAGCGCCCGCTCGGTCTCCAAGGCGACGCCGGATGCGTGGTGCTCCAGCAAGGTGAGCGCTGCCCGCAGCTTCCGGTTCGCCGCCCGGCACTGGACGACGAGGCACCCCTGCCCGGGTGCCGGCACCATCTCGCCGACGCCGAAGTGTCGCGCGTGTTCGCGACGGATGCCGAGGCGGTCGAGTCCCGCCGCCGCCAGGATCACCGCATCGACGTCGCCGGCGTCGAGCTTCCGCAGCCGCGTTGGCACGTTGCCACGGAGGTGTGCGACCTCGACACCGGGATGCGCCGCGAGGAGTTGCGCCCTCCGGCGGACCGACGAGGTTCCGACCCACATCCCGGCCGCGAGCGGACGGTCACCACGCATGACCAGGACGTCGCGTGGATCGGCGCGCTCGGGGACCGCCCCGATCACGAGGTCGTCCTCCTCCTCGGCAGGCAGATCCTTCGCCGAATGCACCGCGAGGTCGATCGTCCCGTCGCGCAGCGAGGAGACGATCGTGTCGATGAACATCCCCTTGAGCCCTGCGGGGGACGTCGTCACATCGACCGGCTGGCCTTCGTCACCGGCCGTCGTCATCGGCACGAGCTGTGCGTCGATGCCCTTGGCCTGGAGCAGGAGGCGAACCTGGCCGGCCTGCGCGAGCGCCAGATCCGACCGACGGGTCCCGATCCGAAGCGAGGTCACCGCTCGTCGTCGGGATCGAGCCCGAAGAGCTCGGCGAGCAGTCTCGCGTGCCCGCGGTCGGTCCCGGGTTCGTTCCGTTCCTTCATCGCGACGATCGGATCGTGCAGGAGCTTGGCCGCCACGCCGCGCGCGATCGCCTCGACCGCGTCGCGCTCGACCGCCGTGAGGTCGGTGAGCCGGGAGGCCCATCGATCGATCTCTGCGCGGACCACCCGGTCGCCGCGCTCGCGGAGGGCCTTGATCACCGGCGCGAGCTCGTCGCCGCGGCGACGGACGATCCATCGACGGACCTCGTCGTCGACGATCGCGCGGGCACGCGCGATCTCCTCGGCCGTCTGCGGCGAGTCGCCACCGATCCGGTCACGCAGGGCGAGGATGTCGATCACCCGGACGCCGTCGAGCTGCGCGGCCTCCGGCTCGACGTCGCGCGGCACGGCGAGATCCAGGATCACCAGTGGCCGACCGGCGCGGCCGGCCGTCGCCCGCCACAGGGCGCCCCGACCGATCACGTGGCCGGCCGCGCCGGTCGCCGAGACGATCAGGTCAGCGTCCTCGAGGGCACCGGGGAGCGCATCCAGCCCGCCGTGGTCGGAATCCGTTCGTTCGGCCAGGGCGCGCGCGTGCTCCAAGGAGCGGTTGAGCACCCGGATCGGACCGACCTCGCGGCTCCGGAGGTGACGGACGGCGAGCTCGGCCATCCCACCGGCGCCGATCACGACCGTCCTCCGCCCGGCGATCCCGCCCAGCGCTTCGTCAGCCAGATCCGTTCCGATCGCGACGTAGGCGTCGGGCGCCGCGCCGAGTCCCGTCTCCTGGCGG
>Ga0157378_10002374_pt1 | contig 16730 bp, 14 predicted proteins | sample M65metaG_FD_115309 | JGI IMG/M metagenome (GOLD analysis project Ga0157378, IMG submission 115309) | Miscanthus rhizosphere microbial communities from Kellogg Biological Station, Michigan, USA - M6-5 metaG | ecosystem: Host-associated > Plants > Roots > Rhizosphere > Soil | place: USA: Michigan...
AAACTATTGACGGCTTCTGGAAGAAACCGTCCTGCGTTGTGGACCGGCAAACCAACAGTCAACAATTTCATTCAGTGGATCCTATGTTCATTGCCCAGGCTGGGCTTCTACGGCGGCGCGCAAAACCGCAGCCTTGGGACGCGACATGCGAGAGCGAACCAACTGGCGGATACGGCGCGGAATAAACCACATTGCGAGAAAAAGTGCGAGGTCCATCAAGCGAGGCCTGCCCCTAAAAATCTCGCGCAACAGCGGCCAAAAGGCTTTCCAATCACGTTGCCAGGCGGCTTGAGCGCTTAAGGTTACAGCTACGAGTCCCGCATAGGCGCGGGGCGTTACCAGATTCCGGTTGGCGCGAATCCATTCCAGGGAATAGCTCCAGTGATAATTGTTCTTCAAGGGGCTCAGCGGATCGTCGATATGCCAAATCGCTAAGGCTTCGGGAATAAACTCGACGCCTGCCCCTTCCGCATTTCCTGCCCTAAGAATCCAGTCCCAGTCCTGGTGCCTGCGCAGTCCAAAGGTGAATGGAACATTGAGAAGTAACTCACGTTTGGTTAGCAGGGTGGAAGTTTGGAGAACTCCTTCGCCCTGAAACAAAGAATTTCGGACGAACAGATACTCGCTCAGCGGATATCTGGGTGGCTTTCTGGGCCACAGGAAATCGGCCCGAGGGCTGCGAGCAATGAGTGCCGTAGCGACGATCGGGTAGCGATACCTGGATCGTTCCGCAACCTCAATTTGTTTAGTCAACTTGTCGGACATCCACTCGTCGTCATCGTCGAGCAATGCCAGCCATTCTCCACGCGCAGCTCTCACCCCAGTATTGCGTGCCTCGGAGCCACCGACGGTCTGCTCGAGTTCTACTGTCCGAAGACGAGGATCGCCGATTTCGCGCAGAGCCTGGGAAGTCTGCCACTCAGCACCGTCAATGACCACGATGATTTCGAAGTCGGAAAAGGTTTGATTCAGCACCGATCGGACGGCACGCTGCACCAAATCTGGACGATTCCGGGTTGGTATGACTACGCTTATCAAGGTTGACCTGGGTCAGATGGAATTTGCGGACGCGCCGCGGCCTACCGGGAGTGGGGCCGAAGCTTCGGATTGCTTGCCATATTCTGCGACTACCTGGTCGTAGAGCTTTTCCAATTCATTGCTCTGCGCGCTGAGATCAAAGCGGGTCCGAACCCGGTCAACGCCGGCTTCACTGAATCGGTTCCACAAGGACGAGTCTTGCAACAGACGCACCAAGCTACCAGCCAGGTGTTCGACATCTTCAGCCGGCGACAAAAATCCAGTCTCGTGGTCGGCAACTGCTTCCGGCACGCCGCCATTTGCAAAGCTTACTACTGGAAGACCCATTGCCTGAGCCTCGATGAATACCAGTCCAAACGCCTCAGAAACGCCGGTTCTCGAGGTGATGCATGGAACGCAAAAGACTCGGGCGCGCCCCATCCAGTGGCGGACTGCATCGGGCGCTTGCTCGCCAAGAAAACTACAACCCTCTGGCATTAACACCGCCGCTTCGGCTTCCAATTGCTGCCGCAGCGGGCCATCCCCGATGATTGCCAGCCGGGTATTCGGACACAGTTGTTTCACTCTATGCATGGCTCGCAAAAGAAAAGAGCAACCTTTGTTTTCGACAAGTCTGCCCACAAACAAAACAACCTGGTCTCTCTCATGCGGCGCAGTTGGCTTAAATTTGGCAGTATCCACACCGACATAGTGCACGCGTACTCTCGATTCCGGAAAACCTTGTTCTACGAGTCTGCCCTTGATGTATTGCGAGACCGCGAGGAAGAGATTCGCATTTCGTTGCAGAAACGGCCTCTTTCGCAGATACCTTTTGTGCCACCGGGAAATTGGAAACTCAGCTTTCGTGGTCACGTCATACCCGTGGTGAGTAACAATGAGCGGAACTTTTAGTGCCCGCGCCAGGGTGACACCGTTGAGGCCATCGGGTCCAAAATGTGCGTGCACCAATACGGGCTGCAGCTGCCGTAGCTTTCGCATTAGACCAGGAGCGATGCCGCCAAATCGGAAGAGCACTTCCCTAACTCCTCCAGCCAGGTTTCCACGATTCAAAATGAGGCAACGATCTTCCGGCAGCGTCAGTCCATGAGGAATGTGTCGCGCCCCGACGTAGTAAGGAGTAAACCGTTCGAGTGATTCCGCCTGCGAGCGCACGAAGGTTTGAGAGTTGGCAAGCAGGTAATCTTCGTAGACCGCTACGGCCGGTAGTCCAGTTCGAATGGTCATGGGTGGAAAGTATTGAGAATCATCCGGCATGTGCGGGCTGCCACAGACCACCACGGCTCTCGGCTAGCCGCTTAGCAGTTGTTGGTTGGCCCAACGCGGAGACAACGAGTTGAAGCCAGCGCGTGGTCAACACCCAAGTCGCGGCGTACAAGACCCAGATCAGGCTTTCTTGCTTGAGTATGGAGCCTTCGGAAATGTTGAATACGATGACGAACGAAAAATAGACAAGCGGGAACAGCCCGATCAAGCTTTTGCTCAGGCGTGCGCACTTTAGCGCCTGTCGGAAACACATCACATATCCCAGCCAGAACAGGGTGAATCCAGCCAGCCCCAGGTCAGCCAGTACATCCAAAAATCCGTTGTGAGAGTGAGGCACAGGCCAATGCAAGATCGACCAGATGTAAGCTGACTGTCGGCCATTCTGTCCCAGCCAGAAAGCACTATAGCCGTATCCGAGAAAGGGATGCGCCAGAAACTTGTGCCAAACCAGCGGCCAGATGTCGGTACGGCCGGAGAGGGAAATGTCTTTATCCAACAAGGACAAGGCCTGGTTCACATCAAAGAACAAGACAAATACAACCGCGGCCATAATGATGCCGGAAACGATCGAAACACCGAAAATAGCCCTGAGCGAATGCTTGCGAGCGTAGTTGAATACAGGAATGGTTGCCAACAGAAGTGGCGTGAGCAACGTCGCGGTCGTATCCTTTGAAAGGATGAGCAGTCCAAAGCACAGGACCGCCCCCGCTGCATAGAGCTTCCTGAACTCTTTCTCGTCCAACAACGAGAATACGAAAGCTATGGTCGACAAAGCCATAAAACCACCGAGGGTGTTCTTCTGACCAAAAATCCCTTGCCAGTCGCCGGCAGTGGCGCCGCCGGAAATGCCAAAATCCGGCCTCAACCATATGACGATCAAACTGGAAGCGGCGGCGATTGCGCCCGCGGCGCAGAGCATCTTTATCAGGTCGCGCATGGTGAACCGCATGCCGAGATACACACCCAGGATGGTTGAGGCGCTTAGAACCAGACTTCTGCGGAAGGTAAAGCCCGCAACCTCCGACCATAGAGAAGAAACCGCCGCTAAGGCCAACAGTGCAATCAGCAACTTATGCTGCTGGACTATTTGGAAGAACTTGCCACGGTCTCGAATTATGAAAATTCCGGTGACGAGGTAGATAAATAATTGGGCCATCAACTTTGTTGGATTTTTTTCCGTTGGGTCCGGGGCGTTGCTGGCCCTCGGCTGAGCCATGAGCAGCCGTTGACTGGAAGAAGGTGGGTCTTGCGCCGTCTGCTCACCCTGCTGGAAAAAGAAATTCAATCCGCCGGCGAAGTAAAGCAAAACAAAGACCACGAAGAATCGTTCGAAGCACCAGAAACCCGCTCGCTTGGACTGCAAGACATCTCCGCTACCAACAGGAATGGACGAGCCTTGCACCGGATCTTCGGATTGAAGAGGAGGATTCATGGAAGACGATCAGGCCAGATTTTCTGTGGGAACCAGCTGTTGCCTGCTGCTTTCCTGACGGCGAAGAATGGAAACTGCGGTCCACAATCCGATGGCAAGCAGTCCATCTGAGGCCAGGCTGGACCAGGCGGCACCGCGCCAGGAGTAGGCCGGTATTAGCCAAAGATTGAGAAGAATATTCAACACTGCAATCCCGACTTGAACGCCCGTCCGAATGCCCTGTTCGCCGGCTCCAGTCAATGAATCTGCGACAAAATAGTGCAGCGTCTTTAACAACGGAAGCGGCGCCAGCCATCTCAGCGCGATCACCGTGCGAGCGTATTCATGGCCCAACAGATAGGGAATGATGGGAGCCCCGAAAAATAAAGCCGCCGCCGCCAAGAGACTGTAAAGCGCGGCCTTGGGAATCAGCTTTTTTGCATACGAAGAGCTGGCTCCGATTCCGTTTGAACCGTGGCGAAAAAAGTTTGGGTAGGCGGCCCACAGTAGAGATCGAATCGGCAGGAATGCCACCTCAACCAGGCGATACGCTGCGGCATAAATACCAGCGCTGTCCAGCGAAGATAGCCGCACCAACATCGTCTTGTCGATGTCGTTGTATACAGTCTGAGAAGACATGCTGACCGAAAAGTAACCGCCTTCCAACAGCTCTGATTTAATGCGCCAGAGAGCGAGCACGGGTTGGCCCAAAACCCGGTTTATCCAGGTGACTGTTATAGCCGCCATGGCCACGCTCGCGAACAGATAGCACCATGCCCACGAGGTGGCATCGGCGTGGTGAAAGAAAACTACCAGCACCACGGCTCCCAGTATTCGAATCAGGTTACCCAGCACATTCAGTTTGGCGGTCGCAGCCAGCAGGTCAAAGGCTTGAAATGCCTGCGTGCCAACGTCCAGAATCTTGGAGAAGAGCAAATCGGAGATGGCTACCAACCAAATTAATGCCCACGGAATACGGTCAGAGAGCGCGAACTGCGCCACACCCAACATGATCCCTATAAGGATCGACCCGGAGACGACGCTTAGCAGCAGCGAGTTTCCCCAATACTCGTCAAAAACCTTCTTGTTTCTTGAAACGTTCTTTACAATGAGGCCACCCGCACCCCAGCTTGCAAAGGGAGCCAAGATGGCTGCGAGAGAAGTTACGCCCACGAAAGCGCCATACTGTTCGGCACCGAGCGCCCGGGGAACGATCAAAAAGTAAACAGCCCGCAGAAGCTGCCCTATCCCCTGGCCACAGAACATCCACGCCGTGTTACGTAGCAGGACACTCTCCCGCAATCTTGTCCAATAAGACAAATTACTAAATCTCTTTCGAATGCTAGATTTGGTTGTCAGAGTTACCAGATTCCACGGTGATCGCCAGTCAGCTTGTAGGCGACTTTCGCGGCCGATGCCAGAGGCGGCAGCAAGCTGAGCCGCATTGTGCCGGGTAGGTCACCCCGCAACGCCATGCTGGCCATCTGTTTGCCATAGAAAACGGCGATTTTAGGGAAGATCGGAAGCCGCAGCCATGGCCCGCGAACCACGAGATTGTCGCCATTCAGCTGCGCATCCCTGATAACCGATTTCGGCAGATCAAGTCCTCTCTCGCGGTATTGCAGCAAATAGTCGGAGACGATTTTCAAGTAGCTGGCGACTCCGGGCCATATTCCACCCAAGTCGGCGGCGGTTCGTAACTCTGCGTAATTCAACTCGCCAGACTCAACCAATCCCGCTGTGTTGGCGACATCACAAATGCGAACATAGAGGTGACGGTACATTCTCTGCAGAGTGGCAGCGATGACCTGCTCTTCGGGAGCAGGAACGAGGAAGGAGTAGTTGAGGATCTGCAATGGCACGCGGCGGGTGATAAATCTTCGCGCCAATGCGCGATGTTCGCCGGTTTGGCCCAGACGCTGGTGATGGATCTCAATAGTCGTGTTGAGGCCGGGAATTCGGTAATTCCACTTTCCTGCCAAACGATCGCCCCAAGCCCGTGGCTGACTGCTGCCGCGGAGCTTTTCCTGGAGCACCTGCCGCGTGGAAGGCTCATCGGCACTGGTGTACAGGTCCAGATCGTTTCCGATGTCAGGCCAATGGTCAAGAGATTTCATCACCACCACCCGGCAACCTGCCGCCTCCAGTCTGTTACAAATCTCGGCGAGGAACTCCAAAGCATTTGCTATGCGAGCTTCCTCCGCCTCAAGCACTTTCGCGGTCCAATAGGCAAGTTCCGTCTCTCGGTTTTCAACTGCCCGTGAATTCAAAATTCGGAAAGCCCGAATGACCACATGATGATCGTGGGCAAGGCGGCGGAATTCGTCGCGCTGCGGGTGATCCATGGCGGCTATTTCCTTCACCGCCTCGACCGCGTCGCCGGCCAATGCCATTTGGGAGAGGAGGTGCAGATTTCTGGCTGATTTTGTGGAGGGTGTTTTCTTCATTCGCTCAAAGCTTTCTTGGGCTACAACTTTTCGTAGAGTTTTTGGGGAATAGGGAATGTTCGCTTGTTCAAGACGGCCCCGAGAATTCGAACATTTGCCTTCTTCAACTCCTCGACTGCATGACGTGCGCTCTCCTTGCGCGTATTCTGCTCTGCCACCACCAGGGCGATTCCATCCGCCGCCTGACCCAGCATTAATGCATCCCCGTAGGGGTTAAGGGCCGCACTGTCGATAATCAAATAGTCGAAGTGGCTTCTAAGTTCCTCGATGACCGATTGCAGGCGTTCCCCGCCGAAAGCATCTCTTCCGTCGCAACTCGACCCCGCCGTCATCAGCCACAAATTCGACACCCCCGACACCGGGAAAACGCAGTCGCGCAATCGTCCAGGGTGACTCATTACGTCGCTGAAGCCGCGATAATTTCCTATCCCAAAGTAACGATGAAGTGACGGGGAATGGAGGTTGGCATCGATAATGCAAACCGCCCCGCCAACTTGCGATGCCAGGATCCGCGCGCACTGAACCGCCATCCAACTGCAGCCGTTCCCTGGCTCGACTGCGGCGAACGCTACCGCTCGTACTGCCCCGGGCAGAAGAAACAACTGACGCACAAGCTTTGCTACCTGGTCACGAGAGCGTTCATCGACGCCGTCCAGTGGGCACGATGGGACGGCATGCACTTCGGCCGGAGGTGTCCATAAGACCTGGTGACGCTTTTTTCCACTTCCACTTGAGACTTCCTGCTCGGCCCGCATCAACAACTGAAAATTCTTACTCATTGGTTCCTTCTGGTGACTGATAGTGTGCCGGCCTGTCGGAATATAAGTCCAACGTCTGCCGGCCGTGTCGCGGTAACGCTCGAGCCCTGCGATAGCTGCTACCACCGAATTGGGCCGGAACTGCCGCGAGTACCGGAATGTTGAGGTAGGATTCGATTTCAGACGAGGTGGTAAGAGTGTTATTGAAATATTCCAGCGCCCAGAATAATGCGCAACTCAGCATGCCCATGCCAAACAGCGCCACGATTGCATAAGTAGTGGACGAAGGGGAGGGAATTGCTGGAACCGTGGGCGGTTCTGCCACCACCACATTGAACAAGCGGTCGGCGTCCAAAACGTCCGACACTCTGGCTTCTTCCCGCTTGTGGAGATACATCAAGTAGTTGCCTTCTTCTGCGCTGGCTTGGCGCTGCAGATCATGCTGGATGATGGCTTTTTGATCCAGATCCTTAGCGGAAGCCTCATAGGTCTTGATAGTGCTAAGAAGCGCGCCCTCGCTTGCTTGAAGGCCAGCTAACTCGGACTTGGCCTTTGCCAGTTCCCCCACGATCCAGGTGTGGGTCGGATCGATATCCGTCGTAGTTTCCTTTACCGGCTGCGCTTCCTGTGCTTCTATGGATGATTTGGTATGCGCTATCTGTGCTTCGATTTCCTGGACGGGAGGATAATCAGGTTGGAACTTGCTCAACATGTCGGACCGCTTCAACTGCAAGGTCAATAAGGTGGACTTAAGCTGCTGCAGCAATTCGGGATTATCCGCACGTTTCAACTGGGTGGTGATGCGGTCGGGACTTGAAGTCAATTGCGCCTGAAGGCTGCGAACCCGATTTTGCGCGTCGGAGACGGAAACCTGGTTCTGGTGCAGTGCAAACTTGAAGTCGTTGAGTTTCTGAAGCACGATGTCGCGGTCGGCCGCGGGGTTCACCACTCCGTATTTTCCTGAAAATTCGGTCAGCGCTGCTTCGGCCTTCTGCAGATTGTCCTGATATTGCGTCGTTTGTTGTTGATAGAAATCAAACTGGCCGGCAGGACGGTGAACGGCCTTGTGCCGCTGAAGATAAACCTCGATCACTTTGTCCAAGACCTGCTTGGCCATCTTTGGATCGCGGCTTTTAAACTGGACCACAATCATGTTGCTGCCCTTGGCTATGTCCACAGAAAGATTTCCGATCAGGCTATTTATCTTTCCTGCTTCGAGTTCTTCGGGCGTACTAAACCATTTCTTCCAGGCCGTCAAAAAAGCCATCGGACTGGTTCCACCACCCAGAGAACCCTGGATCTGGCTGACAACTTCTCGCGCCAGATCGTAGGAGGTAAGCAACTCGATTTCGGAGCGCAGTTCCTCGTCGGTCACCACAGGTGGCGTTGTAACTGCCAGGGTCTTGTCTTGGGATACCGGTGAAACTACAGGGTCTGCCCTTTGCCGCATTACCAGCAGTTTGGCTTCCGCCCTATAGCGCGGAAGCTGCCACGCGGCATAGAGGGTAGCGGCTAGGGTGGCCACCGCACACACAACAAGCAGCCGCCGGCGGCGGAAAGGTATCGAAAGGATATCCTTCGGCGTGTATGTGCGAAACGGTACTCTTTTTTCAATAGCAAACACTTCGTCGTCCATAGCTACCTCCGCGCCGACGTATACCCTGCGCCGGCCTGAGTGGTCTTACGATGGGTGGAATATTTCAAAATTGAGATGGGCTGACGTAAGTCGAAACCGACGGGGTTGGAAGGAACCGCGATATCTTTGAGATTCGATTCTGCGGCACCACGAACATGTCGCCCGCCTGGAGGACCGGATCCTCATCCAGGCTTTTTGAATTGAACATCTTCTTTACATCGATTACCTTGGCCTCCGACCACTTATCCGATAGCCGTCGAAACAAAACCACCTGGGAATGTTTCGATTTCTCGGTGAACCCTCCTGCCACGGCTATTGCTTCGGTCAGCGTCATATCTCCTCTGAGGTCGTATTTTCCGGGATGAAGTACCTGTCCACTGGCAACGAATGCCGGCTTGTTAAAGTCCTTCAGCAATAGTGCAATTCCCGGATTCACCATAATTTTGTTGTAGGCACGGCAGAGGGTTGTCGTAAGTTCGGGAACGGTCTGGCCCCCAACCTTGACGTCCCCAATTCCCTTCATAGTCACAAAACCATCCGGCTGAACCGTCGCGGCCTGATTGAAATCCGGGACAAATTCGAACGTCACTTCGAAGGAATCTCCCGGCTGAATGCGGTAGCGGGGATCACGTTCTGAAAATCCGGCCGGAGCCGTACCTGTTGCCGGTGAATTGCATACCGATCGTTGCGGAGGAGCAATTTGCGCAAACAACGGACTGCAAACCACCAGGGTGGCTGTAGCCAGGATCAATGGTTTCCAAATCATTTTCATATCTATTGCCTCACGAAACCCCTCTGAGGTCCCGATGCGAATCACGCTGCACCAGATCCCTTAAACACCGCTGGAATGGTGCGCGCCAGTATCTTGAAATCTAGCCACAGCGACCATTCATCCAAATATTGAATGTCCAGTTCCATCCACTGATCGAAGGCGATCGAACTTCTCCCATTGACTTGCCAGAGGCAGGTAATGCCCGGCCGGACGCTGAAACGACGTCTTTGCCAGTCTTGATGGAAGCCCTGGTAGTCGCGAACCGGCAGCGGGCGCGGGCCAACTAGGCTCATCTCTCCGCGAAGTACATTCAACAGTTGCGGCAGCTCGTCAATACTGGAACGGCGAAGAAAGCTCCCAACTGGAGTGATGCGGGGATCTTTCTTAATCTTGAAGACTGGCCCCGAAACTTCGTTCTGGTCTTCCAAATTTGCTAAAAGCTTTTCGGCGTCGGGCACCATGGTGCGAAACTTGAAAACTTTGAACTTCCGTTTATTAAAACCAACTCGCTCCTGGAGAAAAAAGATAGGGCCCCGGCTGGTAACTTTCACCAGCACCGCGGCGCACAGCAATATCGGAGACAACACGGTCAGCAGCACGAGCGAACCGACAACGTCCATGGAACGCTTGATGAGACTCGGCCAGCCCTCGACTTTTCCTGTGTGGGCGATCGTCATAGGGTCGCCATCGAATATCTCATTCCGCGGGCGGGCTGTTTTCAGATTGAAGATGTCGGGATCGAATCGCATCATGATCCCGTGTTGCTCGCAAAGCTCCGCCACCCGGGCCGCAGTCTCGTAGAAAGACCGAAGAGGCAGGTACATTGCCACTTCGTCCACCACGTTTTGACGCAGGAAGTCAGCAATGTTGTCCAAACTAAAGCAGAGCGCATCCGACTCTAACGAACTTAGGTCGGTGCCTTCCCAGGGCTCGTCTACAAAGCCGAGAACCCGGTAACCGAGTTCCGGCTTTTCTTGGAGTCTTTTAGCAAATTGGACGGCTCTTTGATTAGTCCCGGCGATAAGAACGTAGCGAAGGTTTCTGCCGTGACGCCTTATGGCACCAAGGCTTTCTCGCAGGGCAACGCGACCGGCCACGAACAGGATCGTGCTAAATGCCCAGAATCTGGCGACTCCAGCTGGAGTTACCATCCGCACGTTGAACAAGAGAGCAAATACGGCTAGAACGGCTGCCGCGGCTGCCGTTGCCTTGGCAGCGGTCGACAATTGGCGGTGGGTCGCCGACAGCCGATTCGACTCGTAGAGCCCGCTGGCAACGAAGCAAAAATGCCACAGGAGAACAAGAGCGGAAAAAGTGAAAAAGTTGATGAGCCGAATGCGTACCGAGAGAAAATGACCCAGCGATATGGTGTCCCAGTGGGACAAAGGCAAGGTCGCCAAACCGAAACACAAAATTGCGACGACTACATCGAACTGCTTTAACAGATTTAGAAGAACTTCGCGTTTTTCATGAGTCACTACTGGCACCTAATTTCGGGGGATTGTTGTTGCATTGCAGGTGAAGAACTGCGGGTAGGCTAAGACGGTCTATTGGTGGACAGGTTCGACGACATAACCCTCAACGCGCAAAGCCAGAGAGCGTTGAATTGTCTCGACGGAAATAATCAAGCTCTGGTCGCCATTCTTTGAAACCAGAATTCCCTGGATGCCGTCCAGGCTTCCGCCGCGGACGCGCACCCGTTGGCCAACGTTGAGAAAGGGATGATGCGTGAACGCGATCCGATCTCTTACGATTGCTCGGACCGCATCCATTTGTTCATTCGGAATGGGGGTACCATATCCGCTGCTACCCACAAAGCTGATGATTCCATCGGTGCGAAGAATAGCCCCGCGCGATTCGCGCGAGCGATCCGTCTTGGTGAAGAGGTAGTTGCTGAAAAGCGGAAGCTCGACTCGTTGCTTGCGGTCGCTCCATTGTCGCAATTCGGCGTGCATCGGCAAAAAACAAAAAAATCCTTTGGAAGCTAACTTCGCCGCGATGCGTTTTTCGTGGCGCGGTTTCGTCTGAAGCGCGTACCATTCGCCCGCCGGCTCGGGCTCAACCGTCGATATGGTGGAATTCGGTACGGACGTAATATTGAGCAAGGCTCCGCCATTCTCAGTCCCAAAGGGGGTTACTGTGGAAATCTTTGAAGCTGTCGACCCCGAACCTCTGAGTGGGTTCGCAGATGCGTTTCTTCAGGTCGAACAACCGTTTTGGCATCCTGGCCTTACGGCTTCCTGTGCCGCGTAAAACTAGCTCAAGGTACAAACTTCTCGGCCCACCAATGCAATCTTAGTTGCACTTCCATACATCACGTTTGCACCATTGTGGGTACCCGTTTCCGATTTAAACGAATTGAAATGTGTTCCTACCGAGACCGAAGGATGCTGTAGCGCCATGTTTCCCAGGTTGAAGGGATTGCTCGCAGCCAGAAACAACATCATTGCCGATCGTGCTGAAGATCTAAACCAGCGGTTGAGATCCGGTTTTGGCGGAATTGGTGTCGTTCCGGATTCTGCAGGCTCCCTAAATTGTGGCTGAACGATTTGATCCTCGATGATGGCGCCCAGATCCTGATCCGCTGCGACCTCATGAACAATGCTCTCCTGAACGCCCTCTTTGCCCATTGCGTACGCGAGTGAGAGCGCGTTGAAACAAAGATTATTGATGTTGCGTGGAATCCCACCGCTGTATTGGGCGATTAATGACCTGGCGGCTGCGGTAAATATGGGGTATTGAAAATCGAAACCCGCAACTTCAAGCCGGTGCGCCATGTAGCGACTGGTTGCTGCTGGCGATAAAGGATCGAGACGGGCGATGATCGACAGCCGTTGCCTAAGTTGAGTCATATTCGGCGAGGCTAGAATTCCCGCCAGCTGTGGCTGTCCCGCAAGGATTATCTGTATCAATTTCTGTTGTGGCGTCTCGAAGTTCGACAACTGGCGCACCATTTCAAGGACCGACCAGTCCAAATTTTGTGCTTCATCGACGACCACCACGACCCGCCGACCGTGCCGGGCCTCGTTCAGAAGCACACTATTTAACGCCCGATGCGCCCGCACTACATCGCCGCCCTGGTCTGGAATGCCTAGATCAGCCAGCAGGCTACGGAGAAAGTCTTGTTCAGAAACGTTTGGCTGAAATAGAAAAACCGTTCTCGACGAATTCTCGAGTTGCTGTAAGAGTTCAAAAAGCAGCGTGGTTTTGCCCATTCCCGGTTTGGCGATCAAGGCGCAAAAACCACGACCACTATTTACCCCGTAAGACAGAGAGGCAAGGGCTTCCCGGTGCGAGGGAGTGGGATACAAGTATTTGGGATCTGGCGTCACCCCAAATGGCTGTTCCTTCAATCCGAAATGTTGTAGAACTACGTCGATCTCTTTTTTGTCCACAAGTTTTCCAGGATTACATTGCGTTGCAAGTGCACTGCCTTAATCCTAATTCGAAGAAACCATTAGTTCGCCCCGTAAAGCGAAACCTGGTTTCTCACAATAGCGGTCAATTCGAACCACTCGCATGTCACCGCGAAATCTAAGCTTGGCCGCCCCTGCGAACGTCGAAAATGAAATTTCCACAGATATGGGAACGTTCTGGGGAGGGCTCTGCGGCGTAAAAATGTACACGCCCTTGGAACTAATGTCTCGTGTGGCTCCGTCTCCTCTGCCGTCTTTGCTCCATCTGAACGCCGCGTCGGCTTGCAGTCGGTAGCGAATCGCGTTTCGTCTCTCCAGATTCTTGCCTTTGAATGAGCGACTCGCGTTTGGATGCGGGTCGTTCGGATTTCGATCACTCTGCCAGTTTAAGAATGTGGTGCTCTTCTCTCAAGAGGCGAAACTTCATCTCTAAACTCCTCAAGTTAATGTTGCGACAAAAAAGGGAGATGACTCGACGCACGACAAGAAATCTCGACACCGGTGATGGGGAGAATGATCCTCAGTAAAAGGTCGTAAAAAATCTGCGAGGAGTTTCTTAGTTACCCGCCTTGTTGTGGACCATTTGGATACCGTTGACAATTTTTGTCACTAGATTTTCTTTCCTCTACATCGATCTTGAATAGAATTTGTGATAAGTATCGAGATGGTCAATGCGAAACTAATTTTTCAGGCAACGAGAAGGTTCGCTGTATCAACCAAGCGAAGAATCCACTAACCAGACGGAGGAAGATTTTGAGACTCATAGGGAAATCGCCTGCAGCATCACCCCGAGAACGAGTTCGAGTGATCATTGCGGATGGCGATACGATGGGCAGTCAGCTTATGGCGGGGGCGCTTCGGCGGTGCCGCAACACCTTCCACGTCGTAGGAATTGCCAACAATTCAGAAGAAGCATTGCGGAAGGCCAATGAAGAAAGCCCGCATGTGATGGTCCTGGGTGTGGATTTGCAGGACGGGCCCCATTCCGGATTTGAGGTCTTGCGCAAATTAAGTGATCTCCAATCATCTCCGTCGGCGATCATGCTGCTCCCCGTCTCAAAGCGGGAGACTGTGGTCGATGCTTTCCGGGCGGGAGCGCGCGGTGTAATTTGCCGGGACAATTCTTTCAAAAGTCTTTCAAAGTGCATCCGGTGCGTCCACAGTGGCCAAATCTGGGCCAGTAACCAGGAAATTGAATTTATTCTAGAAGTGCTGACGCAACTGAAGCCGGTGCGCCTCAATCAAGGAAATGGTATGGCAACCCTCACACCGCGCGAGCACATGGTTACCCGGTTACTCGTCGAAGGGATGAAGAATCGCCAAATCGCGGAGACGCTGCAGCTCACCGAGCACACTGTGAGCAATTATCTGTATCGCATTTTTGAAAAACTCGGAATTTCAACCCGCGTCGAGCTGATCCTCTATGCGCTGAGCCATCAGGCGAGCGTGCCCACGGATTCCTCTGCCGCTGCAACCGTGGCAGACTGCGCCTAATCGGGGCCTCCCGTGAAGCCGATCATGCAAGGAGAAAAAACAGGCGTGAAGCATCCTCCTCAACCACACTGAGGGCGGGATCCGAATGATTTTTAAGCTACGGGAGTACGAGAAAGGCCTGGCGGGATGCCGGTCTCAGGCGGGATTAGAGCTGTGAATTTTAAGTAGAAGCTAGCGAATACCTGAACAACTGCGGAGTTTGAGACGAGAAGTGTAAATCGTTTGGCCGGCGGCGCAGCAAGAACTCGTATCGAATCTTGCGCGCCGGCGAAAGGGAAGGGTTGTGTTAGGTTCCTAGAGCCAATCCCCATTTATGTTGGAGGCGACGCTCAATGGTTTTGAAGACCAGACCATCGACGATATAACCGATTCCGATAATCAGGATCATGACCGCGATTACCTGGCTCATGTCGTTCAGATCGCGTCCCATCATCAATAGTTGTCCGAGCCCGAGGCTCACGAAAATCATTTCGCCGGAAATCAGTGACCGCCAGGCAAACGCCCACCCCTGCTTTAAGCCAGAGACGATGTAGGGCAAGCTGGCGGGGAGCAATACATACCAGAAAAGCTTGAACCCGCGAGCTCCAAGATTACGTCCAGCCATGCCGAAAATCTTCGGCATCTGTTTCCGCCCATCTTCCATTGCGATTGTGACCGAGAGCAACGATCCCATCACAACTACAAATAAAATAGCCTTCTCGGTTAATCCGAACCAAAGAACCGCCAGCGGCAGCCAGCAAATACTAGGAAGACTCTGCAAGCTGACCAGCAGCCCGCCCATCGTCTCTTCAAGGAATTTGCTGCTTGCTACACCAAACCCTAAAATCATTCCGAGAACTACCGAGATTGCATAGCCCTCCAGCATGCGTTTCATACTGACGCCGATAGCGATCCAAAAACTGTGATCGGCGAAGCCGGCCCACATGTTCTCTACCACTCCTTTTGGATCAGGGAAGACGTACGGCGGCCATATTTTCAGTTTGGCCAACAGAAACCAAATCCCAATTAACAACGAATAAAAGAGTGTGCGTCTAGCGAACTTTTTCATGGCCGTACTGCTCCTCTAGCGACTTGTTGATCTCTTCCCGCAAACTGCTCAAGATCTCGGCCGCGGTTTTGGCTACAGTTACATCCTCCAGATGCCGCGGCCGTGGCAGATCAATCTGGAAATCTTCCTTAATACGACCCGGACGGAAGCTGAACAAAGCCACTCGGTCTCCCAAACGGACAGCTTCACGCACGTTGTGGGTAACGAAGATTATCGTTCGTCCGGTTTCCGCCCAAATCCGCTCCAACTCATCGTGCAGCAGGTCCCGAGTCTGCGCATCTAGCGCGGCGAACGGTTCGTCCATCAAAAGAACGTCTGGTTCGGTCGCCAGGGCACGGGCCAGAGCGACTCGCTGCCGCATTCCTCCTGACAATTGATGGGTGTAACTGTTTCGAAACTGCGCCAGATGGACGAGGTGCAAATAGTAATCGACTCTTTCATTGCGTTCAGCCTTGGATATGCCTTTCATCTTCATGCCAAACTCTACGTTCTCTCCGACCTTTAGCCATGGGAAGAGGCCGAGTTCCTGAAAGATGAGAATCCGGTCGGTGCCAGGCTTGGCGACTAGATTGTTATCTACCAGCACATGGCCGGAAGTTGGCTGATGGAGACCGGCAATGAGATGTAAAAGAGTCGACTTTCCGCATCCCGACGGTCCGACAATACATAGAAACTCTCCCGGCTTGACCTTCAAATCGATGCGGTCGAGTGCCAGTAAGCGTTCCCCACTCTCGGTTTTGTAGCTAAGGGATATGTCGCAAAGCGAAACTTTGGGGGTTTCATGCAATGGCATGGGTAACACGGTGGCGGCCACGCCCGGCTTAAAGCGGCTGACACCAGCCCGCAGTGCGCTCCGGTGATTCCCCGAAAAAGGTTGAGGTGCAGTTGTCATTGGATTGGCTTCCTCCCTTTGCTCGTCAAAACCTGGTTCAAAATCGTCAAGTCGTACAGTCCGGATAAATCCGGCATCTCTCGCCCCAAAAATCCGGCTTCAAAAGCGGAACGAGCCGATGTAAGCAACGTGTTTCGCAGCGGGTCGTATGTAACTTCAATTCGAGTAAATGCTTCATCCAGTAGGCCGTCTGGAAGAGCCTTACCGGTCTCTTTCTGAATCTGCTGATTGAGAAGCTTCTTTGCCTCCGGCTTGTGGCTGTTGATCCAATCCGTCAACTCCAGGTTTGCGCGAACCCAGGCCGTCACCAAGTCGTGATGCTCAGCCAGAAACCTCTTGCTAACAATTAGGTTGGTCACAATGAACTGCCCCTTGGGCCATAGGTCGCTTTCGTTTAGAAACAACCTCCCGTTACCCTCCCGAATCAGGCGTGTAGCCCAGGGCTCCGGGGCCCAAGCAGCATCCAGGTCTTTCTTCAGGAAGAGAGTGAGTTGATCTGGATTGGCCATCGGCATTACTCGCACATCTCCGCCCTTATCCATTGATTTCATGCCA